>Ga0209249_1000111_pt1 | contig 109866 bp, 150 predicted proteins | sample SaaInlV_200m_DNA_4_FD_184653 | JGI IMG/M metagenome (GOLD analysis project Ga0209249, IMG submission 184653) | Marine microbial communities from expanding oxygen minimum zones in the Saanich Inlet - SI037_S3LV_200m_DNA (SPAdes) (version 2) | ecosystem: Environmental > Aquatic > Marine >... | reverse complement strand
ACCCTGAGTTGATTATGATTATAGATATGTTTGATATTAAAACGGAGGGATGATATGAAAAGAATTGTGTTTGATTTTATTGCTATGCAGAAGATTTACTTTATTGAATCTTTGCCGTGGAGTTTTATCCTACCTTGTCTTGGGGGAGCTTTTACGGCAGGCATTTTTGCTCTTAGTGTTTATGGATGGGGGTAAATTATGGATAAAAGGATTATAAGGGACGGTTATTTTTTGGCTATTGCTTATATCATTACTAGTTCTTGTATTTTTATAGTGATGGTATTTTCTGTTCGTGAATTTTTTAGAATAGTTTCTGGATGGAGGTAGATATGAATGTTAAACTATTGGAGTATCCTGAGGCGTTTGTTTCCGATAAAAGATACTATGGAGCTCAAATTGCTAGTGCGAAGAAAAATCATGCTACGAATGAAATTAGTACGATGCAGGCAGTGCACTCTGAAATCCCGTATCAAATATTAATTATTAGTTCTGAATTTGGACTTGGTGGCAAAAGGCCGAATCTTGAATATATTGTTAAAAATAAGATTACTTTGTCATTTAAAGTTGAGGTTAATCCTAAAAAAGAGGGGCTCATTGCAAGAAACATCAGGATGGAAAAGGGGATGTGTAGTTGAGATAAAAGTTGTTATTTTGTGTTTAGAATTTAATTTTTGAAATTTGAAAGAAATACTTGAAAGGATAATATTATGAAACAATTTGTTATATTGGGCATTATTCTTTTCTTTGTTGTTGCTGGTTTTCACCCTGTTAATATTTGGGGAGATAGCGCTAGTCTTCAGGAAAAGATTAAAGCAGAGAAAGAAAGAAGGTTGAAATTTTATAAGTCCTTGAGTGAGTACGATAGGGCTCTTTTGGGGGTTAATATTGTAGGTGATAATTTAGAGAAGCCTTCTAATAATGGCACTCTTCTTTATGGTGAAGATGGTGGAATTCCTCGGGAGGTTTTGGAAGAAAGTGGGATTAGTTATAAAGGCAATAATTCTAGTGGCATTCCTCGGGAGGTTTTAGAGGAGTCTGGATTTCCAAGATATAAGAAGCCTGAAAAAAGTTATGGTCATAAGAAATCTGTCGGTATTCCTCAAGATGTCTTGAATGAAAGTGGATTTCCAAGTTATAAGAAACCTGAAGAAAATTACAGCTATAAAGAATCTAGCGGTATTCCTCAAGATGTCTTGGATGAGAGTTTTGGAGCTGGAGATGAAGTTATTGTTGAGGAGACTATTTCTCCTGAGATTGATCTTGAGTTAGTCGAGAGAGAGAGAAGAAGAGAAAAAATCAGGAAGGCTAAGGCTTTATTGGCTGAGGGGTTGATGAGAGAGGCTGCGGAGAAGAGAGTTGCCATGGAGAAGAAGAAGTCTAAGGCTTTGAAAGCTAAGAGCAAGAAGAAGTTGCGGACTGATAATCATCAAGATAAGAGCCCTGATATTGCGACAAGACTTCAGGAAAGGTTGAAGAAGGCAGATGCGAAAGAGAGGGAAAGAGAGGTTCGGGAAATGGAAGCGGAAGCTGTTCGGAAGAAGGAAGAGATGATTGCGCTTAAGGAAGAAGCTAGAAAAATAAAGGTGGTGGCTGAGATCAAAGAGGCTAAGGCATTAAAAGAGCAAAATGTTGTGAAGAGTAAGGTTGACGAGAAGGTTGTCGATGTTGAAGAGGTTGAGTGGGCTAATGTTGCGGCTGATCAGAGTGAGTCGGTGATGTCTGTTCATGATGATCTTAAGAAACCCAAGAAGGTCTTCGAGAAGGGGAGTGGTGATTTTAATGAGAAAGTTGCTTTGTTCTTGAAGAAAGAGGCGGAAGTGGAGAAAAAGTTGCAAGAAGAAGAGATTCCTGAAGAAGAGATTGCTTTTGTGAAAATATTGCCTGGATTTACTAAGAATTTTCCGCTAATTTCTCTAGTGGCAGTATCTGTTATTATTACTGTTATAATTCTATATATTCCGATTCTTGGTCTTGCAGCTTTTCCTGCATTAGTGGTCTTGTCCTTATTCTTTTCTCGCCATTTAGTTAACACACATAACTTATGGGAGGTTTCTGTGTTATCTTTGGTTATACTAGAATTTGTGGTTGGTTTTTATATTGTTTGGATTAATGATAGGAAGCCTATCAATTCTAATGGAGAGAAAAGTTTTGGCACTCTAAACGTTGATCATTTTGATAGTTTAATGGGGAAGAGTTTAGAGGATGAATGATTATTTGGCGTCTTGCTTTAGGTATTCTTTAGCAAGACGCCTTTTATAGGAGGTTATTATGATAAAAATTGCTATTGTTTTGTTTGGCGCTGTTTTCTTTACTGGATGTGGCTCATTAGATATGTTAAGCAATATGCTTATTGACCACAAGGGAAGAAATGTTGTTCGAACTGAAAATTCCGGTAAACCTGTTCTTCATCTGAAAACATATGACTGGGGGAATGAGCAGGAGGATATAAAATGGGAGGTAGATATTAGCAAGAATGGTATTTATGCTGATCTTGGTAGATATTCGGACCGGCCTATGGGAGTTGAATATACGCTGATTGATTTTAATAATAATGTTATTGACCGGGAGACTGTTAAGGGGGAAGGGTATTTGATTAAGGAAAATTCTCCTTTGCCAAACGGGATTTATGTAATCGAAGCTAGGCAGGGTTTGATGATGTTGTCTCGGAAGTTTCAGGTAATTGGCTCTGAGGTTAAACGTCAGGTTCGTCTTTATCTTTGGAAAGACAAAGATAGAAGTGGGATGGTTAATGATGGAGACTTCTTGCGAGAGATTGGGGAAGGGGAGAGAGTTAGTTTGAAGTGGCATGGACTATACATAAAATCCGAAAGCCCCTCGCTTGACCCTATCTTTTATTTTGTTCTTAACGATAAAGGGAAGATGATTTCTCGATCTGAGATTGAAAGAAAGAGACCTTATGGTTGGACGACCTATGGTTGGGGAAGTGACCATAAAGGGAATAACTGGCTGGAGGCTTTTAACAAGATTAGCCGGAAGAAGCCTGGGAGGTATATATTTTGTGTTGAGCAAAATAATGTTATTGTGAGGCGGAGTATTGTGATTGGGAAGGGTGGATTTCTTTCTAGATTGTAGGTTTAACTTGGGGCTTTGCTTGAGAGAGTTTGGCCCCTTTTGATTTGGGAGATTGATATGAAAAAAATATTTTTGATTGTGATATTGGGTGTTTTTGTTTTTGGCGGATGTACTCGTGAGGGAAACAGATATGGACAGGGGCTTGTTAAGGATTATATTGGAGCAAGTGTTGTTCGGAATGCTCAGAATAGGAGTGATGCTAGCTATGCTAGGCAGGCGGAGATAGAGAAAGAGAGGGCCAGGAAGACTATTCAGCTGTTGACGCTGAATTGGATGGATTTTAATAAAGATAGAAGTCCGCAGAAAGGCGAGGTGGGTTCAAATTCATCTTATTTTGATCTTAATAAGCACGGTGTGTACGTTGCCGTTAGTAATACTCATGGGGATTTTTTATATACTGTTATAAATAATAAGATTGGATACAGGGAGCAAATTGTTTCTGAGGCTATTGTATTACAGACTAGTCTTAAACTTGGTGAATATTTAATAATTGCTGAGCAGGGCAATCTTATATTGTCAAAGAAAATAACTTTGACAAAATTTTAGTTGTTGCTTGGGAAATCTTGCATGAATGTTTGGCATTCGTGCAAGATTTTTTCTTTTGCTTAGGTGGTTACCATTGGTTATTAATGGTTATCTTTTTGTATATTGATTGACGATATAATAGAATTTATAAATGTGGGAATGCTTGGATTTGTATGAGATTTGGTGTTAAAGGCGTGGCGTTTTTGCAGGTTTGGTTGATGATTTTTGGATTTGTTGCGGTTGTTGGGTTGATGGGTGTTGTTGAGGGGTATGATGATGAAATCCTTTTTGACGAATGGGGGGGTGTAATCGAAGGTGGAGAAAATGATATTATTCCGGCAGAAGTTCTCAAAGAAACTAATTCGCCTAATCCTAAAAAAAGTATTTCTTCAATTTTATCTCTTGCAGGATTTAGAAGTCAGCAAAAAGCTATAGCTACCATAAAAGGTGTTGAGTCTGATAATCTACCTAACTCTGGTGACGTCAAAGTTACCCATATTAAAAGTGGCAACGCTAAGGCAAACCTTGGTTCGGAATACTTAAGTCAAACTCCTGGCAGCGGTGCAAACGCTTTAACAATGGGGTTGGCTTGGGCTGTTGGTGCTTATATAGCTGGTACAATGATTGGGAATTTTTTGGGGATGGAGGAAGGTAATAGTAATGCACTTGGGGCTGGGTTGGCTGCTGGATTTGGGACATATACTACACTTTCTACTTATTTTGGAAGTGGTGGAGTTGGTGCTAGTAGCGGAATGTTTTCTGCAAAGACTTCTTCTTTTCTTGGAGCACATGCTGGAATGATTGGGCTTGGTGTTGGGGTTTTGATTTTTGCTATGATGTATAAGGATGTTGAGACTAAGACTGTGACATTTGATTGTATGCCTTGGCAGGCGCCGAATGGCGGGGATTCTTGTGAGGTTTGTAATGATGCGGATTTGCCGTGTAGTGAATATAGATGTAAAGCTTTGGGGCAGGCTTGTGAGATTGTGAATGCTGGGACTGAGGAAGAGCGTTGTGTTTATGTTAATCCGCGGGATGTTAGTCCGCCTGTTATTATGCCTAATTATATTGAGTTGACGAAGGGGCATGAGTATCGGAATGTTAAGAATTCTCCTCCTGGACCTGGGTTTGATATTGAGAATGTTGCGGCGGTTGACGGTTGCTTGAAGGCTTTTACTCCGTTGGAATTTGGTTTGACACTTGACGAGCCGGGACAGTGTAAGATTGACTTTAATCATACGCTTAAGTTTGATGATATGGCTGCTTATGTTGGGGGGAATAGTCTTTATTCTTATAATCATAGCGAGAGGTTTAGTTTGCCTAGTAGTGAGGTTTTGGCGGAGTCTGGTTTTCAGATTGTGAACGGGGAGGAGATGACGTTTTTTGTGAGGTGTAAAGATAAGAATGGGAATGAGAATGGTGCTGAGTATGCTGTTAATTTCTGTGTTGACCCGACGCCGGATGCTACTGCTCCAAAGATTGAGGCGACGAGTATTGTGAATGGGGGGTGTGTTGCGGAGAATACTGAGAGTGCTGAAGTGAGGTTTTATACTAATGAGCCGGCGTCTTGTCGTTGGAGTAATGTTGATCAGGCTTATGAAAATATGGTGAATGAGATGAGTTGTAGTAATGCTGTTTATCAGGCGAATGCTGCTCAGTTGTTTACTTGTACTAGTACGCTTGGAGGGATACCGAGGGATGGGGCTGATTATTATGTTAGGTGTGAGGATTATGCTGAGGATAAGAATGTGATGAGGCAGAGTTACGTGTTTAGTTTGAGGGGGAGCACTGGTTTGGTTTTGAAGAATTTGAAGCCTAATGAGAGTTTAAGTGGGGGGATTAGTCCTATGCCTGTTGAGTTATATGCCGAGAGTTTATTTGGTTGCAATAATGGGAAGGCTGTTTGTGAGTGGTCTAGTGACGGGTCTAGTTATATTCAATTCTTTGATACGAATAAGGACGACGGGATTCATACGCAGAGGTTGGATTTGGGACCTGGCCGACATGAATATTTTGTGAGATGTGTTGATGAGGGTGGAAATGTTGTGACGGATTCTATTAGTTTTAATTTGGATATTGATAGTAGTCCTCCTATGATTGCTAGAATTTATGAGGAAGGTGAGATGTTGAAGATTGTGACGATTCGGGATAGTGAGTGCGCTTATACGCATACGGACTGTGATTTTACTTTTGTTGAGGGGACTGGGATGCCGTATGGAAATACTACTATTCACGTTGCTGAGTGGAATGAGGATAAGACTTACTATATTAAGTGTCGGGATGAGTTTTTGAATGTTGGAGCTGGGTGTTCTGCTGTTGTTAGGCCTACGACAAATTTCTTGTAGGGCTTTTTGAAGTGATTTTTTCAGTTTTGAAAATGTTGGAAATTGTCTATTCGTTGCTTTTCATATTTGAAACTTATTTTTTTGTCGTTTTTCATGTTTGAAACTTATTTGCTTCATTCTAAACTCGAGTATATATTGATTTGGGGAATGTTTTTATAGTTGAGTTTAGAAAATTTCAAAAATGAAAAGATTTATATAGTAGTTGTGCCTTAATCTATTAAGGTTTTACCTCGTAAGGTTACTATAAAATTTATAAAAATGGTAAATGAAAAAAAAGTGTTTGTGGATATGAAAGAGGATGTTGTGTATATTCGTAAGGATAGACGGGAGAGTGAGGGTGCTCGTTCTTCTGATGGTGCTGGGAGCGCTGGAGAGGCTGGATATTTGAATGGGAAGAGAGCCGTTGAGAATGTTTTTCAGCATTATCTTGCTAATCATCTTGGTTCTGTTCTTGGAAATTTGACTATTTACCGTATGGATGGAAATTCTGGGCTTGGTGATCTTGAAGATGTTGCGGGGAGTGTGAATTATTTTCTCAACGATATAAGAAGGAAGAAAACTGAAGATGTTGCTCCTAGGCTCGGAGGAAGAAGGGCAGAAGATAGAGCGCTTGAAGCTATGGTTCAAGAGGATATTGATTCTGGGAGTTCTGCTTTTTGGGATGGTAGAGAGAAGGGAATGAAGGAAGCTATTGGTTATGCGTGTAGTTATTTGACACCTCTTGTTGAGGGAATGTATGAAGAATTGAACAATGCTGGAGATGATAAATACGCTAGAAAAATCGAAAAGGCTATTGATGGGATTCATGACTTGTGCATGAATACCTTTAGTAAAAAATATTTGATGGAAAATGACGGTGGAGCTCCTAGCTTAGCCTCTCCTTTAGCTGCTTAATTTTTTGGTTAGATTTATAAATTTGTTTTAGTTGTTTATTCTATGGTGATTAATAAGAGAGGGCAACAGACTATGGGGATGCCGTTTGGGATGATTTTTGCGATTTTTTTGATTGTGGTTTTTGTTGTTATTGCTGGGATTGCTGTTTCTGGATTTTTGGATATTGGGAAGGGTGCTCAGGTTGGGATGTTTTATGAGGATTTGCAGGAGGCTGTTAGTGGGGCTATGCGTGGGCAGTCTAGTGATGCCAGCTTTGATATTAATTTGCCTTCGAAGATTGAAAGTGTTTGTTTTGCTGATTTGGATGCTTTGATAACGAACCCCGGTGTTGAGTATGAGGCTATTCGGAATTATGATTTAACCGGGGCTAATGTTTTTTTGGTTCCTCCTAACTACAGTGAGAATATGCCACATAAAATTATTGATCATTTGAATGTTTCTAAGATTACTGAGACTTGGAATCCTTATTGTGTTGATGTTGATGATGGGTTTCGGGTTAAGAAGGGGTTTTATGACCGGTTGGTCTGGGTTGAGTAGATTTATAAATTTGTTATGGCTTGTCTCTTTATGAAAAGAGGCAGATTGAAAATCTTTACGTTTTTTTCGCAGGCTCAAAAAAGAGGGCAGTTTAATTTTGTTTGGATTTTTGCTATTTTGGCTGGTGGGGCTATTTTGGTTTTGGCTATTTATGGTGCTATGCAGACTGGGGATGTGATGAAGCTTGAGAGTAATACCGAGGCTGGAAAAAGTATTTCGATTCTTACTGATCCGTTACAGGCTGGATTTGCGGAAGGATCTTTTGGAACAATTAGCTTTAGAGATAATACTCGGATAAATAATTTTTGTTATGATGGAGGTGTTGGGAAAAATGACATTTCGGTTTCTACTAGATCTAATATTGGGACTGAATGGAATTCTCCTGGAGAGCCTAGTTCTATTTATAATAAATATATATTCTCGGAGGATCGTCTTGAGGGCTCTGATTATTATGTATTTTCTAAGAGCTTTGATTTTCCGTATAAGGTTGCTGATTTGATTTTTTTGATGAGTGAGAGCTATTGTTTTTTGAATGCTCCTAATGAGGTTGAGGACGAAATTGTGGGCTTGGGAATTAAGAATATTGAAGTTGGTGAATGTGAGGATATTGGAGCGGAAAGAGTTTGTTTTGGCGGGGGGTCTGATTGTGATGTGATTGTTTATGGGTCTTGTAGTTCTAATTGTGAATCGATTTATGATAGTGGTAAGGTTGTGAAAGGAAGTGAGGAAATGAGTTATGTGGGGAGTTTGATGTATGGGGCGATTTTTTCTAGTGAAGATATATATAATTGTAATGTGGAGCGACTGATGTTTCGGACTTCTAAGGTTGCGAAAGTTTTTAGTGAGAAGGTTGATTTAATGGGAGCGAGAGGTTGTGATAGTAATTTGAAGGGTGATTTGGTTTCTTGGAGTGGGATGACTGGGAATTCTAGCTCTGATGGTTTGGCTTCTCTTAGGAGTGCAGGTAATAGTTTGGATAGGAAAAATTCTAGGGAGATATGTGGAGTGTGGTAGTTGAAAAAAGGGGGCAAATGAAGATTATGCAGATGGCGTTTATGATTATAGGCGTGTTTTTCTTTTTTGTTTTAGTTGGGTTGTTTTTTCTTAATTTTATGATTGGTGATGTTCAAAGTGGCGCTTATGAACTGCAAAAGAGACAAGCTATTTCTTCCCTGGAAATGATTGCTGGAATGAATGAGTTGTCGTTTGATTCTAGAGAATCGATGATGTTGGATGAGGATAAGTTGATGGTGATGAGTGGTGGGCTTGGAGATGGATATGAAGATTTTTGGCCAGTTGCTTCGTTAAGAGTTTACAAGGTCTATCCTACTTTTAGTGAGGAAAAGAAATGTCCTGGGATTGATTGTAATTATTATGATATTTACGATTCTGGACAGGTTGATGTCGTGACGTATTCTTCGTTTGTTTCGATTTGTAAGAGAGTCAAGGAATTTGGGCATATTTATGATAAGTGTGAAATTGGGAAAATTGTTGCTGGAGTTAAGATTCGGGGTTCGGAGGCAGTAAATGAGGATTAGAGATAAGTGTGGGCAGCAGGAGATTGTTGGGTTTGTTTTGATTGTGGTGCTTGTTATGGTTGGAATGATGGTGTTTTTGGTGATTTCGCTTGGAAATAATGGTGAGCCTTTGGATAGTGTTGAGGTTTCTACTAATTTGGATGTTTTAATGAGAACTACTACTGAATGTGCTATTACTTATGAGCCGGATTATGATGATTTTGAGGATTTGTTTAAGAGTTGTTATAAGGAGAAGAGTTGTTCTAACTTGGATAGGGACGCTTGTGATTATTTGAACGAGAGTTTATGGGATGTTATGAATGGGATGATGGTTAGTGAGGCTGGTATTAAGGATTGGAGTGTTGATTTTCTTGAGAGGGATGAGGATGGAGAGGTTGGTATTTTGAGAGTTGAGGATTGGATGAACTGTACCGGGAAAGTTAACTCGGCACAAAGAGCTATTATTTCTGGCGGAGATCGGTTGATTGTTAGGATGAAGGTTTGTATGATTAATAATTAGATATCTATTATTATTTGGAGCTTGTCTATTACTAAGACTGGCTTTAGAGCCTCTCGTTTTCCGGTTTTTTCTAAGTGAAATTCTATAAATCCGAATCTTTCCAAGAGTTTTACGTCTTCTCTTACTGATTTAAAGTCTCTACCTAATAATTTTGCTAGAGCGTATATTGAGTTTGGGGTTTTTGTTTTGAGGGTATAGAGGATTCGGGATTTTTCGTTTGAGAGGAGTTTTCTGAGGAGTTTGATGTCTGAGAAGTCGTGAGGTTTTTTTTCTCCAATTAGTTTTGAGGCGAAGCTGTCTTTGTTTGCGTTGATTTCTACGTATCTTGTTTTTGATTTTGCCACATTAAATTAGAGTATATTTCTTTACATTATGTTTTTTTTATTATAAAATGTGTAATTTTTAGCTATTTTCATATATGGGGTATAGTTGTTTAGATATATAAACTTTATGTTTTACATATATGGGTAATTTTATGCCATATATGACTTTGTTGAGTATTTTAGTTGTGACGAAATCTATCTAAACTTGTTGTGTTTTATTGTGATAACGAAAGGTTTATAAGTAAACCTTCTAAAATAGGATGTTTTTAAGGGTTGTTGTCGACGAGAACAGTAAGCTTTATATATGGAAAGTGGGTAGTTCGTTTAGCGTTATTGTTTATCAATAATGCATTGACTAGTCAGTGTACATATAGGGACCCCTAGTGATGACAACTTATGACGCTCCCTTGTTATAAGATCCGGCCAGACTATTAGAAACGTTGAACGTGATTTTCACGGCCAAGAAGTTGGCGGCTAAACTAATGGTGCTGAAAGGAGGTTTAAAAAATAATGAAAAAAATATTTAGAAAAGCTATGAATATTGCAGGAAGTGCTGCTTTGATTGGTGCTAGTGTTGGTATGGCTGCGGCTGCATCTTACCCTACTCCTTTTATAGGCAATACTGCTATCGTTGTTGGAACTGCTGCGGCTCCTTCTGATAATGTTAATGGTGCTTCTTTGATTGCTGCTAATCTGGATGCTGAATCTGCAGGTTCATCTATGACCACCTTAACTGGTGCTACTGGTGTTACTGAAGATGAGGTTGTTCTTGGAGGTCAAATTGACGCTTCAGGTTCTAAAGTTGAAACTACATTAACAGACAGTAAGATTACTTCTCTCTTGGATGAAAAAATTTCTTGGGATGATGGTGATGGATCTGATGATTATGACGTTCATGAAACCATAGAAATTGGTGACATGGCTGTTTTAACTTCTCTTGATGATGAAGATTTAGAAGGCGTTGCTCTTAGTAACAATATGGCTTTGGAATACAGGTATTACTTTGACGATTCTTTCGGGGATGCGGTTAATACAAGTAATACTGATGCTGATACTCTTTACTTGACTATCATGGGTAAGCAATACGAGATTGAAGATCTTTCTGAGACTTCTATCGCTGTTGTTACTTCTGAAGAAATTAATTTGGCTATTGGAGAGAGCGTTACTATCGACGGTAAAACATTTACACTTGATGACGTTTTTGACGGTAAAGCTCAAATTAATGGTGAAGTTATTACTGAAGGTCAATCTGAAAAGGTAGACGGAATGCAGGTAAAAATTGACACTGTTGGATATCATTCTAACGCTCCCGAGCTTAGTAAGGTTATTGTAAGAATTGGTGAGGATATCACTAAGACATACAGTGCTGGAGATGAGTATATTGGAGAAGATGAGGACGACCCATTATGGGTTTGGACTTTTAGTGATCCAACTGTTGCTGGAGGTTATATTGGTGTTAAATACAATGTTAACATTAATGATGCTGACGATGACGAAGCTGGAGATTCTATCAAGTACGAAGGTGCTGGATATGTTATGCCTGAGAACTTTGCTGAAGTAAAATTGGACGGATTAACTGATGTTGATTACGAAGATGTAACTGTAAGTTTTACTCAGAAAGATTTGTATAATTGGACTGATAGCGCAGTTGCTAACGAGGATGCTGATGTTATTGTAATTTCTGCTGAAAGTACTTCAACTATTACTGTTGGAGATGAGGAAACCGATGAGATCTATGTCTATTATTCTGCTGCTAATTCAGGAACTGATGCAAATTCTACATATGGTTCAGTTGAAGTTTTCTATCGAGACCATGATGGAGATAATACTCCAACTAACAAGGCTAGATTTGAAGCTCAATTTGATTTGACTAACAATGCTACTCTTAATAGAGTAAATGTTGGAACTATCGAGGTTGGTGATACTACTGTTGATATAGATGTTACAGTTGCTACTGGCGATATGACTTTAAGTTTCGAGAACCCAGATGACGACGATGTTGAGCTGGCTATTGAAGGTACAGTGCTTAGCCACCTTGGAGGTACTCTTGAGCAATTAGGAGATACTGCTGAGGATGCTGATGCTGATGATATTAAAGTTTCTACAATTGATGTTTCCACTAAGGAGAAATCAGTTATGGATGCCTATGGTATTATTGTTGCTGAAGATGACTCTAGCGGAGTAGAAGGAAATGCTGACGAGGATGAGGTTACTTTGAGTATCCCATCTGATCAAGTTTATGCCATTGTTTCGGCTGTTGCTGGCGGAGAAGCTAGTACAACTGAAGACGCTGGTGTTATGACTGTAAAAGACGCAGATGTTGCGACTGTTGCAGGTAAGAACTTGATTGTTGTTGGTGGATCTGCTGTTAATACTGTTGCTGCTGAGTTACTTGGTGGTGCATACAGAGAGGCTGCATTTACATCCGCTACGGGTGTTGGCGCTGGTGAGTTTTTGATCCAATCCTTTGATAGGGCTGGAGAGACTGCTTTATTGGTTGCTGGATATGCTGCTGCTGATACTGAGAAGGCTGTTACATACTTGTTGAACGAAAACCCCGACACAACTGTTGGTACAAAGATGAAAGGTACTTCTGCTACTGAAGCTGTTATTGTATAACTACATAAATCAAACTATGGGGATTTTCCCCTTTTTTCTTTTTTTTCTTTTTCTTTTTTTTAACTACGGGACGAGAGTTTCTTTTTAAGAAAGTGTTTTAAATGCTTTTTGTGATTAGTTTCTTATGAGAAAAATCAAAACTATGGCAGATATTGAGAGGGCTCGTAGACGGAATAATCTTATTTTGGGAGTTATTATGATTTTCTTACTTGTTGCTTCGACTGCTGGATATTCGTTGATGAGTGGGGACCGTGAAGAGGAGAGTGTTGTTGAGGAAATGGGTTTTGAGTTTGTTCGTGATGGAGGGATGTGGAAGTTGGCTTTCGGGTCCACGGATGGACATGACTCTGGTGAGCCCGATGAAGTTTTTGTTTTTAGGTATTTGCCTTCTGAGGTTGGCGAAATTGATGTAAATGTCTCTGTTGAATTTGGAGATTATGCTGGAGAGGTTCTTTATTTTGTGAATGCTGGAGAGGGAGCTGGAGAGGTTTTGACTAATTTGGATAGATATATTTTGAGATATCAGGAGTCTTGTCTAGAACCGGTGGCGCCTTTAGTAATTGATAGTGAGCAGCTTACAGTTGAAGATGAAGGTAATGTGAGTGAGGATGATTTTGCTTGTAAGGGGAATTTCCCGGTTAAGGATTGTGGTTCTAATTTGGTTATTTTTGAAGCTGGAAATGAGACTAGGGTTTATGGAGATGAAAATTGTGTTTTTGTTGAGGGAGATTATATTAGAGGAGTTGATGCGTTTTTGTATAAAATTTTGGGTGTAAATTAATGAAAAAAGGAAAAACAATAGAGAAAAAAGAAAGTGATATCGAGAAAGAAATTGTTCGAACAGAGGAAGATGTTAAAAGAAGCGAGAACAAACAGTTAACGTGGTTTTTTGTTATTGTGGGACTCATTTTTGCTGCTGTATTGGTGCCTTATTTTTGGAATGAGAGTTCGAAGTCTTTTGAATTTGGTGGTGCTGATTGGGTTGTTGAGGATTATGAGTATTTGAAAATTTATCATGGAAGATTTCTTTCTTTTGGGAATCCTAATTTATTTTATAATGTTTATCTGAGGACTGACCCTAGAGAAAATGACGTTGTTGCCGAGGGTACTTTTGATCAATTTAAGTATGGTGGGATTATTTCTTTTGCTCCTGAAGTTGATGCCTGTCGAGGTGAATTGGGTCGAGGGGTATTTGATTTGAGTGCTTTTTTGAGGCAAGGGGTTGGAGTTGGTCCTGTTGAGAGTGGCAGCACTGATAAGTTTGTCGCAGTTGAAGAAGATAGGCGTTTTGCTACATGTAATACTGTTTTGGATCGGACGCTAGTTATTGTTGAGATTGGAGAGGATAGTAAGGTTTTTCAGGATGAGAAGAACTCTTATTGTTATACTATTGTGGCTCGAGATTGTGAAGATTTTAGTGGGATTGAGAGATTTATTGCTAAGTCTATTTTGGATTTTGATGCAGCTAGGAATGAAACTAGTGTTTAGTTTTTGTTAGGGATTTTAGGTATTTGAAGTCTGAATATACTGGGATTGATTTTATTTTGTAGAATTTTATTGTCGTGAAGTAGGCTACTAACACGAAGAGTATTGAGATTAGGTGCCAGAAAATCCAGTGAAGAGTTTCGAAATATGGTTGATTTATGAATGGGATTAGAGTTAGTATTCTTATTATATTGAAGGTAAAAAGTGTTACTGTGGCCGTTAGGAGAGCTTTGGCTCGTGTTTTTGGCTTGATGTTTGATATTGATAAGATTAGTGCGATTAGGAGGAAAAATGCTGATGCGGCCACGCATGAAGGTGCTATTTCGATTAGTGCGTGATTTGTTTGGATTGTGTTTCCTATTAATATTGTTGGAGTGAAAATTTTTAGAATTAGGTTTGTTGTGTGAAGAGTTGTTGGAATTAGGATTTTGTAGAAGAGGTAAAGATTGCCTGCCCCGATTATGATGATTGTTAGGTATCTTGAAAAAAGATTTAGAATTTTTTTATTTTGCTTCTTCATACTTTAAAGAATAATATCTGATTAAAAAACTTATTGTTGATACTCTTGTTTTCTTGATTTCCTTGAAGTTCTTACTATAAGAATTATGAAGATTAAAATCAGTAGTAGCGATATTCCTATAATTAAGTATAGCGTTGTATTGCTTATTCCCTTAAGTATGCCCGATTTTTCCTTGATGTTTACTGAAATTGGTTGAACGTATGTTTCTCCATCCACTATTGTGCTTATCTTGAATGATTGAGCTCCCGATTCTTTTGGAATTAGAGTTACTATTACTTCTTGAGTTTCTCCCTTTGTTAGTGAAGCTGTTTGTGGGGTCACGCTAACTAGACTTGCCCATGAATCGAAATCGGATGCAGAGATCACGAAATTATTTGTTTCTCCATTGTTTTTTATCATTGCTTTTACTACTAGTTCTGTTTCTATTTCTGTTTCGGATTCTAGAGTAGCTGCTACTGTTGGCTCTGGTCCTTTACATGCTAACACTTCTAAACGTATACCGAAGTCGTCTCCTTCATCTTCAGAGTTTTCCCCGTAGGCTAATACCTCATCTAGTTCGTCTTCGTCATCGTCATAATCGTAGTACGTTACGATATCTAACATGTTTACACTTTTTGAGACTTCATCTGGTATTGTTACGAAGAATGTTACTTCTTTTCCTTTTCCGTCTCGTAAATTATCTATTAATGCTCTTTCTTTTATTCCCAATAATGAATTTTCTAGTATTACCAAAACTTTCTCTTCGTCGTCAGAGCCTGTATTGTATACTGTAAAACTTACTTCTACGCTTTTCTCTCCGCATATCCCTTGTACTATCTCTAAATCTTTTTTTGCTATTACCGTTGCGCCATCGCTTTCTATTATCTCGAACTCGAAGTATGTTTCATCGCTGTTTGTGAAATCGTCTGACGTCGAAGCGCATTGTTCGTCTTCGTTTCCGTCTTCATATGCTCTTACATATATTAGATAATCTCCTTCTTCTAAATCAATTGGTAATTCATCTATTACAAAAACTGCGACTTCTTCGTCATCATCGTTTATCCTTCCTAGGTCAATGTCTTCGTCAGTTAAATCCATATCTCTTTCACTTATTACGTTTCCGCTGTCGTCTTCAAATCGTATTTCTACCATTACGTCGTTAATGTTATCATCTCCCGTGTTTTCGATTGTAACTTCAATTTCTATTTCGTCTAGGTATTCCCATTCTTCGTCGTCTCCCTCTCCTCTATTGATTATTTCGAATCCTGTTATTTCTAGATCTCCTTGTTCTCCTGAGAAGTCTTCGCAGTATGATTCATCTGGGTCCGGTGTCGGAGTTGGAGCTGTTGAGCTATAATACACATTAACTGTATCTGAGCCTAATTCTTCACTTATGTTTGTAGAATTGTAAAACGTTGCTGTTAATATTCTGTAGCTTGCTGCCGTTGTTGATGGCATGGTTATGTTTGGTGTTGTATATGTATGTGTCCCATTTGTTATATTTGAATCTGATGGTACTCCTAAAGATGAGGCGCCTGACCATTGTACTGTAACTTCTCCTAATGAGGAATTAGAATGGTTTAATGTTACCGAAAAATCGTGTGTTGTTCCGTTTGCTCCTGAAACTGGGTTACTTGAAGATTCTCCGTCTCCATTAATTGTAAGTTCAAAATTAGCGTCTGCGCTTATCATGCTTAAGCTTAGAAGCAAAACTGCCATAATGCCTAATATTGCGAACTTTGTTTTTATCATGTTGTAATTCTAGAGTTACTATTTATTTATAAAGTTTTGCATGGTGCAGTGGTATTTTGAATTATTGGGTTTAAGGCAAGATTTATATATTATCTCGTCCTTGGAATGTTAATGGTAAAGTCGAAGGAGAATTTGTTAGGTGCGTATGCTTTTTTGATTGGAGTTGTTTTGGCTGTTATTTTTGGACTTTTTAATAAATCGCTTGAGAACGCTGGTGGAATGTTTTATACGGCGCTTATTTTGATTGGTCTTCTTGTGGGTGCTATGAATACTAGTGACAAGGATTCTATGAGTTTTTTAATTGCGGCTTTGTCGTTGGTTATTGTTGGATCACTTGGGGTTGACGGTTTGAGATACATTACGCTTGACAATTATGTTGTAGCTTCACTTCGGAATGTTTTGGGAAGCTTGTTGTTGTTGTTTGTTCCTGCTACGATTGTTGTTGCTTTGAAGACGGTTTTTTCTATGGCGAAGATTTAGGGCTGTTTAATTATTTTAGGAATTCTTGTATATCTTGAAGGTTTATTATTCTCATATCATCTCTAGCTAGGCCGTAGCATGCGGTATTTATCCAAATCCCAATTTGTGGGAAGTTTTCGAATTCTTGTGTATTAATATTGTTTGCTTCGAAAATATAAACTTTTTTATCCATTTTCTCTATCTTAGCTTTTATTTTTTCTACCTGCTTGTGATGTTGGCCGTGTTTTGTCGATAATATAATTCCAACTGTATCTGCTAGAAGGAATTTTTTTTGTTTTGTGAGGGTTTTTTTATTATGTAAGTCTATGTCTCCTTGTGTGATTTTGTCTAGGGCTTGTGTATTAAATACGAATATTTCTTTTTGTAGTTGGATTGCGTTGTTTATTGCGTGGAATTTGCCGTCGGTTATTATCAGGAGAGTGTCTGAGGATTTGTCGAGTGCTGAGGATTTGCAGCCTAGGACGTGGGCTTTGTGGTGTGCGCCTTGCTTTATTGTGACTTCTTTTCCTATAGACTCTAAATGAGATTTGATTTTTGGAATTAGGTCTATGTATTGTATTGTTGCGGCTATTGATATTGTTTTGCCTGGAAGCTTATCTAATATAGAGAGGTTGATTTCGGAATCTTTGAACTTGCGCCTTGTTTCTATGAATAGAGTTTTCATATTATATGTAAGAGAAATGGTTTTTTAAGTTATTAGAATCGTTCGATTTCATCGGTTCTTGATTTTGGAGCTTCGACTGCTCCTTTTTGGATATCGAATACTTTTGAAGGTGTTGCGATTATCGTGTTTTCTCCGAATCCTGCGATTTTTCCGTCTAGTGCTTCTACTGTCTTCTTTATTTTGGAGATTGCTCTTTTTAGTTCTATTACGTCTTTTGACTTTAGAGTTTTAATGTCGATTACTGCTATAGTGTAGCCTTCACGTAGAGAGTTTAGAATTGGACTGATGTCTTCGTAAACTTTTAGATTGAATGTTTTGATTAGTACTTTGGAGTTTGACTTTTCTTGCTCTAGGTCTATTTCTATAAAGTCTGGAGAGAAGTCCTCTTCTTTTCCTAACATTTTTTTAAAGGGGTTGAATGCCATTATATATTTTCATGATATTGCTATTTAAATATTTATGTGACGCAGTATGCTTATTGGTTAGCGAATTGTTGAAATTTGGAAAAATTATTTTTTTGGTCTTGAGAATATTCTCTTCGCTGAAAGGTGATATATTTATTAGAATTAGTTATCCTTGAATCTTTTTCATTACTTCTTCTCGGATTGTTTCGATTTTTGTTGAAAATTCTTTTTCCTGTTCATCAATTGATTTCATTCTTGTATCGATTAGTTTTTTCTTGTTTTGCATATCTTCTAGGATTTCTTCTTTTGTTGTTTTGATTACTACTTGATTTCCGAATATTCTGGATACTTCTCCTGTAGTTTTTTCTACTTCTTTGATTATTAGGTCTGTTTCGTTGCCTTCCATTGAGAATGCGTTTTTTTGCATTAGAAGTTGTTGAAAAGATTGCTCCATCATTTGTAGCTCTTGAATTTTTGCTTGTGTTTCCTGATCTAGGTTTGCTAGAGGGTTTGCATGATTGTGCGCTGGGTCGTTACATTCTTCTGCCATTTAATCTGTTTTTACTGTTTTCATTTTAGTTCGTGGTTTGTAAAAGATTCTTGAACCACATTCTGGACAGACGAATCTCTTTTTTAATTCTTTCGATTTAAGATCATTTCCACATTGAAAACATTTGTATCCTGCCATTATTTTTTGTTAGTTTGATTTAGTTTCATATTATTTCTTGGTTTTTTGGTTTTTTAAATGATACGCTCCTGAAGCGAAAGTTTTATTGCATTTTTTACATAACCAGATTGAAGGCTTTGTTCTTTTTGCATGTCCTTTACAAAAAGGGCATTCTTGCTTAATTCGTTGCTTTCTTTCTACAGCTACGAGCTTTTGCTTTATCTTACCGTAACCTGCGCCAAATCTTCCTGCGCTTCCGATTTTTTTCTTCTTTACTGCCATTTTTGTTTTTTTGTTTTTATTTTGAATGGGGCCACGCAGATTTGAACTGCGGTCGCGAAGTCCCAAACCTCGAATCATACCAGGCTAGACCATGGCCCCATGAATTTCATGGTGATTTATTAGTTAATAAAGTTACTTCTTTTCTTCTTCTTCTGGTTTTGCAACTGCTGCCTCGGCTTTCTTTTCTTCTTCAGCTGCCTTTTCTGCATCCTCGGCTTTTTGTACCGCGTCTTGCTTCTCGGCAATTGTTGCGAAGTAATCGTTTAATGCTTTTTGTTTTTCTGAATCCACATCAGTTTTCTTTGCATTAATTTCTTCTGCGAATTTTCCTTCCTCTATGTCTTCCATTATTTCCTTAACTTCCTTATTTTCAACTAACACTCCTAGAGCTTGACATGTTCCTAGAACGGATTTTATTGAAGCCATGAAGTCGTTTGATAGCATTGCTTCATGTTTTGCTTTTGCTACTGAGATTACTTGTTCGATTGCGAAATTTCCCACTCTTTGCTTTAGTCTTGCTCCGGATGCTTTTTCGATTCCTAGTTCTTTTTTTATTAATTCTGAAGTTGGTGGAGATAAAACTTTGATTGATACTTCTTTTGTCTCTGGATTAACTGTTAGATGAACTGGAAGAGTTACACCTTTGAATTCTGAAGTTGCTTCGTTTACGTCGGAGATAACCTTCCCCATGTTGATTCCCATTGGACCTAGCTGTTGTGCTACGGCTGGACCTGGTGCCATCTTTCCGCCTTCGACCATTAATTTAATGATTGCCATGATTTCTTTTTTGAAAAGTTAGTTTTTAAAACTACTCCTCGTCTTCTAGTTCCTCCCTTCTTATTACTCTGATGTTGTCTAATTTTACTGTAACTGGAATTGGAACTGCTGCTCCTAGAAGAGAGACTACGCATTCGTTTTTTGGCTTGTCTACTCGCACAACTTTTGCTTTTTCGTTCTTGAATGGTTCTGAGATTATTTCTATAATATCATTTTTCTCTATCTTGATGTCTGCTGCAACTGGCTCGAGCATTTGTTTTACCTTATCGTATGTTACAGTTTCTCCAATGATTCCTTTTACATAGGGTAAATTAAATACTGCGTCTTCTGCGTGCTTGTGGTCTGGAGCTTCTAGAAAAATGTAACCTCTGAGTCCATGAGGTCTTGCTATTGCATATATTCCGATTTTTTTCTTTTTAACTTTGTCAGCGATCATTTCGAGTGCTTTGTCTTCTTTGTTTGTTGTTACCTTTACAATGTAAATTTGAGATTCGAACTCTTTTTTTGGCTTTACTTTTTCTGCGACTTCTTCTTCAATTTCTTTTTCTTCTTCCTCTAATTCTTTTGCTGGTTCTGTATCTACTTGGTCTGCTGGAACTAGAGAGGGCTTTGTTGCTCCTTTGATTTTTGGTGCGAAATCTTCAGTTGCGTTGCTATCGTCCTCTTCATCGAGGTAGTCGAATTCGTCGTCATATCCTATTGCCATTATTTTATAGTTTTCAACTAGTTCAAAAAGATCTAAGAACTAGATATAATTTATTGAGATTTTTGGTTTTTAAATATTTGGGTTTCTTATTGGGTGGTTTTTGTAGTCGCAAATTAAAACGTGATCGTGTCCGCAGCCTGCTGAGGCGTGATTTGCATACTCCTGTTTTGTAAAACTTAAGACATCTAGGGAAGTTGTCAGGTTGCATATTTCCTCGCCTGCTTTTAGGTAAAAGTTGCCGTTTACTTTTTTGGAAAGGATGTTGGACTTTAAGAGCTGTTTTATTTGGGATGTGTATTCTTCTTTTTTGGATGAGTTTTTTTGTAGCTGATATAGTCTTGTCCAGTCGTAAGAAGCTGATAATTCGTTTTGGGGTTTTTTATTCATGATTACGTTTGTGATAGAATGTATTCTCGACTTATAGTACTGTTTTTATTGCGACGGATATTGCGAAACCTAGTGCTCCGATAACTAGTAGTCCGATGATAGAAACTTTTGATATCGTTTTGAATTCTTCCATTGATGGTTTTTTAAGTAAGTGCCAGACTCGGACGTATTTGTGATATTCTGAGGAAATTTTTCTGGATAGTTTTTTTACCATACAATTAGATAAATTGTTAGTTTTTAAGTTTTAACTAAAGTGGTCCATGTAGCAAACTCCTGTCTTGTCATAATGTTTTGTTTTACTTTTTGAAAGCTTTAGAGAATACCCTCTATTTTGCTCTTTTTTTAATTTGCCGCCTCTATATCCAATAATGAGCCCTTCCTCTCTGTCCGCCTCTATCATAATGCTATCAGTTAACCTTTTTCCTACTAATATTTCTAATGGTCTATTGATTGTGTCCATCATTTTTGTCATTCTTCAAAAAACTCTATGCCGAGTTCCCCCTCCATATCTTTTCTTCGGGCTTCTTCTACCGGTAGACGTTCTCCTGAGATTTGTGGGGACTTGACTCCTGTTATTACGACCATTACTTTTATTGATTTTTCTAGGTCTTTTGAGATTTGGGCTCCTGAGATTAATTTTGCGTCCGGGGAGAGTTGTTCTCCTATTTTTTGAACCACTTCTTTGTATTCTTCTAAGGATAAATCTGTACCACCTATTACGTTGACTAATGCTCCTTGGGCATTTTTTATGTCGACGTCTAGGAGTGGGTTGTTTAGCGCTTTTTCTACTGCCTCTGCTGCGCGGTCGTTTGAATCGGATTCGCCCATTCCTATTAGAGAGACTCCTCCGTTTGCCATGATTGCTTTGATGTCTGCGAAATCTAGGTTTACTAGTCCTGAAGATGTGACGAGTTCTGTTATTCCTTTGACTGCGTTCGTTAGGATTTCGTCTGCTACTTTGAAAGCTGTTGGAAGTGGTAAGTCTGGGGCTAGGTCTAGGAGTTTGTCGTTTGGGATTACAATTAGCGTATCTACTATTCCTTCCATTCTTTCGAGGCCTTCCATTGCGTTTTCTATTCGTTTTGCTCCTTCAACAGTGAAAGGCAAGGTTACGACTCCGATTACTAATGCTCCTTGTTTTTTTGCTAGTTCTGCTACGACTGGTGCTGCGCCTGTTCCTGTTCCGCCTCCGAGTCCGCATGTTACGAAAACTAAATCTGAGTTGGCTAGTTTTTTCTTAATTTCTTGAGACTGCTCTCTTGCTGATTCTGCGCCTATTCTAGGATTTGATCCCGCGCCTAGACCTTTTGAAATTTCTCGTCCAATTAGGACTTTGTGATCTGCGTTTGTGTATAGGAGATCTTGTGCGTCGGTATTGATTGCTACTATTTCTCCACCTTTTATTCCTATTTCGCGCATTCTAGAAGTTGTGTTTCCTCCTCCTCCTCCGACTCCGATTACCTTTATTCTTGCGGATTGTTTTTGTAGAATTTGTTCGAGCTCTCTATCTATTTCGGCGTTGGCGTTTTGCTGCGGTATTGATTGTATATCTGAGATATCATCTCTTGAGGTATCACTTCCTAATATGTCTTCCATGATTTCTTTTGGAAGATTGAGTTTTTAAGAATTTGTGGGGTTTAGTGATAGGTCTATTTTACTTTTGACTTTTTGGCTTCTATCTTAGTATCTATTTCTAGGTCTAATATTTCTTTGAATTTTGGGGCAAACATTTTTATGAACTCTTCTGCTTCTTTGGGTATACTGAATGTGACTTTTTTAGCTTCTTTTTTGAATTTGAAGGTTTGCCTGAAGAAGAATTCTTGGAGTGCGTTGATTTTTTCTTTTTCTTCGGTTACTATTCTATTGATTTTATAGTTGTAAGTTATATTTTTTCCTGCTAGTGGATTATTGAAGTCTGTTAGGGTTCTTCCTCTGTCTGAAGACAATACTTTTACAATTTGTCCGTCTAGGTTTAATTGCATTCCTCTTTCTGGAGTTATTTTTTGTTCGTGAAATAATTTTGTCGGAATCATTCTTATTAATTGAGGATTTCTTTTTCCGAAGGCTTTTTCTGGCTTCAAGTTTAATTCGTATTTTTTTTCTGCTTCTTTATTTTCTAAATCTTCATCGAACCCCGCTGGAAGCATTTTTTGACCTATTGACAAAATTAATGGCTTCATGTCTTCTGTTTTGAACCCTGCAAGTTTTGCATCTGCTAAAATATTTGTGTCGAAAACTTCGGACGTTCCTGTTATTTTTCCTGTGAATTCTAATTCTATGAAATCGTTTTTATTTGTTGTCATATCTTGGTGAGATTTTTTTGATTTTTAAGTTTGATGGTTTGGATTTTTACGCAAAGTTTTATAAAAGAAAAAAAATTTAGTCTATTATGGTTGCTAGAGTTATTAATGCTACGGAGATGAGACTGAATACGTTTCTTTTGATTGACGGTGCTGCGCATCAAGTTAAAAAAATGGATATTTCTAAGACTGGGAAGCACGGGCACGCGAAGGTTCGGTTTGAGGCGGTTAATGTTTTTACGGGGAAGAAAAAGGTTCAGGTTATTCCTGGTCATGATAAGTTTGAAGTTCCTATGATTGATAAGAGGAATGCACAGGTTTTGAGTGTTCATGGAAATATTGCTAGCTTGATGGATAGTGAGAATTTTGAAAATTTGGATTTGGAAATTATGGATGGTGTTGAGGGAATTGTTGAAGGTGGGAATGTTGAGTATTGGTTGATTGAGGATGAGAAGTTATTGAAGCGGGCTTTGTAGATTTTTTGAAAGTATGTTTTTGAGTATATAAATTATTAAAAGTGTTTTAGTTGATTTTGTCTTATGGTTAGGGCTATTGTTGTTAAAGATAAGGATAAGACTTTTTATGGGACTAGGGAGGCGCTTTATGGAATTTCATTGCCCGATGAAGAAGCTGTTAATCCCTTTGCAGATGATTTAGAAAAAACTATTATCGAAATCAATAATATCGAAAAAAATAGCTCAAGTCTCTCTTTGGAATTGAGAAAATTGGATAATACTGGTAGAAGTCCAATAAAAATCGGGAATGAAGCTTCACATTTAGGAGACGAATTAAGAGAAGCCCTGAAAGACATATATAATGTGGGAATATTTCAAACATACTCTAAAGACATAATTGCTAATTTTTTTGCGAGATTTTCTGGGCCAAAATTTTCTACTGACCCTGCAAAGGACAGGGGATTAATGATATATCCATTTAGTGTTCCTAATACTTCTTTTTGGTTTAATCCTGCGCCTCTTTATGAGCTTGGGGAGAAATGGGGGAAACTTGAATCCGGGAAAGACTTTGATGTGACTGTTAACAATTACAGAAAAATTAATAATCGCTAGTAGGAAGTTTTTTAAAGTGAAATTTTGATAGTTTGTTATGGCTACTAAAATTTTGGCTGCGCAGAATCGTTTGTATAAGAACGCGTTTGTTTGTAAGGTTTGTAAACATAAGATGAAGGTTGAGCCGCTGAAGATAATTGGTGGTAAGGTTAGATGTCGGAAATGTAAGGCTCGTGAGTTTCGGCCTGTTCGGAAGAAGTAAGTGTATGTTTTTTTATAATAATAATTAAAAGTGCTGTATTCATGTATTATTTATGGCTGATCAATCCTGGGGGAACCTTTCTTTAAAGGAAAAAGTTAGAATCAGGACACTGGATAAGAATCCGAGCTTAGGAAATGTTGTTCTTAAAACTTTTAGAGATGGGGGTGATTATATTGATGTTCGATCTAATTCCTTGGGTCTTGTCGCGTGGGTTTTTGGGCTGACTTACAATAAGAGATCTCCTGATAGTAAGAATGGGAATAGTATTTATGCTGTTCCGGCGGAAGGTCGGCCTGGATTCATGCCTTCTGTTGAACTGGAGAAATCTCTTAATGAAAAATTTAATTTAATTAATTACAGGGAGCATCCTCAAAAAGGCGATGTTGGAGTGATTCGGTGTATTCCAGGCAAATTTGATTATGGGTATTCTCCTATTGTTGATGCTGGAATTTGTACTGAATCTAGTGGTGATTATCATATTGTTTTTGGGCAAGATGATTTTTCTCCCTACCATTTTCAAGAGCTTGAATGGGAAGGTGTAGATTTTTTTCATGCAGGTTTTGATATTGAATTTTATAGAAGGAAGTGAATAGTTTTTGGTAAATTATTAACCAAACATCTTAAAAAGAGAATTGTGGTAGTAGAAAGATGGTGAGTTTTTGGATTTATGACGTTTGGTTTTTGGTCTTGTTTAGTTTTGGTGTTTTTTGGTTCTTGAAGGATAGGAAAAAGGAGCTTAGTCGAGAGGGGATTATTTTTATGTGGCGGACTCAATTTGGAGTTAAGGCTATTGGCTGGTTTGCGGATAGGTTTTATTGGCTGTTGCATCGGATTAAGTATTTGATTATTGGACTAGGTGTTGTTTTGATGGGGGCTATGCTTTGGATGCTGGGACAGACGACGTCTATTTATTTATTGCATCCTGAAATTACAAAACTTGTCAAGGCTCCTCCTATTGCTCCGTTGATTCCGTATTTTCCTAAGTTGTTTGGGATGGAGAGTTTTTTCCCTCCGTTTTATTTTACTTATTTTATTGTAGCTTTGGCTATTGTTGCTATTGTTCATGAATTTAGTCATGGAATCTTTATGAAGTTATTTGGTGTTAAAATTAAGTCTACTGGGCTCGTGTTTTTGGGTCCGATGCTTGGGGCTTTTGTCGAGGAAGAAAAGAGTGGTTTTGAAAAAAGAAGTAAGATTGAGCAAATGACTGTTCTGGGAGCCGGTGTTTTTGCAAATGTTTTATTTGCTTTGATTTTTTATTTTCTTTATGTTGCCTTTTTCTTTAGTTCCTTTGCTGCATCTGGATATATTTTTACTACATACGGTATTGCTGCTGTGCCTATTGATAATGTGACTGGGTTTGGTGAGGTTGGAAATTTAACTAGCGTTTTTACCGATGGTGGGACTTATTATTTAGATGAAGGGTTGGCTATACAATTAGAGAGCGAAGGCAAGGATTATATTGTTGCATATGTGGAGGCACCTGCTGTTTTGGCCGGGATGAAGGGTGCTATTATTCAGGCTGATGATGTTAAAATTATGGGGCATGATGATTTGAGATGGTTTATGGAAAATAAGGAACCTGGGGACGCTGTTAGATTTGTTACGGAAAGCAAAGATGGAGAGATTCGAGAATACGATATTGTGTTAGGTGAATATCCTGGAGATGAGAGCAAAGCTTACCTTGAAGTTGGAAGTAATAATCCTGAACCTAGAGGTTTTATTCAGAAATTTTTGGGAACATTTATGAGCTTTAAAGACTCCTCTACCTATTATAAACCGACGTGGGACGGAGAACTTGTTTACTTTATTTACCACTTGCTTTGGTGGGTTATGATTATTAATTTGCTTGTGGCACTCTTTAACATGATGCCGCTTGGAATGCTCGACGGTGGACGATTCTTTTATTTGATGGTGCTTGGTATTTTTGGGTCTGAGAAGATTGCGAAGGGAGCATATAAGGTTGCGACTTATTTGATATTGTTTATGTTTGTGCTTATGATGTTTTTTTGGTTTATTCGTATTGTTTGAATTATTTTTTGATTTGTGATAAAGTATTTAAAGAAGATTGTCGTCGTATTATTGAGCTTAGGCTCTAAATTAAATGAGGTGTACAAAATATGGCTTTACCAACAACTCCAAAACAGTGCGTGATTAGGATTAAATCTCTTAAGAAGCAAGTAACTGCTATGGAACAGCGGAAAAAGAAATTGGCTGCGGCTGCTAAGAAGACAAAGAAGAAAGTTGTCAAGAAGAAAGTAGTGAAGAGAAAAGTGGCTAAGAGAAAAGTTACTAAGAAAAAAGTAGCTAAGAAAAAGAAGAAGAGATAAACTCTTTAATTTTTATTTTTATTTTTTATTGATTAATTTTGTTGGCCACGTGTGGCATGACTCTGGTAAGCCCAAAGAGAAGTTTATTATATAAATTTTTAAATAGCGTGAGTTTTGTTTTTGGCTATGGATATCAAGGATGGGAGACTAAGTCTTACTGAATTTAACTTTCTTCAGAAAGAACATGAATGTGAAAAAAAGAAATCTTGCAATTTGTATAGACCTTCTGAATCTTCTCTTGAATCTGCGACTGCCTTAAATGAAGAAGGCAATGTATTAACTCTTCAGCCTTGTAATCTTCAAAACAGGTATGAAAGAAATCATGCTTCTATCGAGATTAGGAATAGATTGAAAGAAAAATGTATTTATTGGAAATAGTTTTTGATTAATTTTATAAGTGGGTTTTTTGTTTTGCTTTTTATGAGAAAGAAAATTTTGACTCCAGAAGAATGTGAGAAACTAATCCCTCACTGGCCCGAGTTGGAAGAGAGAAAAATAAAGAAATTGCTTAGGATGAGTACGAAAAAAACTTCTTTTGGTAATGGAAAAAATGTTATGAGCCCTGTGGGTATTGTCATTATGGAGGATGGCTATATACTAAATGGAAAACATCGTGCCGTCATAGGTGCATGGCGTAAATATAATTTGGAAGCCTACGTTGTAGATGGTGAACATGACATATATTACCATCTACCTCATAAGACTTATGGCGAAGTTGGAGTTGAAGGACTTGTTGAAGCCTTGGATAAAAAAGATTTTTTTGTAAATTTTTGTAAAAATGATGGAGTGAGATCTGTTCATGATTTGATAAAAAAATATTCTCCTATTCTTTATAATTAATTTTATAAGTAGGAATGAGGTTTTGTTTTTATGGCTAGGAGTAACCCGAAGCGTAAGAGTTGTCCTGATGGTATTAAAGATAAGTTGACTAAGATGAATTATGGACTTGTTGGGGAGACCTCTGCTGTTCAGATTTGTCGTTGGACAAAGAATTCTTTGCGAGGGGATAGGGGATGTTGGAAGGAGAAGTTTTATGGGATAAAGAGTAGTGGTTGTGTTCAGATGACTCCTAGTGTTATGTGGTGTGAGAATCAGTGTTTGCATTGTTGGAGGCCGATTGAGATGAATCTTGGGACTGAGTTGCCTGGCGTGGATAATCCTATTGAGATTTTGGATGGGATAATTGCTAAGCGTAAAGAGATGTTGCAAGGGATGAAGGGGAATAGTGATGTTGACAAGGGGACGTTTGAAAATGATATTGAGCCTAATCTTTTTACTATGAGTCTTAGTGGAGAGGCTACGCTTTATCCTAGGTTAGGGGAGATGTTTGCAGAGATTAGAAGGCGAGGCGCTGTTTCTTTTTTGGTTACTAATGGGCTTAATCCTGAGGCTTTGAGGAGGCTTGGAAGAGTTGATAAGGAGAATAAACCACAGGCTGCATGGACTTGCACGGACAATGAAATGAAACAGGATTTAAAGAATGAGCAGGATTTTGAGAAGGGGAATGTTAGTGGACTTCCTACTCAGTTGGTTATTTCTTGTAATGCTCCTAATGAGAAGTTGTTTTTGCAATGGCATCGGTCTACTAAAAAGGAAGCTTGGAAAACTTTTCTGGAGAGTTTGGATGTGATGCGAGAATTGGAGGGGAAAGTTAGGAGAGTGATTAGGTTGACGCTTGTTAAGAAGGGGAAGGATGGTGAGTTTGCTGGGATGACTAATATGAGTGAAGATAATGTGAGTGAGTATGTTTCTTTGATTGAGAGGGCTGCTCCGGACTTTGTGCATGTTAAGGGGTATAAGGCTGTTGGGTATGCGAAGGACAGGATGGGTTATGATAATCAGGTTTGGCATGATGAGGTTAAAGAGTTTTCCGGGAAGATTTGTGGGAAGCTGAATGGGTATTCTGTTCGGGTTGAAGATGAGAGGAGTTGTGTTGTTTGTGTTGCTAGGGACGGGGTTGAGTTGAAGATTAAGGTTGTTTAATTAAAGAAACGTGGCTCCCAATTAAGATAAAAATCTCTCGCGCCTTCCATTTCTTTTTTTTCTAGTTCGGATAAATCCAATCTATTATGCTCATATATGACTATCTCATCTGGAGTTATAACCATACTGCTTGGAGTTATCACTTGAACTGGTTCTCCTATGTTATCAATTCCGGTTGGGTCTGCTAAGAAAGAATAGCCTTCGGATTCTAATTTTCTTCCTGCATTTATTCTTCTTTTATCATTATAAGAATCCATTGGCTCTGAGGATGTCCATGCTTCTGCTCTTGATTCTGATTTTTTCAATGGTCTTCCAAATAATCTTGTCATAGAAATATTACGCCGTCTTTGGTTAGAGCGGTGAATCTTACTCCGACTGGGAGGCCCAGGAGGGCGGATTGAAGGGCCATGTGTTCTTTTCCGTTGCCGGATGCTATTGATAGTGCCACTTCTAAGCCTTTAAATTTGCCCTTTAGTTTAGTGGATAATTCTTTTTTGAGTTGAATGAGAGATTTGTTGGAGTCGAATTCAATGAAATCAAATGCTTCACCTTGGACTGTGAATTCTTTTGAGAAGGATGGGCCTATTACTATTACACTCTCCCATTCGCCTTTTTGAATTAATCCTGCGACTTGTCCCCAGGTTCCTTTGCCGGTTGAGAGTAGTGCTACTAGTTCCATTTAGATGGAATGAGTGATTGTTATTTAAGGATTGTTGTGTTAAGTTGAGTATAATAATAATTAAAAATATTAATTTCTTTTCTGCATCATGGATATAGATTATATTTACCCGTACGGTAAGGACAAGAATGAGGATTCTAAAATTGTTGAATTAATTAAAGACTTGCCTGATGGGACTTTTGATAAAATTGGCCTGTATACTAATACTATTGCTAAACTTAGTATTCGTGAGGGCAAGAAACATATTGACATGAAAATGCTTGGATTTAGAGCTGATCCGGTAAGTGCTAAGGTACCTAGAGTGTCTGAGTCTTCTGTAAAATGGATTAATAACATTCTTTCTTTTAATTATAAAAAAACTTCATATTCTATGAATAATATTGCTTCTTATGAGATTGTTGATGGGTAAGTTTATAAACTGAAAATTTGGTTAAGATATACTACTGTTAGTAGCAGACTTCGGTCGAAAATAAATCTAACAGTTTTGAATATATGGAAACAATAAAGGCTATAGCAGAACTGAGAAAGGAAAGGAAGCGGAAATTTGTGCAGTCGGTGGACCTGATTGTGAATCTGAAGAATTTTGACGTTAGACGAGAGGCTTTGAATACTTTTCTTTTTGTGCCGCATGGTTCGGAAAAGAAGATTGCCGCGTTTTTTGTAAAGAGAAGTAAGTTGATTGATACAATTACTGAAGAAGATTTTGTTAAGTATAAAGAATTGAAAGATATTAAGAAGTTGGCTAAGAAGTACGATGCGTTTATGGCTGTTGCTCCGATGATGGGTAAAGTTGCTACTAAATTTGGTCGTGTTTTTGGTCCTATGAATAAGATGCCGTCGCCTTTAGCTGGTATTGTTCCTAAGGAGGATGACGAGATGATTAAGGGAATGCTGGATAAGATGGGGAAGGCAATTAGAGTTAAGAATAAAGAGATGTCTATTAAGGTTTCGGTTGGGAAGGAGAGTATGAGCGATAAAGAGTTGGTTGCTAACGTTGAGGCTGCGGTTAAGGAGCTTGAGAAGAAGTTGCCTAAGGGTCGGGATAACGTGAAGAATATTTTGGTTAAGTTGACTATGAGTAAGACTGCGGTTGTGAGGGAGGCGAGGAAATGAATGCTGGTGTTGAAGCTCAGGTGAGTGATGTGAAAAAGGCGAAGGTTAAGGAGCTGGCTGGATTGATGAAGAAGAAGACTGTTATGGTTATTTCTATTAAGGGTTTGCCTAGTGCTCAGTTTCAGGATATTAAGAAGAAGCTTAGGGCTAAGGCGAGTGTTCAAGTTGTTAAGAAGAGTTTGGTTAATTTTGCTTTGGACCATAGTGGAGTTAAGGAACTCAAAGAACTTGTTCCTCATGTTGATGATTCTACTGCTATGCTTTTTAGTGACGAAGATGCATTTGTGATTTCTGGGATTTTGGCTAATGAGAAGTCTCCGGCTAAAGCTAAGGCTGGGATGATTGCTCCGTTTGATATTGAAGTTAAAGCTGGGCCTACTGAGTTGTTGCCTGGTCCTGATATTTCGGCTCTTAGTGCTGTTGGATTGGCTCCTAAGGTTGAGAATGGGAAGATTGCGGTTATGCAGGATAAGGTTATTTTGAAGGAAGGCAAGGAAGTTACTGAGGCTGTTGCGAGCATTATGGCTAAGCTTGATATTATTCCGTTTGAAGTTGGAATAGACCCTGTGGCTGCTTTTATGGATGGTAAGGTTTATGCTGACATTGTGATTGATGTTGATGCTGCTGTTGCTGATTTAGAATATGATGCGGGTCGAGCGTTTGCCTTTGCTGTTGATATGAATATAGTTAATGATGAGACACTTGATACTATCTTGGCTACTGCTAATGCTCATGAGGGTACTATTACTCGAGTTATTACTGGGGAGCCTGAGCCTGAGGTGGTTGTTGCTGAGGAAGCGCCTAAGAAAGAAGAGAAAACTGAAGAAACTAAAAAGGAGAAACCAGCAGAGGCCGCAGCGGGTCTTGCTAGTTTGTTTGGATGATGAATACTAATATTGGCACTAGGGATCTATATACTCTTATCGAGAATGGGGACGAATATGATTTTTATAATCACGTAAATGGAGAGTCACACTTATATTTGAATAAAGAAGAGGCTGATGAGATGGTTAAGCAATTTGATACTAACAAAGGTAAAACTTTGGAGGATATAGAATAAAATGGAATATACATACGCTGCACTTTTGTTGCACAAAGTTGGCAAAGATATCACAGAGGATAACTTGAAGAAAGTTGTTGCTGCTACTGGCGCTTCGGTTGACGAAGCTAAGGTTAAGGTAATGGTTGCAAGTTTGACTGGTGTTGATATTGCTGATAAGTTAGCTAATGCTAGTGTTTCTGCTGCGGCTCCGGCTGCTGGCGCTGCACCTGCTGCTGATGCACCAAAAGAAGAAAAGAAGAAAGAAGAACCTAAGCAAGATTCTGCTGCTGGTTTGGCTTCGTTGTTCGGATAGATTTAATTTAGGTTAAGTTTTGAGATGGCGAGGTCTTAGTTGGCTTGGCTGTTTAGTTCGAAGGATGGAGTCGTTTTAGTTGGACTTGTTCTTCGGAATGGATGATGGGGTTGTTTTAGGTGTGGCTTTTTGGGAGATTATTTAAAGAATGTTTTAAATAACTATGTATGCCAACCGCTAAGGAAAAAGAGAGTATTTCTAAAATATTAATTACATTGGCTGGATTTTTAATTGTTGCTTCTATTATGTGCTTTTCTAATTCAGAAATAGGTAAGCAGGCCAATATTGATCTTTGGATGATAGATATAGAGTATGCCGCCGAACATAACGGAAATTCCTTATTCTGCATGAACGCTACAGATGTCACTGCCTGTAATAATTGCAGAAAAAATAAACCTGGAAAAAATTGTATAACTGATAATTATCCTGATGCTAAATTTATTCCTGAAAATAAAGAAGATTCTAGTGATTATATTTTTTCAGGAATACTCTTTACACTATGGGCCCTCCTGTTGGTGTATCCTGCATTCAATCATAAGTCTTTTTCTAAAATTTCAAAATATCTCATATACTTAAGCATCTTAATTGTAATTCTACTTCTTCTTATTTGGAATCTTAATTTTTATATTCTTTAAATTGTTTTAACAAAATAAAACGCTCATACCTCTAATCGAACGAGGATGTCCCGGAGGATGCAGGGTTCGAGTCGCTATTCAAAATTTATATTTTATAAATTATTTTTTCCAAAGTTCCCCAAATACATGACTATACCCTAAACTCTTCAGAAACTTTTCTGTTTTATCTTTATCAGAACCCAATATTTCTATTGATATTTCTGGACTATTTCTTTTGATAAAACCTTTTGCTCCTTTTAATACTGCATATTCGAACTCCTCTACATCAACTTTAAGAACAACTTTTCCAGAAATTTTTTCTTTGAACATGTTATCTAATGTTTCTATTTCTACCTCTTCTGATAAAATGTTATTATCCTTACTTAATTCTGCATTGGTGATTAAGGAAGCTTCTGCTTGTTTTGTTTTATCATAAAATATTTTTCTTTTTTCTTTCCCATTGCCAAATTATAAAGAATTATATTTTTTTCTACATTATTTTTTAAAATGTTTTTTTTTCAACTGATTAAGTGTTGCTTTTACTGGTTCGAATGAATGAACATTCCATCCTTTTTTTGCCATTAAAACGCTATATCTTCCTATATGTGTTCCAACATCTATGAATGTCCCTTTTTCTTTTTTACTTACTAAATATTTTGTCATCTCTTTTTCATGTAGTGAGGATACGGCCCAAAAATCAATAGTATCTTTTCTAGTTTCAAAAACAGAATTGTAGAGTTTTAAATTCATTTTTGGACATTTGCATAACCCTTTTTTGAAAATTTTTTTTGTAGAATAATATAAAAAAAAGGTAACTAAAAAATTAAACTTTACCAAAGCCTTATCTTGACTTTGACTCATTATGCTTTTAATTACCTTAATACTTTTCATCTTGGGATAATATCTCCTTTGCTTAAAAATATATGTGTAAAAATATTAGGTATTATGGATTACTTTTGTAATTGATAAATATAAACGCTCGTACCCCGAATCGAACGGGGATGTCCCGAAGGACGCAGGGTTCGAGCCTGCTGCGATACCATTACGCGATACGAGCTTTACGCCTCCACCAGGAATCGAACCTGGAAGCCCCGAAGGGCCTGGTGTTCAAGACCAGTGCGATACCATTACGCGATAGAGGCCTGATAATTTGGAGTGGGGAAGGTTTTTAAATTTGTTTGACCTGTATATTTTATGGCAAAAAAGGTTGAAAAGAAAGTAGAGGGAACAGAGTCTAAATTAGTTACTCCGCAAAATATCCTTGGGTTTGCAGTTATTTTACTTATCTTGGTTGGAAGTTATTTGATGGCGCAGAATAGCGAGCCTTTAGAAGCAGAAAACAGTGATGAAATTGAAAGTATATTGTTAGAGGTGGATTCTCTTTCTGATGGGGCTTTTAATTATCTTAATAGACATCGTATTTCTGAAGGTGTTCCTACACTTGACCTTTCTCATGATGTTTATCTAATTGCCTTGGATATGTCGAAAGAGAAAGAGAAAGATAATTTGATGTTTAGGCAGGCTCCTGAGAGGAATGAATTTGTTGCTGGGAAAATGGGTTTGTCGAGCGCCTCTGTTCAATACACTGCTATTTATGAGATAGGTGACTTAGGGATTGAAGAATTTGAGAATGAGTTTGATCGTATTTATTTTATTAAGAATATTGTTAAGTTGGAGAAATATAATCATGGAGCTATTGGATGTAGTGGGTCTTATTGTAGCTTGATTGTTTTGGGGGACGAGGAGATTGAGCTGAGGAAGGATTTTTAAATTGAATTGATTGATAAAAGAGATGAAAAAGGTGAAGGATTTTTTAAAGAGGAAGGATGTCGCAATATTTTTAAGTGTGGTTTTGATTGTTTTGTTTACGTTATTTGTCGTTAATGCGTTTAATAATGTTGAAGATAATATGGCTAAAAATATGAAGGTTAAGCTTGAGACGAATCATGGAGATATTGTAATTGAGTTGTATGGAGATATGCCTGTGACTGCTGGAAATTTTAAGGGCTTGGTTGAAGCTGGGACATATGAAGGTGTTACTTTTCATCGAGTTATGGAGGGATTTATGATTCAGGGAGGGGATCCTACGGGGACTGGTTATGGGGACCCGAGTATTCCGAAGATTGATGATGAGTTTGTTGCTGGGCACTCTAATGTTCGTGGAACTATTTCTATGGCTAATGCTGGGCCGAATACTGGGTCGAGTCAGTTTTTTATTAATTTAGTTGATAATTCCAACTTAGATTATGATAAGCAGCCTCTGAGCAGTAAGCATCCGGTGTTTGGTGAGGTTATTGAAGGTATGGATGTTGTTGATAAGATTGCTGGAGTTGCTGTTGGAGCTGGAGATAGGCCTAAAGAAGATGTTGTTATTTTGAAGGCTGCTGTTATTTAATTTTTATTGGATTGAATTCTTTTAGAAATTTTGTTGCGTCTTCCATCTTTGTTTTCGATTCTGTATATAGAGTCAATAGATAATCTCCTTTTCTTACTTTGCCTACGTGCTTGTGAAGATAGACACCTGCAGAGATTGTTTCTGGTGTTCCGAGTATTCTACAAAGGGCGCTTATTCCTTTGTTGCTTATGTGGGTTATCTTGCCTGATTTGTTTGCTGAGATTATTTTTCTAAATTTGGCTGGTTTTAATTTTTTTATTCTTTTGTCGAAATCTTTTTTCCCGTTTTGTGCATTGATTATTTCTTTGAATTTTTCGTAGGCTGCACCTGAAGATAAAGCTTTGGAAGTTTTTTGTTTTGCATTAGTTATACCACATAATTTTGTTAGTTCGGTTGCCAATAAAAGAGATTTTTTCTTAAGATCTTCTGGTCCTCTGTTTTGGAAAACTTCTATTATGTCTAACATTTCTAGAATTGGTCCTATCCCGTTTCCGATTGGCTGGGTTCCATCGGTATAGGCAACTTTCATTTTTAGATTGAATCTTTTTGCTATTTTATAAAATTTTCTTCCTAGTTTTTCTGCGTCTTTTTTTGATTTTATTTTTGCACCGTCTCCATATGGTATGTCTATTAAAATATGCTTTGCTCCAGCTGAAACTTTTTTTGCCATGACTGATGCTAAGAGTTGTGGCTCTACATCGAGATTTAGTAATCTTTCGACTTGTATTATTTTATCATCAGATGGCGCTAGTCCTAGAGAGCCTCCCCATGCCAAGCAAGCACCTTTTTCCTCAACAACTTTTATGATTTTTTTTAACGGAAGTTCTACATTTGATATTGTTTCTATTACATCGGCTGTTCCTGCTGCTGAGGTTATTGCTCTGGACGAAGTTTTTGGAAGGGTAATTCCAAGGGCAGCACATATCGAAATTACTATTGGCGTTGTTCTGTTTCCGGCTATTCCGCCTATACAATGTTTGTCAGCTACATATTTTTTTTTAAATTTTAATCTTGCACCTGTTTTCACCATTGCTTTTGTTAGACTGATAGTTTCTTCAAAATTCATTCCCTTTAATTTTTCGGCTGCTGTAAAAAATGCTATTTCGGCTTCTGTTAAATTATTGTGGACTATTTCTGATATTAGGAAACTTAGCTCTTTTGAAGTGAGCACTCCTCCATTAATTTTTTTATTGATCAAAAAGGATGCATTTGAAAGTTCGGAAAACCTTACTTCTATTTTTTTTCCGGTTTTTGTTTTTAAAATTTTACTTAACTCGTCTGACACTCCTATTTCTTCGTCTTTTACTAATTTTGGAACAATGTTTACTACTGCATAAACTTTTTTTCTTGAGGTTCTTATTGATACTCTGTCATTTACAAAGACATTCATTTTTTTTGCTGTCTTGTTTCCTAAAATTACCGTAGGATGCCCAGCATACCAGTTAATATTTTTTAGTTTTAGTTTCATAGAAATTTATTTAATGAATAAATCTTTTAGTTTTCCTCTACGATATAACTCTACTATTATTAGAGCGTAGGCTATTATTAGTGGACCTAGAACTAGCCCTACTATTCCAAAGAAAAGAAGTCCGCCTACTGTTCCAATTAAACTTAGGGCTACTGGAAGTGTTGATTGCTTAGACAAAATATATGGCCTCAGTAAATTATCTATTGATGAGACAAAAAGTCCTCCGTATAAAATTAGGAAAACCCCTGCGAATGTTTGATCGGTTACTAAAAGAAAAACACTTACAGGAAGCCATACAAGCCATGAACCTAGTACTGGTATCATTGATAACATTGCCGCTACTAGTGTTAGGATTAATACGTTTGGAACTCCTAGAAAAAAGAGTCCTGCTCCTAGTGCTAAACCTTGGATTACGCCGATAAGAACTTGTCCGAAAATAATTGCATTTGTTATTCCCCTAAATTCTTTAAAAAATTTCTTTTCTGTTGTCGCTGAGAATGGGGAGAGTGAGCTAATATACGTCTGAAATTTTTCCGCATCTCTTGTCGCAAAATAGAATGTGAAAAGGAATACTACGAATTGAAATAAAAGAGATGGTAAATTTACTAAAATATCCTTTAGTTGCGTAAGGAATAAAGAAAAAGCTGCTCCTATAATGTTGTCTAGATTTATTGCTATTACTGACACTATTTCTGAATCTATAAAGTTGCTTAAAATTTCAGTTAGATTTAAGTTTTGTACTGAGACGTAGGCCTCAACTCCTTGAACAACTATCAGCTCTAGGAAATATATCACTGGAAGTGCAATAACTGCTATTAGCCCTACCACTAATAACGACGCTGCTAAACTTTTATTTCTAACAGCTTTGTATATTTTTTTATAGACTGGCCTGAATATATATGAAAAAAGTAATCCTAATATTATTGGGATAATTAATGGCTTTACTATTAAGAAGGTTAAGGCGAAAATTGCTAGTACTATTATCCCGACTAGACCTCTTTTTATATTATGGGGATTTGCCATAATCTTTTATGTATTCTTAACTTATAAAGTTTCGGAAAACTTATAAAGAGTTTTGGTTTCTAGGATTGATGATTATTAAAAATATTTTCGATGGGAACTTTGATGACGAGGTTCATGTTAATTTTTTGAAATTCGGTAGAGGTGTTTATCGTGATAAGTTTTTGCTTGAAGGAAAAAAACAGGCGAAGAATTATGCGGTTAAGACTGGTGCTGAATATGCTAACTATTTAGTTCGAAAACATTTAGAGAAATTTGACGGACCGGTGAAAGCCACTGGCGTGATTGTTTCTACTTTGGATTTGAGAGATGAAATTAATTTTGAATTGAAAAAAGTTAGTAATTTTCAGGGTGTTAGAAAACATGTTGTTGCTACAGAAATTGAACCACAAGAAATTTTTGACTTGATGGATAAATACCCTAAAGCTTTTTTTGCGCTATCTTTTAAGGGGGATAATTTTCTTTTGAAGATTAAACCTAAGGCTCCTACTAGTGGGAAGCCAGGCAAGGAGAAGGGAAGTGGTCCTGTTGCTGATTTTTGCACATTGAAAACCAATGATAAGGAAATTTTAGATGAATTGTTTTTTGGTATTGGGGATTTTACTCTTATTAAAGTTCGTCATGATATTGAAGTTAGTGATATTGTTTATCCTACTAATATGAATGAATTGAAACCTGCAGAAATTCGGGAGCTTGCTAAGAGGAAAGGTGTTTTGAAGAGGAAAGTTATTGTTGGGGATATTGAAAAAGTTAGTGAAGCTGAATTTATTGCTTGAATTTTTATAATTTTTTTTGCATTGATATTAAACTACCTTGAACTTCTACATATTGTCTCGTTCCCACTTCTTGAAACCCCTTAGAGGCATACTTTTCCAATGCATCTTTATTTTTACTCCAAACATTTAACGTTAGTTGCGAAATTTTATTTTGTTCTGCAATTTTTTCTAACTCAGAAAGGAGAAAAGAGAATCCTCCTTGATTTTGATGTACAGAGAAGGCTTTTTGTATGTGTATATTTTCATCCTCTAGTGCGTATTCTATATATGACTTCGTCAAAGCGTATTCTATTTGCGATTCTCCTCTAATTACTTTAGTCTTGCCTTTTGATGTATTTTTTTCTTCTGCCTTTATGAATTCTTGTTTTAGTTCTTCTCCTGATATTTTTCCTTCGATGAATTTATCGACTGCTTTGTCGTAGAGAGAATTGCCTACATTGTAATTTTCCATCATATTTTTTAGAAATTTTGTTTTAAAAAGATTTATATAGAATATCTGCTTTGTAATATTATGAGAATTGATTGGTTGGCTATTGCTGGAATTGTTGCTGTTTTGCTTTTGTTTGGTGGTGTTTTGTGGGGTATTCCTAACTACAAAGTTTATGCTCGTGAATTGAATGGAAAGGCACAATTAAGGGAAGCTGAGTGGAATAGGCAGATTGCGATTCAGGAAGCTGAGGCATTGAAAGAGAGTGCGAAGTTGATGGCTGAAGCTGAGATTTTGAGAGCTGGAGGAATTGCTAAAGCTAATGAAATTATTGCGGATAGTATTACTGAGGAATATATTAGGTATAAGTTTGTTGAGGGTTTGAATGATGGGAATACGGAAGTGATTTATGTTCCTACTGAGGCCAATTTGCCTATTCTTGAGGCTCGGGGATAGGAAAACTACTCTTATCTATTTTGAATAAACCAATTTAATTTTTGAGATGTTGGGAGTTGCTTGATTTGATATTCTTTTTTATGTGCATCAGATTTATGTTTACATTTCTTAAATTTTAGAAGTTGCTTGAAGCCTTTTGCTTTTACGTATTTGGAACCTTTGCCCGTTCGATGAGTTTTCATTCTTTTGTGGAGGTCATTGGTGACTCCGGTGTAAAGTGAATTGTTTTGACATTGGAGAATATAGACATACCAGTCGTCTTTGTTTAATTTTGGTATTTTTATTTTTCCTTTGTATAAGGTTTTTTCCGTTTGTGTAGATTTTACCTCTACCATTTATGCATTAAGGTTTTTTTTCTTTGCGCAAGCAGAACATAAGAGTGCGGTTTCTTCTAGAGCCATAAAATATCTATTTCCTTCTTCTAAGATGTTGTTGAATTTATCCCATCCTTTTTCAATCGTCATTTTTCCTTGAATAACTTGCTCTGGAACTTTTGCTGCTTTTTCTAGTAAGTCGGTTCTTTTCTTGAACATGTTGTAATGATATAGGTTTGGCTTTGCTGCTCTTGATATTTTTTTGGGGCAGGCGTAACATTTTTCTTGTGTCATCAAAAGTTCCTGTTCCCTAACTGCCCATTGAAGTTGAAAATCTGCATCTTGTATTAAGTGTTTGAAGTTTCCTATTCCTCCTAATCGCTTAAAAGTTAATTCTATTTCTCCGTCTGTACTTACTAGGATTTCTCCTATTCTTTTTGAATATCTCCAAATTGGATATTTTCTATCTTTCCTTGGGGTTATCGCTAATTTTCCTATCCTATACCCTTTAGACCCAGTTTTTATTTTGCCGATTATCTTATCTTTTTTCCTTTGTCTTGTCTTAGCTCTTTTTGCTGCTGCTTTTTTTAGAGCTGTTTTCTCTTTTTTTGGAACATATCCTTTTTCTCCGGGTAAGAGATCTGGTGTTTTGATTGCCATTGTGTTATTAAAATGAAAAAGGGGTTTTTAAGATTTAGTGAAGATTGTTGTGTCGTCGATATTGCATTGGGCAAGATTATTTTTGTGGCTGTGTTTTTGGATTAGGAGCAAGCTTTATATACCCTTATTTCTCATAATTCCTAACGGTTCCATCCAAAACTTAAATGTTTGGATGATGAGAATTTTGTGATTGGTTGGTCACGATAAAGCGCTTGAGTGCTATCAAGTTAATTATCCGATAGTTAGATCTATCCATGGAAAAAATAATATGACAGACAACAACGGAATGCGTAGTGGAAGTTTACAATTTTACCCGAGGGTTCGGGCGAAGAAAGTTGTACCTAGAGTGAATTGGAAACCTTTATCTAAAGAGGGTGTTGGGTTTATGGGTTTTGTTGGATATAAAGTTGGAATGATTTCTGTTTGGGCTAAAGATGAAAGTGCTGATTCTATGACTAAAGGAAAGAGAGTTGCTCTTCCTGCTACTTTGATTGAATGTCCCGCTATGAAGATTCATATGGTGAGATTTTATAAAAATGGAAAGGTTGCTAGGGATTTTTTGGTTGATAAGAAATTTAAAATTGAGAATTTGGATAAGGTTGAAGATTTTGATGATGTTCGAGTTGTTATGGGAAGTGGTGTTGCTGGAACTTGTGTTGACAAGAAGAAGTCTGATTTGGTTGAGGTTGCTGTTTCTGGGAAGAAAGATGAGAATTTGAATTTTATTAAGGAGAATGTTGGAAAGGATATTTCTGTGGCGCAAGTTTTTTCGGATGGATTGGTTGATGTTAGGGGAGTTACTAAGGGATTTGGAACACAGGGACCTGTTAAGAGATTTGGAATTGCATTGAAGGATCATAAGTCGGAGAAAGGGCAGAGGCGACCAGGATCACTAGCTCCGTGGCATCCTGCTAGGGTTACATTTAGAGCTCCACAAGCTGGACAGACTGGATATCATAAGAGAGTTAGTTATAATAGTTTAATTTTGGAAGTTGGGAAGATAGCCGAGAAAGATGTTAATAGGAGTGGTGGGTTTATGCATTATGGTGTTGTTAAGAATGATTATTTGATTTTGAAGGGTTCGGTTCCTGGTCCTCAGAAGAGAGGTCTTGTAATTACTCCTGCATTGAGACCTACTAAGAATAAGGCTAAGAAGAAGTACGAGGTGCTTGAGTTAAGATGAATTACTCATATTCAAGGACTAGAAGCTGTTCTCTTGCTAAAGAATGTGCACAACATAGAGAGGATGAGGGATGTGTTGGGGAATATCTTTTTGATGGAGAAAATGTAAGCGCTGGAAAGAGAATGGAAAATGGCGGAATTGGGTATATGCTTAACTGTGCTATGAAGGATAATATTGTTTCAATTGAAAAATGGGGGATATGTAATTAATATGAAAGCTAAGCTTTATGATAAAAACGGGAAAGCGAAGGGAGATGTTAATTTGCCTAAATGTTTTAGCTCTAGGATTCGGGCTGATATTTTGTTGAAAGTTTTTGAAACACAGAAGGGAAGTTTTGCTCAGCCTTATGGTGCTAAGGAAGGTGCTGGTGCTCAGTATTCAGCTTCTGGTATTAGTAAGAAGAAGAGGCATGACTGGAAGGGAACTTATGGTAAAGGGATTTCTAGGATTCCTAGAAAGATTATGTCGAGAAGTGGAGCTAGTTTTAATTGGATTGGTGCTACTGTTGCTTCGACTCGTGGTGGACGAAGGCCTCATGCTCCTAGGTCTGGGAAGAATTTGTTTAAGAAAATAAATAAAAAGGAATTATCAATTGCTCTTAAATCTGCTTTAGTTGGAAGCTTGGATGCTAAATCTTTGGAAAAGAAATTTGGCAGGAAACTTAATGTTGGTGGAATTTTTGATGTTAATATTTTGGATATTAAAACTAAGGATTTTTTGAAGGCTATGGAAGCGGTTTTTGGAGATGAGAATTTTATGAAGAGGAAAAGTATTCGTGCTGGGATTGGGAAAATGAGAGGTCGAAAATATAAGAGTAATGCTGGTATGTTGTTTGTTGTTGGGAATGAGGAGTCGATGAAGAGGAAGGGAATTGAGGTTGTTAGAGTGGGTGATTTGACTGTTAAGGATTTGGCGCCTAATGGTGTTGCTGGTCGATTAGCTTGTTATACTGAATCTGCAATTAAAGATATCGAGGAGCGGCTCAAATGAATAAGACTATAATTTTGGAAAAAGTGAAAGCTACTGAAAAGATAGTTAAGCAAATTGAAGTTGACAATGTTTTGGTGTTTGTAGTGGACCGGGCAATTAGTAAGCCGGAGATTAGGAAGGAAGTTGAGGATTTGTTTGGGGTTGAGGTTGCGAAGGTTAGGACACATACTTTGAAGAACAAGAAACATGCTTATGTTAAATTGAAGTCGGATTTCCCTGCTGTGGATGTTGCGACTAAATTGGGAGTGATGTAGGATGGGTAAGAGAATTATTCAGCAGAGACGAGGAAAGGGTGGACATACTTATAAGACTCGACCAAAGGCTGGAAAACTTAGAGTTGGATATATGGGAGATTTAGATGGAGAGTTTGAGTGTGTGAAGTTTATTCCTAGTATTGGGCATAGTGTTCCGATTGCTAGATTTAGAAATAAAGAAGGAAAGAGTTTTGATAATTTTTCTGTTGATCTTTTGTATATTGGTCAGAAGATTTCGTTTGGAGGGAGTAAGACTGGAGATATTGCTAAGTTGGGCGAGTTGAAGAATGGGACTGAGATTTTTAATATTGAGCATAATCCTAAGGACGGTGGGAAGTTTGTTCGAACTGGTGGGAATGCTGGAGTTGTTATGGCGAGGGAGGGAGATATTGTGAAAGTTATGATGCCATCTAAAAGGATTAAGAAATTTGCTATTAATTGTAGGGCTACTATTGGTAGAGCTGCTGGTGGTGGTAGGATTGATAAGCCGGTTTTGAAGGCAGGTAAGAAGTTTTATATAATGAAGATGAAGTCTAAATTGTGGCCTAGGGTTTCTGCGGTTAAGATGAATGCTATTGATCATCCGTTTGGTAGTGGTCGAGGGAAACGTATTAAGAGTAAGATTGCTAAGCGGAATGCGTCGCCTGGTAAGAAAGTTGGATTGATTAGACCGAGAAGGACTGGGAGGAAGAAAAGATAATGGCAGAAGAATTAGCAAGAAAAAGTAAGGATAAATTTTTCCGTGGGAAGAATGTTGAGGACCTGAAGGAACTTAGTACTCGGAATTTTGCGAAGCTGGTTAAGGCTCGATCTAGAAGGACTATTATGAGGAATTATGATGTTATTGAGGCTTTTGTTAAGAAGGTTGAAGATAAGGCTGCGAAGGGGAAACTGGCAAAGACTCAAGACAGGTCGCTTGTTATTGTTCCTAGAATGGTTGGGAATATGATTGGTATTCATAATGGGAAAGAATTTACTAAAATTTTGATTACTCATGAAATGCTTGGGCACAGATTGGGAGAGTTTTCTATGACTCGAAAAATAGCTAAACACACGTCGCTGGGGAAGAAGAAATAATGGCAACACAAAACAAAAACGTACCAGTGAAAGAAGACAAAAAAGAATCGAATGTTGATAAGAAGGTAGTGGAAGAGACGAAGAAGATTGAAGAGACGAAGAAAGTGGATACGAAAGTTGAGACTAAAAAGAAAGATGTCAAGACTGAGGTTAGGCCAAAGAAGAAAGTTGAGGTCAAAGTTCATGATAAGGCTATTGCTAATGGGTTTTCTTTGAAAATTTCCCCTAAGCAATCTAAGTATGTTTGTAGAATTATTAGAGGGAAAAGTCCTGAAATGGCAGTTGCTAGATTGCAGGCTGTTATTGATGAAAAGAGACCTGTTCCTATGGCTGGTTTGGAAGTTGGACATAAGAAAGGTAAGGGACTTGCTGGTGGTAAGTTTCCGAAGAATGCGTGTAAGGATATTATGGAGATTGTGAAACAGGCTGGCGCTAATGCTGTTGTTTTGGGAATTGAGAATCCTATTGTCGCTATTGCTAAAAGTAATCAGGCATCTGCTCCGTTTAGGAAGGCTGGAAGGAGAGCTAAGAGGACGCACATTTATATTGAGATTAGGGATAGGATTAAAATTATGAGGAAGAAAAAGTAATATGGAAGAGAAGAATTTTGTTGTTGTTAGGAAAGATGAATATAATGTTAAGCAGTTTGTAAAGAGAATGTTTGGGAAGGGGAAAGTTTCTAGGGTGACGATTGAGTATACGCCTGTTGGTGAGAGAATCGTTGTTGCTACACATCGACCTGGTTGGATTATTGGAAGAAAAGGTGAGAAGATTAGTGAGTTGACTGAGATTTTGAAGAAACGTTTTAAGATGGAGAATCCGCATGTTGATATTGATGAGATTACTCATCCTGAATTTGATGCGCAATTGGTAGCTGATGATATTGCTGTGACTCTGGAGAGATTTGGTGCTCAAAAATACAAGGCTTCTAGTTATCGAGCTTTGGGCAGGATTAAGAATGGTGGAGCGCTTGGGGCTGAATTGAGAGTTTCTGGAAAGCTGCCTAGTGATAGAGCTAGATCTTGGAGATTTGCGTTTGGATATTTGAAGAAAACTGGGGATGCTGCTAAGTTGGTTGATAGAGCTGAAGCTGTTGCTAATACTAAACAAGGTATTGTTGGAATTAAGGTTGCGATCTTGGCACCCGGTGTTAAAATGGTTGACCAGATTACTGTTGATGAAGAAATGCTTGCGGCTGTTAGAAAGAATGCTACTTTTGAGGAAGTTGAAGAAACTGTTAAGAAAGTTAAGAAGAAAAGGAAGGCTGCTAAGAAGAAGGTTATTAAGAAGAATAAGAAGGAAGATGCAGAGAAGACTGATAAGAAAGAAATTAAGGAGGATAAAGAGTGATGGTAGCAAAAAAAATATTGAGCGAGAAGGAAATTGCTAAGAAAATTAAGGATTTGAAAATTGAATTGTTGAAGAGTCCAACGAAGAGAGGAAGGGTTAAAAAGGAAATTGCGCGACTTTTAACAATGGTTAATCAGGAATCAAAAAATAAGACTGAAGGTAAATTGGAGGGCAACAAAAAGTAAGTGGAAATTTGTCCTAAGTGTGGTCTGCCTGATGCTGCTTGTGTTTGTGGTGAAATTGCCAAGACACAGCAAAACATTAAGGTTAAGACTGAAAAAAGACGCTTCGGAAAAGTTAACACGATAATTTCAGGATTCGACGACGGAGTTGACATTAAGGCTATCGCAAAAAGGCTCAAAGCAAAACGAGCTTGTGGTGGTACAATGAAAAACAAACAAATCGAATTACAAGGAAATCACAAAGGCTTCATCAAACCGATTTTGGTTTCGGAAGGATTTTCAGAGGAGCAAATACAAGATTAAAATGGTAAAAACAAAAGAAACAAAAGATGCGGACCCTGGATTAAAAGTCGCAGGAAAAGTAGTTTGTAAAGATAGACTTTGTCCTAAACATGGAGACAGGAAGTTGAAAATGAGGGGTCGTACTTTTCAAGGTGAGGTTGTAAATGTTTTGCCTGGTAGGGTTAGTATTCAGTTTGAGAGAATGCTTAGTTTGCCTAAATATGAAAGGTATGAAAAGAGAAAGACTAAGATTCATGCTAGGTTGCCAGAATGTATGCAAGCGGAAGTTGCGGTTGGAGATTTGATTGAGATTGCGGAGACTAGACCAATTTCTAAGATGATTCATTTTGTTGTTTCTAAGGTTGTTAGGGCGAAGGAGGCGAAGAAATGAAGGCTGTGAGTGCTAGAGCAACTAGGAGCTTGAATATTGGTAGTTTGCTTGAGGCTTGTGATAATTCGGGTGCTCGGATTTGTAAGATTGTTGGAGTTAAAGGTGGTAAGACAAGTAAGGGAAGGATGACTTATACTAAGATTGCGGACCAGGTTAAGGTTTCGGTTAGGAAGGGAGATCCGAAGATGAAGGGTGAGATTTTTGATGCGGTTTTGGTTAGGCAGAGGAAGCCGTGGAAGAGGAAGACTGGAGAGAGAGTTTGTTTTTCTGATAATGCTGTTGCTTTGCTTAAAGATGAGAAAGGGAATCCGAAGGGTACGCAGATTAAGGGAATGGTTGCTAGAGAAGTTCAGGAAAGATGGAAGGAAATTGCTAAGATTGCTGGAGGAGTTTATTAATGAAATCTGAATTTAGTAAATCTTGGAGTAAAAGTGTTCAGCCTCGGAAGCAGAGAAAATTTAGAGCTAATGCGCCTAATCATATTAAGAGAACTTTTATGGGATGTAATTTAGACAAGGCTTTGAGAACCAAATATGGCCGAAGAAATATTGTGGTTCGAAAAGGGGACGAGGTTAAGGTTATGAGGGGTCAGTTTAAGGGGAAACTTGGGAAGGTTGGAGAGGTAGATATTAAGAATACTAGGCTTCAGATTGAGGGAATTCAGAGAGCTAAAAAAATGGGTGGAGAAAAATTGATTACGTGGTTTCATCCTTCTAGTGTAAAGATTGTTGTTTTGAATACGGACGATTCTCGAAGAATGAAGCGAGGGAAGAAGGTTGCTGAGGATGTAAAGAAAATTGAAGAGAAAGTTACTCCCGAGAAAAAAGTTGAAGAGAAAACAGTTAAGAAGATTGTGAAGAAGAAAACTGAGGAGGGCAAGAAGTAATGGCACATATTAAGAAGACTGTAATGCCGAAGACGTGGCCAGTTCCGCGAAAGGGTAGAGGAAAGAGATATGTAGCTGTGCCTAGTCATTCTACGAGTAAGGGAATTAGTTTGCTATTTTTGCTTAGAGATGTTTTGAAGATTGCCAAAACAAGAAAAGAAGTTAGACATATGACTTTGAATGGAATGGTTAAAATTAATAATAAGGTTCGAGCAGACGAGAATTTTCCAGTTAATGTTTTGGATGTTTTGAATTTGGCTGCTGATAAAGAGAACAGATATTACAGATTAGAAATTGTTAATAAAAAATTTAACTTGACTAAGATTGAAGCTAAGGAAGCAGATAGTAAGATTGTGAAAATTGTTGGGAAGAAGGTTTTGGTTGGTGGAAAAGTTCAAATGAATTTGAGAGATGGTCAGAATTTTTTGAGTAAGTTGAAGTTTGGTGTTGGGGATTCTGTTGTTTTGGATACTAAGAAGGATAAGGTTGAGAAAATTTTGAATTTGAAGAAAGGCGCTAAAGTTGAGATTATTTTAGGAAAGCATGCTGGTGAGAATGGAGAGCTGGTTGGGTTTGAGGAGTTGGTTAGGGGTAGAAATTATGAAATTAAATTGAAAGATAGGACTGTTAAGTTGCCTTACAAGACTATTTTGGTGATTGGATAATGGCGGAACCAACAAAACAAAGTGCATCATTGAAGAGCAAGAATAAGATGCGAGATATTAAATTAGATAAGGTTATTTTGAATATTGGTGGGGTTGGCGAGAAGTTGGAGAAGGGTGAAATTTTATTGAAGGCGATAGCTGAGAAAAAGCCCATTAAGGTTAGGGCTGTTAAGAGGATTCCAACCTGGAATGTTCGACCTGGATTAGAAGTTGGTGTTAAAGTTACGATTCGGGGTGCGGATGCTTTGGCTATGGTTAAAAAATTGTTGCCTGCTATTGATAATACTTTGAAAGAGAAGCAGATTCAGAAAAATTGTTTTTCTTTTGGGATTCATGAGTATATTGAGATTCCAGGTGTTGAGTATATTAGGGAAGTTGGAATTATGGGATTTGAGGTTAGTGTTGTATTTAGTAGAGCTGGGAAAGCGGTTGAAAGGAAAAAGGTTAAAAGGGGAAAATCGCGTAGGTTGTCTGTTAGTCGAGAAGAGATTGAGAATTATTTGGTGAGCAATTTTAAGACTGAGATATTGAGGAAGAAGAAGAAAATTATGGAGAATGAAGATGACAGCGAGTGATTGGAGAAAGATAACTAGGCAACTTAGAGTTAAACCTGTTATTTTGAAGAAGTTTTTGAAGCACAATAGGCCTCGGAACAGGAAGTTTGGTGTTGCTGCGCAGAAGTGTGAGGTTTGTGGAAGACATGGGGCGCATATATCGAGTTATAATTTAAATTTGTGTAGGCACTGTTTTAGAGAGCTTGCTGTTGAGTTGGGGTTCAAGAAATATAGTTAAGATGGGAAGATATAAGGATAAAATTGAAAATGGAAACATACCTATAGAACATGGAATGGCGTATCACAATCTTTCTATTTTAGTTGGGAACATGTCTAAATGTGCTATTGAAAAAAATAATATTGGGTGGGTTGAAAACTATTGCATGGGAGAAGCAATTTGCAAGGACCTTGAAGAAAAATATGGTCAATCTCAGTTTAGTGGTGAAATGTGGGGAACTCTCAACACTGCTCAGTATTACTCAGAAATGGAATTGGAGGGAATGTTAAAATGAGTCAGGATGTTGTTGCGGATGGATTGAATCAGATTATGAATGCTAAGCGTATTGAGAAACGGGAGCTTGTGATTACTCGGATTTCGAAGGTTTTGATTAGATTGCTTGAGATGATGAAAGAGAAGGGGCATGTTGATTTTGAGGTTGATAAAGAAGCTAAGACGGTTACTATTAAGATAATTAAGTTGAATGAGTGTAAAGCTGTGAAGCCTAGATATTACGCTGGTGTTGGAGATGTTGATAAATACATGAGGCGGTTTTTGCCATCTAGGAATTTTGGAACTTTGGTTATGTCTACTAATAAGGGAATGTTGAGTCATGCTGATGCTATAAAAGAAAATGTTGGAGGAAGCGTTGTCGCTTATTTTTATTAAGATGAATAGGGATTTAGAGAGGGCTGTTAAAATTGCAGAGGGAGTTGAAGTTAGTATTAATGGGAAAGATTTTATTGTTAAGGGAAATGGAAAAGAAATAAAGAGAACTTTTGATATTGGGAAGATTAAGGCTGAGATTAAAGAAAAACAAGTTGTTTTGGTCGCTAAAGGGGCTACTAAGAGAGAATCTAAGATGATGGGAACAATTGATGCGCATTTGAAGAATATGATTGCTGGGATCCTTGAGGATTTTGTTTATGAGCTTGAGATTTGTCACGTGCATTTTCCTATGAATGTTAAGGCGCAGGGAAATAAGATTGTTATTAAGAGTTTTTTGGGTGAGACTACTGAGAGGATTGCGAAGGTTATTGATGGAGTGAAGGTTGATATTAAGGGAAATAAGATTACTGTTAGTTCTCATGATATTGAAGCGGCTGGACAGGTTGCGGCTAACTTGGAGAAGGCTACGCGGCTTACTGGACGAGATAGGCGGATTTTTCAAGATGGGATATTTATTACTAAGAAACCGGGGAGGGAGATTTGATGATGGAAAAAATGTACAATTTAATTGAGAATACTGGAAAATCTAAGAGGTTCTTATTGGGAGACCGTAAGATTGACGTAAGAACTTGCTCCACTATTCAATATTCGCAGCGATTAAAAATGTTTATGTCAGAAAAAAACGCAATGATTGATAATGGTACGTGGGACTCTGTTTATGGAGCTGGTTTTGCTTGCGCTAATGACGGATGGTTAATTGAGAGAGATTTTGAAGAAATAAAAATTATGATGGGAGTTAATTAATATGGCAATAGAAAAGAAATCGGGGAAGAGGGCTAAGCCGAAATTTTTAAGAAATGATTGGCATAAGAAGATTAGGCTTGGAAGTACTGTTAAGAAGAACCGGAAATGGAAAGGTGCTAAGGGTCGTCATAATAAGTTGAGACTAAATAGAAAGGGTCACCAACAGAGGCCTAAGGTTGGATGGGGATCAGCTGCTGGTCTTAGAGATTTAATATCTGGTGTTATGGCTACTCGTGTTGAGAACGTTAAAGATCTTGAAAGTGTTAAGGCTGGAACTGGAATTATTATTGGAAAAGTTGGCGGGAAGAAGAAAGCTGAGATTATGAAGAAAGCTGAAGAGATGAAGTTGAAAGTTTTGAATCGTTACAAGAAAAAGGAGGCCAAGAAATAATGCAATTAGCTAAAAAGAAGGATTTGGCTGCTAAGGTTTTGAAGGTTGGGAAGGGTCGGATTATTTTTGTCGAGGAAAGATTGGCTGAGATTAAGGAAGCTATTGCTAGGCAGGACATAGTTGATTTGCATAAATCTGGCGCTATCTTAATTCGGGAGATTAAGGGTAGGACGAAAATTGTGAAGAGGAAGAATAGAAGGAGAGTTGGTAAGATTAAACAGAAAGTTAATATAAGAAAGGCTGAATATGTTATAATTACTAGGAAATTGAGAAAGTTTACTCGTGGTTTGTTTAGGGCTGGGAAGATTGATGCAAACGAAAAAAGGGAGATTAGGAAGCAAATTAGATCTCGAAAATTTAAGAGCAAAAGACAGTTAAAGGAGAGTTTGGAGGAATAAAGATGGGATTAAGAACACAGAAACGTAGGAGAAGAGAAAATAAAACTGACTATAAAGCTAGAAGGATATTGTTGATTTCTGGTTTGCCTAGGGTTGTTGTTAGAATGACTAATAAATATTTTATTTTGCAAGCCGTTGAAAGCAGTGAGGCTCAGGACAAGGTTTTGGTGACTGTGACATCTAAGGATCTTTTGAAGAATGGTTGGGATAAGAAGAAAGCTGGTAGCTTGAAGGGAATTAGTGCTGGATATTTGACTGGTATTTTGATGGCTAAAAAATTGGGTAAGAAAAAGTATATTGTTGATTTAGGTATGGCTCGGACTGGTAAGGGTGGAAGGATTTTTGCTGTTGTTGCTGGTTTGGTTGAGGGTGGACTTGATGTTCCTGCTAACAAGAAGGTTTTTCCTAGTGAGGATAGACTAATGGGAGAGCATTGTGATTTGAAGGATATGGTTACTAAGGTTAAGGGAGGGTTGAAGTGATGGTAGACAAGAAGGAAGATAAGGCTAAAACGGAAGAAGCTAAGCCAGAGGAGCAACTGAAGGAGATGGAGAAGGTTATTGAAGAGAAAGAGAAGAAGGAAGACGAAAAAGTTTCTAAGGAATTTGATAAGCAGGCTAAAGTCGCAGAGAGGAGACCTGGAGCTAGAGGACGAGGAGGACCAAGGGGACCAAGAGAGACTTTTGAGGAGAAGATTGCTCGTGAACAGAAAGAAAAGTTAGAGAAATGGGTGCCTAAGACTGAGCTTGGTCGTGCTGTTAGGGCTGGTAAGGTTGCTAATATTGATGAGGTTTTGTCTGCTGGGAAGAAAATCATGGAACCGGAGATTGTTGACTTATTGCTTCCAAATCTTAAGACTGATACTTTATTTATTGGACAGGCAAAAGGTAAGTTTGGTGGTGGAAAGAGAAGAGCTTTTAGACAGACTCAGAAGAAGACTAAGGAAGGGAATGTTTTGACTTTTGGTGTTATGGCTGTTGTTGGTGATGGGAATGGGCATGTTGGAATTGGTTATGGTAGAGCTGCTGAGACATTGCCAGCTAGAGAGAAGGCTACCCGAAAAGCTAAGTTGAATATTGCTAAGATTAAGAGGGGATGCGCTTCGTTTGATTGTTCGTGTGATGATGAGCATAGTATTCCGGTTACGGTTAAGGGGAAGTGTTCTTCGGTTGTTGTTGAGCTGATGCCTGCACCTCAGGGAACTGGACTGGTTGTGAATGATGAGTTGAAGAAGATATTGAGAGCTGTTGGAATTAAGGATATTTATAGTAAGACGTCTGGAAAGGTTAGGACGACGTTTAATTCTGGGAAAGCTTGTATGGCTGCTTTGGAGAAAATTGGGGAGGTGAGGATGTAATGGCAAAGATATTTGTTGTAAGGATTGCTGGGCAGGTTAAGAATTTGAAGAGTCAAAATGAGACTATGAATCGGTTGAGAATGAGGAAGAAGTTTAGTGCTATTTTGGTTGAGGAAGATGATAAGGTTAGGATGGGAATGGTTCGATCTATTGATAAGAAGGTTGCTTATGGGAAGGTTAGTGAGGCTTTTTTGAAGGAATTGAATGAGAAGAGGCCTGCTAAGGATGGGGTTTATTTTTTGCATCCTGCGCGTGGTGGTTTTAAGAAAAGTTCGAGATTGCCTACGCCTAAAGGTATTTTGGGAGAGCATGAAGATATTGTTAAACTAGTGGGTAGAATGTTATGAAGGTTCACAATAGGAAAAAAAGTACTCGGACACGTGGAAGCAATAGTCATGGATGGGGATTTAGACAGAAGCATAAGGGACACGGGAATAAAGGTGGATTTGGTAAGTCTGGAACTGGAAAGCGTGCTGACCATGATAAACAGAGGGCTTTGGAATCTGATGACAGAAAGAAGAAGAGGTATTTTGGTAAGCAGGGTTTGACTTCTAGAGGGACTGCTATTGCTAAGTATGAAAAAATTAATTTATATGCTATTAAGGATAATTTGTTTGTGAAGGATGGATGTAAAATTGATTTAGGTAAGCATAAGATTCTTGGACATGGTGACGGGTTTAAGGCTGAGATTAAGGCTTTGGCTGCTACTGCTTCTGCTATTGCTAAGATGGAGAAGGCTGGTGGGAAGATTATTTTGCCGGTTAGGAAGGAAGAGGTTAAGCAACACAAGAAGATTGAGAAGAAATCTGAGAAGGTTTCTGAGAAGAAAAAGTAAATTATTATCTAGCACAATAATTATTATAAAGCATTTTTCTATTTAAAAATTATGAAACACAAATATGATTTCTTGTTAGAGAAAGCTAGAGAGGCAGCAAAACTTGCATATTGCCCATATTCTAAGTTTCATGTTGGCTCCGCTGTTTTTGTTGATGGTGAAATATATACTGGCTGTAATATTGAGAATGCATCTTATGGTTTGAATAATTGCTCGGAAAGAACTGCAATATTTAAGGCTGTTAGTGATGGGCATAGAAAACTTGAGGCTATAGCTGTAACTTGTCCTGATGCTGGGGAAGATTCTCCTGACCAATACAAAATGCCTTGTGGTGCTTGTAGGCAGGTTATGTCGGAATTTATGGATGGGGATGGGATTGTTTTGATTGATAGGGTTGGCGAATTTAAGGTTAGTGATTTGCTTCCAAAGCCGTTTAAGCTTTGATAAAATAAATTTGATTCTAGGAAACTTTATAAAACATTTTGGTGAGTATATTAGATGGCTTTAAGAGACTTAATACATAATTTGCCGGGCGTGCGTGGGCCGACGGAGAAGAAGGTTAGTTTTAATGTTAAGTTGAAATGGACTTTGACTATTCTGGTTGGGTATTTTATTTTGTCGAATATTGCGCTTTTTGGGATAACGGAGGGAGATTATTCTAGGTTTGAACTTTATGCGGTTTTGCTTGGTGCTTCGTTTGGGTCGATTATTACTTTAGGAATTGGTCCGATTGTTATGAGTTCGATTATTTTGCAGCTTTTGAGTGGAGCGGGAATTATTAATATTGATCAGAATACTGACGAAGGGAAGAAGTTTTTTCAAGGAATGCAGAAGTTGTTGGCTTTTGCGTTTGTGATTTTTGAAGCAATGGTTTATGTTTTGATGCATGCTATTTCGGCCCAGCCCGGGTTTACTGGATTTGTTATTTTTCAGTTGTGCTTGGGTGGAATTATGATAATTTTTATGGATGAGGTTGTGCAGAAGTGGGGCTTTGGAAGTGGTGTTAGTTTATTTATTGCTGCTGGTATTGGATGGAGTCTTTTTACTAAGTTGTTTCAGTTTATTGAGCCTGCTACTGGGAACTTTGGTGCTGTTGGTAATGTTTTGGCTATTGTTGCTTCTGTTATGAATGGGGATGGGGCCGGTGTTGCTAATGCTTTTTTTCCTATTGTTGTTACTGCTGTTTTGTTTTTGGCTGTTGTATTTGCTCAGAGTTTGAAGGTTGAAGTTCCTTTAGCATTTGACAGGATTCGTGGGCATTCTATGAAGTGGCCTTTGCAGTTTTTTTATGCTGGTGTTATTCCTGTTATTTTGGTTTCTGCTTTGATTGCTAACTTGCAATTATTTGGTTCACTTTTGCAGAATTGGCTTGGTCACGCGACTTTCTTAGGTGGTTTTAGCGAGGGTGGTCAGGCTATTAGTGGTTTAGCGTTTTGGATTGGTTCAACTCCTTTGCTTCAGGAGATTATTACTGGTAGTTTTAGGTGGGTTTATGCGGCTCAAGCTGTTGGTCATATTTTGTTTTATACTGTATTCTCTGTAATTTTTGCGTTTTTCTGGGTTGGAACTTCTGGGATGGATGCTCGGAGTCAGGCTAAGAAGATTGTTAGTAGTGGAATGAGTATGCCTGGATTTAGGAAGGATGAGAGGGTTTTGGAGGCGATTTTGAAGAGGTATGTTGGGCCTTTGACGATTATGGGTGGTATTGCGATTGGTCTTTTGGCTTCGATTGCTGACTTGATGGGAGCGCTTGTTGGTGGTACTGCTATTCTTTTGGCTGTTATGATTCTTTATCAGTTGTATCAGAATATTGCTCAGCAGCATGCGGTTGATATGAATCCTATGCTGAAGGGATTTTTTGGGGCTTAACTTTAATTTTTGAAACTGTTTTATTTCTCTTGGGATTAGGTTTATATAGGGGAAGTTGTTTTTGTTGTGATGGTGATTGAAGAGTGGATGTTGGAGAGTCCTAAGTATTCTATTGCAGTTTTTTCTATAGTTGTGACGCTGATTTCTACTTTGGCGCAGAAGTGGTTGACTAATCAGGATCATTTGAGGAGTTTGAAGAAGAGACAGAAGGAAATTCAAAAAGAGATAAAAAAGACTAAGGATCCTAGTGTTATGCAAGAGTTGAATAGTGAGATGTTGAAGTTGACTGGGGTGATGTTTAAGAGTTCGATGAAGCCATTGTTTGTGACCATGATTCCGTTTTTGATTTTGTTTGTTTGGCTTAGGTCGGTTTATGTTCCAGTGCTTGGGAATGGATGGCTTTGGTATTATTTGGGTTATAGTGTTTTGGCTTCTATAGTTCTTAGGAAAGTTTTGAAGGTGGCATAAATGCTTCCTAGAACTCATTTTTTTGCTGGACTTATTTTTTCTGTTTTTTTGTATTTTGGGTTTGATGTTAGTACTTTGGGATGTTTTATTTTTTTAGTTGCTACTGTGGGAATTGATGTGGACCATTATTTGTATTATGTTTATCGGAAAAAGGATTGGAGTTTAGGGAGAGCTGTTTCTTGGTTTATGAAGAAAGGTCAGGTATTGAAGAAAATAGATATTAAGAGGCGGGGTGAGTTTTATGCCGGTTTTTGTTTTTTGCATGGGATTGAGGTTTTGGGACTGGTTGTCTTACTTGGATATTTTTTTTGGGATTTGTTTTATTTTGTTGCTCTTGGTTTTTTGTTTCATTTGATTTTGGACCATATTCATCAGGCTTTTTGGAGAGGTAGGTTTGATAAATTTTCTATTGTTTATGATTATTTTAAGTATGGGGATTTGAAATTTGTCGAGGAACTTGAGGGGTTGGAGAAGTTGGCTGTGGAAGATTTAAAAAAATAATTGAATAGTTTTAGATGTGGAAGTTTTTAGCTAATATGTAAAGGGGAGAAGAAGTAGCTTAATTTTATAAACTTGTATTATGTCTTTCCTTTTATGAGCAGTGATAATGTTTTCAAGCCAATTAAGAGTGTCTTTGTTTATTATAGGCTGTTTCTTTGGACTATTGGATTTGTTTTTCTTCTGTCTCTTGTGATTATAGCTCTTTTATTACTTGACCTTCCCTTAATCTTCTCATTATTTCCTGCATCTTTTTTTGCTTTGGTTCTTTTAATCACTTGGTATGAATTGGCTGTTTCTTATAGAAAAGAAGAATATACTTTTTTGGGAGATAGGATTATTTACAGGGGTGGTGGGATTTTTAGTGACAATAAGACTGAGCTTGTGATAAAAAATATTACTCATATTGAATCTAGACTTCCTTTTATCGAGAATAAGTTATTTGGGACTGGAAATGTTAGGATAGAATCTGCTGGAAGTGGTGTTTCAGAGATTGTTTTGAAGTCGGTTGCAAAGCCACTTGGATATTACAAATATATGGAAGACATTTTGAAGCATAATGGGTTTGGATTAGATAAAAGTAATTTAATTAGAAAAGATAAGCCTTCTTTGATTGGAGTTTTGCTCGAAGTTTTTTTTATCAATAATGTGGGCGCTCTTTTTCCTTTTTTTATTGGCTTGTTTATTATGGGGTCTTCATTGCCTTCTCTCCTTTTTCAATCTGGAGGAATTTCGAAAACTGCCCTTATTTCTGGGCTCTTGGTTTTTCTTTTAATTGGATTGATATCTATTGTTAGATTTTTGGATTTAAAAAAAAGAGTTTATGAAATTTATGATGACGTAATTGTTTATACCGAAGGGTTTTTGACTAAGAATTATTCTTTTATGCCCATAGAAAACTTGAGCGATTCCTCTCTTGAGCAACACTTAATTGAAAAGATATTTGGTATTTATGATGTTAAGATAAGTTGCCAGGGGAGTGGGCAAGAAATTCATTTTAGAAATATTAGTGATGGACCTGGGATGGAAAAGGATATCGATTCTCTTATACAGGGAAGCTCTCATATTAAGGAAAAAGTTGTTTTGGAGAAGACAAAGGCTGTTCCGATTAGGGAGGAAAAGAAAGTTTCTGTCAAGAAGGTTTTTAACAAGGATTATACCTGCAACTTAAAAATAAATCTTAAGAAGAATTTATTCATTCCTCTTATCTTGTTTTTACCTTTGATTGTTGTAACTTTTTTTCTTGGATTTGACGCGATTCAATTCTGGTTATTTTGGGTATTCTTTTTTGGGTATTTTTTAATCGAGGCTCTTGCTACTAAATTTATTGTTAAAGGGCAAAGTATTGAGAAGAAGTTTAATTTTTTGAATAGGAAGAATTTGGAGTTTAGTTGTGATAAGATTATGGGAGTTAACATTAAGGAGAGCTTTGTTGACAAGTGGTTTGGGACGATTACTATTATTTTTTGGTCTATTGGAAGTGGGGAGAATATTGTTTTTAAGAATGTTAATAAAAATAATGAACTAATTAAAAACCTTGTTTCTAAAGTTGGAATTACCAATAAGGAAATTATTCATGAGATGAATTCTGATTGGAGTTTTTTAAGAATGCTTAAGGCTGGAGTTTTTTCATTTATTTTTGTTTTGGTTATTATTGCCTCTTCAGTTGTTTTGGCCCTGATGTTTTCTCCTTACTTTGGATTGATTGCTGGAGCTATCGTTCTTTTTTATTTAGTTGAAATCTTTTATTCTCCTATCCATTACCGTAGGTCTAAGTTGAAATTTTATAGTGATTATGTTTATTTTGAGAAGGGAGTGTTTTTTAGAAATTATTATTATAGTCTGTTTGATAATATTAAAGATTATTCTACTTTGAAATATATTGCTTCTGATTACGGAAATATTAAGTTTAATGTTGCTGGAGAAAGTATTGCTGGGAATAATCAAAATAAAACTATTGTTTCAAATGCTTTTACCATTAATTACATTGATGGAATTCCTTTGAATAATAATTTGATTGATATTATTTTTGATAGCAGACCTTCTAGGGATAAAGTTTTGGAAATGGAAAAGGAAATTGAGAAGTATTCTTTTAAGGATGTGGTTATTAGTAAGCCTGATGTTGGGCCTAGTGTGTTTGGACTTGTTGCTTTGAGCGTTATTTTCTTTCCACTTATTTTGCTTTTGCCTATCACCTTGCCTATTTTGATTTGGTATATTAAAGTTAAAGGATATTACTTACAAGATAGTCGGGTTGTTTCTAAATGGGGAATTTTTTATAAGAAGCAGCTGAGTGTTTTGCATTCTAAGATAGACCATGTTAATTCTGATGAAGGATTTTTGAATAAGATATTTCACAATGGGAATATTTCTGTTAATACTACTGGAAGTAGTGTTTCTGAGCTTGATGTCAAAGATATTTCTGATTATAAAGAGTTTTACAAGAAGTTGAGAGAGCATATTAGATAGGTTTAAAAAAATAGTATATTAGTTCTGGTTTATGGAAAAAAAGAATCTTTGTGATGGTTGCGATTTGTGCTGTAGGCATGTTGCGGTTGAGATTGATGCTCCAGAAACAGATAAAGAGCTTGACCAGATTCGGTGGTTTTTGTTGCATAAGGATGTTTGGATTTTTGTTGATAATGATGACTCTTGGAATATGCAGGTGAATAACGCTTGTGAGAAGTTGACTAATGAAGGGATGTGTGGGTATTATGAGGAGCGGCCTGCGATTTGTCGGGAGTATTCGGCTAGTAGTTGTGAGAAGAATGGGGATGGGGATTCGTTTAAGGTGATATGGAAGTCGGTGGATGAGTTTGAGAAGTGGGTTAGTGAGGGACGAGTTATTCCTAAAGATTGATTAGTTTTTTTCTAGCTTTCTTTACAAATTCTTTTTGTTTCAGTATTCCAAATTCTGAAATTATTCCAGTCAAATCTTTTAATTTTGTTTTATCAAATGGTGGATTTAGAACTTCTATTTCTTTTATTCTTTCGTCCCACACCTCTTTTCCTGACCGTTTTTTTATTGTTATTTTTTTTGTGTATTTTAGAGAAATTCCGCAAGCATAGGCTGGAACTTTGTGAATCTTTGCTAATCTTACCAGTGTTGAAGTTCCTATTTTATTTGCAACTTGAGTTTTTGTGAAGGCATCTGCTCCAAAGAGAAATAAGTCGCATTTTGAGAGGGAGTGTTCTGCTGCTAAGTCTGGTGCTATTATTATTTTTATTTTTGCTTTGGCTAAATCTTTTGCTGTTTGTCTCCCCTGTAGCAGTGGCTCTACTTCTGTTGTATATACAACAAATTTTTTCTTTTGGGATTTGGCTAGTTTTAGGATGTCAATTACAGTCGAGGAGTGGCAGTGGGTGTATATATTCATGTCGTTTTTTATGAGAGATGCTCCGTACTCTATTGCTTTGTTGTGAGATATCTCAATATTTTTTAGAAACTTTTTTGCTGCTTGCTCTTGTATTTTGTGCTTATAGTCCTTGAAATCTTTTGAAACTGTCGTGAATTTTTGAATTGATCTTATTGCGTTTTGCAGGAGTGGTTCGGTTGGTCTTGTGGAGAGTATTTGTTTCGCTGCAGGTTTTGTTGGATTTAGAAGGAATGCTTTTATCCCGGCTTTGGCTACGTTTTCTGCGCCTTGAATTTTTATTGATTTTATATCAGAAAGTATTTTGTTGAATTTGGAATTTTGCACCTTTTTTTTCATGTAGAGAGAAGTTGATAAAACTTTAAAAAGATATCTTTGTATTCGGTTAGATGGAAGTGATGACGTTATGATTGAGTTATTGATAAAGCCAAAGAGGGCAGAAAGGAGGCCTTGGGAAATGTTTCTTGTTGGATTGTTTTGGGCCTCGGCTTCGTTGTTGTTGGTTTCTGTTGTGTTTGGGAAGGATTCTATTTTGATGAGTGGTGGAGGATTGCTTGTTGTTACCTTTACCGTGATATGTTGCTTGCCTTTTATGTATTATATTATTAAACTGGAGGAGGGGAAGGATATTGAGATTGATGATTCTGGTCGCTTGATTAAGGAGCACTCTAAGGCTGTATTTGCTTTGATGTGGATGTTTATGGGTTTTATTGTTGCGTTTTCTTTTTGGTATATGGTTTTGCCTTGGGATTTGGGATTTGTAACTATCCCTGGAGACAGTGGGGAGAATTTTAATTTTCAAATAAAGACTTTTTGTGCAATTAATAGTCCGTCTAGGTTTGATTATTGTGTTGAGCAGCATGGCGTTCCGGTTGCTACTGGGCATGTGGCGGGGGCAGGGGCAGTTCTTGGGATTTTTGCCAACAATATCTATGTCTTGATTTTTACCATTTTATTCTCTCTTGCTTTTGGAGCTGGGGCGATGTTTATATTGGTGTGGAATGCTTCTGTTATTGCAGCTGCTATTGGTATTTTTGCCAAGGGCGAATTGGCTAATCTTCCTATTGGCGTTGCTAGATACATGATTCATGGGGTTCCTGAGATTGCGGCTTATTTTGTTGGAGCGTTGGCTGGGGGAATTATTTCTGTTGCTGTTATCAGGAAGGATTTGAGAAGGGAGGGAACTTGGAAGATTTTGCAGGATTCTTTATTAATGATTATTATTGCGATTTTTATTTTGATTGTGGCGGCCCTAATGGAAGTCTACTTTACGCCTTTGCTCTTCTAGAGAAAAAGCTTCTTGCTCATATAATTTAAATTATGCAATGACGAAGTCCTTGCGAGCTAAAAATCAGAGATTTTTACCGATGGAAGTCTACTTTACGCCTTTGCTCTTCTAGAGAAAAAGCTTCTTGCTAATATGATTTAAATTATGCAATGACGAAGTCCTTGCGAGCTAAAAATCAGAGATTTTTACCGATGGAAGTCTACTTTACGCCTTTGCTCTTCTAGAGAAAAAGCTTCTTGCTAATATGATTTAAATTATGCAATGACGAAGTCCTTGCGAGCTAAAAATCAGAGATTTTTACCGATGGAAGTCTACTTTACGCCTTTGCTTTTCTGAATCTAAATATTTTTAAGGAGTAATTTGTAGATAAATTCATGGAAATTGTGTTGTTGACTTCGGTTTTAGTTAGTTTTATTTTATGTATCTTGTTTTTGCCTATGTGGATTCGAGTTTGTAAAAATGTTGGATTGACCTGGGAAGATATGAATAAATTTAGGCGTCCTGGTAATATTGCGGCTAGTGGTGGTGTTGTTGTTATTATGGCGTTTGTCTTGAGTGTTTTAAGCTATCTTGCTTTGAAGACTTTTTTGTTTTCTGAGCAACCTAAGGCGCTGGAGATTTTTGCGCTGTTGACGGTTGTTTTGATTTTGGCGATTGTTGCTTTAGTTGATGATTTGTTGGGCTGGAAGAATAAGGGGTTATCTATGAGGATTAGGGTAATGCTGGCTATTGCCGCGTCTATTCCGTTAGTTGTTATTAATGCTGGTACTCACATGATGAATTTGCCATTTCTGGGTTCTGTTGATTTTGGAATGTTATACCCGTTGTTTCTTATTCCTTTAGCTGTTGTTGGTGTTAGTACTACTTTTAATTTTTTGGCTGGATTCAATGGACTTGAGGCCGGACAGGGAATTTTGATCTTGGGTTTTTTGAGTTTTGTTTCTTATGCTACTGGATCGGCTTGGTTGGCGATTGTTGGATTATGTATGGTTGGAGCGTTGCTTGGATTTTGGATTTTTAACAAGGTTCCTGCTAGGGTTTTTCCTGGAGATGTCATGACGTATGGGATTGGAGCGCTTATTGCTGGAATGGCTATTCTTGGTAATTTTGAGAAGATTGCTTTTGTTATATTTATTCCTTATATTTTAGAAGTTGTTTTGAAGGTTCGTGGAGGACTGAAGAAGCATTCATTTGGGATTCCTAGAAAAGATGGGACTTTGAAAATGCCTTATGATAGGATTTATGGATTGGAGCATTTGGCTATTTGGGTTTTGGGCAGAAAAGCTACCGAGAGAAAAGTTGTTTATCTAATCCATGCTTTGCAGATTTTATTTATCTTGATTGGATTTTTGATGCTTTAGAGAAGTTTTTTAAAGCAAATCTGTTATATTTTTATATGAAAAATAACGACAGTATCAAGCCTATTCTTGAAATTATCTCTAATAAGAAATATCAGTGGATTGCTGTTCTTCTTATTTTGTTTGCTGTATTGATGATGAGCTCTTCGATTAGGCTTTCTAATTGGGAACTGTTGACTGATTCTGTGACTGGGGAAAAACTTCCTTTGGCGCTTGATCCGTATTATTTTTTGAGGATTAGTGAGACGATTGTTGAGACTAATGGGAATTTGCCAGAGTTTGACGAGATGAGAGTGCATGGGTTTGATACTGCCTGGAGCTCAGAGATAATGCCTCGGGTTGTGGTTTGGATGTGGAAAATGTCTAGTTTTTTTGGTGACTACACGCTAAAGGAAGTTAATGCTTTTTCTCCTGTATTGTTTTTTGCTATTGGGTTGGTTTTGTTTTTTATTCTAGTTTATGTTTTGACTAACTCTAAATTTGCGGCAGTTTTGGCTTCTGCCTTCCTGGCTTTTACTCCGGCTTATCTATATAGGACTATGGCTGGATTTTCGGACCATGAGGCTATTGGGATGGTTGGATTTTTTCTTGTTATGTTTGGACTTGTTTTGGCTTTGAAGTATTTAGATGCTATGAAAAAAAGGAATTTGATTGGGGCTGGAGTTGCTGGATTGGCTGTGGGAGCACTTAGTGTCTTAACTGCTCTTTGTTGGAGTGGAGTTACTACTTTTGTTTTTATGATTATCTCCATCGCTTTTGTTATGCTTTGGGTAATAAGATTGAAGGATGAAGATAATAATGTTAAGGATAATGGGCTTTTATTTTACTTAGTTTGGATTGTTTCTAGTGTTGGACTGGCTGTTTTGTTTGGTATGGATTTCTATGGTTTTGTTAGTAGGTTTATCACTGGGTCTACTGGTATTATTAGCTTGGCTGTTTTGGGGTTTATTGTTATTGATAGGATAGTCCTTAGTTTTGGTAAACTTGTAAAAACCTACGACAAGAAATATAGAATTTGGTATAGTGCTGGGATATCTGCTGCTTTGGGAATTATTATATTGCCTCTTATTGGGAAGAGTTTTTTTAATGTTTTGTGGGTGATACTAAATAGACTACTTAATCCTTCTTGGGGTGGTAGTCGGGTTGGTTCTACTGTTGCAGAAAATGCTCAGCCATATCTGGTTAATTGGATTGGAACTGCTGGAAGTCAAATATTTTGGCTTTTTGTTGCTGGAATGTTTTTGATTGGCATTGAGTTTTCTAAGAATATTAGATCTAGAAAAAATCGATATTTATTGATTTTTGGATATGCCGCTATAGTTTCTGGTATCTTATTTAGTCGAATTTCTGCTGGATCTGTTTTGAATGGGAATGGTATTTTTAGTTTGAGTGGGTTAGTTTATTTGGGGGGTATTACTATTTTTGGATATGCTTTTTTTAGAAATTATTTTGACAGAGAGATAAAAGTTGATTCTTCTATTCTGATTTTGTTTGCTTGGATGATTGTGATGCTCGTTATTGGAAGATCTACGACTCGACTGTTCTTTGTTATAGCGCCTTTTATGTGTCTCTCCGCTGCTTATTTTATTGTAAAAATGATTGATCATTTCAAGAAAGGAAAGCTTGAGGAAATCTCTAAAATTTTGGTTATTGGTATTTTAATAATTTCTATTGTTGCTGGATCTATAGCTATTTATGGTTCTTACAATGCTATTTCTGCACAAGCTCGATATACCGGGCCTTCCGCTAACGAGCAATGGCAAAATGCAATGGGATGGGTTAAAGAGAATACTACTGAAACTGCTGTTTTTTCACATTGGTGGGATTATGGTTACTGGGTTCAAACTTTAGGTGAACGTATAACTGTCGCTGATGGTGGACACGGTCAAAGTATCTATGATGGTGATCATAAAATTGGAAGGTATGTCTTAACCACACCTCGACCTGAGACCGCACTTAGTTTTTTCAAAACTATGGATGTCGATTACCTATTGATTGACCAAACTGATTTGGGCAAATACCCTGCATATTCTAAAATAGGAGGTGGTAATGATGAGAATGGTGATACCTCTGACAGATATGCTGCTATTCCTGTCATGCCCTCTGATCCGAAGCAAACTCGAGAGACTGCGAAAGGAACTATGATTGTTTTTAATGGTGGGATGTATTTGTTTGAAGATATTAATTATGATAATAATGGTACTAATGTGTTTTTGCCGGCAGGTGAAGCTGCTGTTATTGCGACGATTGTTAATGTTGAAAATAATCGCTTGATGCAGCCTGAGGCCATTTACTCTCTTAAGAATGGTGCTCAACCTAGAATTCCTATCCGCTATGCTTACGTAAATGGGGATCTTGTTGATTTTGGTAGTGGGCTCGATGCTGTTATATTCATTATTCCTTCGTTTACAGAGGGTGGGGTGAATCCCTTAGGTGCTGCTGTTTACTTGTCTCAGAAAGTCTCTAAGAGTTTGTTTGCTAGGCTATTTTTGATGGACGATGCGTTTGAGGAATATGGAACTTTGGAGCTTGTCCATACTGAAGACGATCCGGTTGTTGCCAGCTTGAGGAGTCAGGGTGTTTCTATTGGTGACTTTGTTTACTATAAGGGCTTTAGGGGACCTATCAAAATTTGGGATACATCAAGCATTCCTGAAGGAATTAAAGTTGTCGAAGAATTTAAAGAACCTGCTGTTGGTGAATATGGAACTTTGGATGATTTGGATTTTGGGTTTAGGTGATGAAGCATTCTGGAATTATGATTGTGATTGGAACTAAAGCTGAATTGATTAAGTGTATGCCTATTATGAGGAAGCTGCAGGAGAGGAAACAGGATTATTGGTTTGTAAGTACAGGACAGCATCCTCTGAGTGCGTCTGCTAGAGAGTTTGGAGTGAAGCAGCCTGATTTTATTTTGAGTGAAGAGCCTGATATTTCTACGAAGTTTTGGTCTAAGGTGAATAATTCTTCGATTATTTGGTGTTTTGCTATGCTTCCTAAGATTAAGAAATTGATTAAGAAATTGAAACCGCGTCATGTTGTTTATCACGGAGATACTATGTCTACTGCTGTTGCTGCGATTGCGTCCTCTAGATGTTTAAATTTTTTTAAGAATTGGAATAATGTTCATCTTGAGGCTGGGCTTAGAAGTGGTTCGCTGCTGCAGCCTTTTCCTGAGGAAATTTCTAGACAGATTTGTGACAGATTTTCTGACACTCTTTTGGCTGTTAGTGATTTTAGTGAGGGGCATTTGAAGAAATCTAGAAAGAAGGGTGTGTTTGGTAAAATTTACAATACTGGGAATACTATAGTTGATGCTGCAGAAATTGTTTACAAAGAGGCCAAGAAAAAAAGCAAGATTAAAAAATTGCCTAAAAAGTTTGCTTTGATTAATGTTCATCGACACGAGCACTTGAGAAGCAAAAAAGAGATGGAGAAAATTATTGAGATTATTGGATCGATTAAGTTTGATGCTATTTGGCCGCTTCATGATAATACGAGATACTACTTGGAGAAGTATGGATTGATGAGGAAATTGGAGGATATGAAAAACCTTAAGATTATGCCTTTGACTGACTATTTTACTTTTACTTATCTGATTGCGAACTCTAGTTATTTAGTGACAGATGGAGGAAGTATTCAGGAAGAAAGTTTAGTGTTTGGAAAGCCTTGTGTTATTTTGAGGCATGTGACGGAAAGGCAAGAGGGGTTGCATAGTGGGATTAATTTTTTGACTAAGTTGGATATTGGGAAGACTAGGGAATTGATTGAGAAGATTGAGGCTGGAAAAGTTAGTATTAAAAAGTTTAATAACCCGTATGGGAAATTTGGAGTTAGCGAGAGGGTTTTGGAGGTTTTGGGATGAGGAAAATTTGTGTTGATGAATTTGAAAAATGGAAATATGACGTAAGGAAAAATGATTTGTTTTTGGATGTTGGATGTTGGAGTGGTTCGACAGTTCTTAAAATGAGTAAGAAATGTGATGCCTATGGCGTTGATTTTAATTGGAAGACTTTGAAGTTGGCGGATAAACGTATTATTGATAGATTAAAGTATTCTGATATTACAAAAGGTATTGCTTTTGGGAAGAAGTTTGACTGGGTGCTTTGTAGTGAGGTTGTGGAGCACATTGAGGAAGATGGGAAAGCCTTGAAGAATATTGCTAAAATTATGAAAAATGGTGGGAAGCTGGTTTTGACTACTCCTAGAAGTGTTCCGTTTTTTGAATTTTGGGATCCGGCTTGGGTTAGGTGGAAATTTGGAGGCAAGGAGAGACATCATCATTATACTTTGGAGGAGTTGGAAGATAAGCTTTCTAGATATGGACTTAAGATTAGGGAAATTTCTGTTCGAGGAAATTTTAAGTGGATTATTAAGAGGTGGTTTAATGTTATATTAAAATATTTATTTAGAACAAATTTTCAAGTCAAAAATTCCTGGGGGAATGGTTTTACTGACTGGATGATTTTGGCGGAAAAGATATAAACAGCCTTAATTAATTAAAATAATGGATAAGTTTCGTGTTTATATGCAATATCCCTTAAGGATATCTGATTCTCAATATTACAAATCTATGATTGATAATCCTCCAGAAAATATAGAATACATTGACGGTAAAAATAAGGTTGGGATGATCTCCAATAAAGGGAGTTTTGCGCTCTTTAATTTTTTAAAAAAACAGATTAGACTTTGGACAGAAAAATTTAACCTCATACTTCCGAATGCCCATCTCTCTAAAAATATAGAAGATTGTGACATAATACATTGTGCACATTGCCTTAGTAAAAACGAAAATATCCCTTGGGTTTTTGATGTGGAATCTTTATGGCAAATGTGGATATCTGGAAGGGAAAATCCAGGAAGTCGGGATAAAGTATTAAAATATCTTAAACGAGATAATTGTAAAAAAATTATTGCATGGACTAAGGAAACTCAAAAGGACATAATAAAAAAATTTCCTGAAATAAAAGAAAAGGTAGATTTGATTTATTATGCAATGCCAGAGCAAAGAATGGGAAAAAAGAATGGAAAGACTATAACTTTGTTTTTTTCTGGAAGACATTTCTATAATAAAGGGGGACTTCATGCTACCGAAGTAATGGACAAGTTAACTAAAAAATACCCAAATATTAAAGGTGTTATTAATGGCGATATTCCTGAGAAAATTATATCTAAATATTCAGAGAATAAAAAATTGGAATTTCATCAACTTATGCCGTATAAAGATGTCTTGAAATTATACAGAAGGGCTGATATTTTTGTTTATCCAGGATATAGCGATACATTTGGTTTTGGTTTTATGGATGCTATGGCATTTGGAGCACCTATCGTTACGGTCGATGGGCATGCTAGAAAAGAAATTGTGGAAGATGGAAAAACTGGTTTTGTAATTAGTCGTGGAACAACTCCTCATAGGGAACTTTCTAGGAATATTAACAAAGCAATTATACAGGAAATGGAAAATAAAATTTCTTTACTAATAAAGGATGAAAAACTACGTAAAACTATGTCTAAAAACTGTATAAGAAATATTAGAAGTGGGAAATTTTCTCTAAATAAGAGAAACGCTAAACTCGAAAAAATATATAGAAATGCGATAAATAAAGATTTATAAGTAGTGCATTTTTTAAGATATAAAATGGAAGAAACAAAAGTTGTTGAGAAGTGTAGGTCCTGTGGAAAACATGTATTAGACCCCATAATTTCATTGGGAAGCCATTATGTATCTGGCTTCGTTGATTCTTCTGAAGAACAGGGAATAAAAGTTCCTCTAGAACTTGTCCTTTGCAGCGAAGAAGATGGTGGTTGTGGGCTACTACAATTAAAGCATAGTGCTCCTGATTCTTCTATGTGGGGAGGGCAATATTGGTATAAATCTGGAATTAATGAGATTATCAAAAATGACCTAAAGGATATTGTTGATTCTTCTAAGAAATTAGTAGATTTGAAAACGGGGGATATTGCAGTGGATATTGGATGTAACGATGGAACACTTTTGCGATACTATGATAAGGAAGGGTTGGTCTTGGTTGGTTTTGATCCCTCGACTAATGTTGCAAAAGAAGCAGAAGTAGGTACTGATAAAATAATAAATAATTACTTTAATGCAAAAAACTTCAAAGAAGAACTTGGAGATAAAAAAGCCAAGATAATAACAGCTATTTCAATGTTTTATGATTTAGAAAATCCCAATGAATTTCTGGAAGACATTAAGGAGATTTTAGATGAGGATGGGCTTTTTGTTATACAGCAAAATTATTTAGTCGGTATGCTTGAACAAAATGCTTTTGATAACATATGCCATGAACATAGGGAGTATTATTCATTTAGGTCTCTTAAAAAATTATTAGATAGACATGACTTAGAAATTTTTGACATTAAATTTAACAATATTAACGGTGGAAGTATTAGAACATATATAAAGTTTAATGGTAATAATAAAATATCTCCTTCCAATGAGGCTAAAACAAGGATTTCGGACACCATAAAAAAAGAACTTCAAATGAGATTAAATACAGTGAAGCCCTACAAAAAATTTGCATCTAGGATTGATGGTATAAAGGACGAACTGCTAAATTTTCTGAAGGCAGAAAAAGCCAAGGGAAAAATAATAGGAATATCTGGCGCCTCTACTAGGGGTAATACTGCATTACAATACTTCGGACTTGGTCCAGATTTAATTACTGCAATTGAAGAAAGAAACCCTGATAAATTCGGTAAAAAAACATTAGGCACTTTTATTCCTATAGTTTCTGAAGAAGAAATGGAAAAAATAAAACCTGACTATCTCCTGGTATTGATTTGGTATTTTTTTGATGTAATAAAGGATAGAAAAACTGCTTTTTTAAACAATGGTGGGAAATTCATACTGCACCTTCCAAAATTTAAAATTATTGGGGGAAATTAATCTCTCATTTGTATTTTTATTTTTTCTAAGCCATCTTCGAACGAATGAATTTTTACATTAAATGTTTGAATTTTTGATGTATCTAATGTTGAATTTTTAAGTGGCTTTACTAGTAACTCTTTTTCTTTCAGTATATGTATTTTGGATTTTCTTCTCATTAATTTTTCTAACCTTCTCATAAAGTCCAACATACTTATTTTATCTGGTCCAGCTACATTGAAGATCCCAGATTGCTTTCTTACTACCAAGGAAAGTATTATTTCTACTATGTCATCTACGAAAAGAGGTTGTCTTATCTGCTCTGAATTTCCCACAAAAATATCTTTATTGCTTAGGATATTTCCCAATATTCCATTATTGTAGTTTTTTCCATTATAACCATATAGGATATCTATTCTAAGAACTATCCCTTTTTCCATGTTTAAAACTTCTTTTTCTGCCATTATTTTAGTTTTTCCATATTGATTAGTTGGCTCAGAGCTATCCTCTTCGGAATAATCACCTTCCTCTCCATCAAATATATACGAAGAAGAAATAAAAACCAAATAAGAACCTGTTTTTTTGCAAGCTCTGGATATATTTTTAGCCGTCTCGTAATTATATTTTTTTGCGAGCTCTTGGTCTTTTTCACATGCAACTGAACTAGTTAGAGCAATAGTGTCTATAACAATGTCTGGATTATGTTTAATTAGAAATTCTTCTACTTTGCTTTCATCTGTTGCATCAAGAGGATATAATTCTGGTGATGAGTTTCTTAGATATGTTCCTACAACTTCATGATTTTTTGATAATATTCTCATCAATTTGAGTCCCAATAATCCTGAAGCCCCCAATATTGCTATCTTCATTTTGCTAAGGAAGTATAAAGTTTTTTATATTTCCTTGATATAGGTGTTAATCCGTTTTCTTTAAAGAATCTATCACATTCTTTAATCATTTTTTTATAATTTTGAGGCTTCATCGACTCCTTAATTAGTCTAGGGATATCTTTGTCTCTCTTTGATAATTTCAAGCATCCATAATTTTTTGCAAATCCTCTGAAATATTTTCCGGTTGCGATAACTGGTTTTTTCATTGCCATGGCATCTGCAAAAATACCACTTCCTATTCCGCCTCTATATGGAAGAAGAACTAAATCTGCTGCAGAAAAATATTTCCACCATTTTTTATAAGGAATATTCCCTAAGTCAAATCTAACAAAATTTTCAAATTGATTATCTTCCACTATTTTTTTATTTAATTCTAAAAAATTTATTATTTTTCTCTCATCTCTGTCATTAACCGTATTTGGATTAGTTGCAACCAAAATTGTCTTTCCTATCTTATCTGATTGACTGATTACTATATCGTGTCCATGATCAGGAATCATGCTTCCTATTAATAAATAAGTATTCCCTTTTAGATTAAGTTCTTTTTTTGCCCGCATTTTACTTACCGTTTCTACATCTTCCCTAATTGCATGAGGCAGGACAATTACCTTTTTGACAGGTATATTATATTCTCTTGTAAGTATTTTCTTAAAGGAATCTGTATGAACAACAATTTTTGCAGATGCCCAATTTATCCATCTATTTTGAATTTTGTACAACTGTTTTCTTAAGAATGTTTTTAATTTGCCAGATTTAAATTCTTCATTTGGTGAAAGAACGGTGTGCATTGTTACGATAGATTTTTTTTTCTTAAATAATCCTAAAAATCCTAAAAAAAAGAAATATGGCATCCCGTACCATCCTAACATGTTATATTCGTGCTGAACATGCACTACATCATAACTTAAAAGTTTAGCCATATACTTGAATGCAGAAAACGGCTTTCCTTGAATAAAGGTTATGTCATCTATTTCTGGCCCTTGTTTTTCTATACTGACAATTAAGTCAGAAGAGTATTTAGAGATACCTTTTTCTGAAGAAATATGAGGATAAACCATTGCTACTTTCATAATATTAGATAAATTTCTAAACTTTATAAGTTTAATCTGGATTGTTGTAAATAGTATATTCTGCCCCGTTAAATTTAAAAACTGATTTTATCATGATTGATTATGGGGAAAACCGCTCTAATTACTGGGATAACTGGACAAGATGGATATTATCTTACTAAATTTCTATTAAATAAGGGTTACACTGTCTATGGAATCTATCGAAGAACTAGCCAAGACCCCTTAATGCATGTTAATAAATTGGATGGCAGAGTTCGCCTTGTAGAGGGCGATATGACTGATATGGGATCTCTTCTTAATGTTGTAAAAACTGTGCAGCCTGATGAAATATATAATCTTGCTGCTCAATCCTTTGTTCCATCATCTTGGACTCAACCAATTTCTACTGCAAAAATTACTGGAATTGGAGCACTAAATATCTTAGAAGTTATTAAAAATATTAATCCAAAAATTAGGTACTATCAGGCTTCTACTAGTGAATTATATGGGAAAATACAAGAGACTCCTCAAACTGAAAAAACTCCATTTTATCCCCGTAGCCCTTATGGTGTTGCAAAACTTTATGCCTACTGGATTACGGTAAATTATAGGGAAAGCTATGGTATTCATGCATCAAATGGAATTTTATTTAATCATGAATCTCCAAAAAGAGGGAAACAGTTTGTAACTAGAAAAATAACTCACTCTGTAGCAAAAATCAAATTAGGAATACAGGATTATTTTGAAATTGGAAATTTAAACTCTAAAAGAGATTGGGGATACGCTGGTGATTATGTAGAATCTATGTGGTTAATGCTGCAACAAGAAAAACCAGGAAATTATGTTATCGCTACTGGAGAAACTCGCTCTGTTAGAGAATTTGTTGAGGAGGCCTTTAGTGCTGTAGGCATGGACATTGAATGGAAAGGGGAAGGTTTGGATGAAGTTGGAATAGTTAATGAAAAAATTGTAGTAAGAGTAAGCTCTAAATTTTATAGACCTGCAGAGGTAGATATCTTGATCGGGAATCCTAAAAAGGCTGTTGATAAACTTGGGTGGAATCCCACTAGGGTTAAATTTAAGGAATTGGTTAAAATGATGATTAAAGCTGATTTAAAAGAATTAGAAGAGCATGGCTTAAGCAAAGTAGATAGAGGACATTTGGACATTAAATAATTCCGATAACATGTAAAATAAGAGTAAAGTGTGGCATAAAAATGTTATTAAAGAATTAAAAAATGATTAGATTTAAAGGGAATGGGGTTAGGCTTTTTTATTTTTGCAAATTGGAATTTGTTTGTTTTGGGACAAGATTAATGGGTCGACAACCTTAAAAGTCTGGACATCAAAAACAAATGTAATGAAGAAGAAAACTATTGCAATAATTGGGGAAAGCTATATTGGCACCGGAAAAGGATTATACCCCGTAGAGCTCTTTAAGGCATTAAATAAAATTAGCAAGAAGCATAATTTCAAACTTTATTTAAGAGATAGCGCTCCTTTTGACGGCCCAAATGTGATTAAAGTGAAAACCTTCGATACAAAGATAAGAATCCTTTCAGGGTTAGGATATCATATTCCATTATTTTATGAATTGCGTAAAGACAAATCTATTGATTTAATTCATGCTTATGACGTAAAGACAAATATCGTTTCTCTTCTTTTAAGAAAGCCAACCGTAGTTACAGAATATGATATTTATCCATTGGATTATCGATTTCCCCTCGATTATATCTTCAGATTTTTATACGGTCTTTTGGGTAAGGCCAATTCTATAATATCAGTATCTGATTATCTTGAAACTTTATTGGTAAGAGAATGCCCTTCTTTATCTAAAAAAATTTCTACAGTGCATCTAGGCGTTGATACTGAAAGATTTAAACCTTCAACAAAGAAGCGGAAGGGAGAAACGGTAACTATTGGAATTTTAGGAAATTTGGATCAGGATGGAGCCTTGGGAGATGTTGACGGAAAGCTTTGGAATGTATTTGAAAAAATTGTTAAGGAGTATGGAGAAAATGTAAGAATTATTATTGGGGGGGGAGGTATTCCTGCAGGTTTTGATAAATTGAAGGCTTATCCTCAAGTAGAATTCAAGGGATTCATAGAAGAATCAGACCTCGTTAAATATTATCAGGGAATAGATATCTTTATATATAAATATAATCGGTATATTTACAAGCACAAGGTAGTCGAAGCTACGGCTACATTTGAACTAATCCCCCTGGAAGCAATGGCTTGTGGTTGCGCGGTTCTTGCAAGTAAAAAGGGCGCCTTGCTGGAAGTTGTTGGGGAAGGTGGGGTACTCATAGAAAATAGTGAAAAAAACTTTTATGAGAATATAAAAGAACTTATTGAAAATAAGAAACTTAGAGAAAATATTCAAAGAAAAGGAAGAACAAAAGCAAAAACACTCACTTGGGACAAATGTGCTAAAGAACATTTAAAAATTTATGAAAAAATAACCAATGGAAAATAAAGAAATAATTGAAAATAGCTCACTAGGAAGAAAATTAGAAAATTGCAGAATGTGTGAATCTGAAGAATTATATGAATTCTTAGACTTGGGACTTATGCCTCCTGCAGATGGAATTCTCTCTGCTGAAGAAATAAAAAGTGGAGAAGAGCTGTTGTTTCCCCTCAAGGTAGCACAATGTCAGAATTGTGGGTTAACTCAACTAACTTATGCTGCAAATCCTCGCCACTTATATGGTGAAAAATATAAATATGAATCTTCTATAACTAATACCGGGGTAAAACATTTCTTAGATATGGCAGATTCCATTAGGGAAAAGTTGGACCTCTTACCCGGATCTTTTGTAATAGATGTCGGAAGTAACGTGGGAGTTTTGCTGAGCGGCTTTAAAAGAAGTGGAATGAACGTTTTAGGTATAGACCCTGCTCCAAAAATTGCTAAAATAGCTAATGAGAATGGGATTAAAACTTGGCAGGAATTCATAAACCCGGATACTGCTAAAAAAATAGTTAGAGAAAAAGGCTTGGCTAAAGTAGTTACTTGTACTAACGTTTTTGCACATATAGATGACAAAAAGGGATTGATGGAAAGTATAGATATCTTACTAGATAATGATGGTGTAATGGTAATAGAAGCTCCTTATTTTTTAGATTTAATAGAAAACATGGAATACGACACTATATATATAGATCATTTAGAATATATCTCCATTAAGCCATTAGTTAGTTTTTTTGAAAAATATGGGTTAGAAATTTTTGATGTTGAAAAACAGGAAATTCATGGAGGAACCCTCCGTATTTTTGTAGGAAAGAAGGACAAAAGGACAGTGAGTCAAAGTGTATTGGAATTTTTAAATCTAGAAAAAAAGAAGAGGCTTTACAAAAAAGAAACACTGGATGATTTCTCGATGAAAGTTGAAGAACACAAAAAACAATTCATAGAATTATTAGATAATCTAAAAAAAGAAGGCAAGAAAATTATTGGAATTAGTGCTCCTGCAAAGGGAAATACTCTTCTAAACTATTGTAAAATAAATAATAGTCATATAGATTATATGACTGAGAAATCTTTAATAAAAGTTGGTCATTATACTCCTGGAATGCATATCCCCATCGTGGCAGAAAAGAAGATGTATGCTGATAAAAAATTTCCGGATTATGGTATTATTTTTGCTTGGAATTTTGCTTCAGAAATTGCTAAAAATAATCAGGAATTTTTAAAAAGGGGAGGTAAGTTTATAAATCCTATACCCCGTCCTTTAATTATGGAAGAAACACAAAAGGAAGATTTATTTGGGGTTAAAATAACTAAAATTACTCCTGATTTTGAAGATGATCGCGGAAAAATAACCGATTTAATTAATTCGTCAATAAATCATATTGGGCTTATAACCACAGAAGTTGGAGCTCAAAGAGGGCCCCATTATCATAATCAATCGAATCAAGACTCATATATTTTGTCTGGAAGTTTTGAAGTTTTGTTGGCTCGTAAAGATGATTTAAAAAATGTTAAAAAAGTTGTACTAAAAACTGGAGAATTTATCTCAGTTCCGCCGCTTATTATCCATGGATTCAAGGCAATAGAAAAAGCTGTAATGATTGATATATCTCAAACTCGTGGAGATACGGGCTATGAAGCAGATGTAGTTAGAATAAAACTTGAAGATTTGGGTGAGTAATTAAAATGAATTTTACCAAGGAGCAAAAGGTTCCTCTTGTAATAAATCAAATATTAAAGGAGTTTTTAGAATGATCCCCGTATGCAAACCCTGGCTGCCTGGAAATGAAAAAAAGTATGTTGATAGGGCTCTTGATACAAACTGGATAAGTAGCTCTGGAGAGTATATTGATAGATTTGAGGAAAAATTTTCTGAATATTGCAATGCTGAATATGGGATTAGTTGCTCTAGTGGATTTGGAGCATTACACCTGGCATGTTCCGCATTGGGATTAAAGAAAGGAGATGAAGTTGTTGTTCCTACTTTTACTATGATTGCTTGTACTAATGCCATTATATTGACAGGGGCTACACCAGTTCTTGTAGATTCAGACAAAGAAACTTATTGTATTGATGTTGAAAAAATCGAAGACAAAATTACTGATAGGACAAAGGCTATTATGCCAGTTCATATTTATGGTCATTCTTGTGATATGGATAAAATAATGGAAATTGCAAAAAAACATAATTTGCATGTTATTGAGGATTGTGCAGAGGCACATGGAACCGAATATAACGGGAAGAAAGTGGGAGGTATTGGTGATATTGGATGCTTCAGTTTTTATGCAAATAAAATTTTGACTACTGGAGAAGGGGGGATGTGCATGACCAATAATTCCGAACTAGCTGAAAAAATGAAAAAACTAAGAAATCATTCCCTTGATGTTCCACGATTCATCCATAAACATATTGGTTTTAATTATCGATTAACAAATATTCAAGCAGCCATAGGCTTAGCACAAGTTGAAAATGCTGAGATGTTAGTTGAGGCAAGAAGAAATGTTGGGCTTCGATATGATATTCTACTCAAGGAAACTCCTGGACTAATTATTCCCTCAAAAAAATCATATTCTAAAAATATCTATTGGATGTATGGCGTTCTTCTTTCAGATAAGATAAGTCTAACTAATGATGAGGTTAGGCAAAAACTGAAAGAAGAAGGGATTGATACTCGTAGTTTCTTCGTTCCAATGCATAAACAGCCAGTTTATACTAATCAAACTATTGAAAATGCTCCGGATTGTAGCGGAGAGTTCCCTGTGGCAGACAATCTAATGAATAAAGGCTTTTACCTTCCAAGCTCTACTGACATGACTGATGAAGAAATAAAATTTGTATCTGATGCTTTGAAGAATATTTTAAAGAGAGATTATGAGGGAAAATAAAATGCAAGAAAAAAAATTTGTGGACGGAGAGGTCTATGATTTGATGTACCAAGATAAAAATTATGAAAAAGAACTTAATTTTTTTGAGTCCTCTTTTCCCCATAGGCCTAAGACAATTCTTGAATTAGGGTGTGGGACTGGAAAATATACTGATATCCTACTAAAAAAAGGCTATGACGTTCTAAGTCTTGATTTATCGGAAGAAATGTTAGAAATTGCTAGAAAAAATATTCCTAATGGGAAATTTATTCAAGGAGATATTAAAAACTTAAACCTCAATGGAAAATATGATGCTTGCTTATTATTATTTGCAGTTTTAGGCTACATAACTGAAAATAAATATTTAGAAAATGTTTTTCGAAATATCAAGATGCACTTAAATCCTGGAGGATTTTTAATATTTGATGTTTGGAATGGCCTAGCAGTTTTAAACGAAAAACCTGAAGAGAGAATGAAAGAAGTGGAGGATGATAGCATTAAAGTCTCTCGGCATGCTACTCCTGAGTTAAATGCAGGAAAACATATCTGTGATGTAAATTATAAATTTATTATAGAGAATAAGAATAATGGTTCAGTTGATGAAGTAAATGAAAAACATAGAGTAAGATTTTTCTTTCCACAAGAATTGAGAAAATATTTGGAAGATTCTGGATTTGAAGTATTAAACATATGCAAACTTTTTGAGCTAAACAGCAATGTAGATGAAAATAGTTGGTATATGACTGTGGTGGCAAGGTTGAAAAAATGAAAATATTGATTATACCTATACTTAAAAGTGCAAGTTCATCATTGGCGTATGTTTTAAAAAAACTACATAATCTTAAGCATGAAGAAATTGCTAAAAAACACCTTATGCCGACGAAAAACAACCTGAATGACTATAAAAATCAAAAGAAAGTTGTTCTATTGAGAAATCCTGAGAAATGCCGAGCAGCATCTCAAAGGGCGGTAGATTCCTTAATTACTCCAGAGGAATTTGGAAAAGAAGATGGATTTTTGAAATATCCTTATGAAGAATTTTATGATGGGTGGATTAATAACATTGATAATAAAACTTTATTGATTTTTTATAAAGACTTGATAGAAAATCCAAAGAGGACCATAAATAAAATTGAAGAATTTTATGGACTAAATAGAAGCAAAAAAGTTAAGTTACCAAAAATGAATTATTCGAGAAGTGGGGCAATGAATCTACAAAGAAAGATTTTTATTCAATTTAGAAAAATTAAATTATTAAGAAATATGAGGAACAATTATTTTCCTGAGGAATTAAAAAGACTTACAGCAGTATGAAGGTCTCACTAATTGGACAAAATTTTGATAAAGGTTCGGGTCAGGGAGTTTATGAATTTTCCAATCAACTATATAGCTCTCTTAAAAAAATTGACAATAATATTGAGATAATTGAGAGTGGTACTTCAAAAAATTCCCTCATAACATTATTTAATAATATTTTTATCTCTTCTTACAAAGCATTAAAAAATAAATCTGACATCTATCACTTTATGATGCCTGAGCTGGCTTTTTCATCTCTATTTAAGAGGCCTTCAATAATAGTTATTCATGACTTAATTCCTTTGATAATTAACGAAAGGAGAAAATCTTTTAATTTGTATTTTAAGCTTATGATGAAGATTGCCATTAGGGCTGACCATTTAATTGCAGTTTCCAAATCTACAAAAAAGGACTTAATTAATATATTAAAGGTTCCTGAAGATAAAATCTCGGTCATTTATGAAGGAGTTAATTCTGAAAACTTTTATCCGCAGAAAAGGAAAAAGAATAGTGTTTTTGTAATTGGATACATAGGAGGATTAGGAAAAAGAAAGAATTTGGATTACGTTTTAGATATAGCTAATGAATTTAAAAACAATAAAAAAATCTTGTTTAAAGTTGCGGGAAAGGGTCCCGAACTAGACAGATTAATTAATCTAAAAAAGGAAAGGAGGCTAAAGAATGTTGAATTTTTAGGCTTTGTCCCAAAAGAAGAATTAAATAATTTCTATAATTCTCTCGATTTGTTTATATTTCCATCTTTTTATGAAGGATTTGGTTTACCTATAATTGAGGCTATGGCTTGCGGTATTCCAATTATGGCTTCAAGCACAAGCTCCTTAATAGAGATAGCAAAGGATACTGGAATTTTAATTGATCCAGAAAAACCCGAAGATGCAATAAAGCGAATAAAGCGCATCATAAAATCTCCTGGATTACAAAAAAAACTAAGAGTTAAAAGTATAAAAAAAGCAAAGGAATTTAAATGGGACAAAACTGCTAGTGAAATATTTAAAACTTATAAAAAATTTAAATGAAAATGAAAAAAATTAATGTTGGATGCGGGCTGGATGTTAAGACTGGATGGACTAACTTAGATAACCATAAGACAAATGGAGCCGACGTAGTCTTCGATTTAAATAAAATTTATGCAGAAGGAAAAATGCCTTTTAAGGATAATGCTTTTGACTACATCTTAGTAAGCAAAGTGATTCATACATTCATGGATCCCGTTCCACTTTTAAATGAATTAGTAAGGATATGCAAAAAGAATGGAATCATCGAAATTAAAACTCCTTTGAGTAATCTAAATTTTTCTATTTACGGAAAAAGAGGATACACTCAAGGTATGCTTATGGGATATGCTTCAGGAATGAGAGATTATAACCCTAAGGGACATGGTGGAAATAAATTGAAAGTTGTTAAAATGGAGTATTATACTAATTCTAAAAGAAATCTTCCTCGATTTTTAATTTTCTTATTTAATAAATTGCCTTATTCAGCGGTAGAGAGGTCCATTTTTATGTATTTGATTTTTTTAAATGTAAACGTTAAATATAGAAAACTAAATTAAGGCACTTTAACATATAATATAATGATATTCAATATTCATGGACTTGTTTTTGAAGTTGTTTCTCAAGACCCTAAATTTCTAGATTATTTAGGATACCGATTTCAAAAATTTGTGTCAAAAGAAAAGCAAATAAAAATTAAATTTAATGTTAAATTCAAAAAACCCTCTATTGATCTCTCTTCATATGAGAGAATAAGCTACAACTTTTATTCAAAGAAAAATCAATTTATTATTAAAAAAGAAAATGTCATCATTTTTTACGATCTAAGTGGGGATATCATAAAGGTAACTATTTATTTTTTCCCTAAAAATCCTAAGCATCTAGCTAGATTAATTTTAAAAGGAAGAAGAAACACTTTAAGAGATTATTATGAACATTTCATAATTTGGAGAGGTATTCAGAACACGCTACTATCTTTACTGGAACAAAAAAACTTATCTGTTTTACACTCTTCAGCTATTAAGAGTAATAATGGAGCAACATTATTTTTTGGACTAGGGGGTGTTGGCAAAACAACTGTTGCACTAAGTCATCTCTTTTCTAACAATTTTAAATTAATGGGAGATAATTTTATTTTAATTGATGGAGATAATGCCTACCCCTTTTTAGAACCAATAACGTTAACTAAATTCAAGAGAGATAAACTGACTTTAAGTAGAATAAAGCAAGTTATGAAAAAAAATAAAACCTTCAACAGCTATTTCCCAAGAGATGAAAAATCGTACAATAATTTCTGCCCTATAAAAAATATAATTTTTTTAACGGCATCTAAAGAAGACACCCTTACAAAGATAAACAAATCCGAGTCACTAAATCTAATAAATAGTACTCTAAAAATATTAGGAGAGACTCCGGAATTTACAGAATTAAATATGATCTTTCCAAAAAAAACTATAAAACTAGGCTCTAAGGTAAATTATTATAAAATGAGTTACAAAGACCTGATCGGTGCAAAAAAACTTCTGTCAAATATTTTATAAACCATTTATTGCGCCTAGGTAAACTGCCTCTTTCTTAAGATAATTAATCCTATAAAATACATTACCTTACTCATAATCGTGGCTCCAACAGCCCCTAAAACTCCACCTATCTCCCCTGAAACTCTTAGACCATATGTTATTCCAACAAAGTTAAAAATTACATTTAAGATAGCAGACCCAATAATTAACCAAGCTAATTCTTTTGTTTTTTTCTGTGAAGTAAAGTACCCCACATAAAACCCTAGAATTGGGATTAAGATAATCAAGATGCTAAATCCCTTGAGGATTGGCACGGCAGGTAAATAATCGATTCCGTAAGTAATCCTAATAATATAGTAGGCAAGGAGCCAGGTAAAAATTCCTGCTAGAATTGAGATTATTAAAGTTAGGTCTCTTGCCTTTCTAAAAATTGACTCTAATGCTTTTCCAGATTTTCTAGCAAAGACGGGCATTAGGGAAGTTGTCATAGATGCAAGAATAGTTATTGCTCCTCCTACTAAGCTAAACGCTGCTCCGTAATATGCGATGAATCTTGTTTCTTCAATGAAATATCCTAGCATTAAAGTGTCTATATAGCCAAAAAACATTCCAGCCATAACCGTTACAGACAAGGGCGTAATGAATCTTTTTAAATCCAGGATTTCTTTTTTGTTTAAATTTTTAGCTTTAACTTTCAAAAAACTAATTTTCTTTTTTGCAGTAACAACTAAAAACAAAAGGGGAATTAAATAAGTAATGCTAATAATTAGAATTGTTATGAAAACCACCCCTTGATTAGAAAGTCCAATTCTCAAAAATAGAAAAATAGAAATTGGAACTAAGATAAGCCTAGATGTTTGAAAAATTATTTCTTTAATTAAAGGGATTTTAAAATTTTCAGTAGCTTTGAACATCTGCTCAATAAATCCGACTAAGCTAACTAGAGGGATATATACCCCTCCAGCTAAAAGTGCATAAAAAATGGGTTTATTATAATAAAAATTAGAAATAAAATAACTGGAGGACAAAAGTATTACTGAGGAAATTAATCCCAAATACAATTTCCATCTGAATAGTATTTTAACATACCCTTTTGTTTTTGATAGCTTTTTCTCCCCCAAAAGCTGTGCTCCAAAGGTAATCAAAGCCCTTGAAATTCCTAAATCAGAAAATGAAAAAAATAATATAATCGTAACTAATGCGAGATTATATAATCCCATTATATCTGGCAAGAGCATCCTTGCAATAATTATAGTGAATAATAAACTCCCAAATTTAAGAACTAAGCTCTGAGCTAACTGATAGCTTGAGTTTTTCATTAGATTCCCACCTGTTCCCGAAAAATCTGCCTTACTAAAACGAAAGAAGATATTTTTTAAAAAATTTATTTCTTCCATAGCTCGATCCTTTCCTTCCATGAATACCTTAACAATCTCCCGTTTTTATTTCTTTTCAAAGAATAAATTATTGCACAACTAAGAAACATATACTGCAAGCAAATATATAAATTTTATTAAATGTCGAAACTCCTTACTATCAGCTGAAAGCCACATTAATTTTAAAAAGGGAAAGGAGTATTAATTACGATGAACCAAAAGAAAAATGTTGCGGAGACATACCAAGAAGAAGATATTGCTTCTTCATTTGATAAAGGAAGGAAGGAATATTCTTATCAAAAATATAAACACAGAATAGAGTCTGATTTTCTTAAAAAGGGGTTGTCTTCTTTTAGGAAAAAAAGTGATTTTAAAATTCTTGATGTTGCATGCGGAACTGGAAGGATGCTAAAAACAATAGCAACTTCTACTCCCCATGCTAAATACATAGGACTAGATACTTCTAAGAAAATGACTCAAATTTTAAAAGGCAAATCAGAAAAATTAAATTTTAAAATTGACCTAAAAATTGGAGATGCAGCTAAACTTCCTTTTGAAGACAATTTTTTTGACATATCTTTTACTTATCATTTAACATGGCATTTGCCTCAAAATTTACAAAAGGAAATTATTAAAGAATTAACTAGAGTTACTAAAAAAGATGGGTATATAATATTTGATTTTTTAAATGAGAATTTTCTTTGGGAAAAAATCAAGAAATTTGTTGGGAGGAAACCGACAGAAGGAATCTATAAATTGGATGTTTCTGAAGTAAAAAAACTTTTCTTAAATAAACATATTATTGTCGAAAAACTTTCAGATTTTCCAATAAAAAATTCCTTCTTATATTCTATTGCTAACCTAATTAATGTTTTTAGGAGGATTTTACCATTACCTTTTTTCCATATGATTTATTTTAAAGTTAAAAAATAATTTAGAGAATGTTTGAAAAAATTGTTAGGTCAAAATTAAGAATAGTTTCTGATCAAGAGTACCCATTAAAGAAGTTCTATATTTTAACCCACAAGAAACATCGAAGAGAGATTCTTTTTGAAGAAGGAAACTTGGATGCATTAAAATTTATGAAGCCTAAATTTAACTCCTTAAAAAAGAAGGGTATATACTTTCTTTTAAAAATTGGAATATTGCAACCATTTCTTAAGGAGATTTGGCTGCCACATAGGCAAGGAAATTTAATTTTTGTTGGAGGGCAAATTAAGGTCTTTAATTTTAATAATTCGGAAGTTCTTTCCTTTTGCATGCCTCACCAAAAAAAAGAGGATTTCCTAAGATCTAGAAATGTACAAAAAAAAATGGGGGTGCTGGGTTTTGCTCCAAGAATTTTTAAAATAGACGAAAGAAGAATTTTCTCCAGAGAAGAGCTTTTGAGTTCTCCAGAGAAAATAGATGAACAAAAAATTTTTAGAAAATTGATGGAATATTACAATACTCTTAAAATCAACAAAATTAAATCCAATGAATACATTAAAACTCTAAAAGTAGATTTAAGAAATAAAAAAATTCAGGATAAATTTCTTTCAGAGGTTTTTTGCTTACTCCAAGAAGATCCAAAAATTTTGTATTTACTAAATTGTCACGGGGATTTTGCTGAAGGTCAAATTTTAGAAAAAAGAAAGGGAGTTGTGTTTAGTGATTGGGCACCCTACGAAAATTTGATTACTGAAGATATTTCTAACTTTTTTAGATATACTGAAAATCTCTTATCTAATAATAAAATTTTAGAAATTTGGAAACTTTACCCTCCTGAAATTCAAAATGATCTTGCATATTATCTTATTCTTTGTGAAATTCGTCATGTTATATGGAAACCATTCTATTTAGGCCAAGCAAAAAAAAGAATTAGAAATTTAATAAACTCTCCTTACTTTAAGGATAACTATAAATAAAAAAAGTCTACCTTTTGTCATAAAAAAATATATTTTATAAGTAAGAGATTCTTTTTTTATAAATTCTTATTTTTTTTTAGATAACTTTAAAAGAATATCTCCTTAATGTCCTTTGTATGGATAAAAATTTTATTGAGGAAGAACTTTATAAAAAGATTGTTGAAAATGTTTTGATTGCCACAGTAGATATAGTAGTGCTTTCAAGGGATTTAAAGAAACTTCTTTTATTTAAGAGAGAAAATAATCCTGCTAAGGGAATTTACTACACTCCTGGAGGGAGAATTTACAAAGGAGAAGAGGCAATTGAATGCGCTATTCGAAAGACTAAAGAAGAGATTGGAATTGATATAAGCAAAGACGATTTAGGATTTGGAGGAACAATTGTTGAAAAATGGGAGAACTCATTTTTTAGTGAAGAGATTGAATCAAGTTTCATGACTATGTTTTTTTATTTTATTTTGGATAATGAAGATAATTTAAAACTAGATAAACAACACTCCGAATATAAATGGTTTAATATAGAGGATGAAACAATTTCTCCCTATGTTAGAAAAAAAGTGAAATACAGTTTAAATAAAATTGAGAAATAAAGATGTTTTTATTCCAAAGAGTAAATGATCATTAATTATATTTAAAGTCATATATGCCATTTTAATAGCATTTCCTCTCTCTTAGTCTGACTCTAGCTGCCGAGCAATATCTGCGAAAGCCGGCCTTGAAATCAAGACACCTGTTGTGATTCCTATTAATGTTGTTACTGCAAACCCTTTTAATAGACCTGCAGAGGCTGCCCCGATGCCCATGAATCCTAAAAAGCCTGTTAAGGGTATCATTGCTACAAAAGTTGTTGTAAAGGCTGTTACAATAATAAATAGGGCTTTTTTAATTCGTTGAGCTAATGAGTCAAATTTTTCTCGTGCTTCATCTAAAATTATTATTTGTGAGTCTATTCCTGTCCCTATTGCTGCTATAATACCCGCAATTGATGGCAGGTCCAGGTTCCAGCTTGTTAGAGTCGCTGCGCCCAATATTATTAATACTTCGGACAAGGAAACTGCAACTAGTGCAATTGAAGCTTTTATCTTCCTGTACCTAATGAATATAACTATTGAAACTGCTAGAATTGCAAAAAGTCCTGCTATCATGATTTGCTTTGTGAATTCTTCTCCTAGGTTTGGTGAGATTTTGTCTATCTTTACTATTTCTAGCTTGAATGGCAAGGAACCTGTTATTAGAATTGTTTGAAGTTTTTTCATTTCTGCTTTTGCCGATTCTATTGCCTCATTTCTTGTCGTTCCTGAGCCAGAACCTGATATTGAAATTTGGGTTGCTACTGACCCCTTTAGAGATGACCCGATGTTTAGGGATGATGTTAGTTGGTCGTCTATAAAAAAGTCTAATTTTTTGCTTAGATATGACCCGTTAATTGAAAGTTGGTCAGTGATGTCTGCGTGACGTTTTGCTGCTTCTTCGGATAAATATATTGTGAACTGGAAGTTGCAGGCCTCTCCTCCTTGGACGGCGAAACATTCTGTAATCATTGCGTCTGATCCTGTTCTTCCTACGTGAGTTATATCTTTATCTCCTCCTATGAATACTGTTTCGTTTCCTATTTTTGCCTCGAAGTGTCCCTGCTTTGCAATTAATTCTTCTAAGTCATCTGGAGAAGATCCAGCTATTTCTATCCCCATCAAATTTTCATTCGAGGATGTTTTAACCTTGAAGAATTTTACATCAGACAGACCGTAAACGTTTAATCTCTGTTCTGAGACTGCTATTAGATCATTTAGTTCTGCGTCATTAAGTGGGATGTCTGCTTTTACGAAGGCTCTTGCTCCGCCTCTAAGATCTAGTCCCGTCTTTATTTTTGTTGCTGGAATTTCTTCTATGGATATATCTTCTATTACTTCTTTTGTGTAAAGGTTTATTATTTTTATGCTGTCTGTTTGTATTATTAGTTTTTGGGAATCGTTTTCTGTTAGGTACTCTATTGCTTTCGAGTAGTCTTGCATGGTTTTGATTGGTTTGTCATTTATTGTTTTGATTAGCATTGACTCTCGTAACCCGTCTTGAAAGATTGTGGAATTTTGATTTACTGATGCTACGACCAACCCTTCTTGAAGTACTAAAGGTGGAATTCCGAAAATTGATATTAAGGAAAGTGCTACTACTATAATTAAAAGCCAAATTTTGAAAGTGATTTTCATTGTTGATGTGTGTACCATTTAATTATAGATGCGTTTGTGACCCAGGTGTTGAATAGGTCGAAGCAGAGACCGATTAGGAGAATTGTGAATATTTGGTTTAGGACGGATTCGAATGATGCGATTGCTATTAATGCGGTTGTTATTGCGATGATTGAAGTTATCGTCATTGTTGTTCCGGTCTTGAATGCTTTGAAAAGAGAAGTATTGATTCCTTCTTTTCTTTTTAGGAGCCTTGTTGTTAGAAGTATGTCGGTGTCTACTGAATAACCAATTAGCATTAGGAAGGCAACTATCCCTGCTGTTGAGAGTTGGATGCCGACAAGGTTTACTACAGAAAGTGTCATTATAATGTTTGCGAAAGCTGCTAGGATTACTGCGAAGGCTGGGATGGAGTTTTTTATGTATATTTTTATTAGGGTTCCTGATATTACTATGAATATTATTGCGGAGAGAATTGGGTTTATAGTTAAGAGAAACTTTCCTAAAAAAAATCCGAGAATTATGTTTAGTGTGACTGTCCAGAATTTTGCCTTTTTGCCTTTGGAGAAAATAAGGAATACTACTGCAGACATCCAGAAGAAGGCTAGGGTTATTGCTATTATTAGTTGCTTGTAGAAATCTTCGGACAGTGAGGAAGAAGTTGTTTCGATAGAAGAGTTTTCGGAAGTTAGTTCGAATCCTATGAAATCTTCTATCTCTGACTGCATAATTGATGCGTCTTGGTCTTTGGCTGTTATAATTAACTCGAGCTGTGTTCCGGAATTGTCTGAGATTGTTTTTATCTGGAAATCTTGGATTGTTTTTGAGAGGTGCGACTCTAAGTCTTGAGCTGATTCTTGAGTTAAGATTGTAATTGAGGTTCCTCCTGTTAGGGTGACGTCTTTGTTTATTATATCTCCCGTTTGGATGTAGAAGAATGCAAGATAAAGCAGAGCTAATGTTAGGACTGTGGCTGGAATGAAGAGAAGTTTTTTGTAATTGGCATTGTACCAGGTTTCGAATTTGTCCATGTAATATTTAGATTTGGGGTGGTTTTAAAGTTAATTGTTGAGGATGGTGGAGGTAATTTGTTTAAAGTATTTTTTATTTTGCTTAGTAGTATTTATGAGGGAAGGAGGATTCGAACCCCCGTAAGCATAAGCTAACAGATCTTGAGTCTGCCCCGTTTGACCGCTCCGGCATTCCCTCGTATATAATTAAATTGAGGATTTTTGATATAAAAAACTATTGATTCAAAAATATCTTTCAATTATTTGATCAACGCAACAATCAACACTTAAGTTCTCTGTATCTAAGATAATATCTGCATTTTTTGGGTCTTCAAATGGAGCCGATACTCCGGTGAAGTTTTTAATCTTGCCTTCTCTGGCTAACTTATACATTCCCTTAATGTCTCTGTTGGAACAAACTTTAATATCACATTTAACAAAAATAAGATTGAAATTTTTTATGGTATCTCTTAAGAATTTTCTATTCTCTTCTAATGGAGCAATAAAACTAGCAAGGACAATTATGTTTTTGTCATTAAAAAGTTGTGCTACATGAGCGATCCTTCTAAGGTTTTCTTTTCTATCTTCTTTTGAAAATTTTAAATCGACATTAAGACCCCTCCTGATATCATCTCCATCTAAACGAGCAATTGAATAACCTTTTTTTCTCAACCGGCCTTCAAGTTCTTTTGCTATGGTGGTTTTTCCCGAACAGGGGAGCCCGCTAAACCATAATGTAATAGGAGGCCTGTATTTATTTTTTGAATTTTTATTATTATTCATTATACTAGAATAAGTACCTTGCTTTTAAAATTAATGTTGAGGGCAATCTTGTTTCTGTATTGAACTTTGCAAACGATTATAGAAATGTAAATGCGCGAGCGGGGAGTCGAACCCCGATCAACTGGGTGGAAACCAGTTATACGAACCATTATACTACCCACGCATGTTTTTGAAATGGGGTTTGGGTTTTTAAAATTAATGGGGCATCCTTTGGGGAATTTTTTGCTATCATTAGATTTTTATAGCTAAATTTTCTAATTGTTTTATGCCCTTGTAGCTCAGTTGGATTAGAGTGCTTCCCTCCTAAGGAAGATGTCGCAGGTTCAAGTCCTGCCAAGGGCGGATTATGGAATAGTTAAGTTTATAAAATGAAATTTTTATCTATGATTAGACGGCCATAATGTCTTGGTTACACCTGATCCCGTTCCGAACTCAGAAGTTAAGCTTGATGTGTTCGTGCTTGTACTGTCTTTGATGGGAACGTACGAAGCTGTCTATTTATATTAACATTTTTCTTGGTAGAAAAATCGTTAGAGTTAATTCTGCAGAATTAAAAATTACAAAAAGCCTGTGGAAATGAATTCCGTCGTTTTTGGTTTTATTTTTCCATAAAAAATTGCGACACCTCCGGCGGCGCATTTCTTATGGAGGTTTATTTTTTATACTGAATAAACAAATCTCCACTTGAATAATTTTTTGGAGGATTAGTCCCAGCTTGTCCATAATGTATAATTACTGTCTTTTTTGATAAAATGTACTGATACAATACTCCTAATAATAAAAACAATACTTCTAATATCTTAATATGAACATGTTCATTCCATATAAGTAATCCAGATAAAAATGTAGAAATTAATACTATAAATGATAGTTGGTATTTTTCTTTCGTTAGAATTTTTTAAATTTATTAACTAATTTCAAGGTGTCTGTTTGGCCTAGAATTTGAGCTCGGCAACAGTATCTTTTGATTCCTAATTTGTCAAGAGCTTCTTTTTGTGTTGCTCCTTCTTCTACTAGGGTTTTGTATTGTGCGTACAGATGTGCGATTGGTTTTCCGCAGCTGAAGCATCTTATTGGGATTATCATGATTATGGAGCGAGATTTTGGTTTATAAATTTTTGGTTTGGTTAGATTTATATAGATAAAGTTATTAGTCTTGTAATGGTAAAGGAGGTATCGAAGGAGTTAATTAGGTTGCGGAACGTTTCGAAGTTTTACCATATGGGGAACTCTGTTGTTAAGGCTTTGAATGGAGTTAATTTTAAGGTTTATAATGGGGAATTTGTTGCGATTATGGGGCCTAGTGGTTCTGGCAAATCGACTGCCATGAATCTTGTCGGGAGTCTTGATGTTCCTACTAAGGGTTCTATTTATTTGGACGAAGTGGATATTTCTACTTTGAGTGAAAGTGAGCTTGCGCAGATTCGGGGGAAGAAGATTGGTTTTATTTTTCAGAGTTTTAATTTGATTGCGAATTTGACTACGGCTGAAAATGTGATGTTGCCGATGATGTTCCAGGGTGAGGATATTAATGAGAGACGGGCTACTGCTAAAAAGTTATTAAGTTTAGTTGACTTGGGAGATAGGCTGGATCATTATCCTGGGGAGCTTAGTGGTGGACAGAGGCAAAGAGTTGCTATTGCTAGGAGCCTTGCGAATGATCCTGAGGTTATTTTGGCGGATGAGCCTACTGGGAATTTGGATACTAAGTCGGGTGGAAATGTTATGGAGTTTTTAGAGAAGATGAATAAACAGGGGAAGACGATTATTATGGTGACGCATGATCCTGATTTGGCTGAAAAGTATGCTGATGTTGTTTATTGGTTGCGGGATGGAATTTTAGAGAAGGTGACGAAGAGGGTTGGTAAGAGGTTTGTCGATGTTACTAAGAAGACTAAGAGGAAGGTTAAAGGGAAAGGAGGAAAGTAGATGAAGGATTTTTTTAATTTGGCTTTTAATAATTTGAGGCATCGTGGTATTCGATCTTGGCTGACGCTTCTTGGGATTTTTATTGGGGTTATGGCTGTTGTTTCTTTGATTAGTCTTGGGACTGGATTGCAGACGGCTGTTGGTGCTCAATTTGGGATTAGTAATACTGAGCTTATCACTGTTCAGGCTGGGGGTCTTAGTTCTGCTGGACCTCCTGGGACTGGAGTTACTAATAAGTTGACTTGGGACGATGCTGAGGCTATTGAGAGGCTGTCTACCGTTAAAGCTGCTATTCCAAGAATGATGCCTATGGGAAAACTGGAATATAATGATATCCTTGGATTTGGAATGGCTGTTTCTATTCCTGATGGGGAGCGGAGAAAGTTAACCCATGAAATAATGGATATTGAAGCTACTGAAGGACGGATGCTTAAAGATGGGGATACTAACAAGATTGTTTTGGGCTGGAACTTTTATGCCAGTGATGATTTGTTTGGAGAAGCTATTGTCCCTGGTAAGACTGTTTTGATTCAGGATGAGAAGTTTATTGTAGCTGGGATATTGAAGAAGAAGGGAAGTTTTATTTTTGATAATATGGTTTTGATGAATGAGGATGTTGTTGCTGATTTGTTTGACTATGGAGAGGATGCTGATTTGATTGGGGTTATTGTTAAGGATAAGGATTTGATGGAGAGGGCGAAGGAGGATATTGAGAAGCTGATGAGGAAGCGGCGAGATGTTGATAAGGGCAAGGAAGATTTTGAGGTTTCTACGCCGGATGCTATGCTTGATACTGTGAACAGTGTTCTTGGCGGGGTTCAGGCATTTATTGTTATTATTGCTTCAATTTCTATTTTGGTTGGGGCTGTAGGTATTGTTAATACTATGACTACTTCGGTCTTGGAGAGAAGGAGAGAGATTGGGATTATGAAAGCTATTGGGGCACGGAATTCTCAAATATTTATGCAGTTTTTGATTGAGTCGGGGCTGCTTGGTTTTGTTGGTGGGCTTATTGGGTGTGTCTTAGGGGTGCTTATTGGAATTATTGGAGTCTTGGGAATTAATAGTTGGATCGGGGCTGATGTCGCGCCTAGTGTTGACTTTGTTTTAGTTGGGGGAGCCTTGGTTGGTAGTTTTTTGATTGGGGCTGTTGCTGGGATTGTTCCTGCTATGAATGCGGCTAAACAAAATCCCGTGGAGGCTTTGCGAGGATGATAGGCATTGAGAGTATTCGTTATTCTTTGAGGAATATTATGCATCGGAAGGGACGAAGTTTTCTTACTGTATTATCCATCTTTTTGGGGATTGCTACGATTTTTATTTTTGTTAGTTTTGGGCTTGGGCTTTATGGATATATGAATGATTTGTTGGAAGGTGGAAGTGGGGATAAGGTTATGATTATGGCCAAGGGTAGCGGGGGTGCTCCTGGGCTTGATTCTACGTTCGCTTTGACTGATAAAGATGTTCGAGTCACTGAGAGAGCTGGTGGTGTTTATGAGGCTACTGGAGTTTATATGAAGATTGGGTTGATTGAATCTCGGGATGAGCAGAAGTATGTGTTTTTGATGGGATATGATCCGAAGGTGCCAATTGTTATGGATATTGGGGATGTTGATATTATTGAGGGGCGGGAACTTCGGACTACAGATACTAACAAGGTGACTCTCGGATATAACTATATGGTTGACGATAAGATTTTTCCTAGAGGATTGAGGCTTAATGACAAGGTTGAAATTCAAGGCAAGGAGATGCAAGTTGTTGGTTTTTACAAGCCGGTTGGAAACCCTCAAGATGATTCTAATATTTATGTTGTGAATAATGCGATTGATGAGCTTTATCCTGATATGGAAAATTCTTATGGGTGGATTATTGCTCGGGTTGATACTGATAAAGTTGATTGGACTGTTGAAAATATTGAGAGAGGTCTTCGGCAATCTAGGGATGTTGATAAGGGCAAGGAGGATTTTAGCGTGGATTCTTTTGCTGATATGATTGAGAGTTATGCTGGAGCTATGAACATTATTGTTGCATTTGTTGTTTTGATTGCTTTGATTTCGGTGATTGTGTCGGCTGTAAACACGGCGAACACTATGATTACTTCTGTTATAGAGAGGACTAAGGAGATTGGGATTATTAAGTCAATAGGAGGGAGGAACAGTGAAGTGTTTGGTATCTTTTTGTTTGAAGCCGGGTTCTTGGGTGCAGTCGCTGGAGTTATTGGGGTTTTGCTTGGATGGGGGGCTGCTAGTCTTGGAGGCATGGTTTTAGATAATCTTGGATGGGGATTTTTGGCTCCTGTTTTTCCTGGATATTTATTTGGGGGATTGATTACGTTTGCGGTTTTGACTGGAGCGATTAGTGGAGCGATTCCGGCTTGGAATGCTAGTAAGACAAATATTGTGGATGCTTTGAGGTATGAGTAGAGTCAATCAAAAATTATGAAGCTTGTGTCCGTTAGTGATTTTATTTTGTGATAGGTCTTAGCTGGAACTTCTATTTTTTTTGGCGATTCTATCTCCCAAGTTTTTTCCCTTAATGTTATCTTGGCCTTTCCCGATATAAAATAAATTGTTTCTTTTGAGTTTATATTATTGTCTCCTGCTATTGACCCTTTTTTTCTGTAAAGAATTTTGAAATTTCCTGCTTGATAGGTTTTACCTATTTCATTTTCTTAAGAGTTTCATAGAACTATTTTTTCTTTCCGAAAGCTTTCTTAATTAGCCATTTGATAACTATCACTGCTATAATAAGGCCAATAATTAAAAATATTATTCCTATTGCTGCTGAAGTAATTTTTGAAGACAGGGTAACCTGGTCTGCTTTTTTGTCTGTGAAATATGAGGAGTCGAAAGATACTACTTTCTCAATTATTCTTCTATTGTTAATTGTGTCAGAATAAATTAGGTTTACTTTGAAATCTCCGTCGGAAAGAGAGGCTTCAAAATCTGCGGAGGTGTATTCGTTTGAATCTAGATCTCCTACTACTACTCTATTTGATCCTTTGATTTCTATTGCATCTTGTTTTGGGATTTCTATTGTTAGAGCCTCTATGTCTGATTTTTCAATATTTAGAACTTCTATTGTTATTTCATTTGTTGTGTAGCTGTAATCTTTTACGTACACCTCGAAGTCTGCCCGTACGTCGTCAATTTCTATATCTAAAGTTTTTAGAAGTGGAGCATCGTTTTTCGATTGTACTTGGACATCTATAGAATTTGATCCATCCAACGCGTCTTCGTTAATTCGAACCTCGTATGGGACTAATATGTTTGAATCGTAATCTTTGACGTAATCTATTTTCCTGAATGTCCTTGACCCTAATTCTCCTGGGTCAAATTCTAGCGGATATTTTTCTAATAAATTAAATGTTATATCATCGCAATCTGGTGAGTCTGTTCCCTCTAGCTGAAAGACTAATTTGACGTATTCTCCTGGGATGACTGGGTATGGGTCTTGGTTTATTAGAGAAACGTCTAGATCGCAGGAGGCTGTAGTAAACCCTGGAATGGTTAATACTAATAGTAAAGCTAATATTGTCACTTCTTTTTTCATGATAATTATTAATCTCTTTTGTATTTAAAGCTTTGGAAACAATGTTTTCTATTGTGTTTTATCTCATATGTTTTATCTCATAAAAATTTAAAAAGGGTTTTGAGTAGGGTTGGCTTAGGTAATGAGCTAGGGAGCTTATGAAATAAAAAGATGGTAAAAAAATGTGTTTATTGTTCTGCTGGCGTCGATGATAATTCTGTTGTAGACATGTGTCAGAGGTGTATGTATCAGGTTTGGGGGGAGAAAATGGCTAAGACTATTGTTGAAAATATGGAGAGAGAAAGAGATGCTGGAAATTTGGAATTGGGTCAAGTTGGAGATTTGGAAAATGATGAGGGTGAAGTGCAGGGCGTTGTGAGTGGATCTTGTGAGAATTCTGTTGTCGAGGAAGTTAGTGCGGAAGAGTTGAAAATGGACAGTGGTTCTGAGAATTTTAGATTATAGAGTGTATTTTTAGGTGAGGAAAGATTTTTAAATGGAATTTTTCTTGGTTTGATAGGACATGAGAGTGTTCGAGTTGATTGCAGCGCTGAAATGAGTTTCTGTATATTAAAATAAAATGGCACGAAGAGCAAAAAAAGTTAGAGAGAAAGGAAAATTGAAGCTTAGTTCTTACTTTAAAAAAATTGATGTTGGAGCGAGAGTTGCCGTCGCTGATGAAAGGGGAGCCAAAATGAGTTTTCCTAAAAGGCTTAGAGGAATGAGTGGAAAGGTAAAAGCACCTCGAGGGAGATATATGGAAGTTGAAATTAAAGATGGGGACAAGTTGAAGACTTTTATTATTCATCCTGTTCATTTGAAGGTGTTAGCATGATAAAGGAATCTAGACCTATTAGTATGGCTGAAGTTGTTGAGTTAGCTGGGGATTCTGATAAGGCTAAGGAAATTAAGAAGTTCGTTAAGAATTTTGATGTTTTGAGTTTTAAGAAAGCTGATGAGTTGGCTAAAGAAATTAAGGAACTTGATTTGATTAGGTTGAAGGACGAGCATATTGTGAAGATTGTTGACTTTGTGCCTACGAGTGCTGCAGAGTTGAATAAGGTGATAATTGATGTTTCGCTTGATGCGGACGAAGTAAATAAGATTTTGGAAATTACTGGGAAGTTTAAGTAGTAATATGGCTAAGGAAGAACACGCAATAATTTTAGATTTTTTACCGTATGGTTATCCATTAGAGAATCGAAGGATGCCTATGGCGCAGGCTATTGGAACAAACGGGTTTACTCTGTTGCAACTAGTTCCTAGAAGGGGAGAGAAGTTTGAGATTGGAGAGAAGGCTTATATTGGAGATGGAAAGAGAGATAAGGTTCAGTATATTTTAGGAAGATGTCCTCGGGAGAAGTTAACTGAGACAGCTAAGGCGCAACTTGGTGATTTTGTTGATGAATCTGTTTTGAAAGACGAGGAAAGATTTGTTGGATTTTTTAATAAGGCGCAAGCTATAAATACTCGACTTCATCAGTTTGAGCTGTTACCTGGTCTCGGTAAAAAACACACGAGTGCGATTTTGGATGCCAGGGAAGAAGAAGAATTTACTTCTTTTGATGATATTCGGGAGCGTGTTGCAAACATGCCTTCACCTGAAAAAGTTATTGGTAAAAGAATCATGGAGGAGTTGACAGAAATGCAAAGACATAATCTGTTCATTTTTTAATATGGCGGAAAAGAAAAATTACAAACGAAAGAAGGAAGAGGACGTTGTTTTAGTTAGGGTTTTAGGTAAAGATATTCGTGGAGATATTAAGATTGGACCTGCTTTAACTAAAATCAATGGAATTTCTTGGACTTTGTCTAATGCTATTTGTAAGATTTTGGAATTGGATAAACAGAGAGTGTTGCAAGATTTTACAAAAGATGAATTAGGAAAAATTGAAGGTTTTATGAAGAGTCCTGAATTGCCTTCGTTTTTGAAAAATAGACAGCATGATTTTGAGAGTGGGGACGATTTGCATATTAGTGGAGTTGATTTGAAGTTGAGGCGAGAGTTTGATATTAAGAGACTTAAGAAGATTAAGTCATATAAAGGTATTCGGCATATTGTTGGGTTGCCGGTTCGAGGTCAGAGAACTAAAGCTAATTTTAGGAGGAATAGGAAGCCATCTGTTGCAGCAGCAAAGAAGAAGGGTGTTTGATTAATATGGGAGATATAAAACGTAAAAGAAAATTGTTTAGCCGACCGAAAAAATTGTTCGATCGAACTAGGATGGACGAGGAGAATATTCTGATTAAGAGATATGGGTTGAAAAACAAGCGAGAGATTTGGAAGGCGAAAAGTGCGGTTTCTAAGTTGAGAAGGAGAGCGAAGGGTTTGATTTCTAAAGGAGACGATGAACAGAGAGTGTTTTTTGATAAGCTGACTAGGGAAGGGATTAGTGTTGTTGATATTTCTGATGTTTTGGCTTTAACTGAGGAGAATATTTTTGCTCGTAGGTTGCAGACTTTTGTTTTTAAGAAAAAGTTAGCCAATACTGTTAAGCAAGCTAGGCAATTGATTGTTCATAAGAATGTTTTAGTTGATGGAAATATTGTAAATATTCCGTCTTTTGTTGTGACACTAGATTTGGAAGATAAAATTACATTGAAAGAAAGAAAAATGAAGCCTGTAAAAAAGGAAGTTGCTGAAGAGAAAGTTGAAGAAGTAAAAGAGGAGGCTAAGGAGTAGTATGGCAAAAAAGGTTGAAGAAAACATTGGTATTGTGAATATTTATGCTACTTTTAATAATACGATTGCGACTGTTACTGACTTAGCTGGGAACACGATTGGTCGTATTAGTGGTGGGCAAATTACGAAGCATGATAGGATGAGGGCAAACCCTACGATTGCTATGTTTATTGCGAAGAGAGTTCAGGAAGTTTGTAGGGACTATAGGATTACTTCGGTTTATGTTAGAATGAAGGGGCAGACTGGAGCTACTGGTGTTGGACCTGGAGCGCATGCCATTGTTAGGACGCTGACTAAGGAAGGTATGAAGATTTTGAGCATGGCTGAGACTACTGCTATTGCTCGTGGTGGACCTAAGAAGAAAGGGGGTCGGAGAGGTCGGAGACCATAAAGTTATAAACCGAAAATTCGAAAAAATAAAATGGAAACAATAAAAAAAACTGCTGAAGAGATTATATTTACTAGTGATATGAATATTAGTTTGGCCAATGCGATTCGAAGGAGTGTTGGAGAAGTTAAGGTTTTGGCAATTGACGAGTGTGATATTTACAAGAATGATTCTGCGCTTTATGATGAGATTATTGCGCACCGATTAGGAATGATTAGTTTGAAAAATCAGAAGATGAAGAAGGATGATGTTGTGGAATTTAAGTTGAAGGGTAAGGGAGAAGGAGAGGGTGTTGAGATTTTGGCTGGAAAGATGGGAGACGAAGTTGTTTATCAGGATACTCCTATTGTTTTACTAGGAGAAGGACAGAAGTTGGAAATTGTTGCTAGGGCTCGAGCTGGAAAGGGAATGGATCATGCTAAATTTATGCCTGGACTTGTTTATTACAAACACTTGCCTAAAATTAAATTAGCTAGTGACGGAGAGAAGCAAACTGAGCTCGCTGAATTATATCCTGAAGTTTTCGAAATGTATGGGAATAAAATCAAGGTGAAGAATGCTTGGAAATGTGATTTGGATAGTGGTGATATGAAGGATTATCCTGGTGTTGAAATTTCTTTTGGGAAGGAGTTGGTTTTTGTAATTGAATCGTGGGGTCAAATGGAGGCTAAGAAAATTTTTGAGGAGGCCTGTAAGGCTTTGAAGGGTAATTTGTCTGAGGTTTCTAAAATAATTAAGTAAGATGGAATTTGGTATTAATAAAACTAGAATTGAAAAGAGAATGCGTGGGAAGATGGATAGTGATTTAACCAACGCGATTGTTCTTTTGAAGAAGTCCAATCCTGTTGTTGCCAAAGAGTTGGCGCGACCGAAGAGGAGATGGCCTGCTGTTAATTTGAAGGATATTGATATGATTAAGGGTGATGTTTTGGTTGCTGGGAAGGTTTTGAGCGCTGGGGATTTGAGTGGTGCTAAGAAAGTTGTTGCTTGGTCTATTAGTGAGAAGGCGCTTGGGAAGATTAAGAATGCTAAGGGAACGTTTGTTTCTATCGTTGACGAGATGAAGAAGAATCCTGAATTAAATGGTTTTGATATTTTGCGATGAGTAAGATTGTTTATGATGGTGAGGGTGTAGTCTTTGGTAGGGTTGCGAGTAGGGTTGCTAAGGATTTGTTGAAGGGGAATGATGTTGATTTGATTAATTGTGAGAAGATGATTATTTCTGGGGATAAGAAGTTGTTTGCTAAAAAGATTTTGATGAAGAAGGATATGGGCAGTGGGGGTTCTATGAAGGGACCAAAGTATCCTAGGACGCCTGAGAAGTTGGTTAAGAGAATGATTAGGGGAATGTTGCCGCGAGACAGGGCTAGGGGGCGGGATGCTTTTAGGAGACTGAAGTGTTATTCTTCTGGCAGTGAATATGCCATAGATAAGGGTGTTGAAATTATTAAGCCTAATACTAGGAAACCGATGAAGTTTTCTTCTGTTGCTGAAGTTTTGAAATTGATTGGAGCTGGTAAGAGCTTGGAGGGATCCAAATGAAGAAGTTAGTTGTTTCGGGAAAGAGAAAGACTGCGGTTGCTAAGGCTACTATTGAGGATGGAAAAGGTGTTGTGACTTTTAATAAAAGACCTTTGGAATTTTTAAGTAATTTACAGCAGCTTGAGATTAGTGAGCCGCTGGTTATTGCTAAAGATGTTTTGGGTGAATTGAAGTTTGATATTGCTTTGAATATTAAGGGTGGCGGTATAGCTTGTCAGGTTGAGGCGGCTAGATTGGCTATTGCTAAGGCTATTGTTGAGTTTACAAAGAAGGATGATGTGAGGCATGCGTTTTTGGCTTATGATAGGAATATGTTGATTGCAGACACTCGTCGGAAGGAAGCTTGTAAACCTGGAGATTCTAAGGCTCGAAGTATGAGGCAGACGTCGTTTAGGTAGTTTTAAACATCAGAATTATTTATAGAGATTTTTTTAACATAGATTGACTTATTTCTTCCTTGGCTTAAGATAATCTTTTAATTTTCTCTGGACCGCGTAGAATATTTCTGCGTTTATTATTGCTTGATGATCTCCTTTGTGGATTTTTCCGTCGAACTTTATTTCTCCTAAGTAAGTTCTATTGGTTAATACTTTTTTTAGACCGTTAATAGAGAGAGAGAAATTTTTTGACAGGGAATTTAAGGAATAGGTTCGTGCGAGGAATGTTTTGAATAAGGAGTGGACTCTGACTGCGTCTTCGTTTGGGGTTAGGTTTCCGTTTATGACGTCGTAGCCTAGAGGAGGTCTTGTTTGAAGTCTTCCTATTTTGGCCATTTTATGCATGCCTTGCTTTTGCTTTGCTCCTGGCATGTATCCGTAACGTCTAAATGTATCTAGAGTTTTCCAGTCTAGTTTTTCTGATATATAATTCTGGAAGTCGTGTATTTTTGTTGGGGCGAATGTCGCGCAAACTCTACACAGAGATGAGCCGAAAATTTTTGTTTCTTTTACTTCAGAGTATCCGCACTTTTTACATGTCATTAATGTATAATGCTGTTTGTATTTAATTGTCTTGCGGATGTCTTGCGAAAATTTATAAAAGATATTGATGTTCTTTTTTTATGGATAAGAGAGGGTTGGTTGGTTGGATTATACTAGGAGTTATTGCATTCTTGCTTTTAGTTGCTGGCATAGCTGGATTTTATTTTTATAATTTTTATGTTTTTAAGGAAATTCGAGCTTGTGTTGAAGAGGGAGAGGATTTGAAGATTCCGTGCGAGAATAGACAGATTTGCCTTGATTTGATGATTGAGAATGGGGCTGATTTTGATGCTGTTAATGGGGCGCCTGATTTTGTGAGAGAGAATTTTGAGGCTATTTTGAATGAGGCTATTTATTGTGAGAATACTTGTTTTGTTGGGAAGGTTCGGGGGATTGATTATGAGAGTGGTGACTTGCTGGAGTTGGAGAGTTGTGAAGAGGGGGAGGCTGAGTTTGTCATGGAGATTCGAGGGAAAGAGGGCTTAGAGATTTTGAACTGGATGAAAGGGATGAAGGAACAAATTTAGACCTCTGGTGCTTTTGTTGCTCCGAATACAATATTTCCTGTGCATGTTCCGGCAACTCCTCTTGGTACGTAGATTCTCCAGTATGTTGGTTTTATTGTGTCATCTGTTATGTCGTCTATTCTTGAAGTTAAGTTGAATTGTTTAACTAGTGGTGTTGAAGTTAGGTTTCCTGCCAAAGCCTCGTGATCTTGTGCTTGATCCATTGGACCTCGCTCACTTTTGATCTCGGTATAATTCGCACCAAATGGCTCAACTGCTAATACGTTTGTTGCCATAAATGTAACTATTACAAGTGTTAGCAGTATTAGCTTATTTGTATTCATCTCTTTACCTCCTTTTCGTTATTCACGTCGATTTTCGTCGATGTGTTATAGCTTTTCAATAGTAATATTCTTTATAAAGGTTTCTTTTATTTCAAAAATGAAAAAGTATTTCAAAAATGAAAAATTTATATAGTTTGAATTCCTGTAAAATGCATGGGAATTAATGTATTATCTGGATTATTGGATGAGAAGCTAATTAAGATTATTTCTCTGTTTATGAAATATCCTGATCGGAAATTTTCAATGAGTGAGGTTTCTAGGTTTAGCGGTATTAATGGAGCTACGACTTTTAGGATTTTGAATAAGATTGTGAAGGAGAATTTGGTTCGGGTGACTGTTGTTGGTAAATCTAGAAGCTATCAGTTGTCTCAGGGAGAACGTGCTAATTCTTTGTCTCGATTATTAAAGAAAACTGAGGAAGTTAATGTTTTAGATATTTTTTGTGATAGGGTTAAGGAGCTACCTAGGGTTAAAACTGTTTTACTTGATTCTAAAGATGCAAATTCTGCTAAGCTTATTATTGTTGGGGAATATCCTTCTAGTGAGCGTATTAATAAAATACGTGATGACCTTTATGAGAATAAAAAATTTAAGATTAGTTTTGTGGAATTGACACTTAAGCAATATAAGGACCTTAGGAAATTTGGGACGATTCCTTCTGGGAAGCGTATTTTGTTTACTCGGGCCTAATTTATTTCTATGTAGAATGTTGCGGTTGTTTGGTCGGCTAAATGATAACTTCTGAGTTTTGCTGGAACTCTAAGTTCGTAATCTACTGTTTCGTAGGAACCTGCAGTATCTTTGTGTATTTCTGATATGAAGATTATGTCTTCTTGTTCTGTTGAATCATACTCTGCATCTGAGTCGTCGCTTGTGTCCCAGAGGATTCCGGTTTTGAAATTTGGTGAGGTGATTGAATTTGCAACTGGCATTTTTTGAATTTGGTTTCCGAATATCGTGATATCTAGTGTCTCGTTTATTTCTCCTGCGTTGAGATAAAGTGATTCTACTGAATCTGCGAATGATGTTGAACCTAGAACTGTGTCGATTTCTTGGATGTCGTTTGTTGAATTTGTGCCCGATATTTGCTTACCTATTGCTTGAAGAGAGAGCCAGTCCACGTTTGAGTCGTAGTCTGTTATGTATATTTTGGAATCTGACAGGTCTGTTTGGTTCCAGCTTATTAGTTTTGAGTCTATTGAATCGGCTAGTTTGAATTCGGAATCTGGAGTTATGTCTCCTGCAATTATGACGTTTCCTGTAAATTGGCCTAGGGGATCTCCTTTGATTTGGAAAAATGCTTGTGAAGAATTTTTGGGTTCGATTGTTAGACTTGCATCTATCAGTTTTAATTGAGATGTAATTTCTCCATCTAGTGAAAATGTTACCTTTAGTGGGCCATTTTGGTTATTTTGTATTTCTATGAAATCTTCGAAGGTATTTCCTTCTCTTAGGGTTCTATCTATCTTACTTCTTGAGATTTCGTAAGCGTCTGTTATGATTGGGTCACCATATGCTGATTGGGCTTGTATAAAATTTAGCAGGAGAATTAGGGTTAGTATTATTATGGTTATTTTTTTCATTTGGTTTCCTCTGGTTTTTGTGGGGTTGGTTTTGGTTTTGTAGCGGCTGGTTTTGGGATTTGTGCTGGAGTTGATACTGAGGCTGGTTTTGGTTTTTCTATTGATTTTGGTGCTGGAATTGATGTTGGTTTTGAATTCGGAGCCAGTGCAGTTGTTTTTGCCTCTGGAGCCTTTGTTTCTGGAGCTGCTGGAACTACTGGAGCTTGTTTTAATAGTTTTGAAAACTTGTCTAGCTCTATTTTTAATTTATCTTTGTCCTGCTGGAAGGTTTTTGGAATCCTTTGCCCATAAACAACCTTTATTCTTTTGTAAATATCTAGTGCTTCTGTGTTTTTTCCTTTTTTGACTAAGTTTTTTAGTTCTGTTAAAAGAAGGTATAACTCTAATATTCTTCGTTTTTCTCTGCTTCTTTTTCTAATTAAGACTAGGATTATAATTATTACTATTAGCATTAGAATAATTAACGGGTAAAGGAATTTATTTAGAAACTTCATTATAACGAATCTCGAGCCAATGAAGAATGTGTCTGAATCTAGATCTACATTGTCTCCGGATAAAACTCTTGCGTAAAAAATGTATTCGCCATCTTTTGTGTCTTTTGGAACATTTAGAGTTAGTTCTTCTTCGAATGACGCGAACAATTGAATCTCTTTATTGTTTGATTCTATAATATTGCCCTGAAAATCTTTTATTGCGTAGAAAAGATCTGAAGTTGTTTCCCTCACGTCCTTCATATTTTGAATAGTAACCGTTGCGACTACTTGATTTTCTGGTACAACGGTTTTGTATTTTTCTTGGATTAACACATCTAATGTTATCATTGCTTCGAACTCTTTAATGCCTAGGACTATTGGTACTTGGAGAGTTTTTGTTGTTTTGAGATTTAGTGCTCCGAAATATTGGTCTGGCATTGTGTCTTTTGGTATTTTGAATTCTACTAATAGGTCCTTTATCTCCCCTGATTCTAATATGAATGAACTATCGCCTAATATTGAAAAATTTTCCATGTTTTCTAGGTAGGCTGAAAAATTTAATACTATTTCTCCGGTGTTTGTGATTCTGACTACTCTTGTTAAAACATCTCCTTGACGTAAGGATTCTTTTATGTTGGTTATATCTGTCTTGAAACCTATCTCTGTTATTCCTGATTCTGCCGTTTCTGCTTCTGTTGCTATAATGTACCCAGTTGTTAGCTCGTAAGTTCCGTCTCCTATGTCTTCGTAATCTATGTCTGGATCATAGTCTTGGGGATCTCCTCCTGAGTAATTGAAATCTGATACTGTGAAATTTTGTATTGATGTCATATTTGTGTTGCCGAATATATCGGTTGCGTGGAACCTCCAGTAGACTGTTGATTCTGGTGATGCGGAGATTTGGACGTTTGCTGTGGAAAAGTTTGTTCTTCCTGAGAAGTTTACTGAAGATAGAGTTGTCCATGTTCCGGCTTGATTTATTGAGAAAAAGTAGCTTTGTAGTTGTGCGTTGTCTGTCCATAGTGTTGAAAAACTTACGTTGTAGTTTTGATATATTGTTGCTCTGTTCTTTGTTGGGTTTGACCATTGGGGCGGGATATCATCTGTTCCTATACTTATGTTGAAGATATTACTTAATGCGAACCCTATTGAATCTGAGACATTGAATTGCATAGTTTGGCTTCCTGTGTAGTTTGCGTCTGGATAGAATGAAACTCGGTGCTGGGAGTCTATTGTCACTGTTATATTTTGGAGGGGGGTGTATGTTATGTTCCAATCTTCTCCGTTGTCTTCTCTGAAGTAGTCGTCTAGGTCGATTTCGTTTAGAGATGGGACTACTGATGGAAGGATTAGGTCTGATATGTTTTGAATTAAGTAGGGTGGAGCGTTTGGTACGGATAAAGATACGGGGACGTTTGCGGCGGCGATGCTGAATAAGAATAAGCATGCCAGTAAGACTATTGTTGATCTCCCCATTTTCTCTTAATAAGAGTAGGTTTTCTGATTTATTTAAACCTTGCATTATTCATCACAGGGGATTTTTTCCATAAAAAACCATGGCGATTTTCTTCGAAAAACGCACATGTTTTCTCATAAAATAAATGAAATGAATTTGCTTGTTATTCTTTGTATTTTGAAAAGCTTTATAAAGTCTTATTATGTATCTATTATATGCCTAAAAAGGACTTAAAGAGGTCTAAAGCTGAAACCAGTGTTGTGAAATGCACGGTTACAACGAATCAAAAAGAAGCCATTTCTAGCTTGGTTGGGATTTTGGGAAGCAATGAGCAGGATGTTGTTGGGAAGATTTTGATGTTGTGGTTGTATAATGAAGGTTTTTTGGGTAAAAAATTGGGAGCTAAAAATGAAAAGTAGGGGTTTGAATTTGTTTGTTTTGGTATTGTTGTTTGCCGGATTTAGTGGGAATCTTGTTGGTGCTGATTTTGAGAATGTTTCTGCGGAGGAAGAAATAATTGGGGAAGTTGTTGAATTTATCGATGATGTTTTGGAAAATGAGAGCTTGAGTGAGAACGAGAGTGGGAAAGTAGAAATTGTTTTCAATGAATCTGAGGAGGAAATTGATATGTTTTTTGATGGAGGGAATGAGAGTTTTTTTGAGAATGATGGTGATTTTGGAAGCTGGCCTAGAGGAATTTGATGATGTGGTTTTTATTAGTGAAGCTAAGGATATTGGAAACGGGCTTTGGGAGATAGTGGGAGAAGGTGATAATGTTGTTTATTATTTTGAAGATGATTTTGAGTTGGGAAAAGTTGAAAAGCTCGAATCTCTTTTGTTTAGTGATGAAGTTGAGGATAGCGGTTTTATGATAACTGGTTTTTTTGTTGGCATGGGAGATAGTGCTCTTAGTGGTTCGTCTGTCTTGTTTTTTGTTGGGTTTTTATTTATGGGGTACTTTGGGTTTTTGATATTTGGAAGGGTTAGGTTGGAAAGTTGGAAAAGTGAACCGAATGTTGTTAGGATTTTGGATTTAATTGAAGACACTAGGAGATTTTTGAAGGAGAATAATGTTGAGGGTGCGCGGGACTGTTATCTTAAAATGAATAATATTTACTCTGTTTTGCCTGAGAAAACCAAGGAGTTTTTTTATAAGGAAATTAGTAGGGTGCGGCTCGCCATTGATAAGAAGGATGTTTTGAATTTGGTTCGAGAGTATGAGAAGGCGAAGGATGAATTTAGGCGGGATGACGCGGTTTTGTTGCATAGGAAGATTAATAACATTTACAAAAAGTTGCCTAAAAAGTTTCAAGAGAGAGTTTACACTAGGTTGATTAAGAAGGAGATTTAGAAATATTTATATAGGTTAGTTTATTGGTTATTTTATGAGGATTGATATTGGGAAGAGGGATTTTGTTTGGGTTGGTTTGATTATTGTTGTTTTGATTATTGGTTTTGGGTATGCTTGGGGAACTAGTAATCCTTCTGTTATGGGACATAGTTCTGGGGAGATTGATATTACGGATGAGTTTTGTGTGCAGATAACTAATCATAGTTGTGGGTATGATGTTAATAATGATATTAATGCTATTTCGTCGTGCCCTGATGATGAGTTTTTGGATGGAGATGGGGACTGTTGGAATATTGCTGAGATAATTGCTGATGCGGGTGGGACTGCTGCGACTTGTCCGTGTGGGGATTGTACTGAGTTAAAATATGAACCTTATAGTGGATGCTGCTCGAGAACTTACATTTGCACTGTTGGTGGATGGGCTTTGCATAGTGATGATAATTGTATGAGTTGTGCTGGTATGTAGTTTTGTTGAGATTTTGTTTTTTATAGTTCGGGCATTGTATTCTAGAAGAAATGCGCTGTCGAAGGTGTTGTAATTTCTTCTGGACACTTTATTTATTATAGGCTTTCTATTGGGGATTTTATTTTTTTTAATTCTTCTATTGATATGTGGGTGTAGATTTGGGTTGTAGAAAGGTTGGCGTGACCTAGGAGTTCTTGGATTTTTCTTATGTCGGTTCCGGCTTCTAGAAGGTGGGTTGCAAAGGAGTGTCGAAGTGTATGAGTGTGGACGTTTTTTAGATTTGCTCGCCTTGCTGCAGTTGAAACTATTTTTTGGATATTTCTTGTTGATATTTTTCCGCTTCTTCCTGAAAATAGATACATTTGATTATTTTTACTTTGTTGTTCTGCATTATATTTTAGATCACTCTCCAAAAATTCTGGTATGTTGAAAATTCTGTCTTTGTTTCCTTTTGATTGTTTTATTAGTCCGGTTTTTTCTTGAAAATTTAGATCGTCTATTTTGAGATTTGTGACTTCTGAAACTCTTAAACCAGCTGCGTAAATTAGGCTTATCATTAGGCGGGATTTTTCGGTCTTGAGATTTTGAAGGAGGAGTTTTATTTCTTGCTTTGAGAGTGTTGTTGGAATGTGGTGTTCTTTTTTGGGACGTTTAATTGAGTGAGTTGGGTCTTTTTTTAATATATTTGAGTGGGCGTATTTTATTGCTGCTAAAAAGAGAATTATTGAAGAAGATGCTTTGTTTGATAGGTTTTCTGCTAAGTATGATTTAATTTGGTCTTCTGTGATTTTTTCTGGGAGGGAGCCTGTGAATTTTAAGAGGTCTTTGTTTGCTTTGATATAATTTCGTACAGTGTAAGGAGATGCTTTGGAAATTTTTAGTTCTATTTCGATTTTTTTTAGAAATTCTTCTGAGTCCATCTTTCACCTTGGAAACTTTTAGATGCGAAGGTTTTTATAGTTATATTTTGGTGGTTTTGTATGGATGGAGAAAAATTCAAGGCAGTTTGCAGCGAATGTAATGAGGAATGCGAGATTCCTTTTAATCCTACTGGGGGTCGTCCGGTTAAGTGTGACGATTGTTTCAAAAGAGGAAGGCCGCAGCGAGGGTTTGGTGGACGAGACAACCAGAGACGAAGAGATTTCAATGTCGTTTGTGCTGATTGTGGCAAAGCTACAACTGTTCCGTTTAAGCCAGTGCAGGGAAAGCCTGTTTTGTGCAGAGATTGCTTTAAAGGGAAATAGAGATATTTTTTACTGAGGTTGATTTTTTTATTTGGGAGTATGGCTGTTAATCTAGATATTCTGTCTTTATTGCGATAAGAGAATGATTTGTTAATTGGTCGTAAAGTTCTTTTTGATTTGTGTTATATGGCTGTTTATCTAAATTTCTAGTTAGCGCATCTATATTTGATTTATCATCTCTATTCGACCACTCCATTTCTGTCATTGTTTTTTCAACCTTTAGAAGTATAAAAATATTTGGAATGATTTTCGGTAAACCGAATAACTATTTATTTCTATTTTTGGCTGGATTTTGTGTGTGGATTTGTGGATTGTGCGAACTTTTAATTAGTCTTACTTTTCTTTTATCGACGCTGTTTTTATATTATTTCTAACCATCACTTCTTTGATTAAAATTACTGTATTTATTTTGTCTCACTTTTTCCTACTTTTCCACAAAAATTAACGTTTTCTAACTCTCACTTTTTCGTTTAAAATATTGGATTTTTGGCTTAATTTAAGGGTTGTTTAAATTTTAAGGTAGAATGTGTTGATTTGGGGTTTTAAGGTGTTCTGGGGTGATTTAAGGGTTAGAAATGGACCTTTTATTGACTTATGATGTTAAAATTGAAGAGATGTGTGTTAAAATTGGTAGAATTGTTTTTCTAATCTTGAGATGTAGGGGTGTTTTCTAGGGGTAAGTCGAAGCCTTTTTGTTTTAGGGTTAAGAAGATTTCTGGGCGGAAGTTGTGGTTATTGATCATTCTGTGGTGGTTTGGGCAAAGGCCTATGAGATTTTTAGGGGAATTGTTGGTTTTGTCTTTGTCGATGTGATGGATGTCTACTATATGTGAGAAGTCGCAGATAACGCATTGTTTTGTGGTTTTTCGGAATTGTGTTAGGGTGATTTTGTTTTTCTTTCGTTGATTGTAGGCTCGGGCTTTGTCTAGGTGGAAGGTTGTGTTGTAGCAGGAGGCGCAGAGGTTTTTTGCGTGGATTGCTCTTGGGCGTTGGCACTTCTTGCATTTTTTTATTTTAGGTTTCCAGTTGAGGGATTTGTAACAGGCGTAACAGAGGCCTTTGGCGTGATGTTCTTTTTCTTTAGAGCAATTGCTACATATTTTGATTACCATTTAGAAAAAAGGCGTTCGCATATTAAATAGTTTGTGCAAACGGACTAATTACGTTCGTTTTATATAATTAGAACGTCGTACAATGTATATTGTGCGAACTTCGTTAGAATTTGGGTGATTTGTGTGGATTTTTAGAGATTTTTGATTAATTGATGCTTCTTTGCGCTACTAAATTCTGTCTCCATATCTGGGATTGTGCACTTTGGTTGACTTAGTGAAATTAAGGGAAAGGTATAAGAATAGTATTGTATTGTATTTTTTATGAAACTGGGGTTATTGGTTGTTTTGAATATTGGTGTGGGTTGGATTTTGGGTATTCTTGTTATGATGATTTTTTTGCCGTTAAATGGTGTTATTGACTATGGTTTTATGGAAGCTATGGGAAACATGTTAGTGTTTGGATTTCCTGGATTTGTGATGTTTATGATTGCGTTGATTTTGTCTGTAATGGATGATGCTGACAAGGGTAAATATTGATTTTTATTGGTTGGATTTTTAAAAAATAAAGTGTTATTGTGCACTTTGGTTGACTTAGTTAAAGAGTTGTTTTAGTGGGGAAAATACTGTCCAGATTAAAACCTGGACGAAAAATAAGGAAAAAATATTTGGATTTATTTGTTGAATATTGCTAGAATTACGCTTACTATTGCGCCCACTACAACTATCCATCCAGCTACAACTGTTATGATTGTTGGTATTCCTGGGATGTTTAATGTGCTATCAATCATACCTGAGCCAACCGCTAGAGATACAATTATTCCTACTGTCCAGAGAACCAATCCTATTAAATTATTTTCAGTCATTTTTATTTACCTCCTTAATGTTTATTTCTTTTCCTTGTTGTGTAATGGAAAAAAACCATTGAAACAATGAATGTGATTAAGAGTGTTAAAATGTATGCTTCTGATAAAACTGTTGTATATCCAAAGTATTCTTTTATGGATCCTAGCGTGTTAATTTGATCTGGATTCAAGGAAGAAAGAGTCCATTTGTAAATTGGATTTGGAACTCCTGGCGCGGTTTTTGTTGGAATTATTGGGATAAATATTGAGGTTATTAATGTCGCGGCAGAGATTATTGTGGAATATATCAACTTCTTTTTTAACTGCATATTTTAACTTGGATTTTGAAGTTTATAATTGTTTTTATGTGTCTTTATTTGGGTTGGATTTGAGTGTTGTTTGGACAGATTCCACGTGTTAGAGGGTGTTAAAACGGGGTGTTTTTACTCTTGGACAGGTGTTTATGTTTTTTTAGGTTATTTATGTGTATATTTTTGTGTTTACCGTCTATAAAAGTGGGTGTTTAATAATTGGACAGATGGTTGTTTATATGTTAAAATATAGTGTTTTTGGTGTTTAAATGGGTGTTAAATGGTGTTTGTTGTCCAAACAACACGAAAGATTTATAAAGAAAGATGATTAAATTATAATAAGATGTTGGGTTTATTTGGACACAAAAAAAGAGTTGAAAGATTAAGGGAAGATATTCAAGATTCTTTTAGTCATGTCAAAAAGGATTTTAATAAAGTTGGTAAATGGATTACACATCTCGACGATAAACACGTCTCTCATGGTGGTGAAATAGAGAAAATTAAAAATCAACTTTCTACTATACAGGATGATATTATTGAGTTAAAAGATTTTATTTCTTTCTTTGGTCCGCAGTTATCTAAGAGGTCGTCCAAACAAACACAAACATCATCTATTAAACAATCATCACTTAATGTTGTCCAAACACCTGTTCAAACAGCCGTTCAACCAGGTGTTTTAGATAATCTTACTGTAATGGAAAGGGCACTTGTGTGGGCTATGCTTAATTCGGATATGAAGCTTAGTTATGAGGATTTGGCTGCTCTTTTAGGTAAAGATAAAAGTACTATTAGGGGTCAAATAAATACTATAAAGCAGAAAAATAGTGATCTAATAATGGAATCTTTAGAGTTAAATGGTAAAAAACGACTATATATACCTAATAATATAAGAGCTATTATAGTAAAAAGTGTTAAAATTAAGGTAAAAGGTACTAAAAATCATAAAAACCCGAAAAGTGAGAGTTATTTGGAGTGATTTTTTATAGAAAATAGTGATTTTTTATATAAAAAGTGAGTTTTTAACTTTAAATTAAGAAAGTGAGTGGTTTATTTGTGATAAAATATAGTTAATATATTAAAAAAAAACAAGCCTAAATAACTGAGATTTAGGGTTTAATTAAAGAGAAGATAAAGGGAAAAAGTGAGTTAATTAATTATTCGTTTAACCGATTAATTATATTAAAGAGTGTTTTTATTGGAAAATTTCTTATGTATTTTATTTTTATCGTCGGTAATTGTTTTTATTATATTAATAATTATTAATTAAAAAAACTTTAAATTAAAGTTATTTTTTAATTAATAATTGTTTTGATATAATTAGTCTTGGTGTGAATAAAGTGTTATTAGGAGTGTTTTATAGGCTTATGTTATATAATATTATATTGCTCTTAAGTCTTGAATTGTGGTTAAAGTAGTTATATTTTTTAGATCTTTTGATATATTTAATATTATGGTTTTGTTGTTTTGTTTTGTTTTTTCCAGTGGAATACCCTTCTTTATGAGTTTGTTTATATAATCTCTAATAGAAGATTCGCTAAGGTTGAGTTGTTTTGCAAGGGCTCGATATGTTATTTCTTGGTAGTTTTGCTCTTCTAATGTATATAATGTACTAAAAACTAACATTTCTTGAGATGTTAATCTTTTAAATTTTAATCTAATACCTTTTTTTATATTATCTAATGATTCTAATATAGTATTAACTTGTTTAAATTCGGAATTTCTTGTTTGTTGGTGTGTTTGTTGGTGTGTTGGTGTGTTTGTTGGAACCCCTTCATTTCCTATGGAACTATCATTATTTTGTATATATAAGGGTTGTATAGTGTTATTTTGTGTTGGAAGTGTCTGATTATCTGTCTGTTGGTGTGTTGATTGATTAGATGTAGTTTGAATTTGGTTTATTTGTATTTTTATATCATTTATTTGTTCTTTTAAATAATATATATCTTTTTTTATATTATTAAATGCCTCTTTTATTGGATCCATGAGTTATTTAAGTTAATTATCTTTATAATTATAATTGTTTTTTGAAATATAGTTTTATTTTATATAGTAATTTAATTTTTATATAAAAATTATAAGTAAAATATTTATTATATTAGTTTTTGGTATTAAAAAAAATTATATTTTTAATTTTTAAAGAAATTATTAAGATTGTGCCTTAATTTCTGGTAATTTTATATGAATTGGTAGATTTAACTCCTCTTCTAATTCAAAAGCTTTTATTGTTGCTTTTTGTATTATTAAATTTGTTATTTTTAAATATTCTGGAGTGTTTTTTTCTTTATTATTTGTTATTTTCATTAATTCTTTTATTATTTTTGAATCTCCTGATAAAAATAATTCTCCTTTTATATTAACTTTTCCTAATTCTCCATAATTTATCTCATATTCATATGGTATTTTTATACTATTTTTTCTATCTTCTATCTTTTGAAATTTATTAATTTTTATATTAGTTTTTATTTCTAATTTTCCAGTAAAATCTACATTTCTTTCTGCATTAATTCTAGTTATTCTTGAGCCTATTAATTTTAAATTTTTCATTTTAGATATGGTTTATAATAAATCTTCTTCAGATACAACAATAAAATCTCCTACTGCTATTACTGAATTATATGGGATAAGTGCCTCTTTTTCTTTTGTTCTCTCTAAAGATAAATTTGATGTATATATTGTTAGATCTCTTAATACTATATGAATTAATTCTCCTGTTCTTGTTTCGAATGTTATATCTTTAACTATACCTATTTTCTTTCCTTCTTTCGTTACTACTTGTTTTCCTAATAATGTTTTGAAAGGTTTTTTATCCATAGATTGTTTAGATTTAAATTGTTTATAAACTTTTCTTTATATTTTTATTAATAATTAGTAGTAAAGTATTATTTTGTAATTTAATAGTGTGTTTATTAATTTGTTTTGGGTTTTTTATTAATAATTGCCTTTATTTCTATATTAAT
>Ga0209249_1000110_pt1 | contig 111041 bp, 98 predicted proteins | sample SaaInlV_200m_DNA_4_FD_184653 | JGI IMG/M metagenome (GOLD analysis project Ga0209249, IMG submission 184653) | Marine microbial communities from expanding oxygen minimum zones in the Saanich Inlet - SI037_S3LV_200m_DNA (SPAdes) (version 2) | ecosystem: Environmental > Aquatic > Marine >... | reverse complement strand
AATTTTTTCTCGGAAATTTTGGAACGATTTGCGTATTTGTTTTTCTTCATCATGACTACAGATTAGCATTTTTTATTTCGCTATTCTAGGCATGACCCTTAAAAATTAATAATTTTTGGTCTTCGGACCACGACCCCGCATTCTTTTAAAAAATGGAGGGATACGGTCCGAAGTAAATTTTGATGCCGAAAAGAGCTGGAAATCCTCGCCCCCCGAATTTCACAAAACAAAAATTACAAACGTTCCCCAAGAAAGTCAAATTCATTTTGTCAATATTTCGAATTTTAAAAATCCCCGACACAAAATCGGTCGGGGAAGAGCTCATTTTCAAAAACCAAATTATTTTCTTTCTTTTGTGTGTTTTTTTTTCCGCCCTTTGTTCTTTGTTGTTCGAGCGCGTTCTTTTTTTTGTTCATCTCGAAGCGTTGCTGTTACGGTGCCTCCCTTTAGTTTTTTTTTCGGTCTCATTTTTTCTAATTTTAAAAGATTAAACAATCGATAAATTTACTCCGCGATACTGCGCACAAAAATGCACAAAACCACAGAGTAAATTCAAAAAATAATTATTGATTTGCCGAAAAGAACCTGAGAATTTTCTCCCCCAAAATTCTACGACAAAATATATAAAAAATATCACAAAAAAAGTCAAGGCCGCGGAATACTCCGGACCCTGACAAAATAATTTTTGAGAAAAAATTTAATCAGCAACTTTTTCTAACCCGAATTCTTCCACCGCAGGTTTTCGCGTTTTTTCTTTGTGATCAGCAACTGCTTTCCACGCCGCCTGAAAAAAGTCCCAACAAATTTCCATCGATTTTGGAGATTCCCATAAAGTTTGATTTCCTGTGTTCGTTTTTTGAATCGCCGTCCACATCGAAATTCCAGCAAGTTTCAAAAAATTTTTTTCCCCATCAAAAAGATTCACAAGAATCATTTTTTTTGAATTTTTATAAATTTTTTGAATCATCATTCCTTGTGGTATTTTTCCAAAAATATATCCGCTTGCGTTTGGATCTTTTCCCGTTGTACAAGATAATTCAATTCTTTTTTTCCGCATCAATGCTGTAAAAATTCGCAATTCCGTTTCTTCTAATTTTTTTGATTTCGTCCCCATAAAAAAGTTTTTTAATTAAATTTCATTTCGCGATATTTAAAAATATCCTCCCGCCTTTTTTCAAAAAAAACAAAACGATATTTTCAAACACACGCCGCTTTTTCTCAAAGATCAATGCAAATTTCCCCCCCCGCAAATTTGACGGGCGTATTTTGTGAATTTAAAAACTTTTGTCAAAATTTTCTACTTTTTCATCATCGCAAAAAATGCGTCCTGCGGGATCGTCACTTTCCCAAACTGTTTCAATCGTTTTTTCCCTTTCGCTTGTTTTTTCAAAAGTTTGTTTTTACGCGTCACGTCGCCACCGTACAATTTTGCTGTCACGTCTTTTCGCATCGCGGAAATTGTTTCGCGCGCGACAATTTTTCCACCGATCGCCGCCTGAATTTTGATCGCAAACTGCGCTTTTGGAATAATTTCTCGTAATTTTTTGCACCACCGCTCACCGATGTGGTGCGCTTCCGGCTTGAAAACAATCTGCGACAACGCGTCCACGCGGTCATCCGCCACGAGCAAATCGAGCCGCGACAAATTTCCCTGGCGCAGTTCGAGCGGTTCGTACGCCATCGACGCGTACCCGGACGAAATGGATTTCAAATCATCGTAAAAATCAGTGACGATTGACGCCAGCGGAATTTCGAATGAAAGATCGACCCGCAGCGGATCGGTGTACTGCAAATTTTTGTGAACGCCGCGACGATCCGTGCAGAGTTTGATGATCGCGCCGACTTGTTCCGACGGACAAAAAATATTTATTTTGACCCACGGCTCGTGAATTTCTGTGTAATTTCCCGCGTCAGGAAGTTCTGACGGATTGGCGATCGTGCGCCGCTCGCCGTTTGCGCGCACAATTTCGTACTCGACCGACGGCGCAGTGACCAAAATGTCGAGATCAAATTCGCGTTCGAGTCGCTCGCGAACGATATCCAAATGCAGTAATCCGAGAAATCCAACGCGAAATCCGTTTCCCAGCGCAGCAGAACTTTCGGGGGTAAAAACGAGCGAAGCGTCGTTCAAAACCAGTTTTTCCAAACTTTTTCGCAGCAACGCAAAATCGTCGCCCGCGATCGGATAAATTCCCGCGAAAACAAACGGCGTCGGTTCGGCGTACCCGGGCAACGCTGGTGGCGCTGTTTTTTTGGAACCGATTTCCGGATTTTCCAGATTTCCCGACCAAATCGTGTCGCCCACTTTTGCGTCGACGACATTTTTGAGTCCGGTCACGATGTACCCGACTTCGCCAGATTTTAAACTTTTTGTCGGACAATATCTTGGATTGAGAAATCCAACTTCCGTCGGCGTCAAATCGCGCCCAGCGCGGAGCAACCGAACTTTTTGCCCGGGAATAATTTCTCCAGAAAAAACGCGAATCGAACTCACCACGCCGCGGTACTGGTCAAAAGTTGAGTCAAAAATCAACGCGCGAGTTTCTCCGTCTGAAAAAATTTCGGAATGATTTGCAAAAATGTCATTTTTTTTCGGCGCAGGAATTTTTTCAATCACGTGATCCAGCAGCGCTTCGACGCCGGTTCCGTCTTTCGCAGAAATGTGCAAAATTTCGTCCGCACGAAATCCGAGCAGATTTTCAATTTCGAGCGCGCGCCGCTCCGGCTCTGCCGCGGGGAGATCGATTTTGTTGAGCACGGGAATAATTTCGAGTCCCTGTTCCATCGCGAGAAAAACGTTCGCCAGCGTCTGCGCCTCCACTCCCTGCGTCGCATCGACAACGAGAATCGCGCCCTCGCACGCCGCGAGCGATCGAGAAACTTCGTAGCTGAAATCCACGTGCCCGGGCGTGTCAATCAAATTCAGTTGGAAATTTTTCCAATTCATCCGCACCGGCTGCAACTTGATCGTGATGCCGCGCTCGCGCTCGAGATCCATCGTGTCGAGCAGCTGCTCTTTCATTTCACGCGACTGCACCGTTCCCGTTTTTTCGAGAAACCGGTCGGCGAGCGTCGATTTTCCGTGATCGATGTGCGCGATGATGCAGAAATTTCGAATTTCCATCTTTTCAATTTTTGAAATATTCTCGACAAACCGCGGGGAAAACAAAATGTGCCGTTCGTCGCGGAGTGTAAAAATTTTGGGGAAATTTGCAACTCCCGCGCGGGAAAAGTAGAATCGAGGAAATCGAAAAAAAATGAAAAATGTTCGGGGATTTTCGTTGATTGAATTAATTGTCGTGATCGCGCTGATCGCGATTTTTTCAAGCATCAGCTACCCAACTTTTACGCGTTGGCACGACCGCGACGCGTTTTCGAAAGAAACAAATTTGTTTTCTGATTTATTTGACGACGTGCGCACAAACACACTTTCCGAGAAATTATGTCCGTCCGGAAATCCGTCGACCGCGTGGAAATTCGAACTCACCGACAACAACTTTTCGATGAATTGTTTGTATTTTGGCGGCACCGATGTCGTGGAAACAGTTTCGCTGGAACAAAGTGAAAACAGTTTTTATAATTTTGAAAACAGTGACTGGAGAGATCTTCCACCTCTTTCCGACACAAAAAAACTCGAAATTTCATTTTTCACCGACGAAAAAAAACTTCCGAAAATTCTGTTCAACGGAGCAGAATATTCGCAGATAAAAATCCAATTTTCCTCGACGAAACAATCGACGCTCCCGACAAAACATTTTTATTTCAATCGCGTCGCGGGATATTTTTTCTGGGACGACGACGGCACTCGTACTTTTTAGATTTGAAGAATGAATTCTGAGTTTTTGCAAAAACTTCGCAAAAAAAATCCGGGCGAATCGCTGCTCGAAGTGATGATCGCGCTGGTCATTTTGGGAACGGTTTTGATCGGTGTTTTTTCCGTTTTGACGCGCACCTCCGCCGCCAACGCCAACATCAAAAACCAAATCGTCGCGCTCAATCTCGCCCGCGAGGGAATCGAGGCGGTTCGAAACATCCGCGACACAAATTGGCTCAAATTTTCTGGCGATCGACGAAACCGCTGGCTGTGTCTGGACAACGCCTGCGCGGAAAAAATCACCGCGGGGAATTACACGACCGAATTTGATTCTGGCGAAAATCGATATTTACTTTTTGAAATTGGAAGTTCCAACTCGCTCGAACTCGCCACGGATCCCGCAAATTTTGAAAGTTTTCAACTGTATTTTGACGAAACCGCGAATCGCTCCACGCACGCGACGAGCGGAACGCCGACAATTTTTTATCGCCAAATCCGCCTGACTCCCGGCACGCCGTTTTCTGATTCGCTCTCCGGAAACGAACCCATTTTTTGCGACGGAAATGTCGCTGCGTGCGCCACGGCAAAACTCGAAATCACCAGCCACGTCGAGTGGCGCGAGGGAAACGCAACGCGTTCCGTGCGACTCGGAACCAACCTTTTTGATTTTTTTGAACGCGAATCGTACAAATGAGAAACACTCGCAAAAACTCCGGATTCACGCTCGTGGAAATAATTATCGCGAGCGCCATCGCTGCGATCGTGCTGTCGATCGCGTTCGGAACGATCGGCACGATTTATTTTTCTCAGAAAAAAATAAATATTTCGCAGGATTTTTACGACGAAACGCGCGTGCTGATGGAGCGACTCGCGCAACTCGGGCGAAACAACACGATCGACTACGACCGATTTTTTGACGAAGTTGGCCCCGACGGATCGTGCTCAAATTCTGTTTCGTACCCAGAAATTTTTTACGCGGACACGGACGGCGACGGCGAGCTCGATCGAAATCTCGGCGGAACCGATGAAAATGGCGATGACGATCCGTGCACCGTCGCGTTTTTTGAAACTGGAAATATTTTATTTTTGATCAACGGCGATCGCACCGTGCAGACCGCGATTCAGTGGGATTCAACAAATTTCCAAATAGAAGTGCAGCGCCGCATCGGATTCGACGAAACCGAAAACGACGGAATCGCCGACGAGTGGTACGAATCTCCGCCCGCAAACTGCGAAACTTCGGGAAATGATCCGCTCGGAGGAACCGAACTCTGCTCGCTCGCGCACGACTGGACAGCGATTTCTCCGCCCGGGATAAAAATCGAAAATTTTGAATTTTTGCCGTCACCCGATCGCGATCCGTTTCTCGCGTTCCGCATCGACAGCGCGCAGATTCATCCGAACATTTTTTTCTCGCTGGAAACGTCGCTCGTCGATTTTGAAAAATCCGGATTCGACACCGCGCCAGAAATGCTGCTGCAATCCGTGGTTTCGTCGCGCGTTTTTGGAAACACGCACCGATAATTTTCAAATTCTCAAAACCGCAAACCCGTCATTTTTTATTTTTTATTTTTCATTTCCAGCGGTACACTCGCCGGCGATGAACGCTGAAAATTCAAAACCGGTCGTCGTCCGAATGCCGCCGAGTCCCACCGGGCACCTGCATCTGGGCACCGCGCGCGCCGCACTTTTTAATTGGCTTTTTGCGCACCACCACCACGGAAAAATAATTTTTCGGTGGGAAGACACCGATCTCGACCGCAGCGACGCGAAATTTGAGCGGGAAATTTTTGACGGCCTGGCGTGGCTCGGGATGGATTTTGAAAATGAGTGCGAACTTTTTCGACAGACGGAAAACGCCGCGCTGCACCGCGAAAAACTGGGGAAACTCTGGGACGCGGGAAAAGTTTTTCCGTGTTTTACCACGACTGAAAAACTCGACGAACTGCGAAAACTCGCCGCGGAGAAAAAAGAAAATTTTGTGTTTTGGTCGCCAGATCGAGATTTGGAAAAAAGGGAAGCCGAAGAAAAAATGAAAACCGAAAAATTTGTCTGGCGGCTGCGAACGCCGCGCGATCGCTGGATTGTTTTTAAAGATTTGGTGCGCAAAAAAATCAGCGTCAACACCGACACGATCGGAGATTTTGCCGTGGCGCGCTCCGACGGCAGCGTTTTGTATTTTTTGGCGAACGCGATCGACGACGCGACGCAGGGCGTGACGCACGTTCTGCGCGGCGAAGATCACGTTTCAAACACGCCGAAACAAATTTTGTTGTACGAAGCGCTCGGAGAAAATCCGCCAGAATTTGGGCACATTCCGCTCGTGCTCGATCACGCGAAACGGAAACTCAGCAAACGCAACGTCGATCCCGGGATTTGTGTTTTGGTGAAAGATTTTCAGGCCGCCGGATTTATTCCCGAGGGCGTCGTGAACGGGCTGGTTTTTCTCGGCTGGAATCCGAAATCCACGGAGGAAATTTTTTCGATGGACAATCTCGTTGAAAAATTTGAAATTGGAAATGTGAATCCCGGCGCCGCGCAGTACGATTTTGAAAAAATGTTGTGGTTCAACGCGCAGTGGATGCGCCGCGTGGAAGTTGGGAAATTGCAAAAATATTTTGAAAAATTCTCGGGGAAAAAAATCGAGCTGCCGGCGATCGAACTCGCGCGCGAAAAAGCAAAAACGCTGGTCGAGCTCGACGACGAATTGAAATATTTGATCGGCGATCCGGGCTGGAGTGCGGAAATTTTGGAGCACGAAAAAATGGGAATCACGATCGAGTCTGGGAAAAAAATGTTGAAAATAATTTTGGAACTTTTGGAAAAAATTTCTGTGGAAAATTGGAGCGCGGAAAAAATTCGAGAAATTTCTGTGGAAAAAATCGCAGCGCTCGGCGTCAAAAATGGAGAATTTATGTGGCCGTTTCGGGTCGCACTTTCAAATCGGAAAGGATCCGCTGGTCCGTTTGAAATTGCGGAAGTTCTCGGAAAAACCGAAACGATGAATCGTCTCGCGCGCGCCGCAAAATAAGTTGTTGAAATTTCAACTAAAATCCTGATCCGCCGTCGCCGCTTTTTTGCTACCCAAAACTTCCTGAACTCGCAACAAATCGCCCTGCGCTTTCTTTTCTTTCACGCGTCGATCGAGATAATTCGCGACCGATTCGTCTTTTTTTCGCACGTTGGAAAATCCATCTTTTGCCTGCAACATCAACATCCGCGGATTCACAATTTTTTTCTCAACTTCTGCGGACAAATTCACCGCGTACTCGTCGTCCAAAACGCTGGTTCGCGTCGGCAAAAATGCAGAAACTTTCGCCTGATTTTCTGTGGTTTGCGACGTTTTTTCTGGCTGATCAGCCGCCGCATTGTCAGTTTTTTCTGGAATTTTAGTGATCGATTCTGTCGCCGCTTTTTCGTTTTCAACGAGTTTTTGTTGCGATTCAACGGCTTTTCTCGCGGCAAATTCGGCAGCGGTTTCACCCGCTTTTTTGGTGTTCGCAAATTTTTCTTCCGTCCACCACAGCGGATTCTGTTTTCGTTTTTCGTTGAGTTCGCCCGAGAGCGCCCGCGTTTCTGTCAAAATAATTTCTTCCTCCACATCTTCTTCGAGCAATCCCAATTCTTCCATCGCCGCCGTTTTTCTCGCGGCAAACTCGGTGTCCGTTTCTCCCTGTCGACGAATATTCCACGATCGATCTTCTGTCTGAATCATTGACGTGTTGACCGGCAGCGTAAATTCCGAAACTTCTTCGAGCGATTTTTGTTTTTCTTCTTCCTGAACTCGTTTGAGATCTACGAGAAGTTTTTTGATGCGCGTTGAAAATTCTTCCGTCGTTTCCGATTGTCGTTTTGTAAATTGTGTCCAATCGGTAATTTTGACACCACTTTCCAAAACGCCTGGCAACGCCGGACCGTACGAATCTTCTCCCTCGAGTTCTGGCATTTGGAGTCCTGCGGCAGAAAAATATCGCTCAAGATCACCCATCGCTTTTTCTTTTCTCGCACGAAATTCGTCCCACGACTCATCATTTCGTTTGATGTTCCACGCGTTGTCTTTGTCCCAGATCGGCGATCGCCCCGAGGATTCCTGCTGATTCCAGCCAATGTCCAATCGTGTCGGATCGTAATATCCTTCGTTGATCTGATCGATTTCTTTCTGATTCAATTCCTGTTTTTTTCGCAACGCATCGTACTCATCAATTTCCATCGTTTCTCGACTCAATCGCAGCCGCAATCCTGACGATTCTTGTTTCGCCACTTGTTTTTCTTCCACTTCCGGTTGCTCGTGTTTGAATTCGAATGCACCGACAAACCACGCGGCAAATTCTTCGCGCGTGATCGTTTGGTTCTGAGAAAAAAGTTTTCGCGTAAATTCTACAAACATTCCATTTTGTTTCGCGGCAACAAGATGTGCCGCAACTGGATTTTCTTTTTTTATGTCGACAAAAGAAGTGTTGACTGCTTTTTCGTTGACATCGATGTCAAACGCCGTGATCAAAAGCTGAAGTGCGTTTTCGCGCGTCACTGGCTGTGTCGGATCAAAATCCGCGGCAATCAAATTGTATTTGAATGCGGTGTAGTACAATCGAGAATGCGGTTTATTTTCGAGCGGCCCCCAATCCAACTCGGACAACTCGTCTCGTTTGAGCGTGATGTACGACTCTGAAAGTCGGCAACGCTCCGCCAAAACAATTTCCAAAAGTTCTGCCCACTCGACCGATTTGTGTGGAGAAAAGGTGTGTTCTCCGTTTGGTGTCAACAATCCCAAACTGTACATTTTCGCCACCGCTCGGTAGTACTCCGACGTCGGCAACACATCGACAAAATCCATCGTCGTCGCCTGCGACTCAAGACAATGTTTTTCTGCCGCAGCTTTCATGTCAAATCGATTGAGCCCAAAAGCCGTCCACCCGATCACTTCTTTTTTGAGTCGCGCAAATCCGTCCACGGCAAGTCGTCCATATTTGTAGCCCGCAAAAACATTTTCTTTTCCCGACGACGTGGTGATGTAAATAATTTTTCCATCAATTCCAGAATTCACTTTCAAAACCTGTTCAAGCGATTCTTCGTACGTCATCGTTGGCTGATCCACCGACGTCCAGTATCCGCGTTTCCATCCGGCAAATGTAACCTTTCCGTTTCCTCCTTCGCGCACCACTCCATCTTCTCTCTGCACCAAAACTTTTGAATCGATCGGTGACAATTTTATCGAAAGATACACATCGCTGTACATCACCGAAACATCGACTTCTTCCATGTAGTGTCCAATGCTCCAAAATTTTGCGTGATAATCTGTCTGAATTGGAACGGCAAATTGAAATCCACCATTCGCGCCAGTCAGGGCAAAAAACTCATTTTCGCTGGAAGTAATTTTGACGTTGATTCCTTCGAGCGGCACATTTTTTTGATCGGTCACCACGCCCAAAATGTACACCGTCGTGTCCACCGTGAGCATTTCTGAAGTCAAATGATTCGTCGCGTCGTGAATAAAAATGTACTGCATTCCCGATGAAAATGTCACAGAAATTTCGGCTTCCCCGTCGCAATTTGCAAGTCCGACTCCCGCGACCACCGCCTGTCCGTCGACAATTTGAATCACTTCAAGATTGGCTCCGTGCTGAGAATTATTGACCGAAATCGAAGTCATTCCCGGATTCACGCGATCATCATCTGAAAGATCCGGCGTTTTTGGACTCAGCGCGTCCACAGCAATTGAAATGTAAATTTCGTTTTCTGTGGCGACGCCATCCGTGTGCGAAAAGGTTGCAGAAAGATTGTGAACTCCGACCGCGAGCGTCAATTCAAGAAAAACTTTCCCAGCATTATCCGCCTGCGCTGTTGCTAAAATTTCGTTTGCGCCACTTGGATCGCGGTAAAAACTGACGACCGCTCCCGGCGTTGCTGTTCCGTAAATTGTGAACGGCGCGTCGGTTTGTTCTGGTAGTTTTGGCGCCAGCAAAATGAATCGATGATCGAGCGCACTGCGCGGATTTGTTCCGTCGGTGTTAACTTCTGTTCCATCGGAAATCGTGTCGCCATCCGTGTCCGCCTGCGTCGGATCGGTTGCAAGTTGGAATTCTTGTAAATTTGTCAGTCCATCCGAATCCAAATCGAGCGCAGCATCCGCCGGATCTTCTGGATCGAGTTCGTAATAATTTTCCCACCAATCAGAAATTCCATCTTCGTCGCTGTCGTTCCCAATTTCTTTGACGGATTCTGTGTTTCCAAGAATGTCGACGGAATAATATTGAAGAGAAAAAATTCCATCGTCGGTAAAAACCAGTTCGGTTGAAGAAATTTCCGTTCCCTCCACCCATGTGCTCCCGTCGTCCACAGAATAAAAACTTGCTGAAACTCCTGCCGCCACCGCGGGTTGATCCGCTGGTCGCAAATGAACGACGAACGCCTGAGTTTGCTGCGTTGTCGGCGCTGCGACTAAAGTTGTCGGAGCGGTTCGATCCACTTTGATTGAAACTGTTTCGCTGTAACCCTGATTTCCTGCGTTGTCCGTCGCGCGCGTTCGAAATTCGTACTGTCCATCTCCGTCGTCGTCGAATGAAAAGGAAGTTCCCGAAATATCTGTAAAATCGTAATCGTCACCAGAAATCGAACCATCTCCATTTTCGTCAAATCGTACCTGCACAAAAACGCTCGCGTCGTCAACTCCCGATCCGGAATCGGCTGTTCCGGTCGTAAAATCAACCGAGTCTTCCGTCGTGAAACCATTTTCTTCGTTGGGATCAATCGGTGCGCTGGGCGTGAATGTTGCCGTCGGCGCAATCGAATCAATCTGAACCGAAAGTGTTTGTGGCGTTTCTGCATTCCCGGCCTTGTCTGTCGCGAAATAAATCACCGTGTGCGATCCGTCCGTCAAAAGATTTATCGGTTCGGAAAAAGAAGATTCTGTTCCGGCGTCAACTTGGGAACGAATTTCAAAAAGCCCAGAACGATAATCCGTGCTGCCTCCGGCCGTTGACAACGGATCAAATAAATTTGCTCCAGGATCGCTCGCACCAAGTCCGACCAAAACCGAAGATCGGTACCAGCCGTTGTCTCCCGTCGTTCCGATCAAAACTGGCGTGGCGGAAGTCGGCGCAACTTTATCGATCAAAACGCGTAATGTTTCTGAAAACGCGCCCGGATTTCCGGCCGCCGATCCACGAACTTTATATTCAAATGTCGTTCCGTTTGTTTTTGTTTCCACATCTGAAATGGCCAACGTGCTTGAATTGGTCGAATCAAACAATAAATCGTTGCGATAAATTTCGTACGCATCCAGTCCCGGCAAATCTGTCGCCGGTGTCCACGCTCCCGAAACGGCATCCGTTTGAAAATAATTTTGTCCCGAAACAAATGTCGGCGCGCTCGTTGCCGCGGTGTCGATTTCAATTTCAACGGTGTTGGATTCTGTCGTGAGTCCAGCAAGATTTATCACCACCACTTTGTACTCGTACAAATGTTGGTGCTGCATTTCTGTGACATTGAAATTTTGGTTGATGGTCGTTCCGAGCGAAACAAAATCTTCCGTCATCGTCGATCCCGCACTCACGTCGTACGTTTTTCGAAAAATTTCTGAACTTAAAATTCCTGATTCGTCGTCCACTGGCGCCGTCCAGTACAAAGTTTTGGAAATGTTGGCCGTCGGAGAATCCGGCGTTCCGAGCGTGAAACTTTCTGGCGCTGTCGAATCGAGCATCGTCCCCGAACTCACCGCCCACGCGGAAACATTTCCCGCCTGGTCAATCGCACGCACGCGAGTGTAGTACGTGTTCCCATTTTCAACGGAAAACGGCGCGTCAATCACGTCCGTTGAAATCTCGACCGCAACCCAGTTGAGCCCGTGATAATGCGGAGTTGCGAAAGTTTGATCAGTGGCAATTTCTGCTTCAAAATGATCAATTCCTGAATTCGTGTCCGCAAACCCAGAATCTCCCCAAGAAAAAGTCGCCGTCCCGGTGATGGAAAATTCTCCGTCCGCCGCCGTCACTGCGCCCGTCGTCGGTGGCGTCAAATCAACAGTCGTCGAAACAACCGAAGACCAGTCCGAATCGGTTCCGCCAATACTTCGCGCTTTTACTCGGAAAAAATATTGAGTGCCATCCACCAAATTACTAAATTTGTGTGATCGCGCGTCACTCGACAATCCTCCCGACGAAGCTACGTTTTCGGAAAAATCAGTGACCGTCGATCGTTGGACAAAAAACTGTTCCGCTCGCGTGTCGTTCACTGTCCAATTTATTGTCGCGGAATTGACGTTTTTGTACGCATCGAGCGCGCTCATCGTCGGCACCGCCGGCTGCCCCAAATCAACAGTAAATGTTCGTGCCGCAGAACGATACACATTCGATGCCGCGGTCGTCCCAATGTACGGAAGCGCTGTCACGATGTGTTCTCCCGTGGTGAGTGCCGCCACACAACTCCAGTCTCCGCTCGAGTCGACTGTCGCCACACACAGTTCTGAAGTATTTTCGAAAAGATGAACATCCGTTCCCACGTCTTCGGAATCACTCACTCCTTCAAATGTAACATTTTGTTCCATCACAATTTCTGCGTCTGTTGGATCTGAAATCACCGGCGTAGAAATTTGAACGGTAATTCGGTTGTCTTCGTCGTTGGTAAATCCGTCTGCGTCAGAATCTCCGCCCGAGGTAAAAATTGCAAAATCCCGTTCCCCGGAAAAAATCGTTGATTCTGTTCCCGCGATCAGTGCTTGCGCCCGCGTGGTGTACATTCCGCTGGGATTGAAATTGTATTCGCACGTCCACGTCGCAAGGTACGTTGATTCGATGTCGGTGACGCCCGATCCCAAATTGATGGAATCTGTCAATCCGTTGGCTGCGTGCCGAGTGACAACGCTGTCGTTTGTCAAAAAGAGACATTCATCTCGCTCTGCATCACAAGAAACATCTGTAACAACTTTTGAATTTCCTCGCAGCGTCTCGGTCGTTCCTTCTCCAAACCACGCGTACGTTGTTCCGTACAACATTTGAATTTGTGTCTGCGAAAGTGCCTGCGTTGTGACAAACGGCAACGACACGTTTCCCTGAAAAAATTCGTCATCGTACCCCCATCCCATACGAAATTCTTCCGCGTTGGTGACAAGGTCTCCCGAAAGTTCCACCCTGTCCAATCCTGGATTTCCTGGCTCTTGGTCTATTTCTTGTCCATTCAAATACATTTTAATATTTGTTCCGTCGTACACTCCGACGACAAACTGCCACGTGTCTGTAGAAAAATCGTGAATGCTCGCGGCTCGTTCGCCGTTCGTCGTTTTGACTCCAAAGAAATACGGATCTTTATTCACTCCGTAGTCGAAATATGGATCTCCTGCGGACATCCAGTACGAACGCGTGCTGTCCGATTCTCCTTTGATAATAAGTTTTTGGTACGGCCCGGTTCCTCCTGCCGTCGGTCGGCGAACCCACATTCCAATTGTCAACGCATCTCCTGTCACATCGTACGCACTGTCCTCAGAATATAAATATGTATTTGTTCCGTTGAATTGAAGCGCGCTGAGTTCTGCGCCCGCGGCAACCGCCACCGAAGAAATCGTCGTCGGGTCCGTCAAATCATTTCCCGCCGGACCGAGATCCTGCGCAGATCCGTTCAAATGGAGAACGGTTTCTCGAGACATCGGCATTGTAACCGAGTCGGTCGAAAACCACTGCGAGAAAACGTCGCCGTCAGATTCATGGAAAACAATTCCTCCCAAATTTGTTCCAATCGCATTTTTTTCAACCTGCGTCGCCGTCCATTCTGAATGTTGTGCCACGCCAGTAAAATCTTCAACTTCCCAATCTGAAAAAATATCTTCCGCCAATTCAACCGAAATATACGTGTTGTCCGCGGTTGCAAATAAAAGTCTCCCACTTGGCAAAAACGAAACTCCCACGCTGACTGCGGGTTTGTACGCTGAAATTCCTTCGGAAACGTTGACCAGCGAAACACCAGTCGGAGACGAAACCGCAAGAAAAAGATCTCCGTCCGAAACGGTAGAATCAAGCTCCCGTACAATGTTGGAATTCAACGGCGGCAGCGAAGTTGTCTTGTATCTTGGCCCGAGCGTCAAACTGTCGTTGGCAAAATCAAGCGCAATCACTCCCTCATCTGTTCCGAGAAAAATTCTTCCTTCGTGTGCAGCAATACTCGTCACATCGCTGATTGAAAAAGACTTCCAAAGCGTTCGTGAGTACGCATCAAAAAGAAAAACCGTAGAATCATTGGATAAAATCAAAACCTGTTCTGGAAATTCTGAAGAACCACAACGATCGTCTGTTCCACTGCGAAGATCTCCGTCGCCGTCGCCGGTTTGAAAATCACAAACACCATCCGTCGCGTCGTCTTTTGTTTCGGCGTACCAGCTGGCAGAAGAATCGCTCCGCCACGTCGTCACTGCCGTGTCGCGAGTCGTGTCGTACAAATGCTGTGCAACAATCGTGCCCCGCACCAACGAGTCTTGATCCACTCCCACACCAGAAGACGTTTCTGTCGAAACTCCGTGTCCGCAAACCTGCGAATCACACGTTTGGGCTGAACAAATTGTCATTCCACTCTCAACCACGTCCACGTCCGAGTAGACTTCGGCAACACCGGAAAAAACCACTCGCCGCAAATCGTCCAAAATATCTTCATCCTGGGTAGGTGAAAGAATCACGGGAGCTGGAATGCTGAAATCGGGGAATCTGTCTGTCGGCGGCGCGATCCCATCACTGTCGACCGCGGCACCTGAATTTAGAAAAAAACTAATCGCTAAAACACCGACGTAAAGCACCGTCACGCATTTTTTAAACGCGCGAGAAGTGAAGAGGTGGAACAAGCGATAAATTTTCATGAGTGAAAAAATCCAATCATTTTACCAAAAAAAACACGATTGAACAAGTATTTTCCTCAGCTTTTCTCGCAATCAGTCCGCTCTGCGGAAAAACAAAATTTGACTCGCACGTTTTCTGGCGCAATAATGTCGAGGAAATAATTTCGTTCGAATGAAAAAAACATTCCTCGCCGTCGCCGTTCTGATCATCGCCCTGACGGGTATTTTATATTTTACCGACATGGGAAAAAACCTCACCGCCAGCGTTCTTGAAAATGCACCTACTTTTGTGACGCTTCACACCAATCGTGGCGACGTCAAAATCCAACTCCTGGCGACAGACGCACCGAAATTAAGTGAAAACTTTTGGAGACTGGCAAAAGACGGAAAATACGACCGAACAATTTTTCATCGCGTGATTCGTGGATTTATGATCCAGGGCGGCGATTTTGAAAATTCAAACGGAACCGGTGGAACCTCGTACTGGGGCGAACTTCTCGCCGACGAAATTTCTCCAAATTTGTCTCACGTGCGCGGCGCGGTTTCAATGGCAAATCGCGGACCAGATACAAACGGATCACAGTTTTTCATTGTCCACGAAGACGCAACTTTTCTCGACGGACGACATTCTGTTTTTGGAAATGTCATCGAAGGAATGGACGTTGTCGATAAAATCTCCGACTCAAAAACCGACATGAACGATTTTCCGCTCGAACCAATTTTGATCACCAGCGTTTCGTTCGAATAAAAAACCCCATTTTGGTGTAACATTTTTCGTGTTTTCTCGTTTTAAAAGCGAGAGAAAATGGGATTTCAAAAACTACAACTTTTGATAAAAAATTTTCTGGCGCAAGCTGGGGCGGTTTCGTCGACCGCAGAACGAACTCGGATCCGCACAGAAGTGCTGCAAGAATTTACAAAAAAACAACGACGAGCGCCGCACTCTTTTTGGCAGCGAATTTGGACGCCGCAGGTTTCCACCGCGACGATTTCGATCGCCACACTTTTGGTGCTTTTGAACGCGTTTTCAATTTTTCCTGGAAAATCTGTGTCTGCGGGAGAAATCGTTCCTCAGTTTGGTCCTGTGGAAATTGTCCGCGACAAAAAAACAATCATGGTCACCGAGCGCACCACGCTGAATTCGGGAGACATTGTCCGCGTGGGAAACCGCGCGTCGGCAGAACTTATTTTTGACCAATTTACGTCCGTTGCCAATGATCGCACCGAAGTAAAAATTCTCGGCGAAGATTCTTTGTTTTTGTCGTCGGGATCACTGGAAAATAACGCCACAGAATCAGGCGAGATTTTGACAGAACGCGGAATGGTCAGACTCCAGCCGGGCGCAGAATTTCAAATGAATGTTTCGGGAAGCGGAGAAACGCACATCGTTCTCAGAAAAAATCGGCTCGCCGTGTCAGATTTATTTGATCGAGAAACGGTCATGAAAGGCGGCGAAGAATTGCGACTGCGCACCGACACCGAACTTTCGCTGCAAGAAATCCCCGAAGATTTACAACTTTCTACGACTCAGATTTTGGCCGTTGAATCAAAATTGGTGATCGCACGAACAAAACTGCTCAGCAGCATCGAACACTTTCGAGACAAAAATCAGGAAACCGGAACCGCAGATTTTGAGTCCGCACAAAAAACATTTCGATCGATCGCGCAGGTGCTAAACTCTTCTCGAAATTTAACAATCATAAAACGCACAAACTTCGGTTTGATCAAAAACGAGGACGTTTTTGCGATGGTTTCGCACAAAACACAAAGCCCCATACTTTTGTCTGAAATTCGCGCGGTTGAAATTCTCCTCAATTTGGTGGAAACGCAGCACGATCGATTTGCGTTTTCGAAACAAAAAACGGACGTTGCCAGTTTTGACCGATTTGTGCTACTGGATCGCGTTTTTCAATTCGCATCTCCAGAAGAACAAAAATATGGCGACATTCTCAAACAAGAATATATTTTGAGTTTTTATCGGAAAATAATGAACGAACCGCTAAAAATTGACCAAGCATCACGACTCAACGAAGAACTCGAAAAAATGGCAGAAACCGAAATCACTCGTTCGTTTTTGTTGCGGGTGAAAAAATTGCTCGCGCCAGATCTCGCAGAATTGCTGGCCGAAAAAATGCAAAAACAGTTTTGAAAAAAACGAAATCACAAAATTCCATCGAACGCCGTCTCGACCGAACAGCGTGCTTTGTCGAATAAAATTTCGCCGTGCGCGAGCCGGATCACGCGCGGATTTGTTCCGGACACCAGCACGAGATCGTGTGTGGAAAAAAGAATCGTCAGCCCCTGCTCCTGATTTAATTTTTTAAAAAGGTGTGCAATTTCGCGCGAATTTTTTGGATCCAAATTTCCCGTCGCTTCGTCGGCGATGAGAATTTTCGGATCGTGGACGAGCGCCCGCGCGATTGCCGTTCGCTGTTTTTCCCCACCAGAAAGTTCGTGCGGAAACGCATTCGAACGATGCTGCAACCCGACAATTTCTAAAAGTTTTGGAACACGGGAAGAAATTTTTTCGTCCTCGCCACAAACTTCCAACGCAAAAGCAACGTTGTCGAAAACAGATTTTTGCGGCAACAACCGAAAATCCTGAAAAACAACACCAATCTGTCGACGATACTTTTGCACAGAGTTCGCAGAAAGTCTGTCGAGCAGGTAGTCGTCGAGTTTTATCGATCCATCGGTTGCCCGTTTTTCTCCGACGAGTAAATGAAAAAGAGAGGATTTTCCCGCGCCAGAAATCCCCAAAAATGCGACCATTTCACCGGGGAGAACCGTGAAACTAAGATTTTTGAGCACCTCGGTTTTTCCGATGCGCAGCCCGACGTTTTCAAATTCCAACATGTTTGATTTTTTTTTAAATTGTGCCACAATTTGCGCGACGCAGGAAGTTTTCTGCTGTTTTTTGAGGAAAATGAAAAAACTAGTTTTTGCCCTCGGTGCCGTAATCTTGTTGGCTGGCAACGTTTTTGCACAAAAAGTCCCAACGCTGGAAATTTTTTACGGAGCCGAATGCCCGCACTGCCACGAAGAACTCGAGTGGCTTTCGGAGCTGGAAAAAATGTATCCCGATCTCCGCGTGGAAAAATATGAAGTCTGGCACAACGCAGAAAATAAAGCGCTCTGGAATTCGAAAGTCGTCGCGCGAGGCGAAAAACCACGCGGCGTCCCGACAAATATAATCGGCGACGAAGTCGTCGTCGGATTCACGCCCGCGGCAATCCGCGATGCGATGGAACGACAATTTGGAATTCCAACGCAAGCCTGCGAAGCCGATAAACTTGACGACGCGTCGTGCACCAATTCCTGGGAAAAATATTTGAAATTCCCGTGGCCCGCAATGTCGTTGGTTCTCGGTTTGATCGACGGATTCAATCCATGCGCGATGTGGTCGTTGTTTATTTTGCTCGGATTTTTGTTGTCACTGGAAAGTCGCCGAAAACGATTTTTGATTGGCGGCGTTTTCATCGGAATGTCTGGCGTGGTGTATTTTGCGGCGCTGCTGACATACTTGCTTGGGTTTTCACAGATTTCTGTTTTTGTCGCAGGAAACGTGATGCAGTGGATTTTTCGTGCGGTCGGCGCGCTCGCCGTCGGGACCGGCCTGTCGGTGCTCTGGAGTGTTCGAAAAGCAAAAATCGAATGCACAGTCCGAGACGCAAAAAGTCGTGCCAATTTTTCAAAACGACTGCAAGAAATTTTGGAACGAAAAAATCTTTGGCTGGTTCTCCTGGGCGTGACCGGGCTGGCGCTCAGCGTAAATGCTGTGGAATTGTTGTGCTCGTTTGCGATTCCGACAACCTTCACGGCCAGTCTCATTTCTGCGAATCTCGGCTGGTGGGAACAAATTTCCGCGCTGCTAATTTACGATTTTGCGTACATGCTCGATGATATTCTCGTGTTTTTTGTCGCAATGTGGACATTATCATTAAAAATATTTTCACAAAAACTGGTACAGGTTTCGCACCTCGCTGGCGGACTGTTGCTTCTCCTGCTGGGAGCATTCCTCATCTGGAATCCCGCGCTCGTGTCTCAAATTTTAGGATAAATTTTCTTTTTTTTCTGTTGCAAGCGGTTTGCAAATTTGCTACTTTTCGCCCGGAATGAAAAACTTCACAGAAAATACACAAAAAAGATTTGCCGATAAAAAATGGCGCTTCACTTCAGGCGCTCGCAACCTCGCGCGCATCCTGGAAAATGCCACGTCGCCACTTTCTGTAAAAAGTTTGGTTGAATCGCTCGAAGCAGCCGAACGAAAAATGGACACCGCGACGGTTTATCGATTGCTCGAACGTTTTTTGGAAGTACGACTCGTGCACCGAGTGGCAAACGGATTTATGCCCTGCACAGATCCTGATAACACCAGCGACTCGCATCATTTTTTGCTGTGCAATTCCTGCGGTCTCGCCGAAGAAATTTTTCTCGACTACCAAGAATCCATTTCGAAACAACTCCAAAAAGAAAAAGATTTTCGTCTTTCTTCCGTGGATTTAACATTTTACGGTGTCTGCCGACACTGTCGCAGAAAATAATTCTTCGTTGACTTTTCCCTGTTTGGCAGTAAACTTTCCGCGAGACTTTTCTTTTGAAGATGCTGCGAAATTTTATTTCCTTCTGGATAAAAACTTTTTCTCGAAAACTGTCACAGCGCTCCACAACTGGAGAGTGGGGCATTTCTGCATCCAAAGAGAATGTCACTCCTTCTCTTTTAACCATTTTGAATCATGAATATTTTGACATTTGCCCTTGCTGGGAGCGGGCTCCTGGTGGGTGTGCTGGCAACGTACTTGGTCGTGCGGCCAAAAGCACGATTGATTGAAGAAACCGCTCGCCGAGAAGCGGAACGCGTACGACGAGACTCGGAAAAAGATCGAGATCGTGTTTTGAGTGACGCACGAAAACACGCCGATCTGCTGCGAGAAAATGTCCGCCGCGAAGAAGTGCAGCTCCGCGAACGACTTGAGCGCGCGCAGGCACAGGCCGACGAACGCGCCACGAAACGCGAAGAAGTTTTGGATCAAAAAATCGAAAAATCCGAAACCGCTCGCGAACAATATTTACAGGGGAAAAAAGAACTCGACACCCAAAAAGAGGCGCTGGAAAAGGCGCTCGACGTGCAAAATGAAAAACTCGAGGAAATTTCAAAACTGAAAAAAGACGACGCAAAACAAGAATTGCTCGATCGAATGGAATCGGAAGTCGCACCACAACTGGCAAAAACCATGGAGCGAAAAGTCGAAGACATGCGACAAAACGCAGACGAAAAAGCGTCCGAAATTATCGTGCAATCAATCCAGCGGTACGCATCCAGTGTTTCTGGAGAATCTACAATCACGACGGTGAAAATCGAATCCGACACGCTGAAAGGGAAAATCATCGGTCGCGAGGGCCGCAACATCAACGCGTTTGAACAACTCACTGGCGTCGACGTGATCATCGACGACACGCCGGGCGCGATCACGCTGTCGTCCTTCGACATGTTTCGCCGGTACGTGGCAAAAGTTGCACTGGAAGATCTGTTGAAAGACGGACGAATCCATCCCTCGAAAATTGAAGAATTGGTAAAAAACGCGCAAAATAAAGCCGAAAAACTCATTCTCGAACTCGGACAAAAGGCCGCTCAGGATCTGGGCGTGACCGGGTTTCCGGAGGCAATTTTGAAGCTTGTCGGGCGATTGCGATTTCGCACGTCGTACGGACAAAATGTTTTGAGCCACTCAATCGAAGTTGCGTATCTCGCGGAAGCGGTCGCGCGCGAATTGCCAGGCGCCGATCCCGAAGTTTGTAAAAAAGCAGGACTCGTCCACGACATCGGAAAAGCCGTCAGCCACGAAGTTGAGGGTGGCCACGCGGTGATCGGAAAAGAAATTTTGGAAAAATTCGGCGTAGACAAACGCGTCATCGCCGCAATGATGTCGCACCACGAGGATTTTCCGTACGAATCCATCGAGGCGCGGATCCTGCAAGCCGCCGACGCGATCAGCGCATCACGACCGGGAGCACGAAAAGAAACGCTCGAAAAATATATTCGCCGACTCAAAGAACTCGAAGCAATCGCCGGATCGTTCCCGGGCGTGGAAAAAGTATTTGCAATCCAAGCGGGACGCGAAGTTCGCGTGTTTGTGAACGCCGCCGAAATGGACGATCTCGCCGCCGAAAAACTCTCGTTTGAGTGCGCACGAAAAATCGAAGACTCCTGCGAATATCCGGGAGAAGTTCGCGTGGCAGTTTTCAGAGAAAGCCGCTACGAAAACACCGCAAAATAGTTTTTGCAACGATCTCGCAATTTTAAAAAATCGGTCAATCTCGGCCGATTTTTTTATTTTCGACAAATGCACATCCGCCAGATCGGCGCGCCCTCGAGCAACTTCTGCTGCTCCCAGTGCGTCGGAATTCCGTGCGCGGACGTTTTGAAAATTTCAATCTGATCGTACAAAGTTTCGCGAAGCATTTCTCGTGTTTCATCGAACAGAAATTTTTGATCGGTTTGAAAAACAAACTCCGCACTCTCCGGAAGCCACGAGACACATTTTTGCAAGATGTTCGCATTTAAAAACCTGCGTTTTTTGTGTTTTTCTTTGAACCACGGATCGGGAAAATTGACGAAAATTTGTTCAATTTCTGCGCCCTGATCCAGACACGGTTGTAAAATTTTTTGAAAATTCCGTCCCGCATCGCCGTCGAACACGACAACATTTGAAAATTCAGAAAATTTTTCTATCAATTTTCGCGCCAACGGTTTTCGAATTTCGAAAAGAATGAAATTGTGGTCGGGAAATTTTTCGAGCAGCGCGGCGGAAAATTCGCCCTTGCACGCACCCACGTCGACGAAAATCGGTCGATCGTTTCCGAATCCAGCGAACGAATGTTCGGTCAAAATCGAAAGCGGATTGACGTGATTTCGAACTCGTTTTTGTGGCATCGGTCAAAGTGTACTCAGCTACGTTTTCGAAACAAATTTTAGATGTGGGATAAAAAAATTCTTGCGACGAGTAAGTTTTCTTCGTTTTGTTCTTTTCGTGATTCCGTCCTTTCCTAACTTTGTCTCTCTGGCTATGAATCACTTTTTTGAAAACACCCATCATTGCCTCGCTTATTCCATTTTTTTTTACCCTCAATGTTTACATAACAACCGTCTCTTTTTGCTGCTGTTGCCGCTTGCGTTGTTTCTTGCTGAAAACCTGAAAAAACGGAGGCTTTCACGTCTGACAACTCCTTCTGAACTCGAGAGAGTGTTTTTTCTAACGTTCGAATTCTTTCAATGATCTCTTCGGGGCTTGTTTCGTTCATTTTTTAAAAAAAACAATCTCAACACAAACCATTCGCGCCAACTTGTCAATTCTTTTGACAGGTGTCCAAAACGACGATACGATCGGGACGAAATGATTTTTCTTGCCAGAACAAATCTCGGAAAACGCCCCCGCGGAAAAGGGCGAAAAGAAATTTAATTTATGTTTGTCATTCCGGACTTGATCCGGAATCTATTCTTTTTGCTGGATTCTGAAACAAGTTCAGAATGACAGTGAGAAATGTTTTTCCTTTTTTAACTTTTTCAAAAATGTCATCTCCACAACTCATTCCGTTTCTCGAAAAACAAGATTCTGAAATTTTCAACGCGATCCGTGGCGAAGAAAAACGCGAATCCGAGGGACTCGAACTGATCCCGAGCGAAAACTACGTTTCAAAAGCCGTGCTCGAGGCCGATGGATCGGTTTTTACAAATAAATATTCTGAAGGATATCCCGGACGCCGATACTACGGCGGACAAGAGTACACCGACGTCGTGGAAAACATCGCCCGCGAGCGCGCGTGCAAACTTTTCAACTGTAAATTTGCAAACGTCCAGCCGCTCTCCGGTGCGCCCGCAAACGTCGCGATGTATTTTGCGCTGTGCAAACCCGGCGACACAATTCTTGGAATGGATCTCGGACACGGCGGACACTTGACGCACGGACACCCGGTCACGCATTTGGCAAAAATTTTCAATTTTATTCGGTACAAAATGAAAGATCCGGAAACCGGAGAAATTGATTTTGACGAACTGCGAGAAACCGCGCTCCGCGAAAAACCAAAAATGATTTTGGCGGGATTCTCTGCGTACTCGCGAAACCTGGACTACGCAAAATTTGTGGAAATCGCAAAAGAAGTCGGTGCGATCACCGTGATGGATGCCGCGCACATCGCCGGACTCATCGCCGGAAAAGCACTGCCAAATCCGTTCGATTTTGGATTCGACGTGATCACGACCACCACGCACAAAACTCTCCGCGGGCCACGCGGCGGAATGATTTTGGTTCGCGAAAATGCAGACTTCGCAAAAGCGATCGACAAATCAGTCTTTCCTGGACTCCAGGGGGGACCTCACATGCATTTGATCGCGGGAAAGGCTGTGGCGTTCGGCGAAGCGCTGAAACCCGAATTTCAGACGTACGCGCAGCAAATTTTGAAAAACGCAAAAGCGATGGAAAAAGTTTTTCTCGACGCGGACATCCGACTGCTCGGCGGCGGAACTTCGAATCATTTGTTGCTGGCGGACGTTTTTGGGTCGCTCGGCGTCACTGGAAAAGACGCGCAGTTTGCGCTCGACGAAGTCGGAATCACGCTCAACATGAATTCGATCGCGGACGATCCGCGCAAACCGCTCGATCCGTCCGGAATCCGATTTGGAACACCGGCGGCGACAACGCGCGGATTTGACGAAAAAGATTGCGCGCGGGTGGCAGAATTGATGATCGAAGTTTTGAAGGATCACGAGAATTCTGATCTGAAAAAACGCGTTCGCGAAGAAATCCGAAAACTCTGTCTCGCACGTCCGATCCCGGAGAGCTTTCTCTGATCGACAACTTTATTTTGAAATACGAACAAGTCCCACTCCGGGGCTTGTTTTTTTTAGAAAGTTCTGGTAAAATGTCCTGATTTATTCGTTTTAAAAAAAATGCAAAATAATCCCATGGAAAACCAACAGCCGTTGCTGGACGCAAATATTCCTGAAAGCAACGTCACCGAAGAACAAAAACCGTTCGATCAGCTCGTCACCGATTTTGAAGCTGGTGTTGTAAAACCACGAAAGGTTGATGATCGGGTGACGGAGATTTTAAAAAACGTCAACCGGGAAAATCTCACCGCGATGGAAAATGCGCAAACCGGTTTGGCGAATTTTTTAGACAAAGTCGGAGTCAAAAATGACGGAACTTCCGAAACCATCGAGCTTCGAAAAAAACAAAAAAAAGAACTCCATGAAATGAAGGCTGAATTTGATGCGGAGATTGAAAACGCAAAAGACGAGTTCGCCCAAGAATGTGAACGAGAAGAAAAGGAATACGCCCTTCTCCAGACAGAATCCAACGCAATGATACAGATGGATGAAAAAGTTTCACACATTGCAAATCAACCCACGACGCCTCAAGAAAACGTTTCTGATAACACGGACGAAAACGCCACCATACAGTTGGAGGAAATAGCCATTGACGAAGAAGAGGAAGAAGAAATGGAGATTCCTGAAGAAATACAAGCTGAAACAAAAAAAATAGTTCAAACACAAGAAATGGAAAATGAACTTTCTGACGGACTGCTCCAACTCCGCAAAAACGGACAGGGTTTTCTCGCAAAACCAGAAAATATTGCGTTGCTCCACGATCTCGGAATTTCAAAAATTCCAACCGACGATTTTGGCGCACGCGGCGGATTGCAGGCAATCCACGATTTGCAGGCAGCGCTAAACTCAAAATTAAATACCGGGCTCGTGGAAGATGGAATTTTTGGAAATAAAACAAAAAATGCCATTAAAACTTATAAAATCGCAATAAATCCTAACGCAGAAGGACCATATCAATACATCGGAGACAACACTGCGCCAGCAGAAAAAACTGAATCATGGAAAATCTTCGGCGAGCAACCACTGCCCGGACCGGTTATTGAAAACGGCGCCACGGCGCAACCCGCCGAAGTCGCTAATAATGACATTTCTGTTGCCTCGAATTCTGAAAACTTAAAGAAGCTGGGAATCGCCATTGATGCACAGGACTGGGATGATGTTAAAAATATTCCAAAAGCAGACCTCAGGGCGGTCTTTAAATTAAAAGAAGGGTGGCGAACCTGGGTAAACAGAAATCTCTCAGGAAGCTCTGTCGATACGGCGACGTTTCTCGGAACGGGAAATGAAACGGGGTTGCCAATAAGTGAAAATATCGATCGGATAAAGACATCTGTTAATCTTGGACCAATTGACATTCGAAGATTTAGTAATTGGGTTAACTCGCCTAAGGGAGATGCTTTCTTAAGTAGCAACGCAAAGAATTTAGGCGAATACGTTAAAACTCTCGCGGGAACTGATAAACAAAATACCAGTACTCCGGCAGCAAATAAGGTCCCTGTTTCGGAAAATACTGCAAGCGAAACACCCGAAGAAAAGAGTGCCGATAACTTAAAGAAGCTCGGAATCGCCATTGATGCTCACGACTGGAAGGATGTTAAAGACATTCCAAGTGCAGATCTCAAGGCGGCCTTTAAATTAAAAGAAGGGTGGCGAACCTGGGCAAACAGAAATCTCTCAGGAAGCTCTGTCGATACGGCGACGTTTCTCGGAACGGGAAATGAAAAAACAGGGCGTGAAGATAGCGATCGGATAAAAACATCTGTTAATCTTGGACCAATTGACATTCGAAGATTTGGTAATTGGGTTAACTCGCCCAAAGGAGAAGCTTTCTTAAATAGCAACGCAAACACGCTCGAAGAATACGTTAAAACACTCACATGAACCAAAATAAAATCCTCATCGATGCGCTCCGAGAATTCCAGAAAACAGTGGAAACTGCGCAAAAAAAATTCCTCGACGGCGTAAAAAGTTCGCTCAAACAGTCGATCAAAGATGTCGAAGGAATCTCACAAAAACAAGAATCCGAAATTCTCGCGGGGCTTGAATCCGAACTCGACGCGCTCTAAAAATCGCGAAAATATATTCCAAACCGGAAATACAAAAAAAGCCCCGAATCGGAGCTTTTTCTTTTTTTTCTCTAAACTTTCAACTCTAAACTATTCACTAATTTAGTATCGCGCCAAGTGCGCAAATGCTTTGTTTGACTGTGCCATTTTGTGCACTTCCATTTTTTTGTTGAACGCGAAACCCTGTTCGCTCGCCGCATCCAGCAATTCGCCCGCCAACCGACGGTACATTGGTTGTCCTTTTTTGCTGCGCGCGCCCGCAAGGATCCAACGCAACGGAAGACTTTCTTGTCGTTTTGGCGTAACCTCGATCGGAATCTGATAAATCGAACCTCCCACGCGACGCGGTTTTACTTCCATCGTTGGGGTTGCATTTTGCAACGCTTTTTCCAGCGCTTTCAGCGGATCTTTTTCTCCGCGACGATGCATTTCTTCAAAAGTATCACGCAAAACACGACGCGCAATGGTTTTCTTTCCCGATCGCATCAACATGTTCACCAGTTTTGCCTGGAGCGGATCTTGTTCCGAAAAAGGGTTGTTGAATTTTTTATCCTTTTTGTCCTCGTTTTTCGGTTTTTCCTCTTTTTCGACTTTCGTTTTTTTGACGGCCGGAGACGGTTTTTCTGAGTTTTTAGAGGCGGCCCCAGTTGCCGCTACTTTTTTTTCGTCTGTCATTTTAAAATAAAATTATTTTTTCTTCGGTCGTTTTGCGCCGTACCGCGAGCGCGCCTGTCGTCGGTCACTGACTCCGTCAGCATCCAGCGTCCCCCGGACAATGTGATATCGCACTCCAACAAGATCTTTGACGCGTCCGCCGCGAACCATCACAACCGAGTGTTCTTGCAGGTTGTGCCCCTCTCCCATGATGTACGCATTGACTTCTTGTCCGTTGGTCAGCCGCACGCGCGCAATTTTTCGAAGCGCGGAGTTTGGTTTTTTCGGTGTCATTGTCGTGACCTTGATGCACACACCACGACGCTGTGGCGAAGCAAGCATTTTCGTTGTATTTTTAAGGCTATTTGCCAAAATATTCACCGCGGGAGATTTTGACTTCCGCTTTTGTTGTTGTCGCGATTTGCGAACGAGTTGGTTGATCGTAGGCATGAAATTAGAATTATTTTAGTGACTTTCGGCAACACTGGCCTGTGGCTTTTTGGGACGATTGAACGACGCATATCCTGTCCCCGCCGGAATAAGCCGGCCGATGATAACGTTTTCTTTTAGTCCGTCAAGCGTATCTCGACGACGCTCCACCGCAGCATTGACAAGTACGCGAACCGTTTCTTGAAACGATGCCGCACTCAGCCAAGAATCCGTCCAGAGCGCGATGCGCGTCAATCCCAACAAAAGTCGTTCCGAACGAATTGTTCGTTTTTTTGCTTTTGCCAGTTTTTTATTTTCTGCGTAATATTCAATATAATCTCGGACCTCGCCCGCGAGCCAATCCGAGTCGCCCGCGTCGATCACTCGAATTTTCGACGCCATTTGTTTGACAATAATTTCGATGTGTTTTTCTGAAATATCCTGTCCCTGCGACGCGTAAATCTGCTGCACTTCGTACAGAATATATTCCTGCACCCGCTCGACAGTCGTCAATTCCATAAGTTTTCGTAAATCCAAGTGTCCAAGCGTCAGCGGCGTTCCTTTTTCCACGATCGAACCATCTTTGACTTTTGGCGTCATTCTCGCGGAAATTGTGTACGATTTTTTCGCGGCCTCACTTTGGCGAATTACGATCGCCTCGTTGTCCGCAGAAACAACTGTTCCTGAGCAGCGAGATTTTACCGTTGCTTTTTCTTCTGTTGAGCGAGCAATAATTTGTTTTTCTTTCACGGCGTCGCCTTTTTTTACTGATGGCTCAAAATCGTAGCCCAAAACGTGTTTTTCGTCTGCGGGTTTGTCTGCCTGAATTGTAATTTTTGTGTCGTTTTTTCCTTTTTTGATAGAAACTTTTCCCGTAATTTCCGCGAGTTCTGCGGGCATCGACGGCGATCGCGCTTCGAAAAGTTCTTCAACTCGCGTCAATCCCTGTGTGATCGTCGCCCCCTCTGTCGCAACGCCTCCCATGTGAAATGTTCGCATCGTCAACTGCGTTCCCGGTTCTCCAATTGATTGCGCCGCGATAATTCCCACGGGCGTTCCTTTTTCGACGAGAAGACTTTTTCCCAGGTCGTACCCGTAACAATGCTGACACACTCCGTCGCGCGTTTGGCAGTACATCACCGATCGAATTTCAATTTCTGCTACTTGGTTTTCTCGAATCACTTCAATTTCTTCAGGACCGATCAATGTGTCTTTTTTGAAAATAACTTTTTTTCCTTTTTTCACTTCTGAGTGCGTAAATCGACCGTACACACGGCGCTCAAAGTCCATTCCCAGTTCGATGGAATTTTCTCGCGTCACCAATTTTCCGTACTCGGTGTGACAATCTTCCTCGTGCACCACAACGTTTTGGACGCTGTCGACAAGTCGTCGTGTCAAATATCCCGCTTCGGCCGTTTTCAACGCCGTGTCTGATTTTCCTTTTCGTCCTCCGTGCGTCGCAATAAAATATTCCAAAATTGTAAATCCACGCTTCAAGTTCGAACGAATTGGCAACTCAATCGTGCGTCCAGACGGACTCGCCACCAATCCTTTCATTCCTGAAATCTGGGTGACCTGTCCCCAGTTTCCACGCGCACCAGAATCAATCTGGTAAAAAATATCGTTTTCTTTGTCGTACTCGTGGATCATTTCGTCCGTCACTTCTGATTTTACGCGCGACCAAATTTTAATTGTGTTGTTGTATCTTTCTTCGTCCGTGATCAATCCGTGTCGATATTGTGAATTAATATGATTGACGATTTGATTCGCGTCTTCGATAATTTTTTCTCGTGAAGGAGATTCGTGAAAATCAAACACGGAAATCGAAATTCCTGATTTTGTGGCGTATTTAAATCCAAGATCTTTGATCGCGTCCGCAAGTTGTGCGGTCGTGTCAATTCCCAGGTCGGTGTAACATTGCGCCAACATTTGGCTCAGTTCTTTTTTTCCAAAAGATGCGTTTTGATATCCCAGTTCGTCTGGAATTATTTGATTGAAAATCATTCGACCAATCGAGGCTTCCAAGATTCCCCATTTTTCTGTTCGAATTTTAATTTTTGCTTGCAAGTGGATGTGTCCCGATTCGTAGGCAAAAATTGCATCAGATTCTGTCGGGAACGCGTTTCCTTCGCCTTTTTTTCCGTCAAAAACCTGTGTCAAAAAGTAACACCCCAAAACCATGTCTTGACTTGGATTGATGATCGGATCACCGGACGACGGTTTCAAAAGATTTTTTGCCGAACACATAATTTCGCGTGCTTCGGTTTGCGCTTTTTCAGAAAGTGGTAAATACACCGCCATCTGATCTCCATCGAAATCCGCGTTGTACGCGGCACACACGAGCGGATGCAAACGAATTGCTTTTCCTTCGACAAGTTGCGGTCGAAACGCCTGAATTCCAAGTCGGTGCAGCGTTGGTGCGCGATTCAAAAGAACGTATTTATTTTTGATCACTTCGTCCAAAATATCCCACACAACTTTTTCTCCGTCGCGAATTAATTTTTCTGCAGATTTTGCGTTGTACGCAAGCTCAAACTCAATGAGTTTCGAAATCACGAACGGTTTGAAAAGTTCGAGCGTAATTTTTTTTGGCAATCCGCACTGGTCCAATTTCAAATTTGGTCCCACTGCGATCACGGACCGGCCAGAATAATCGACACGTTTTCCCAAAAGATTTTGGCGGAATCGCCCTTGTTTTCCTTTGAGCATATCCGACAGCGATTTCAATTTTCGACGCTGCGAATAATTCATTCCCGATCGCGTGCTGCGCGATGAATTCGAAATCAAAATATCAACCGCTTCTTGTAGCATTCGTTTTTCGTTGCGGCAAATAATTTCTGGCGCCCCGAGCTGAATTAATTTTTTCAAACGCGCGTTTCGGTTGATTACGCGTCGATACAAATCATTTAAATCTGATGTTGCAAATCGGCCTCCGTCCAGCTGAACCATTGGTCGCAAATCCGGAGAAATCACCGGAATCACGGTCAAAACCATCCACTCTGGTTTTATTTTATTCCGCATAAACGAGCTGATCAATTTCAATCGTTTCACGGCTTTTTTCTGTTTTTGTCCGGAAGAATTTTTAATTTCCGCTTCCAATTCCACCGCAAGTTTTTTGAGATCTGTTTTTTGAATAATTTCTCGAATCGCATCCGCCCCAATTCCAGCACGAAAAATGTGTCCAAATTTCATCGAAATATTTCGGTATCCCAACTCTGTTAAAATTTCTCCAATATTTATTGATTTCAATTCGTCGCGCGCTGCTTTGTAATTTTCATTTGTTTGCTCCACTTTTTCCACCAAACTTTCTTCAAGTTTTTTGAAATCGTCTTCCGTCATTTCTTCTTTTTTCACGGCAGATTTCGCCGCTTTTAAACTCTGATCCGTTTCTTCTTTTAATTTATCAATTATTTTTTTGTATTCTTGTTCGAGTCGCAAAATTTCTTCTTCTTTTCCTTTTAAATCCACATCAACAACCACGTACGCTGCAAAATAAATTACCAGTTCTAATTTTTTCACAGGTAAATTCAAAAAAAGTCCAATTTTTGACGGCGTTGAAAATAAAAACCACGGATGCGTCACAGGAACCGCAAGTTTTATGTGTCCCATTCGTTCTCGACGAACAGATGATCGCGTGACTTCGACGCCACATTTTTCACACACAATTCCTTTGTATCGAATGCGTTTATATTTTCCGCACGCACATTCCCAATTTTTTACCGGACCAAAAATTTTCTCACAAAAAAGACCATCTGGTTCTGGTTTTTGTGTTCGATAATTAATTGTTTCTGGTTTTGTAATTTCTCCATGCGACCAGCTCAAAATATCCTCTGGCGAGGCAATTGAGATGGAGATGGAGTCAAAGAGAATCTGGGTTTGTGGCGCTCTTTTGACTTCACTCATGTGATGGGTGGGAAAAAGACTGAGAAACAGAATTTGGACACAAAATCAACGATTTTCTGCCAAAAAGCCACGCGATTTTATGAATTTTTTTGATTGAGTCAATTTTATTTTTTACTTTTTTTTTCTCCACCATTTTTAACTTTTTATATTTAGAATTTATAGTTTTAAAAATTAATATTTCGTAGTGAGAAAAAGTGGAAACGAATTTCTCGATGAAGTGAGTGTTTTTGCGACTTATTTGAAATAAATTTTTAAGCGGAAAACAGACTGAGTAATAAATTTTCTACTCATTTTTTAATTAATAAAACCAGGGAATTTTGTGGCGAAATTTTTTCGTTTAAAAAACAAACTTTTTTGGTGCAAAACTTTCGGAAAACCGGTGCAAAAAAATTCATTTCATGGTGAAAAAGTTTTTTGAGCAATCTTTTCGCATTTTTGGAATAATTTTTTTCTAAAAATTTATGGAGGAAAAGAATTTTTTCATCGCGCAAAAGAATTGGAAAAGTTGTTGAAAACTATTTGAAAACCTCTCCTGGTGCGACAAATCCAGAGTTTGAAATTGTGCGTCCAGGCATGATTTTTGCGCCACTTCCGATCTGTGTACCCGCGCCAACAATAGCTCCGAGTTTTTCTCGTCCAGAATCTAAAACTTCGTCTTTTATTTTCACTTTTACATTTTTGTGATCGAGTCTGAGATTTGTCGTGCAACTGAATGCGCCAAAATTTACATTTTCGTCCACGATTGAGTCGCCGACGTACGCGATGTGTGTTGAAACTTTTTTTGCGAGAAAACTGCGCGCAATTTCTGAGTTGAAACCCACAACACAATTTTCACCGATGATCGAGCCACGCACGAGCGATCCAGTGCCAATGATCGCATTTTTTCCGACGAAACACGGACCAGAAATTACCACATTGTCGGTAATTTTCGCTCCCGCAGAAATGTAAATTTTTTCTCCGCGCAATCGTGCGGTGTCGGCGACTTCGGCGGATTCGTCGACAAAATTTTCGGGTAATTTTTCCAGCCAAAATTCCATCATTTCTAAAACGTGGTGCGGAAATTTCACGGCGCACCAGTTGCCAGAATATTCGACGGCGGTAAAATTTTTCTGTTGAAAAAGTTCGTGCAGCGCGCGTTCGTACGCGTCTGGATTCTGAAAGTTCTGCTGTTTTAAAAGTTTTTGCAATTCATTCGCATCTCGGAAAAAATGTGCCACGATGTTCACCAAATTCGACGGCTCATTTCCCGCGCCCGGCTTCTCGACGATTGTGGTGATTTTTTTGCGATCAGTTTGCAAATATCCACCGGGAAAATATTTCTCCACTTTTTTCGCTAAAATTGCGCCGTCGGCAGATCGTCCCTCAAAAACCATTTTTTCATAAATTTTCGGATCAACGGCGTCGTTTCCACCGAGAAGAAAGACCTCGCCCGCGCCGCATTTTTCCAATCCAGCGAGAACTCCGCCCGCCATTCCGTCGTCGGGATTCGGCTGCTCGACGATCGTTGCTGGGAATTTGAATTTTTGCAAAACACTCGCAATTTCTCCGGCGTTGTGCTTTCCGGCGACAACGATGAAATTTTCCAGTCCGCCCGCGGCAGCATTTTTCAATAATTTCACGATCAGCGGTTCGCCGCAAAATTCGAGAAAATTTTTATCTCCGATCGGATCCATCCGAGTGCTGCGTCCGGCGGCGAGAAAAATTGTTTTCATGAAATTTTTTCAATTTTAAATCCGGAATTTTCTCCATCCTCGAGAAAATCAATGACACAATTTTTCAAATGGCGCAACGTCGCGGCGGACAAAAATAATTTCACGTCGCACGATTTCAAAACCGAATCGCCCGGTTCTGGTTTTTCCAAAAAATCCAAAAAGTAGCTCACCTCCTCGCTTCCGGGCGGAAAAAGTGCTTCAATTTTAAATCCAGAATTTTCTTGTCCGGCGGTTTTTTGAAATTCAAAAACTTTTTCTGCGGCAAGTTTTGTGAGCTCGGGATTTTTTTTGGGCGCAAAAATTTTCAAATCGTCCGCGGCTTCGTTCAAATCCTGCAGCACGTTTTTCAAATCTTTCTCCGACATTCCGTGTCCGGCGATTCCGTCGGCGAGCGTTTCAAAATTTCCAATCGCGCAGCCGGCGCAGGCCAGCCCGTGTGCGGAGAGAATTTCTGCGGCTTCGGGCATTTTTTCCAAAATTTCTGCCACGGTTTCGGTTCCAAAAAATTTTTGTGCAGCGCTTGTCATCGGCCGGATTTTAGGGGAAAATGCGCGCGATGAAAAATGAATTTGACGTTCAGTACCAAAATTTGTTGTCGGAGATTCTCTCGCACGGTTTTGAAGAAAAAAATCTCCGCACCGGACACGTCTGCAAATCGCTTCCTGGACAGACGATGCGGTTCGATTTGGAAAAAGGATTTCCGCTGCTCGCGCTGCGAAAAATTCCGCTGAAAGTTTTTATCGCGGAACAGGCTTGGTTTTTGATGGGAAATAAAAATCTGCGATTTTTGCAGGCGTTCACAAAAATCTGGGACGATTTTGCGGAAGAAAATAATTGCGTCGAATCGGCGTACGGGTACCGCTGGCGCAAACATTTTGGCCGCGACCAGATCGGCGGTTTGATCAAACTTTTGCAAAAAGATCCGACGAGCCGCCACGGCGTAATTTTGATGTGGGACCCGAGCGACGACGGGCTCGCCGACGGAATTCAGAAAAAAAACGTGCCGTGTCCGTACACGTTCACCGTTCAAATTATCGGCGGAAAATTGCACCTGCATTTGGTGATCCGCTCCAATGACATGATGCTCGGGAATCCGCACGATGTTGCAGGATTCGCGCTTTTGGCGCACATTTTGGCGGAAAAATTAAATGTCGGCGTCGGAGTTCTCACGGTTTCGATTTCGAACGCGCACATTTACGACATCCATTTTGAGCAGGCAAAAGAAATTATTTCTCGGGGAATCGAGCACGCGCCGATCAAATTTCAGTGCCCAAAAAATGCGTTTGTTCGCGCGGAGGAGGGCGACGAAAAACTCGTCGAGGAAATTTTTTCACAACTCCGAGAAAATTACGCGCCGCAGGAATCGCTTGGGAAAATGTCGATTGTTTTGTGATGCGAATTTTAACGGTGGAACTTATTCCGCCGATCGAGGAATTCATTCCTCGATTAAAAAACACCGAGCAGCGTTTGTTCGTGCGGTTTTTTGTAAAAAGTTGCGGGGAAATCAAGTTTTTGGAAAAACTCGTCGAGGAAATTTTTGCCCAACTCCGAGAAAATTACGCGCCGCAGGAATCGCTTGGGAAGATGTCGATTGTTTTGTAAAAAAGTTTGTATAATATGTGACAAAAAGAGCAAAATATGAAAATACTTCGTATAAAAACCAGTTATACGCAATCAATTTTTACATTTTGATTTTGCTCCAGAGACTTTTTCTTTTTTTAGGAATAAGGAAAGAAAGTTTGATTTTCATTTTTTAAGAGGGGGGGAAGCGGATATTTTTTACTCCATACTTCCGTAAAAAATGACTTTTAATTTAAAGTGGAAAAATTTAATGAAATTGTTATATTATAGATGTAGGAATATTTAATTATTCAAAACCAAAAATTATGAAATTTATAGATTTATTTGCAGGTATTGGAGGAATAAGACAAGCGTTTGATGCTATTGGTGGAGAATGTGTTTTTACGAGCGAATGGGATTTGGCTTGTCAAAAAACATATTCTGCAAATTATGGTTGTGATATTGATGAAATTGCAGGAGATATCACAAAAGTAGATGAAAAAGATATTCCAAAACACGATGTTCTTCTTGCCGGTTTTCCTTGTCAGCCTTTTTCTATTGCGGGAGTTTCAAAAAGAAACTCTTTAGGCTCTCCTCATGGTTTCTTGTGTGGAATGCAAGGAACTTTATTTTTTGATGTTGCAAGAATTATTGCTCACCATAGACCAAAAGCATTTTTGCTTGAAAATGTAAAAAATCTTATAAGCCATGATAAGGGAAATACATTTAAGGTAATTATGAAAACATTACAGGAAGATCTTGGCTATCATGTACAATTTAAAGTTATAAACGGAAAAGGGTGGGTTCCTCAAAATAGACAAAGGATTTACATTGTAGGATTTAGAGAAAAAAACGACTTTAATTTTGACGATATAGAAACATTTGATGCAGAAAAAGGTCCAAAATTAAATTCTATATTACACTCAGAAAATGAGGTTATTGAAGAACCCTTTACTGTAAATTCAAAAGATAAAACAAAGCCTAATGATAAATATACTTTATCTCCAAAGCTTTGGAAATACTTACAAGGTTATGCTGAAAAACATAGAAAAAAAGGAAATGGTTTTGGTTTTGGATTAAATGATGGAAATGACACAGCAAGAACTTTATCTGCAAGATATTACAAAGATGGTTCAGAAATACTTATAAAACAAAAAAAAGGAAATCCAAGAAGACTTACCCCTAGAGAATGTGCAAGGTTAATGGGATTTGATGATAATTTTAAAATTGTTGTTTCTGATACTCAAGCATATAAACAATTTGGTAATTCTGTTGTAGTCCCCGTATTAAAAGCTGTCGCAAAACATATGGAGTCTTGGATAAAAGATAAAAACAATAAAAAAAGAGTTCCGAAAAAAACAAGAAAAATAATGAGTAAACGTTTTCAGAGTGTTGAAAATAAAACTCCTTTAGAATTAACTGTATAAACTATGAAAAAAGGTTTCCTCTCTTCGTATTTTGATGAAATAGCTATAAAAAGGCTGTCTTCTGTTGAGGTTGATCCAAAAATATCAAATCAACATGAAATAAATGGAGTAAAAGAGTTAATAAAAATGTTTGGAAAAGCTGGGGCAGAAAAAAAGAAAATCAAGACAAATTTTCTTTATGTTTCAAATAACGAAGGAGAATATGAAAGTGCAAATGATCTTATAACTTGGTATGACTCAAGATATAATAATCCAAAAAGAACAGAGCATAGACTGTATTATCCAAGTAATGATGTTACTAGAAAGTTTTCAGAAAATGATATTTTAGTGATAGCAAAGCAATCAAATGGAGAGGTTTTATTTCTTGCGGTAGAAAAAGGTTCTAATTTAGAAAATCAGATACTATGGCTTTTTGATTCTGAAAAAGTTTCAAATCAATTCCAAGTAAAAGATATTGTTCATGATGATAAAAAACTAGATTTTGCAACACGCTTTATTCTTGAAGAGATTGGAATACAAATAAAAGATATAAATGAAGATTTCCTAGAAATCATGATAAATAAATTTAATGGAAACTTACCAACTACAAAAATATTTTCAGAGTTTGCAAGAAGTACAATAACAGTATCAGAAATTAAAAGTCCTGATGAAGCGATACTAAAATGGATGGAACAAGAAGAAATTCTATTTAGAACTTTTGAAAGACATTTAATTACAGAAAGATTAAAAAATGATAAAAGTAAAATTTTTGATGAAGATGGAAATGTTAAAGATGTAGATAGCTTTTTTCAATTCTCTTTATCTTTTCAAAACAGAAGAAAGGCAAGGGTTGGACTAGCATTGGAAAATCATTTAGAGCAAATATTTTTATCAAATAATGTAGCCTATTCAAGAGGAGCAAAAACAGAAGGAAATTCTAAACCAGATTTTGTGTTCCCAAGTATCGATTATTATCACAACGAGAATAGTCAAAATGAACTATTAACAATGTTGGGTTCAAAATCTACTTGCAAAGATAGATGGAGACAAGTTTTAGCAGAAGCAAAGAAAATAGATAAAAAACATTTGTTTACATTGGAGCCAAGTATAAGTGAAAATCAAACAAGCGAAATGCAAGAAAGATTATTGCAATTAGTAGTTCCTGAAGGACTTTTTAAGACATACAATTCGAATCAACAAGGATGGTTAATGAATCTAAATGACTTTATTTCGCTAACAAAGAAAAGAGAATCAATGGCTATACGATAAAACAATAAGGAGTTTCAAAAATTCCAATTCACCCCCGACCCCTCTTGGAATTTTCGAAACGAAAATCAAACTTTCTTAAAAAATGAAAAAAAAGAAAAAGTCTCTTACGCAAGAAGAATAAGGAAAAAATTGACTCACTCCGCTATCGCTCCGTGCCACATTGCATTCTCGTTTCGCTATGCTACACTCGGGGCGTATAACACAGTATATCTGGTTCGCTCGTGCCCTCGCTCGACCCATATTTGCCAAAAAATAATTGATTTTAAAGGAATTTTGGCAAACATCAGATATACTGGAACGTTAGCTGAAATATTCCTTTTCTTTTCTGGGCTATCGCCCAATTGTTTTAAAAAATTTTCAAATTTCTTTTTCTTTTTTTATAAGGGGAAATATGGTGTTTCCTCCGCTCCGCTACGGAAACGATTTATTTGATGAGGGGGGGGGCTGTCTGGCTCTCGCCAGCCAGTTCGGATGTTTTCTCCGCTTCGCTCCGAAAACTTTTTTAGAATTATTCAATTTACTGTATTTTTGGTATAATCCATACAAGTAAGTAACCATGCCCTACATATGCCTAATAAACAATTTCTACAAAAAATAGGCTTTCTTCCAAAAGAGGGCACATTGGGTATTTTTCATAAAAATTACTCATCTTATGTCATTCAAGTCAACCTTGAAAATAACACCATAAATTATGGTGGTGATATTGTATTTAACAATACAAAAAATACCGTTCAAAATATTACAAAAGCCGAGGATTGGGTAGTACTTGAATGTATAGATAGGCTATTACTGCAAGGCTACATCGCAAAGGATATAGTTTTAGAAAAAATATACCCGACTGGACATGGAACAAGTGGAAGACTGGACATTTTAGTTAAAAAAAATGGCAAAGCATTTTTAATGATTGAATGTAAAACATGGGGTAAAGAATTTGATAAAGAATTTCAAAAAATCCAAAAAGATGGCGGGCAACTATTTACATACTTTCAGCAGGATCGAGATGCTGAATACTTAGTTCTTTACACATCTGAACTTGAGAGCGAAATAAAATACAAAAACGAGATTATAAAGATTGAAGAATCGTACCGTGAAACAAGCAATGTCAAAGATCTTTTCGAGAGGTGGAGTAAATTCACAAAACAAAACGGTATTTTTGACGATTGGGTTAATCCTTATGAATTTAAAAGTAAGGCATTAACTCTTTCTCAACTCAAACCAATTACACAAAAGGATAGTAGCTTTATTTTTAATAGATTTTTGGAAATTTTGAGACACAATGTAGTTTCAGACAAACCAAATGCCTTCAATAAAATTTTTACGCTATTCCTTTGTAAAATTATTGATGAAAACAGAAAGCCAGAAGACGAACTTGAATTTCAATGGATTGAAGGAGTAGACGATGATGTTACTTTTCAAAAAAGACTTACCGATCTCTACAAGAAGGGTATGTTGGAGCTTCTTTCAAAAGAAGTCACAGATTTGAGTGATGATGAATTTAACCGCAAATTTGGAGGGATAGATGAGACGGTAAGGAATGAGATTTTGAAAGAATTTACCGCTATTCGTTTACAAAAGAACAACGAATTTGCAATCAAGGAAGTTTTTGACAAAGAAACCTTTACCGAAAACGCAAAAGTTCTCAAAGAGGTTGTAGAGCTTTTACAGGAATTTAAAATTCGTTATACAGAAAAACAACAATATTTGAGTGATTTTTTTGAATTGCTACTAACTACTGGGTTAAAGCAGGAATCTGGACAATTTTTCACGCCAGTTCCTATCGCTAGATTTATTTGTCGCAGCATTCCCCTCAACAAGATTGTGAAAGACAAGTTAAAAATTGGAAATGCGAATGATTTAGTTCCAACAATAATTGATTATGCTGCTGGAAGTGGCCATTTCTTGACAGAATCAATGGATGAAGTACAAAAAATTATTGACCAAATAGATGAAGAAAAATTATTACCACAAGTAAAAAGAAAGATTAAGGGTTGGAAGGAAGACCAGTTCGATTGGGCTTATGATTATGTTTATGGAATAGAAAAAGATTATCGCTTGGTAAAAACGGCAAAAGTTGGTTGCTATCTTCATGGTGACGGACTGGCTAAAGTAATACATGGCGATGGCCTGGGTAGTTTTGAATTTTCAAAAGAATATAAAGATAAGCTAAAAATTTGCGACAAAGACTTCTCTCAAGATAACAAACAATTTGATTTAGTAATTTCAAATCCGCCATATTCTGTTTCAGCTTTTAAAGCCAATCTTAAAAAAGAGTTTGCTGAGCAAGATTTTGAACTTTATAAGCGCCTTACAGATCAAAGCTCCGAGATAGAGTCATTGTTCATTGAACGAACAAAGCAACTTCTCAAGGATGGTGGAATTGCGGCAATTATTTTGCCCGCAAGCATTCTAACTAACGGCGGAATTTATACTCCAACAAGGGAAATTATCCTTAAATTTTTTGAAATTGTTGCTATTACTGAGCTTGGATCAAATACTTTTATGGCAACAGGGACAAATACTGTCGTGCTATTTTTGCGCAAAAAAAATAACTATGAGTGGCAAAATATCAACACTGCTGTTGAGAGATTTTTTTCAAACTTAAAAGACGTAACTGTAAATGGAATTGAAAATATTTTCTCAAAATACGTTGCGCATGTCTGGGAAGGAATTACCTTTGAAGATTACAAAACTTTATGCGAAACAAATCCAAATAAACCAATTAAAGACCATGAAATTTTTGTTGAGTACTCCAAAAAACTAAAATTCAAAGACGAAAAAAGTCTTTTTAATCAAATTATAAACATAGAAAAAGATAAAATTCTCTATTTCATTCTGGCATATTCACAAAAAACTGTATTAGTAAAGTCAGATAGTAAAAAAACAGAAAAGGCTTTTTTAGGCTATGAATTTAGTAATCGTAGAGGCAATGAGGGAATTCACTCCGTAAAAAAAGGAAAGAGCATTGATGAATGTACAAAGCTTTTTGACCCAAGTACACAAGAAAACCCCCAAAAAGCCAGTACTTATATTCTTCAAGCTTTTAGTGGAGAATTTGAAACAGATATTGATGACTCGCTAAATAAACATATTTCACGAATCAAGCTACTTGACGCCCTTACTTTTGATCGAGCAGATTTTGATAAATCTATTTCTTTGAGTCTAAAAAAAAAGATTAAATTTGAAAGTAAATGGGAGCTAGTTAAGCTAGGAACCATTGCATCATTTAATCCTTCAAAAAGTGCTGTTAGCAAACTATCAGAAAATTTAACTGTCTCTTTTATTGAAATGGCATCTGTAAGTAATAATGGGTACATAGTAAAGAAAGTAGATAAAAAATTAAAAGAAGTTAGAAGAGGAAGTTATAAATTTTTTAAAGATGATGATATTTTGATAGCAAAAATTACTCCGTGTATGGAGAATGGTAAGTGTGCAATTGCATCAAATTTGACAAATGAAATCGGTTTTGGAAGTTCTGAATTCCATGTAATAACCCCAAATAAAACAATTCTTCCAAAGTATTTATTTGCAATGCTGAATCGTGACCTAATACGTAGAGCTGCAGAAACAAACATGACAGGATCTAGTGGCCACAGGAGAGTTCCTGAATCTTTTTATAGTGAACTTAGATTACCTCGACCACCAAAAGACATCCAAAGCAAAATTGTGAAAGAAATTGAAACTTTAGAGGTGGAACAAAATAAAGGAGACATAAAAATACAAGATTTAAAAGGTAAAATCGAAGATTTATTTAAAAACATCTCTTTAAAGGCAAATACTACTTACAGACTAAGTGATAATGGCATTTTTGATATTTCTATCGGAAAAAGAGTCTTAAATAGTGAATTATCATCCCAAGGAAAAATACCTGTTTATAGTGCAAATGTTTTTACGCCTTTTGGGTTTGTAGAAAAATTACTTATTCAAGATTTTACCATTCCCTCAGTTTTATGGGGCATAGATGGAGACTGGATGGTTAATTTTATGCCCGAAGACAAGGTATTTTATCCAACAGATCATTGCGGAGTATTAAGAATTAAAGATGACAGCAAAGTAAATGCAAAATATTTAGCATACGTATTGCAAAAAGAAGGCGAGGATCTGAAATTTTCAAGAGCAAAACGTGCTTCTATTGATAGAATTCAGGGAATTAAAATTCAAGCACCTGCCATTGAGGAACAGCAAAAAGCCATTTCTGAAATAGAAAAAATAGAAACTGAAATCGCGAAGCTAGAAAGTAGGTTATCAGAAATTCCAAAACAAAAAGAAGCAATTCTGAATAAGTATTTATAGCCCCATGGAAGAAGAAAAAATACAGATAGGCATATATCAGATAGCTTTAGATAGCGATATATTTCAGGATGAGAATAAACTCGATACTTTAGCTCAAACAATCGAGTCCAAAGGCTATACAAAACAAGAAATATCAGAAGAAATTGATGGATTTTCTCTGAAGCTATTTTACGGAGTGAAGCCACAAAATCCAAAATGGAAGAAGTTTTTGTCGCAAGTAGTTACAGACAATCAACCCATATCAGAAGCAAATAAATCATGGACAGAAAGTTTTGTTTTGCTAGCCCAAAATGAAAAAAATATTTACGCCGTGACTGGTGGCTTGGGCTTTTTTATTATTCAGGACTATATAAATCAAGATTTCGGAATAGACGTTATTTCACGCCTCATAAAAAAGGAGGATAAAATTATTAAAGCAACTAAAGAAAAAAGTGTCGTTGGTGGCGTGTTAGGTTCAAGTAAGAACTTTAGAAAAAATTACAATCTTTTCGAGAGCGATAGCTTCGGAAAAATCTATCAAGAACTAAAAGCAAATCTTGATAAAGGAATACTGCAATCCAAATTTGGCTTCGGTCAAGATGATCTGAAGAAAGACTCATTCTGCATAGCAAAAACCTCTTTCAGGATAAATAAATCAATTACATTCGAACAACTATTTGAAATAATAAAAGGCTGTGAATATTTGATCGATAATGTTGATGCGATTGCAATAAATAACGTTGAAAAGATAGTTAAGAAAAAGAACCAAACACTAATCAGTAATCTTGAAAATGAATTATTTAGTCAGCTTTGGAAACGCCATCAAAATCCAGAAGATTACAATATAGATTTTGATCTGTGTCACAAAGAATTTGAAAAATACCTTACTGCAAGCAAATACATTGTCAAAAAAAATCTATCTAATAAAAATTTCTTCGATGATTTTGTGTTTGAAGAATTAGACAATGTAGATTTGCTCTTCTCGAAAATCAAGGAGCTAGAAGATAGTCCTGATAATGAACAGGGGCTTCGTGAGCTAATCTCATCTTTGAAAATATATTCTTACGATGAAAATGACGAGGAATTAACACATGGGTGGTTACATCATCACATACACGGCGATGTTGAAATCGATGAAAAAAGATACTTCTTTATTGATAAATCATGGTATCTCATTAAAGAAGAGTTCATTAATGAGCTAAATGAAGGCTGTAAGCATTTTATTTCAGAACATACGAACGAAGGACTCACAAATAAATGGGACTATCCAACCCAAAAAGAAAACGACTACAATCAGACCTATTTTGACCAGGAAAACACATTAGTTATTGACAAGATTACTCCCGAAAATATTGAACCTTGTGACATTTTAAAATGGGATGATGAAACTGTGTTCTTTTACCACGTAAAGGCAGGTTTTGGAAATACAATGCGCGACCTTTGCTCACAAATAATCATTGCGGCCAACAGAATAAACGGAAGTAAATTGGGCGATAAAAAATATCTGAAGAAAATCTATAAACAGATGAAAGATAAATCTAGTAGCAGTGATGAATACTACAAAAAAGTTGCAAAACAAACAGACAGCTTAACGGAAGACCAATTTTTGTCACTTTTCGATAAACATTTGATATTTGTACTAGCAGTTTTAGACACTGCGACAAATGAACGTAGCCTAAGTGAAATAGAAAAATTCAAATCAAATATTGCAAAGTTTTCTCTGCAAGAACTTTACAAAGAAATGAGGAGTATCGATGTTGCATTAGAAATCATACAGATTAAAAAGGTAAATTAAGAAGTTTGAGGGAGGGGCAATTCACCCCCAACCCCTCTTGCCCCTCCCTCAAACCAGAAATAGGTGTTTTGGGTGGCGGGCATTCACCCCTTTAATTCCCCTCTGCCCACCACCCAAAACGGAAAAAGAAATTTGAAAATTTTTAAAACAAACGACTATCGTCGAAAAGAAAAAGAATACATCAGCTAACACTGCGTATGCGGTTACGGCTTGCTCCGTACCTCCGCAAGCCTCCACCCATATTTGCCAGTGGTAAGCACTTCGTGCAATTATACCACTGGCAAACATCGCATACGCAGGAACGTTAGGCGACAAATTTTTCAATTATTTTTCGCGAATGATCGTATTTCTGATCGTGTCGCAAAACTCAAAATACACGCATTTTTTCAAATTGTGTTTTGATTTTGAGCCCGGACTTGGCGGAGTCCGTAGCGAGTAAAGTCCGGGCTCTGTGTGCCCAGTTTTCGATTTCGGACAAGCCGGAATGACGACACATTTTTTTCAAAAATTCAAAAATCAAATCTCAACTCCCAGCCACAATCGCGCGGCGACTCCGATTCCGAAACTCAGAGTGGCGACGCCGAGACTGATGATCGCCATTTCCCAGAACCGTTTTTTGAACGATTCGTGTTTTGCCACGGCGATGTAAAAATTGAATCCCGCGATGATCAAAATCACGATTGTCAGCGTCGCGCCGAGCGCGTGCAAATAATTTTCAAAAACAAAAAACGGCGTCACGAGCAAAATCGTCGTGATCACGTACGCGATCCCGGTGTACACCGACGAAGTCAGCGCGTTTTTTCCGCCCTCCGCGCGTGTCGACAAATACTCACTTGCCGCCATCGAAAAACTCGCGGCGACGCCCGTGATCAAACCGAGCACGGCAATCGTGCGGGAATTTTGCAGCGCGAATGAAAACCCCGCCAGCGCGCCGGTCAATTCCACGAGCGCGTCGTTGAGCCCGAGAACGATCGATCCGACGTACTCGAGTTTTTTTTCGTTCAAAAGTTCGATCAATTCCTGCTCGTGCCGCTCCTCGTCTTCGATAATTTTTTGCGCTTCGGGAAAAATCGCGACAACTTTTTCGTAATTTTTCTGCGCCTCGGCCTCGCCGCGTTCCATAAATCGCACGCCAAAAGTGAGCCCAAAAACTTTCGCGATGCGGCTCCAGCGACGCACGCGTCGTCGACTTGGTTCGCATTTTTCTCCGCCTGAAAGTTTTTGCCAAATGGCGGCGTGTCCGAGTTCTTCGTTCGCAATTTTTGTGAGAACGGCGCGGTTGTGTTCCGATTTGGTTTGCGCCGCCAACCGAAAATAAACGTCGGCTTCGGTGCGCTCGTTTCGCTGAAAATCGAGCAACAACGTTTTCAAATCCGGCGAAAGTATTTTCATCATTTCAAATGTGCGGGAAATTTTTTCAAAAATCAAACAATTTTAAAATTCACGTGAACTCGTTTTCAGCGCAAATTTATTGAATTTCCGGGAAAAGCTGTCCCATCGAAATTTTATTTTTTCCGATCTGTAGTTTTACCAAACCGCCCAATTCTTTTTTGAGAATTGATTCTTTTTTTTCGTGGGGCATCGCGACGTGCGGGTATTGTTTCAACTCGTTCGAAACCGTTCTCCGGCGCGTCAAAACGGCAAAAAGTTCGTCGCCGGCGCGCGGTTTTCTCAGCGCAAATCGGGAGAAATTTTTCGTTTTATTTTTCACAAAAAGCGGTTTTAGTTTCGGATGTTGCATCCAAAAAAGTGCTTGGCGCGTGTCTCGCTGTGCCGCGGTGGCGGTGCCGCGCCCCCAATAAAATTTTTGCGGGCAGCGTTTTTGTGCGATTTTTTCCAGAGAAAGCCGCCCCGATCGGTACCCCAAAAAAGTAACTTTTCCGAGCGAATTTACGTACGAAACAACGGCGCCTGGTTTGAATTTATTGAGCGAATAAAAAAATTCTAAACTTTCGGTTTCCGTTGAAAACGTGTCGGACAAAACGGCCACGCCACGGGAAATCCCAGAAAAAGTGAGCGGCTGTTTTCCGTTGCCACCGTCTGGGAAAACGGAAACAGTTGTTGTTGTTGGGTTCGCGCTGAGCGCGCCGCTTTTTGTATTTTCGCCGTAAAGATTTTTTACGGTTACTGTAAAATCGTACGATTGACTACGATCAAGGTTTGGAATGTTTTTTTCAGCTGATCCCTGCTTTGTTGTGGCGGGAAGAATAAAATCGAGCTGTCCGGTGGTGCCATCGGAAGAAACCCAATCAATAAAAAGATCGGTGTTTGTGAAATTTTTTTCAAAATCAAAGGAAAGGTCGATGGACGAATTATTCCAAACGAGATTGAGATTTGAAAGCTCTGGCGGGGGGCGGGAAATCAGAACTTCCGACAGAGAATCCACTCCGTAAGTATTAGTTGCGGTGACGGTAAAATTGTACCGTTTGTTTTGATCGAGATTCGGAACATTTACCGAAAAAGGAATGAGGGCCGACAATATTGGAGTAAAAAAAGGAGAAAAGGCTGGCGTTGCTTGCCCGGACACGGTTCCATCCGAAGAAACCCAGCTAATTAAGAATTCCGTTTGAGTGAAAACATTTTCAAATACAAAATCAATTTTTGCAGACGAATTATTCCACGAGACAGAAAGATTTGAAATATCGGGTTCTTTTGCCGGTGGAATGTAAATGGTGTCGATTTCTCCGGTGACACTTCCGTCGGAATTGGTTGCGACAATTTGAATGTCATAAGGTTGTCCCGGGGGCATGTCGAGCGGAGTTAATGAGATGGCAACTTCTTTGTCTCCGGTGCCCGAAAGGGGAGATTGGATGGCGGAGAGTTGGCTTGGGAGCGGCGTGCTTCCGCTCGGTCCCCAGTGAAAAACCACGGTCGTGGGGAGTCCGCCAGGATTTACAGTTGTCACCAGATGAAAAACATTGAAAAACCCATTAATTGTAATATTTGACTGAATTATTGGTGCTGCGGCGAAACAAGAATTCGCAACGAAAATCAAGCCAGAAACGATGCATAAAAAAAAGAAACGAAGGGTTTTCATTTTTATTTGGGGGAAATTTTTTTTGGCGAAATGCACGATACACATAAATTTTTTAAAAAACTCTGTCAAGAAGAATCGGGTCTTTTTTTGTGGAATGTCAAATTGTCTTTTTTTTCAAAATCGGTACAGTTTGAGCGATGAAGGTCACGATGTTGATGGCGCAGACGCTGGATGGTCGGATCGCGAAAAGTTCGAACCATTTTCCCGACTGGACAGAAAAAGCCGACAAAAAATTTTTCAAATCGCGAACAAAAGAATCGGGCGTGATGATTTTTGGGCGGACGACCTTTGACACGTTGCCGGGCGTTTTGCCGGGGAGATTTTCAATCGTGATTTCGCGCAGCGCGGGGGCGTGGGACGAGCGAGCAGAAAATTTAATTTTCACGTCGCTGGCGCCGGCGGAGATTTTGAAAAAATTAAAATCGCTCGGATTTTCAAACCCGATTTTGTGCGGTGGAACCACGATTAACACGCTTTTTGCGCGGGAAAATTTGATCGATGAAATTATCGTCACGGTTTCCCCAAAAATTTTCGGCGACGGGCTCGGGCTTTTTTCTCCGGAAATTTCGCTCGATTTGGCGCTGGAAAAATTTGAAAAACTCGGCGAAAACTCGCTCGCACTTTTTTACACCGTGAAAAAATGATTCTCACGCGACACGAAATTTCGGCGCTGATTTCTGCGAAAAAACTTGAATTTTCGCCGCCGCTGGACAAGTGGCAGGATCAGCCGCACGCGGTGGATTTGCGGCTCGGGACGGCATTTTATCTTCCAAAAATCTGGAAACTTTCCGATCGCGGTCGAGAGGTTTTGAACGTCGACGTGACGCGCGACGCGGGTGATAATTTTGAAAAAATTGAACTTGTGCCAGGACAGTTTTTCGAACTCGCGCCGGGGGAATCGATCATCGCTTCGACGCTCGAAAAAATTTCGCTCCGCGCGGACGATTTGATGGGCGTTTTGTACCCGCGCAGCTCGATCAATCGCCGAGGACTTTCGGTGGATTTGACCGGAATTGTCGACGCTCATTATTCGGGGTTTTTGATGATTCCGATTCACAACCGAACTTCAAGCCAAATTATTCGCATTTTTCCGGGCGAGCGAATCTGTCAGATCGTGTTTCAAAAACTTGCGAGCGACTTGCAAAAAATCGACGCACTCCGACACGGAGCGAGTCCTGCAAAATATGAGGGTGCGGCCGCGGACGAACTTTGTTCCAAAAAAGATGCCGAAACGGAAATTGGATTTCTCAAATCTGGCGACCTGGACGGACTTAAAAAACATTTGTACTGATGAGTGCGAACGACTTGCAAAAACTTCCGTATCTCCCGCTGGGGAGCGAAATAAAATTTCTCGACGACAAAAATAAATTTTTAATTGCGGCGAAAAAAGTGGCGCTCGAATTTTCCAAAGATCCAGAACATCCGACGGGTGCAGTTGTCGTGCGCGACGGAAAAATAATTGGGCGTGGCGCGAACGGTTCCGATTTTCACGAAAAAAACGGGTGTCGGAGAAAAAAACTCGGAATTCCGACGGGGAAAAATTACGAGCTGTGTCCGGGCTGCGACCCGAAAAATCACGCGGAACAAACGGCGATTGCAGACGTTTCGGCGCGCGGAAAAAATTCTGCTGGCGCGGATTTATATTTGTGGGGACATTTTTGGTGCTGCGAAAGTTGTTGGGAAAAAATGATCGAGAACGGAATTCGCGATGTTTTTCTCGTCGAGGGCGCGTGGAAAAAATTTTAAAAAACGGGCGCGGCGGGTTCAATTTCGTTCGGAGTTTTTTGCGGAAATTCTGTTTTGATCGCGGACGGATCGTCAATTTTTTTTCCGCTGCAGTTTTCAAGTTGCGAGAGCACCAGCATTCCAAACAGCACGATGAAAAAAGAAATGCCGCCAAGTTTTAAAATTATTCGATTCTGTTTTTGTTCCGGCGTTTCGTCGCGAAATTTTTCCGCGTGGCGAGCTTGATTTTTTGCAGAAAACAACATCAATTTTAAATTTCACACACGGCGCGCAATTTGTCAAAGTTTTTTTTGAAAATACAAACCGGTACAATTCCCGCGATGTGGAATTCAATTTTGGCTGACGAATATTTTTGGCTCTCTTTTTTCCCGATCGCTTTTTTGGGTGGCGGATTTTGGCTGCTGTTTTTTGACCGTGCCGATCGCGTCCGCGAACCGCTGCGATTTTTGTCTCTCGCGCTGGTGGCGGGGATTTTGTCCGCGGTGGCGTACGGATTTTTTGCAGAAATTATTGGGCTCGAAAACTTTTTTGGTCGCGTGGCCGTCGAAGAAGTTTTTAAAGTTTTTTTCGCACTGCTGGCGATGGAGCTCGTGCGGTCGCGGTTCCGATTTATCTCGCAGGGAATTATGTACGGATTTGCAGTTGGGCTGGGATTTGCTGTCGCGGAAAATATTGTTTTTCTTGCGAAAGTTCACGAGCTGGCGGCGTTTTCGCCGGAATTTTGGCTGACATTTCAGGGGCGATTTTGGAGTTCGTCGTTGTTGCACGCGATTACAACTGGTTTTTTTGGTCTTTTGTACGCGGGCGCGTACTTGTCTCCGACGCTGTTTCGCACAAAAAAAGAATCTCCGCTGCGGGCGTTTTTTTTTCCGCCGAATTTTCGCCAACTCTGGTTTGCGTTTTCCCTGCGCGTGACGCGGAAAAATTTAGTTTTTCAGTTGCGAAAAAATCTGCACGATCATTCCGCGCGCGCCGTTATTTTGGAAGGATTGTGGTTCGCGATTTTATTGCATGCCGCGTTCAATTTTGCACTTGAAAAAAGTTTTCCCGCGCTCGCGTTTCTCATCGCATTTCTTGGGATGCTCGGGCTCTGGCGTATTTCGAAAAAAATTTCGTGACAATATTTTCCGAGAATTTTATCGCGAGAGTTGTTGTTCGACAAAATCCCAGTTCACGAGATTTTCGACAAAATTTTTCAGATAATCTGGGCGGCGACTTTGAAAATCCAAATAATACGAATGTTCCCAAACGTCGCAGCCGATCAGTGGTTTTTTGCCGAGCACGATCGGATTTTTTGCATTTTCGGTTTTCAAAATTTCTAACGTCCCGTTTTTTTCCGTGAGCCACACCCAGCCCGATCCAAACTGCGCGCTGCCGATTTTGACAAATTCTGCGACAAAGTTTTCCCACGAATCGAAATTTTTTTCGATCAAATTCTGCATTTTCCCGGACGGAGTCTGCGATCCGGGCGCCATCAAATTCCAAAAAAATTCGTGATTCCACGCCTGTGCGGCGTTGTTAAAAACAGCGTCGTTTTTTCCGTACGCCGCAAGAAAAACTTTTTCGAGCGACGACAGATTTTCAAATTCAGAATTTTCAATCAGCGCGTTTGTTTTCGCCACGTACGCGGCGTGATGTTTGTCGTGGTGCAGCGCGAGCGTCTGCGCGGACATGTGCGGTTCGAGCGCATTTTTTGCGAACGGGAGCGGGGGAAGTACAAATTTCATTTTTTCAAAATAAGAAATCGCGCCTATTTTTTCACACAAAAAAGATTGCGGCAACTCTTTTTTCGTGGAAAATCATTTTCCAGCTAAAAAACCAGAAAAAAGACGCACTGACACTGCGTCTCTTTTTTTCCCTGGTTCTAAAATTTCTATTTTTTTGCAACTGTTGCTCGAACCTCCGTGTCTATTTTTTTCACCATTTTTTCATCCGTTTTCAAAAAATCCACGGCTTTTTGTTTTCCCTGCCCAAGTTTTATTTCTCCGTACGAATAAAATGCGCCGGATTTTTGGATGATTTCCATTTTCACCGCGGTGTCGAGCAGATCGCTGATTTTGGAAATTCCCTCGTTGAAGAAAATATCGACTTTTGCCGTTCGAAACGGTGGCGCCACCTTATTTTTCACGATTTTCACGCGCATTTCGTTTCCGTGCGCCTCTTTTTCGTCGCCGGTTCCGGTTTCGAGTTTGCTGCCTTTTCGCACCTCGACGCGCAGCGATGCGTAAAATTTCAGTGCGTTTCCGCCGGTCGTTGTTTCTGGATTTCCAAACATCACACCGATTTTCATTCGAATTTGGTTGATGAAAACAATCGTCGTGCCCATTTTACTCGAAATTGCGGTCAATTTTCGCAGCGCCTGGCTCATCAATCGCGCCTGCAAACCCATTTGTGCGTCGCCCATCGCGCCTTCGATTTCTGCGCGCGGAGTGAGCGCCGCCACCGAATCCACGATGATTAAATCCACGCCGCCCGAACGGACGAGTGCTTCGACGATTTCCAGTGCCTGTTCGCCGGAATCGGGTTGCGACAATAAAAGTTCGTCAACGTTCACGCCCACTTTTTCCGCGTATTCTGGATCGAGCGCGTGTTCTGCGTCGACAAATGCGACCGTGCCGCCTTTTTTCTGAAACTCTGCAACCGCGTGCAGCGACAGCGTTGTTTTTCCAGAACTTTCTGGACCATAAATTTCGATCACACGCCCTTTTGGCCAGCCGCCACCGAGAGCAAGATCGATTGAGATCGCGCCCGACGAAATCATTTCAATTTTTGGTCGATCGTGATCGCCCATTTTCATCACGGCGCCTTTTCCGAAATTTTTTTCGATTTGCGCGAGAGCAGCTTGGAGTGCGGCTTTTCTTGGATCTTCTGCCATTTTAAAAAATTGTTTAAAAAATAATTACACGGTTGGAATTGAGGTCACGACGACGCCCTGAATTTGGAGCTGATCGGTGACGATGATTGGTTGGTGCCGCGGATTGCTCGATCGTGGAGTGAGCACGACGACGTTTTCACGTCGATGAAATTCTTTGATTGTGGCCTCGTCGTCCACCAACGCGACAACCCGATCACCATTTTCTGCATTTTTTTGAACGCGCACGAGGACGAGATCTCCGGGCTGAATGTTGGCCTCGTTCATTGAGTCGCCAACCGCGCGGAGCAAAAAATGTTGTTGATCGCGTGGGGCCAGTCGTGTACTGACGCGCACAAAACTTTCGATATTTTCTTCGGCGAAACTGGGAACGCCGCATCGGACATTTCCGACGACAGGAATGTCGACGGTGTCTGCGGAGTCGAGCGAGTCATCGGAATTTTTGACGAGCTTCAGTTTTCCGCCGTCACCCCGGGTGAGAAAGTTTTTTGTTTCAAGTTTTTTCAAAATTACTGCCGTCGATCGTGGCGATCGGTACCCCATCGCGGTCATCAGTTCTCGCACGGAGGGGAATTTTCCCATCAATCGAATTGCGCTGCGGATTTCTCGCAGTGCGTCGGCTTCTCGGGCGGTGAGATTTTCAGTCATTTTTGTTTTGCACACAGAAGTATACATCCAGCATACACCGCGTCAAAACTTTTTTTCAAAAAACAAAAAAAGCGCGTCGTCGTGCGCGTTTTTCGGTTGAAAATTATTCTCGTTCGCTCAGGATTTTGGTGCGCGCGCGGGAGTTTTCTCTTTTTTTTCTCGTTTTCCTTCGAGATGATAAAATTTTACGAGTGCGTCTTCTCGTCCGGTTGAAACTTTTTTGCTTTTGCATTGTCCGCAGACCGTTCTTGGGTTTCCGCGGAGTGTTTGCCCAATTCCGGCGGGAACGATGTCCCTGCAATCGTGGCAAAAAAGCGCCATTTTGCAGGTTGGCCAGTTTTCTTCTTTTTCTGTTTTGTACATTTCGGCAACATTTTCATCCAAAATATGTGTTACCGCGGTGATTGCATCGTCGAGATTTTTCAGGTCAATTTCTCCAGCGGCGCGCCCCGCTTGCTGCGATTCGCTCAAAAAACTTCGGGCAGCCGAATCGTTCGGTTTCGCGCTTGCGTTTGGATCGGTGACGATGGCGGGTTCTTGAGTCATTTTCGTTTTTCTGAGGTGCTCGGATTTTTAAAGTTTTTCTCGGGCATTGTCAACGGGAGCCGTGTTTTTTTCGCTGTCGGTTTCGTCTGCGTGGGGAGTTGGAAAAAATTTGTCACAGATTCTTTTTTCGCCTGCTGCGAGCGAAGACACACCGCGACGATTCCCATCAATTGCAGCGCGGCGCACAGCCAAAATCCAAACCGAATTTGTGAATTTTCAAATCCGCGACTTTCTGCTTGCAGCACCGACCACGCGCTCACGATCAAAATTAACTGCTGGATTCCGGCAACAAAAAAAAGTTTATTTTTCGAAACGCGCCAGCGAAACCAGCTTTTTTCCAAAAGTTCGTCCAAAAAAACGCCCACGCCCGCGAGAGAAATCAAAAAAATGAATGCGCCCATCAACCAAATGTGCCCGACAAATGCAGATCGGTAGTACGGATCTCCGTACAGCGGTTCGACGCCGATCCACGGAAAAAAACAAAACACGAGCGTCAGCGCGTGCGCAAAAAACAAAACGCGAGACTCAAAATTTAGTCGGCGAAAATTTTTTTGCACGAATGCGTATTTTTGTGTTTTCATCTTGATCATCACGATGATTGTAGATTTTTTTTCACTTCTGCCAAAAAAAATCGAGAAAAAGAAAAAAATAAGTATGATTTCTCCAGAAATGGACACGAAACCAAAACGCAGAAGTCTCACGATTGTTTTTTCCGGGGAAGCGCCGTCCGAAACTTTTTTGAAAAATATTAAAAAAACAGTTTCTTCGCTGGGCACGGTGGAGCTGGTTTCCGTGTGCAATTGTGCGCAGAGCGAGCGGGCGGCGTGGGAAAAAATGATTCAAAAATTGTCGCCGGATTTTTCTGGCGAATCCGATTCCGGCGGGAGTTTGGCCAGCGCAGAAACTGGGCTCGGATCGAAACGATTTTTATTCGAAGAAGTCGAGCGTTTTTTGATTGAACTTCCAGACTCCGATGCGTACGAAAAACTTCGGTTCAAACAAAATCTCGTGCGCCAAAATTTCGATCGGGATCGGTTGTTTCATCAGCCGCAGTTGATCGAGAGCGTGCTTTTCCCCGTTTTTCTCGAATACAAAAAAGCGTACATCGACCGATATTTTTCAGAACTTCAAACGTCGCAAGAAGCGCTTCAAAAAATTCAAAAACAACGAGAACCGCTGCGCCAAAAAATTTTTGCGGCAAAAAAACTTGCGCAACTTCCGTGGATTTCTCGGCAGGGCAGCATTTTGCTGGAGCAGGATTTGGGAGATTTTTTTCAGCAGTACCCCGTTTTTGAATTGAACGAAAAAGAAATTCGGCATCATCTTGAAAAAGTTCCCATTTTCCGAAATTTTCGGTTGGGGCAGGGCTGGCCAAAAAACGAGTTTCAAGAACTTTCGACTCGAATTGAAACAGAATTGCAGGAAAAAATGAAACAGATTAAAAATCGCGCGGTGGTCGATTTAACAACAAAAAACGACACGGAGGGCGTCAAAAAATTGTTGGAATTGTTGCATCTTTCTCAGCTCGACGAACTCGTTCCGCTGCTCGCGTCCGAACAATCAGACGCTGTTTTTTTTACTCTTCAAAAAATTTTTCCATGAGAGTTTTAGTTGCCGAGGACGACGAGCGAATGTTGGCGTTGCTCGAAAAAGCGTTGAAAATGGAAAAATTTGACGTGGAACTTGCAAAAGATGGCGAGATGGCGCTGCAGCTTGCGAAACAACGAAAATTTAATCTCATCGTGTTGGACATCGAAATGCCGAAAAAATCGGGATTTGAAGTGATCGCGGCGCTGCGAGCGCTCGGTGATTCGACGCCGATTTTGGTCATTTCTGCGCATGGACTCGTGGAAGATCGCGTCAAAGGTTTGGATTTGGGGGCGGACGATTATCTCGTCAAAAGTTTTTCGCTCACAGAATTGCTCTCTCGCGTACGAGCGCTGCTGCGGCGACAGACGCCGAATCGTCGAAACTTTTTCAGCGCGGGCGATTTGCTGCTGAATTTGGCGACGATGAAAGTGACATTTCATCAGCAGGAACTTGAACTTTCAAAAAAAGAATTTGCGCTGTTGTTTGCGTTGCTCAAAAAAAAGGACTGCGTTGTTTCTCGAAAAGAATTGTTGGAAAATCTCTGGGGAGAAAAAGTAAAACAGACATCAAACGCGCTGGAAGTGCATCTTTGCGCGTTGCGCCGAAAGCTGGGAATGATTCATCCCGCCGGAGAAAAAATGATAAAAACTGTTCGAGGGATCGGGTTTCGGCTTGTTTCTCCTGAAAAATGAAATCAAAAAAATATCGTCGCCAGATTTCTCCGCAGCACCAAGTGTTGAAAAATGATTCGACGCAGTTGCACGCGGGATGTGTTTCCGAGCGGTGTTTTCAGCAGTCTTTTGGGCGGCACTGTCCGTGCGAGGGATGTCCACTCGCCGAAGTTTTAAAAACCAAACAACCGAAAAAAGCAATTCTGCAGCCATTTTCAGATCTGTCACCGCTCGCTATTTCACTGGAGCCCGTACTGGATGAGGATGGAGAAATCGTTTCAATTTTAGAAGAAATTTCTCTGGCAGCCGTGGAGAAAAAAGTGCCGGAGGCCTCCACCAAAGAAATGATTCGGGTTCGAGAAGAACGGCGACGACTTCAGCAACACGCACTCAAAAAACATTTGGAAGTGGAAGAAATCGAACGAAACACGGAAAGCCAAAAAGAATTTTTGCGACTTGCGGCGCACCAAATGCAGACGCCGATCAGCATTTTGCGCGGGTATCTTGAGCTTTTTCTTGCGGATCCATCGAAACAAAATTATGTAAATTTGGATCAAACACTCGTTGAACTTTCAGAGCTCGTTCAAAACATGATGTTGTTTGCGCACGCGGCGCCGACGGTGGAAGATTTGGAAAAGGTGGACGTGGTGGCGGAAACGCAAAAAAACACACAAAATTTTCAGCAAAAATATCCAGAGCACCTGGTTTCTTTTTCATCTCCGCATGGGGTGGGCGAGATTTGGGGAATGGCATCTCGCCAGCGTGGAAAACACATTCTCACGGCATTACTTGAAAATTCTGTAAAATATTCTTCGCCCGGGACAAAGATTGAAGTTTCGGTGGAAGCGACGGCGGATAAAATTAAAATTTCCGTGTACGATGAGGGCGCAGGAATTCCGGAGGAGGAACAAGAAAAAATTTTTGAACCGTTTTTTCGCGGATCTCGGCGCGTGCAGGGATCTGGGTTGGGACTGTCGATTGTGCGAAAATTAATTCGCAGTCGCGGTGGCGACGTGGTTGTAAAATCGGTTTTTGGAGAATTTACAAAAATTACAATTCTTTTGCCGCGGAACATTCCCGAAAAATCGTTGACAGAAGAAAAAAACCTCGGAGAATCAGCTCGATGAAAAAATTTTTTACGACACCGATTTTTTACATCAACGACGTGCCGCACATCGGGCACGCGTACTGCACGCTCGCGGCGGACACGATCGCGCGATTTTGGCGAAAAAAACTTGGCCGCGAAAATGTTTTTTTCCTGACGGGCGTGGATGAAAATTCTCAAAAAACAGTCGATGCCGCGGAAAAATTGGGCGAGCCGATCGAAAAATATTTGCAAAAAATGGCGACGATTTGGCGCGAAACCTGGGAAAAATGCGGGATCGATTTCGACGATTTTATTCGCACGACCGAGCCGCGGCACGTCCGGACGGTGCACGAAATTTTACAAAAAATTTACGACGCGGGCGACATTTTCCCTGGGGAATATTCCGGATTGTACTGCACGGGCTGCGAAAGTTTTCTCAAAAAATCGGATTTGGACGAGCACGGAAATTGTCCCGCGCACAAAGTTCCGCCGCAAAAAATTCAGGAAAAAAATTATTTTTTCCGGCTCTCGAAATTTCAAAAACCGCTGCTCGAACTTTTCGAAAAAAATCCAAAACTTTTGGAACCAGAAAAACGCCGGAACGAAATTTTGTCGTTCATCCGCGGAGGGCTCGACGACATTTCGATCTCGCGCGAAAACGCAGAATTCGGCATCCCGCTGCCGTGGGACGAATCGCACAAAATTTACGTTTGGTTCGACGCGCTGATAAATTATCGATCGGGTTGTCCGAGCGAGGATTTTTGGAAAAATTCCTGCCATTTTCTTGGAAAAGACATCACGCGATTTCACTGCGTGATCTGGCCGGCGATGCTGATTTCCGCTGGAATTTCAACGCCCGCGGAAGAATTTGCGCACGGATTTTTTACGGTCGACGGAGAAAAAATGTCGAAAAGTTTGGACAACGTGATTTCGCCGCTCGAACTTTCTCAAAAATTCGGCAACGACGCGCTGCGACTCGGACTTTTGTCGGCGTTTGAATTTGGGAACGACGGCGATTTTTCGTTCGCGCAGTTTGAAAATTTTTACCGCACAAAACTTGCTGGCGGCGTTGGAAATCTTTTCAACCGCGTGATCGTGCTGATTCACAAATTTCTCGCGGGCAAAAAACCAGAAAATTTGAACGCGGAAAATGACGAAATTTTTAAAAACTTTGAAAAGCTTTTGGAAACGAAAAAAATCCGGAGCGCGATTGAAATATTTTTCGAAACGGTGGACGGCGCGAACGAACTTTTGAATTCTACCGAGCCGTGGAAATTGGCAAAAGTTGATCTGCCCGCGGCGGAAAAAGTTTTCGCGAAACTTTTGCAAAAACTCGAAATTCTCGCGTCGATGGCGGAAGTTTTACTCCCGGAAACGTTTCCGAAAATGCAAAAAATGTTGGGCGACGAAAAAAAAGTTGGTGCGCCAGAAATTTTATTTCCGCCGGTGGAAAAATAGCGCGGGGAAATTTTGCGCGTTTTTTCCCAAAAAACCAAAACCAAAACTTGTCAAATCACCGGAATTGTGCTACAAATCTTTTGAGTTTTGTACTCACCATTTTTTGCGTACCCGCTGGGCATGAAAACATATTTGATCACGATTCCGCAGTTCAAAGCCGAAACGGTTTTGGCGAAAACGGCGAAAGACGAAAATATGCGCAACGCGGAGCGATTTATGGATGTTTTCACAAATCTCCACGAATCACTTCCCGGCAAAAAAATGTCGTTTGAGCTGGTGGTTTTTGGACAAAATATTGGGTTTTGTTTCACGTCCGACGCGGCGACCTGCGAGGTGATCGCCGGACAAATTTACGCGATGGATTCGGACGCGGACATCCGCGAAATTCCAGATTTCACAAAAAAAATAAAAGCGAGCACAAATTTCGTCTGGGCAGACGTGGCGCTGATGCGCAACGATTTGTACCCGATCAAAATTTTTGATGAATTCGAAACGGATTCGCTGTCGGGGATTCTGAATGTTTTGGCAAAATGTACGCCGGACGAGGGCGTCTGGATTCAGATTGTCGGGAAGCCGCGAGCAGACACGGGTGCGCTGCATTTTGTTCTCGGAATTCGAAAAAAAATTGAGCGGCTGCACCGGATTTTTCGTACAAAATTTTGGTTTAAAAAAGGAATTAAAAAAGGATTCAAAGAAAAAATTCGTGAAAAAACATCCAACGAAATGTTCACCTGCAACATCCGCGTGGCGGCGTTTTCCGACGACCCCAAAAAAGATCCGCGCATAAAATTGCAGGCGGTTTTTGGCGGACTCCAAAATTTCAACACGTTGGATCACAACAAAATGAAACCGGGACGGATTTCCAAAAATAAAAAAATGGGCGTGCAGCGGTTTCGATCGCGCCAGCTTTCTGGCGGGTTTTTGCTGTCGCTGCGGGAAATGACGACGCTGTACCATTTGCCGAATGAACAAAAAGTTCCAAATCTGATTCACGTTCTTTCTCGTCGCTGCGAGCCGCCGGCGGATTTGCCGGTCGACAAAAAAGATTCGGATATTTCCTTTTTCGGCGAAACAAATTTCCACGGAAAACAGATTCCGTTCGGTGTTCGGCGTTCGGATCGACGGCGACATTTGTACACGGTGGGAAAATCCGGTTCCGGAAAATCGAAGTTGATGGAGTTGTTGATTCAGAACGATATTTTGGAGGGAAAAGGCGTCGGCGTGCTCGATCCGCACGGCGATTTGGTCGACAACATTTTAAAATGCATTCCGGAAAATCGCATCAAAGACGTGGTGATTTTCGATCCGTCGGACATGAATTTTCCGATCTGTTTCAACCCGCTCTGCGATGTTCCGCCGGAACTCAAAATTCGCGTGACGATCGGATTCATTGAGATTTTCAAAAAATTATTTGGTGCCAACTGGACGCCGCGGCTCGAACACGTTTTGCGGTACACGACGTTGGCGTTGCTCGACACGCCGGGCACGACGATTTTGTCGATTCTCAAAATGCTGACCGATAAAAATTACCGCCAGACGGTGGTTCGAAATATTCAGGACAACGTCGTCAAAAATTTTTGGGTGAACGAGTTTGCCGGCTGGTCAGAAAAATTCGACAACGAGGCGATCACGCCACTTCTCAACAAAGTTGGGCAGTTTGTTTCGACCAACATGATTCGAAATATTGTCGGGCAACCGGACAACAAAATCGATTTTCGGGAAATTATGGACGGGCAAAAAATTGTTTTGATGAAAGTTTCAAAAGGAATTCTCGGCGAAGAAAACGCGGCGTTGATGGGCTCGCTCGCGATCACGAAAATTTACCAGGCGGCGATGAGTCGCGCGGACACGGCGGAGGAAAATCGCGTGGATTTTTATTTTTACGTCGACGAATTTCAAAATTTCGCCACCGACACGTTCGATGAAATTCTTTCCGAGGCGCGAAAATACCGATTAAATTTGACGATCGCGCATCAGTTTTTGGGACAGCTTTCAGAAAAAATCCGCACAACGGTTTTTGGCAACGTCGGATCGATGGTGAGTTTTCGTGTCGGCGGCAACGACGCAAAAATTCTCGAAAACGAGTACACGCCACGCGTCAAAGAGCGCGACTCTCGGCGTTCGGAATTTTTACTGCAAAATGTCGGTGAACGGCGAACTTCGTGAGGCGTTTTCGGGGCGAACGCTCGGGATGGAATTTCCAGAAAAAAGTTACGCGCAGGAGTGCAAAAATTTTTCCCACGAAAAATACTGTCGCCCGATTGCCGAAGTTGAAAAAATTCTCCAGCAGTGGGAGGAGGGAAAATACGATTCGAAATCTCCCGCGAAACCGTCAAAAAATTCGTCGCTTGAATTTGAAGAAGATTTCAACGAACCGTTGGTTTGAATCGTTGAACGGCGGGGAATGAAAAATGAAGAATTAAAAGTTAAAAATTTTCGATTTTTATTTTTCATTTCGTGCGATTTTTTTTCCAAAACTACCGCCACTCAAAACTGTCGTAAATCCACGACAACAGCGTTTTTGTTTCCCCAAATCGATCGGACGAACCGAGAATCACCGTCAAAACGTCGTGCCCGTCGGGAGTTTCTCCGAGTGCGACGAAACATTGTCCTGCCAAAAATGTGAATCCGGTTTTGACGCCTTTCAGATTTAAAAAGGTGTCGAACAATTCGTTCGTGGAATCTTTTTCGTGATAAAATTGCTCGTCAATGCTGGTGCCGTCAAAATGTCTTTTTGCGACTGTTTCGCGAAAAAAATCATCCTGCATCGCGATTCGCACCAACTGCAAAATATCGCGTGCCGACATTTTATTTCCGAACGGTTGTCCATTTTCATCGAATAAATCGAGCCCTGTCGCGTTCACAAATTTCGCCGAATTGAGATGCAATTCTTTTGCTTTTGCGTTCATTTCTTCCACAAAATTTTTCTCGCTCCCCGCGTGAAAAATCGCGAGTGCGACCGCCGCGTCGTTCGCCGACGGGATCAGCGCGGCTTCGAGCAGCGTGCGGACGGTGAGTTTTTCGTACTCGTACAGATCGATTCGGGCGCCGACGACTTCGGTGGCGGCGAGATCGACGGTGACGACATCGTTGAGATCGTGATTTTCCAAAAGAATCAGCGCGGTCATAATTTTACTCAGCGACGCGATCGGTTGCGGGCGATTTTCATTTTGCGAAAGGAGTGTTTTTCCTGATTGCAAATCAATCGCAAAAATTGCCGTACGCTCGTCCTCGAAAAGAACGGGGGCGATTTTTTCTGCCTGTCTGCGAGGAAGTTCGATCGGATTCAAAATTTCAATTTTCGGCGTCGGTCCGGGCGCTGATTTCGTGAGAAAATCAGAACTTCCACCGTGCAACAACGCAAAAATTAAAAACTCCAACATCGCGCGCAGTGTAGTTTTTTTCGAAAAATTGGCAAATAATTCTTGACAGGAATTAATTTGAAGCTAAATTGCGGTAGCAGTGGAAACAAGATTGGTGATTTTGTTTCTCGCAATTGCGGGGGTAGCTCAGTTGGTAGAGTCCCGGGCTGCAACCCCGGAGGTCGCGTGTTCGAGTCACGTCGCCCGCTCAAATAGTTGTTCTTCTCGGTTTCTTTCTCCACGAGGGAATTAAAAAAAAGAAACCAAAAAAAGAAGAACGGCGCTCCCAGTTTCGGCTGGGAGTTTTTTTTAATTTTTCACATTCCACGTCTGCCCGTCCGCTCCGTCGCGAACTTCAACGTGAAATTTTTCCAAAAGTTCGTCGCGGATCCGATCGGATTCTGCCCAATTTTTTTCCGCGCGTGCGTTTTTCCGTTCTGCCAAAATCGACTCGATTTCGTTTTTTTCAAATTCGTGGATTTCCACTTTCTGCGGAACGCAGTCAAAAATCGGATCAAAATCGTTCTGCAAAAAATTGAGTGCAGCGCTCGCGGTCGCGCCGTCGAGTTTTTTTTCTGCGTTCAATTTCAGCACGGCGTTCGTGATTTCAAAAACAGTCGCGAGCGCTCCGGAAACATTCAAATCGTCGGCGAGCGCGGTTTGAAATTTTTCTCGAAAACTTTCTGCAAAATTATTTGGCGGCTCGTGTTCGGTTTCGAGACAGGCGCGATTTGCCTCGACGATTCGTGCGATCGATGCGCGAGATTGTTCGAGCGATTTCATCGAAAAATCCAGCGTCGATCGGTAGTGCGCCCCGAGGAGCGCGAGCCGGATTTCGTTTCCCTGCCAGTTTTTTTCCAAAAGATCGCGGATCGTGAAAAAATTTCCCGCGGATTTTGACATTTTTTTCCCCTCGACCTGCAAATGTTTTGTGTGCAGCCAAAAATTCACCGAGTTTTTTCCGTCGAAACTGCACTCATTTTGTGCGATTTCGCACTCGTGGTGGGGAAAAACGTTGTCTTCGCCGCCGGTGTGAATGTCGAACGGGAACCCGAGTAATTTTTTGCTCATCGCCGAACACTCCACGTGCCAGCCGGGAAATCCGCGATTTTTCTCCAAAAGTTCTCCAATTTCGTCGTCGCTCGTCGCGGGATTCGCTTGTCGTATTTCAGAATACGATTCACTAAAATCTCGCTTGAGTTCCTCGAATTTGGCGCTTTTTGAAGAAAAATTTTTCGTGGCGTATTTTTGAATAATTTCGGCGGAAACCGGTTTCCCCGATAAAAATTCCCACTGCATCAAATGATTTTCGTCGGCTTTTTTCCACAGCGCAAAATCGAGCGGATCTTCTTTTTCAGAATTTACTTCGACGCGCGCGCCGGCGATCAGATTTTCCAGCGAATTGCCGGACAGTTGCCCGTATTTTTCAAATTTCCGGGTGCGAAAATACACCGAGCCATTTTTTTCGTACGCAAAATTTTCGGCGATCAATTTTTTCACCAGCTCAATTTGTTCCGCGATAAATTCTGTTGCCCGCGGATATTCGTTCGCCGGGCGGATTCGGAGCGTTTTTTCATCTTCAAAAAAATATTTCTCAAATTTCCGCGCAATTTCAAACGGATCGATTTTTTGCTCGCGTGCGGTTTTCGAAATTTTGTCCTCGCCGCCAGCGTCCGCCGTTTCGTCGTTTGTCAAATGTCCGACGTCGGTGATGTTCATCACTTTTTTCACCTCAAATCCGGCGTACTCGAGCACGCGTGTCAGCAGATCGGACGCGAGAAAACTGCGAAAATTTCCGATGTGCGCAAAATTGTACACGGTCGGGCCGCACGAATAAATTTTCACCTTTTCTGGCTCGATCGGCACGAATTTTTCTTTTTTTCCCGACAGCGTGTTCGTCAAAAAAATTTCCATCGCCGCCATCTTCTTCGAAATTTTGCATAAAAAAAACATTTCCGCTTGCGTTTTTTTTTTTTGATGTAGAATAAACAGAAAAGTTCGTAAAATTTAACCAAATAAAAATGAAAAATCTTTTCAAATCGGCATCGGCGAGCGGAAATCCCGCAAAATTTATTTGGAAAGAAAAACCCTCTTGGGATGACATCGTTACTCCCATTGTAGAGGAAAAATTTGGCACGCCCGAGTCTCAATTAGAAATCTTAAAAGACATGGTCTCAGGATTGAATGAAGATGATGAGACGTTGAAAAATAGTTATGGCACCACAAGGAAAAGATTGATGACAAACATCATTCGCAAAGCGGACAGTTTTGTATATTCAATTGAGCGCGAAATTGAAAAGAATCAAAAAATTGAACTTTTATCCCAAGGCAGCAAATCAAAAATAAACGAAATAATTGACAATTTTGTAGTTTCCGGGAAAAAAGAAATTGTAATTCTACAAGAAAAAGCGACGCTCCTGCGGGACGCCCAAAAAGTAGTTCCTATTTTAAAAGGAGTTTTTGAGAGAATGGCAAATATGCAACCACTTGAAAATCTTCAGCAGAAAGATGTAGCGAAATTTTTTGACTTGGCCAAGCTTTTTGCGGAATTGGTTGAAAGCGAAGAAAGCTTTGTTCAAAACTTTATGCCGGGCTTTGTCGCTGGAGGAAAAAGGATCGTGGATGGAAAGGAAATTGAAGTTAATCCAGAAAATGGACACGTTTCATCGAAAGAAAACTTTGACAAAATTTCTCCAGAGAATAGACAAATCTATGGTCTTTATTAATAAACAAAAGTGTCACAATGAAATTTTGAGCACCGATCTTCGCGGGTCGGTGTTTTTTTAATCCAACAATTTTATCAAAAGTTCGGTCAAAAATCGACCGCCAAAATCAATCACGAGCAGCGCCGTGATCGGTGAAAGATCCATCATTCCAATTCTCGCCCAGCGAAACGGGCGGCACAGCGGCTGAACGATCGAATCCAACCAACTTCCGAGTTGGCTGCGGCCACGAGCAAACCACGATAAAATCACCGAAATAAAAATTGCCCAGTACAAAATTTTTGTCAAAATCGAAACGAACGAAATAGCGAATCGAATCAAAGTTTCCGTCATCCGAGCGAGGGGATCATACTTTGCGGCGCGGAGGATTTGAGCAAATTCAAAAGTTCTTCAAAATATTGTCCGATCAGCGGGAAATCCACGAGTTGCGTCAAAATCCAAACAATGCTTGCGACCACGACGGTCATTCCGATGACGACGCCGAGCCCGCGGACGACTCCCAGCCCAAAATTCCAGAATAATAATTTCCGTGGATTTCGGAGCAAACTCATAAAATCGTCCAATCCGGTGGATTCGAGTGCGCGAGTGAGCGCTTGGATTTCCGCAGAAAATTCAGCTTTTGTGGCCGCGATTGGCGCCTTTTTTGGTGTCGTTTTTTTGGGAGAACTGGCGGGTTTTGGAGTTGTTTTTTTGTCTGTCATCGGGTTCATTTTAAATTTTCCGGAAAAAAAGTAAACTGCGGCCGTGGCAGACGATAAAAAAACGGAATCAGCATTCGCCTTTTCCGCGAAAAAAATCCCGACGGATGCGGGCTGCTACCTTTTTTTTGACGTGGCGGGGACGATTTTGTACGTCGGAAAAGCAAAAAATTTGCGGAACCGCGTGCGTTCGTATTTTCAAAAAACCGAAAAATCGCCGAAAACCGAGTCGCTCGTGAAAAAAATTTCTCGAATCGAAACGCGTGTGGTGGAATCGGAGACCGAGGCGCTGATTCTCGAAAATAATCTGATCAAAAAATGGCAGCCGCGGTACAATATTTTGCTGCGCGACGACAAAAATTTTTTGTACCTGCGGATCACGAACGAACTTTTTCCGCGGCTTGAAATTACGCGCCGAATTGTTCGGGACGGAAGTTTTTATCTCGGACCAAAAACGAGTGCGAAAAAGTTTCGTGCCACGATCGCGTTTTGTCAGAAAATTTTCCAAATTCGGACGTGCCGACTCGAATTTTCAAAATGCGGAACTGTCGCAAAAAACCCGGAAAAGCGCAGCCTGCCGTGTCTCGATTTTCACATCAAAAAATGTTCTGGGCCGTGCGCGGCCAAAATTTCCACAGAAAATTATCGAGCGGATGTCGAGCGAATGAAGAAATTTCTCCGCGGCGACACGCGCGAAGTTCTCGTTTCGTTGCGGGAAAAAATGATGAAACTTGCTGCCGAAAAAAATTTCGAAACGGCGGCTCGCACGCGCGACTTGATTCAGTCGATCGAAAGTTCGACGCAGTCGCAGTCGGTGCAGTTTTCCGATCTGGTGGCACGCGATTTTGTCCATTTTTTTCGCGATGGAAAATCGGCATTTTTCGTCCGGCTGGTGTTTCGCAACGGAAAATTTTTGGATCAAAATGAAGTTGAATTTCACGCTGAAAAATTCGAGTCGGACTCGGAGTTGATTGAGAAATTTCTCCTGCAATTTTACGAGCGGGTCGATGAAATGCCGTCGGAAATTTTTCTTCCGGAGCGGCCAGAAAACGCGGAAGAATTGGCTGAAATTTTACACGTAAAATTACAGATTCCGGAGCGCGGGGAAAAGAAAAAAGTTTTGCAACTCGCTCGCAAAAACGCTGAAAAGTTTTTCAAAACGCGGGAATTGGAAATCGAAAGTCGTGCGGAAAATTTTGCGAACGCGCTTCCTGAACTTGCTGAAATTTTGAAACTCCCCGCGTTGCCGCGGCGGATCGAGGGGTACGATATTTCACATTTTGCGGGAAAAGAAACCGTTGCGAGTCAGATCGTTTTTGTCGACGGAGAACCGAAAAAATCAGAATATCGGCGCTTCAAAATTCGGTCGCTGGCGCCCGGAGAAATTGATGATTTCAAATCGATGAACGAAGTGCTGGCGCGACGATTTTCGGTTTTTGCGAAAAACTTGCAAAATAAAAAATTGGACAATTTCGCGGATTTTTTACAGAAAAATAAAAAACTTTTGCAGCAGTTTCTCCAGTTTCAAAAAATAATGTCCGGGGTTGATTTTTGGTTGTTGGGGGGATTGGCGGCGGCATTTTCTGTCGGGCGATTTTGGCGGCAGCACGAAGATTTCGACGTTTTGGTGGAGAAAAAAAATTGGAAAAAAACACAGAAACTTTTGATTGCTGCGGGATTTGAAAAAACAGAAAACACCGAAAATTTTTTCACATTTTCCAAAAAAGGATTTCCTCCGATCGACGTTTCTCCGCTCGGCGTGACGCTTCCGATCGGGAAATTTTCCAAAAAAAATACCGATTCGGGTCTCAAAAAAATTGGAGAAACTTCGGCGCGGGTGTTGAATTTTCAAACGCTGCTCGAAATAAAACGCACGCTCGCGGCGTCTCGCGAAAACGAGAAAGATGGGCGTGATTTGAAAATTATGACGGAATTTCAAACCGGAGAAAAACTTCCGGACTTGATCGTGATCGACGGTGGAAAAGGGCAGCTTTCTGCGGTTTTGAAAGTTTTTGCAAATATTTCGCATCCAGGATTCGATCCAAAAAAACAGATCGTGGCGCTCGCAAAACAGGAGGAAGAAGTTTTCGTTCCGGGGCAATCGGATCCGATCGATTTGCCCGCGGATTCTGCGGCGTCCAAACTTTTGCAACGGTGTCGGGACGAGGCGCACCGGTTTGCGATTTCGTTCAATCGGTCGTTGCGAGAAAAAACGGCGATTCGTTCGGCGCTCGACGAAATTTCTGGAATCGGTCCCACGACGAAAAAAAAGTTACTGAAAACCTTTGGTTCGGTGTCCGGAATTCGTGCGGCAGAAGATGAACAGCTGCGCACGATTATTTCTGCGAAGTCGTTGCAAAACCTGCGAAAAAATCTTTAAAAAAACTTGACAAGTTCGGGGTTTTCTGTAAAGGTGCGTGGGAATTAACAGAACACAATGTTTGGAACCGATCGATTTGAAAAAAGAGAAGATTTGCTCCAGTGCGCGATTGATTTATTCGAGCAGCTTGAAAAACTGAAAACGCCGGAGGAGTACGAAGTGTTTGCCGTAAAATTTCTGGGACAAAAACAAAAAAAGAATCTCGGGGAAAAAATAGAACAAATTCTCGAAGAAATTCGGGAGGAGGTGGAAGCGGTGTTCGTTGGTGAGGATAAAAAATTTGTGATAAAAAAATTTTTTGAGGAATTTAAAAAAGAGATGCAGGAATCTGTTTCGGTTGCGGAGAAATCTTTTCTTGCTTTAAAAGTTTCCCGATTGGAACAGTTTCAGAAATTGATGAAAAAAGCGTACGAAATAAAAAATACGCCGCCACTTTTTGCGGTGCTTGATTTTTCCCAGACGAACTTTGAAGATGCGGTGGAAAGTGCGTACGAATTTGTGCAAAAATAAATTGCGGTTTAAATTTGCGTGGCTCAAAAATCATCCGGTCCGATATTTTCCACGTGTTCGCAAAAAACTTTTGTGCCCTCGATTTTCAAAATTACGGCATCGATGCGAAACTCTGGAATGTCCGAACGTTGTAATTTTTTCAGAAAAAAATCTTCGATCGCGCGGAGCATTTTTTCAAATTTCGCAGCTGTGATTGCGGCTTTTCCACCACCAAATGCGTCGTTGGTTCGAGTTTTGACTTCGACGAAAACGTACTCGTCGTTTTCTGGGTTTTTCATCACGAGATCGAGTTCGCCGCCCTGCGCGTGAAAATTTTTTTGCACGAGTTCGAATCCAAAATTTTGCTGCAAAAACTTTGCAGCGATCGCTTCTCCGCGAGCACCCAGTGGTTTTTGCAAGTCACTTGCATTCATTTTTTGAGTTCAGAAAAAATTATTTTTTCTGCGTCTGATTTCATTTTTTCAAAATTTCCGTCCTCGACAGAAATTTCATAATCGTACAATTTTGCCTGCGCAAATTCCGCTTTCATCGATTCCATCCGGAGCGCGAGATCGCGATCGGAAATCGGCGCGCGGTCCCGAATCCGGTGTGCGAGTTCGCCGACACCGCCGGAGGGTTTCAAAAAAATCGACACAAAATCCGAGCGATTTAGTTTTTCTCGTGCAGCAGAAAATCCCTGAACATCAAATTCGCGGATCACGATTTCGCCGCACTCGATCGGGTCCAGCAACGGTTTTTTCAGCGTTCCGTACCAATTTTCGTGATGAACTTCTGCCCACTCGAGAAACGCATCCTGTTCAATTTTTTCTAAAAATTCGTCCTGAGAAATAAAATAGTACGTTTCGCCGTCGATTTCGCCTGGGCGCGGATCGCGTGTCGTGCAGCTGGGTGGAAATTTCCACTCGGGATGCGTCTCGTGGAGCATTCCGATTAGCGTGCCTTTTCCGACGCCAGAGGGGCCAGAAAAAAAGAAAATTTTGCCGCGAGACTTTTTCATCGATCAGATTCTACGATAAAAAACAAAAGAGACAAGTTGACAAATGTATTTCTCGTTCTAAACTCCGCGCGATGGAAAAATTGAACGGAGAAAAAAAGTTTTTGGAAAAAGAAGAAAAAGAAATTTTAGAGTTTTTGTTCGACGAACCGTTTCGTACGAGTTTGTTCAAAAAAATTCTTTCGATCGTACAAATTCCAGCGGACGCGGAGGACGTTTTTCAGAACGTTTCGATAAAAATAGTGGAAGCGGTTCGGGCGGGAAAATATAAAAATCAAGGAACGCCTCGGGCGTGGATTTTTCAAATTGCAAACAACGCAGCGATTGATTTTTTGCGCGAGAAAAAAAAGAAAGAAGTGGGAATTGCTTTTTCAGCTGTGATCTCTAATCCGAACGGAATGACGTGGCAAGAAATTATTCCGGATGGTGCCGCGGCATTTCTCCAAGATGAAATAGAGGCAGAAGAACTTGCAGCGATGATGGTGAAGAAGCTCGTTGCGGTTCTTTCTCCAGATCAGGCGCGGGCGATTTCACTGGTGGCTAGGGGAAAGAAAAGACGGGAAGTCGCAGAAATTATGGGAGTTTGCATCAACACCGCGACGGGATTTGTTCAGCATGGGCGAGTGCGAATCGCAAAAATGCTAGAGTTTGCAGAGATGAAGTTGCCGGTGCAACGAGGAAACGTTAAAAAGCTTCGTCGGGACTGATTGTTTCGGGCGCGGAGTCTTCCGACAAAATTTCTTCTTCTGCGGATGGCGGATCTTGATTCAAAATTTCCTGCATTTCGTCAGGATTTTTCAAAAGTTCTCGCGCGCGATCCAAAACCGGATCGATGCCATTTTCAAAATCTTCGGTGGTGCGCTTGATTTCTTCGTCGGGCGTGATGCCGGCTTCGTGGATTGAGCGGCCATTTGGCGTGAGCCATTCGGCGATTGTGACTTTCAAACTCGATCCGTCCGAGAGCGGAATCACGTTTTGAACGGAACCTTTTCCAAATGTCGTTTCGCCCAACAAAACTCCGCGGCGATGATCTTGAACCGCTCCCGCAAAAATTTCAGAAGCAGACGCGGATCCGCGATTGACCAAAACGATCAGCGGAATATCCAAAAATGCGCCACCCGCGTTGCTCTGCATCGCGCCAGAATCTCCAAACTGTCGTCCTTTTGTTGCGACCAAAACCTGCTGGCTAAAAAACGCATCGCCCAATCGCAAACACGCGTCGAGTAATCCGCCGCCGTCGTTTCGCAAATCAATGATCATTCCGCTCGGTTTGGCGAGTGAAATTTCTGGGACAGCTTTTAAAAATTCTTTGACCAAATCGGTTCCAAATTGTGAAATTTCTAGCACGGCGATGTCGTCTTTTATTTCCCATTCCAGGTTTTTGAGTTGGATTTTGTCGCGCACGATTGTGATCGTGATGGGATTTGGTTCGCTGTCTCGCGTGATATCAAGAACAACTTTTTCGCCTTTTGGTCCGCGAATTTTCATCACCGCATCGGTGATCGTCATGTCAAAAGTTGGTTCGTCGTTGATTTTGAAAATATGATCTCCCGATTGCAGTCCTGCGAGTTCTGCGGGCGCGCCTTTGAGCGGGGAGACGACGACGAGTTGTTGGTTTTTAATCGCAATTTCTGCTCCGATTCCCTCGAATTCTCCCGAAATGGAATCGTCAAATTCTTTGGTTTCTCCGGGTGTCATAAAAATCGTGTACGGATCGCTCACCGATCCCACCAATCCTTCCGCGGCACCGTACAACTGATCTTGTGCTTTGAGTCGATCTTGGTACAAAAAATTGTCGTCCAGCTCGTTCCACACTTCCCAAAAAAGCGACAGATCGACATTTTTTGGATCGGTTTTTCGTCGGATCGGGAGTTTGAGTGTTTTTTGGAAAAAAGATTCTGTTGTTTTTTCCGTCGTTTCGGTTGGCAGTTTTTCGACGTGTCCCGGAGAATATTGGGCGTATTTTTCATTCAAAATCCATCCCAGCAAAAATGCCAAAACGGGCAAAATGAGAAAAAGAATGAAGCGAACATTCTGGCGGTAGTGCGGCATTTTTTAACTTTTATGTCTCAAAAAATCTCCGCGATTGTACGCAAAATCAGAACTTGCGCAACCCAAACTTTTGGTGAACTCAGAATGATTTTACGCACTGAGAATATTGTGTGCGCCCGCCGGAGTTTTGAACACGGGGGGGGCGGCCGGAGTTTTAAAAAGTGCACGAATGCTGTCGACCGGAACGATGAGTGGAACGTACCGATTTCGTTGTCCGACGAGATCCGGATAATAAATTTTTGCGTGCGATTCGCTGCAATCGGTGAGATTGTTCATGAGCTCTTTGGACGAAAGTGTCTCTAGTTTTTCCTCGTGTTCTCTGTACGTGAGATCCATTTCGTCTCCGAGTTCGAATGTTGCATTTTTGAAAAATTTCTGAATATTTTCGAGCGATTTTCCAAAAGCTGGCGATTCGATCATTTGTGTGAAATTTTCATTTCCAAAAGAATTTATGCGTCCTTCGACGAAGAATTTTTGGAGCGAATCGTGTGTTTCTGATTCAAAAAATTGCAACAATTCTGAATTTTTGAAATCTTTCCAATTTTCAAAACTGTGCAAAAATCCCAAAACAGAATTTCGGTACACATTTTCTTCGGCGGTTTCCATTCGCCCTTTTTTCGTGTCAAAAGTGAGTTGCTGTTCGTTTGTCAGTTGTGTGAGATCGTTTTTCGTTTCTGCGTGCTGTTGCGCGTTTGTGGCGAGATTGTACAAATTTTTCACCGCGGCGATGCGTGTCAAAAATTCGTCGAATCGTTTTTTGTGTTTTTTTGGCAAATTTTCAAAATTTACTTCTTCGGCGTTCGTGAGATTTGGTGCCTGCGATGATACGTTTTCATTGCTTTTGTAAAATTTCCAAACGGCTTTTCCGTTGACTTCTTGTTGCTGTGCAAAAAATGGAATGATCGCGCCACGACCAGTTTTTTCGGCACCGAGCGGGATTGTTTTGAATCCAGAAATTCCTTCGCCCAATTTTTCAAATCGAATGATTTCCCAGTTCTGAATTTTTTCCGATTTTCGATCAAATCCTTTTTTCAAATCGTCGTTGAGTTCGGTCACGAGAACGCCGAGCATTTTTTCCGCCGCTTTTGTTTTTTCCAAATCGGGTTCGTACGGATCTTTCAAAATTCGTTTATTTTCGCGGTACGTTTTGCGTTTTTTCCGATCTCCAAACGTGTCGAACGACGCTTTTTTCACCTGTTTGGCTTTGTCCTCGGTTGCGCCTTCGTAGCGTTCAAACGCGTCGTCGAGCATTGAAATTGTTTGTTTGTTGCGTTCTGCATTTTTCACGAGCGTTTCGTTTCCCACGACGCCGCCGCGTCCCAGATTTTGCTGCGCCTCGATCATTTGAAACTGCGCGTCGGTTTGCCAGTTCATAAACTTTTCGTACGGATTGTCGGAGTTTGCGAGTGCTGCGATTGACCTATCTTCCATCGCCATCAGTCCTGAATAAATCACGTTGAGATCGCCGACACGGAGGAGATCTTTGAAAAAAGGAGTTTTGATATTTGTTGCGACGAGCGCCAGACCGCCAGTCAGCGCAGAAGACAAAACGGTGAGCGCGATGTCTTGGGTGAGTGTTTCCATTTCTCCAGCAAAATGTCCGGTTTTTTCGAATCGTTTTGTCATTTTTTGACAGAGTGCTTCACGATTTTTCAATTCTTCGATCGCGTCAATTTCGTTTCCCTGTGCATCTTTGAAAGTTTTTCCGTCGAGTCCGGTTTTTTTCAAAAACTTTTCTCGTGGTGTTTTTGCGCCGACAATTGTTTTTCCGAGTGCGTCGACCCAGCCGAGAACGCCGCCCTTGATTAATCCAGCGTTGTTGGCGATGTCATCCAAATTTTTGAATGCAGATTTCCGTTTTTTTCTTTTTCCGTTTTTCTTTTCTTCGCCGTACAATTTATCGAACATATTTTTGTCTGCGGTCAAAAACTTTTCCGCTTCTGCCCTGGTGGATTCCACGAGTTTGATTCGTTGTTCTTTGTTTCCCACTCCGTTGACGACGGCGCTGAGACATTCATTATTTTCGTGGATGATTTCTGGATCGGGCGGAGTTGGTTTTGGCTTGGGAGATTTTCCCAATTTGATCGCGACAAGATTTCCGTGACATCCATTACTTACGCGAGCCAAAACCCGAGTTTTACCTCCATCAAAAACAACATTGCCCATTTCAAACTTATTGAGCAAGATTGGATCGTATTCTGCCATCGCGCCACCGGTCAAAATTTCACATCCGGTTATTTGGACTTTTTCTCCAGAGCTGAGTGTCATCATTCCATTTTCAAAAGTAGCCGTTACATTTGACTGACTCATTTTTTTTTCATATCGCATCAGGCTTCCGCCGTTTGTCCATTCTGTTACATTGACGCCCGAATGGTTCTTGTCGTATTTCATCATACGAGAAGCGCTGTACAACGATTTGTAAACCGTTTGTTCGTATTTTGGAAAGCTGTAAACAGCGGCCATTCCGTGCAACAAAAATTCGGATAACTGATCGTCGGTGAGTTGTATCTTTGTGCGGTTTTCTTTGATTTGTTCGAGCAATGTCGCAAACATTTCTGTTCGGTACAGTTTTCGCATTTCTGGATCGGGAAGCGATTTATTTACGAGATATTTTTCAGCTAAATTTTTCAGATCTACGGTTGCGTTGTTCGTGAGCGCTGCCATCACGCTACCAATTTTTGCATCGACTTGTGTGTTTGCTTCTTTTGCGGCACTCATGACAGCAACCGAATAACCAAGTGCGGCGAGTCGCTCTTGGGTGTCTTTTTTCAAATTTTCTTTTGCCCATTCCTGCGGAGAAAGCGATTCTTGCTTTTCAGCGGAATTATTTTCAAACACGAATTTCGAGTTAAATTCAAAGTTTTTTTGTGCCGGATTTTTTAGTAATTTCATGATTTTCAATAAAATCAGGTGATTCTACCACGATTTGCGTAAAAAAACAAGTCACGTTTTCAATGAAAAAAGAGAAATTCCGAATGAAACTATTTTTCAAATTGTGTTTTTCCAGAAGTTGGTGGATCAGGTGGGGGTCGAACCCACGACCAACTGGTTAAGAGCCAGATGCTCTACCACTGAGCTACTGATCCACTCGGTTCGGATTTTCAGGATTTCGCCAAAAAATTCAAATTATTTTTCAGGTAATTTTTCTTGCGCATCGCCATTTCCCTCTGGGAGATCGAGGAGGAGTGAGACCGAAGAAACTTTGTCTCCGGCGGACGGTCGCATCAAAATCACGCCCTGCGTGGCACGACCAGACGTTTTGATGTCAGCAAGTGGGACGCGAATCGTTTGTCCTTTTTCTGCAACCATCAACAAATCTCCTTTCACATCGGGAGAAACGACTCTGGCGCCAGCGATTTTTCCTGTTTTTGCGGTGACATTTGCCACTTTTATTCCGGATCCTCCACGAGATTGTCCGCGGTACAGACTGACTTTCGACATTTTTCCCAGTCCGTTTTCCATCACAACCAAAAGTTTCGCGGTATCGTCTCGGAGCAGCTCCATTTCAACAACTTCGTCGCCGGGTTTCAATTTAATTCCGCGGACGCCGGATGCAGATCGTCCCATTGAGCGCACGTCTTTTTCTGGAAATCGGATAGACTTTCCTTCGCGGGAAACGATGAAAACTTCGTCTTCCCCGCTGGAAACCCTGACCCAGAGAAGTGATTCCCCGGATTTTATTTTTTGTGCGATGAGTCCGGATCGTCGAACATTTTTAAATTCTTCGAGTGCCGTTTTTTTCACGGTTCCTTTTGTCGTGCAGAAAAAGAGATATTCTCCGATCGATTGGCTGAGATTCAAAATCTCAGTGATTCGTTCGTCCTGTTGCAGCTGCAGCAAATTGACAATCGGCGTGCCTTTTGCTTGCCGGCTGGCTTCTGGGATTTCGTACATTGGCAATTGAAATACGCGCCCCTGGCTCGTGAAAAACAAAAGTTCGTTGTGATTTGTTCCGTATCGCGCTTTTGCGATGACGTCTTCATCTTTTGTTTTGACGCCGACCACGCCGACTCCGCCGCGGCGCTGCGTTCGAAATGCGCTCGGGCTCACGCGTTTTATGTAATTTTCTTTTGTCAGCACGGCCAACATTTCTTCGTCTGGGATCGTGTCTTTTGCTTCAAATTTTCCAAGCGCGTGTTTGTGCACGATTGTTTTTCGCGCGTCTCCAAATTTTTTCGCGGCTTCCAGCATTTCATCGTTGATAATTTTTGCCTGGAGTTCTCGATTCGAAAGAATTGCTTCGAGTTTTTTAATCGTTTCGAGGACTTCTGCCAGCTCGTCTTCGATCTTTTTTCGCTCGAGTCCGGCCAGCGTCTGGAGTCGCATTTCCAAAATAGCTTTCGCTTGTTTTTCGGAAAGTCCAAACTGTTTTATCAAATTTTCTCCGGCGATTTCTTTTGTCTCAGACGCGCGGATCGTGGCGATTACTTCGTCGATGTGATCGAGGGCGATTTTCAAGCCCTCCAAAATATGCGCGCGATCGCGAGCCACTTGCAAATCGTATTCAGTGCGGCGGCGGATCACTTCAAATCGGTGATCGATAAAATGCTGCAGCACTTCTTTCAAATTCAAAAGTTTCGGGTGAATCCCGTCCACCAGCGCGATCATGTTCAAATTGAACGATTTTTGGAGCTGCGTCATTTTGAACAACTGGTTCAAAATCTTTTTTGGGTAGCTGTCTTTTTTCAGTTCGATCACGACGCGAATTCCGTCGCGCGCGGTTTCGTCGCGGAGATCGGTGATTCCAGCGATTTTTTTGTCGCGGACGAGATCTGCAATTTTGATGATTAATTCAGCTTTATTGACCTGATACGGAATTTCCGTCACCACGATCGCATGTTTTCCGCCCTTCATTTCTTCGATCTGCGCTCGGGCGCGCATCATCACGCCGCCGCGGCCGGTGTGGTACATTTCCGTGAGACAGCCGCCGTCGTAGATTTCTGCGCCGGTTGGAAAATCAGGCCCTTTCACAAATTTCAATAAATCTTCAATTGTCGCCCCGGGAGTGAAAAGTAAATGTGATGTCGCGGCAACAATTTCACGCAGATTGTGCGGGGGAATATTTGTTGCCATTCCGACGGCGATTCCCATTGTTCCGTTGAGCAGCAGCTGCGGCAAAATGCTCGGCAACACGCTCGGTTCGTACGCAGTCGCGTCGTAGTTTGGACGAAAATCAACGGTTTTTTTCTCAATATCTGTCAGCATCGTGTCGGCGATGCGCGTCATTTTTGCTTCGGTGTATCGCATCGCAGCGGCATTGTCGCCGTCGATCGATCCGAAGTTTCCCTGTCCGTCGACGAGCGGGTATCGCAGGCTAAAATCTTGCGCCATTCGCACCATCGACTGGTACACGGCAGAATCTCCGTGCGGATGGTATTTTCCCAAAACGGCTCCCACGACGTTGGCGGATTTTCGGTATTTTGCGCTCGCGCGGAGCCCATTTTCGTGCATCGCGTACAAAATGCGGCGATGCACCGGTTTCAATCCGTCGCGAACATCTGGCAGCGCGCGACTCACGATCACACTCATCGCGTACGACAAATACGATTCTTCCATGTCGGTCACGATGTCGAGCTGATTTTTTCCCAGAGTCACCGGGGGCGAAAGCGGAAGCGCCGGAGAATCTTCGTCAGATTCTGGCGTGTTTTCGTTCTCGGTTTCCGGTTCAGTTTTTTCTTCTGTTTCCAAAACTTTTTCGTCAGAAGTTTTTTCCTCTTTTTCCAGTTCCGCGTCTGGCGCGGGAATTTCGGTGTTTTTTTTCGGATCGTCTCCTTCAATTTTTTTAGAAGAAAAAAGGTTGTCGTTTGTGTTTTCGTCAGTCATTTAAAATCAAGCAAAAAGTCGGGCAGATTCTAGCTTTTTCAGGAAAAAAAACAATTAATTTTTCTTCGTTCCGACTTGAATTTTGGCAGGCCACGGTCGGTACACCGAAATAAAATTGTCCAGCCAGCTGTTTCCATTTTTTTTCACGCGGCGAATCCACTCGGCGCGGAATCCGTCGTGCGCCTGATCAAACACAAACATTTCTCCGGCTGGCAAATCTTCCGTTTTGTACACGATCGGATCGGGAGCGGATTTAAATTCAGAAATGAACGGGCCCTCGAACGAAATTTTGCGATCGTCGTTTGTGCCATAAAACACAAAAAAGAGATCATCATTTTCCACAAAAGTTTGAATTAAAAGATCGCTGGGCGAATCATTTTCAAATCGAAAATCCTGTCCGCCCAAATAAATTGTCGCGTCGAGTCCGAACGGTTTGTAGTACGGGACGGCGTACGAATGATTTCTCCGCACGGGAATCGGGAATCCGCCGCTGAACGCAGCACGAAAAACCGTCGTCGAAACCTGGCACAATCCGCCGCCGAGTTCTTTTTCCGTTTTGTCGCCCTTGATCACGAGCTCGCGGACAAATCCTTTTTCCTCGGAGACCGATTCGAGAATTTTATTGAACGAAAAAATTTCTCCCTGCGGAACAATTTTCCCGTTAAAAAGTTTCGCGCCGGCGAGAATATTTTGGCGCCGAGCGTCGCTCGATCCGGTAAAATTCGATTCTCCGATGGCGATGACTTCGAGAATTCCGCGCGTGGCCAGATTTGGATCGACGATCACTTGTGAAAAAATTTTTCGTGCGGGAACGCGAACGTCGCGGACGTGATTTTCGATCGCGGCATCGAGCAGGTGGACGAGTTTTTCAAAATCAATTTCGTAGCCGTCGTGCGGCGATCCTTCAAACAAAACATTTTCTTTTTCGTCGAGTTGGATTTCCACGGCACGGCTGGTTTCCGTGCGAAAAATTGAGATTTCTTCCAAAAAAAGATGCAATTTTTCCGGAGAAATTTTTGGCACAAATTTGGTTTCAACTTCCAAAAATGCGTCCTCGGGCGGCAGCGAATTTCGCAAATCAATCGGAATGCGCTGCTCGTTCCACACCAAAAAATGTTGCGGCACGCGGCGGATTAATTTGTTCTGAATTTGAAAATCGAGCGTCAAAGTTCGATCGTCAAAAATCAAGTTGATCGTCCGGGGCACATCGGCTGCGCTGGCGGTTTTTGCCAGAAAAATCAGCGGCAGCAGCAAAAAAATCCAGCGTTTCATTTCGGGGCCAGCGTAGCGAAAAACGTGATTTGCGTCACGATTTTTTTTCAAAATACGCCAAGAATTCTTCGCGCGGCATAGTTTCTTTTTTGAGGGAGATGAAAACATTTAGTTGCTTTTATGGAAAAAAACAAATTGACAAATTTGTAGGCTTGGTCTAATAGTTGCTTCCGTAGCCAGTAGAAAATATTTATTTTCAATGGTTCGTTCTTTCAAAATTTCGTATCAACAGTAATTTGTCTTCAACGAAATCTTTTTTTTGAAAAATGAGGATTTTGTTGGAGACAAAAACGAGCTTCACAAAATAAAAAAATAAAAAAACAAAACAATGAAAACAATGAAAATGATGGCATTTTTAGTTGCCATTTGGGTTGTTTCTCTTGGTGGTTGTGGCAGCACGACCACAAGAACAATTATTATCGAACGGGTTCCTGAAAAAGTCGAACCCAAAAAAAGCCGAGCGACGCTAGAAAAAGAAAAAATTAATCGCGGAAAATGCAGACAGGTGGTGTTTGTTTTTGAAAGCTATGGCGTCCGAGAGCTTCGGGGAGACAGCTTTCGGATGCAAACTGTATTAGACTCCCTGTGGGGGAGTTTTTCGTTTATTAAGGAGGCGATCAGGGTCCAGCGCAGCTCAAATAAGTTTCGTTTTGGGACAAAGTATTACAATTTTGCGAAGGCAATAACATACCCAGCGATTGCTGGATATGACTCGGTGACCGTTCGGGCACGGGGTTCATTTTGTGAAAAAAAACAAAAAAGGGTTACGACTCGTCCTTTTTTGTGGGTATTTTCCCTAAAAACGACGATTGTGGACACAATTGTTGTGCCGCTATACAAGAGGGGATTAGTCGTGAATGATGGGAGAGAACTCCTGCTGTCCTATCACAATCAAGACACCACCGTCCAGGTGAGCTGGGCGGATTGGTACGGGGATGATGAACTTGCCATCTATAACCTCCAATTTTTTGTTGGAGGGGCTAAGAAAAAAAATAAGATCGCGGGCATTACGGATCACAAGGCGGGAGGTTGGCATTTTTCCGCTTCACCGCAAGGTGGCTACGCGAAAAAAGGGTGGGATATTTTTGACGCGAGATGGGATCCCTGGCACAGAAACTTTGTTAAAAAGATGCATGCATCTTTTCAAACAATATTAGCTGTGCGATCAGCAGAGGCTGTTGAGCGAAAGTGAAAAAAGAAAAAACGCGACAAATACTTAGTTATTTTGTGGCGTTTTTTTCTTATTCAAAATATGCCAAGAATTCTTCGCGCGTCATTGTTTCTTTTTTGAGCAAATCCGTCGCGATTTTTTTCAGCATCGGTTCGTGTTTTTTCAAAATCTCTCCGCAGGTTTTTTCCGCTTCCTCGACGAGTGTTTGCACTTCTTCGTCGATCACGCGGGCGGTGGCCTCGGAGTGTTCTTTTTCATTAAAATCCATGAATCCGTTTTGCCGCGCTTTTTCTGCAAAAACGACGGCGCCGAGTTTTTTGCTGCCCATTCCGTACGTCATCACCATCGCGCGGGCGATGTTCGAAATCCGCGACAGATCGCTGCTGGCGCCGGTTGTCGTCTGACCAAAAATCAGTCGTTCGGCGATGCGTCCGCCGTGGAGCGACACCATTTCGTCTTTCATTTTTTGTTCCGACTGCAAGTACGTGTCTTCCTCCGGCAAAAACCACGTCACGCCGAGCGCGCTTCCGCGCGAGATCACAGAGATTTTGTGCACGGGTTCGCAATTTTTCGAAAAATGTCCAGCGATCGCGTGGCCAACTTCGTGGTGCGCGATGATTTGTTTTTCTTTTTCTGAAATTTTTCGGCTGCGGCGTTCTGGTCCCATCGAAACTTTTTCGACGGAGTCGTCGATATTTTTTTGAGAAATATTTTTCGCGCGATTTTTGACCGCGGCGATCGCGGCTTCGTTCATCACGTTTTCGAGATCCGCTCCCGAAAATCCAACGGTTTTGCTCGCGATTTTCCGAAGATCGATTTTCGTGTTCAGAATTTTATTTTTTGCGTGCACTTCCAAAATTTTCTCGCGCGCTTCCAAATCTGGCAGATCAATGTGGACGCGGCGATCGAATCTTCCTGGCCGCAAAAGTGCGTTGTCGAGGACATCTGGTCGGTTTGTCGCAGCGAGAACGATTACGTTGGTTCCTGGCTCGAATCCGTCCATTTCCGTCAAAATCTGGTTCAACGTTTGTTCACGTTCATCGTGTCCGCCGCCAGAACCATTTCCGCGTTTTTTTCCGATCGCATCAATTTCATCGATAAAAATTAAACACGGCGCGTTGCGTTTCGCGGTTTTGAAAAGATCTCGCACGCGGCTGGCGCCCACTCCGACAAACATTTCGACAAATTCTGAACCCGAAACGCTGAAAAATGGAACATTTGCTTCGCCGGCGATTGCGCGCGCCAGCAGCGTTTTCCCCGTTCCCGGAGGGCCGACGAGCAGAATTCCTTTTGGAATTTTTGCGCCCATTTTTCGGTACTTCACCGGATTTTTCAAAAAATCCACCACTTCCGCGGTTTCGTCTTTTGCTTCCTGCGCTCCGGCCACGTCTCCAAATTTTGTCGTGTGTTTTTTTGAGTCGTACACTTTTGCGCGGGATTTTCCAAATCCGAACGGTCCGCCCTCTCCGCCGCCTCCGCTCGCGCGGCGCGACAAAAATATGAAAAAAGCGATGATCAAAATAAATGGGACAGCGCCCAGCAAAATATTCGTCCACATTTTTGTTCCCGACGTGTCGATAATTTTCACCTGCGCGCTTTTCAGCGGATCGTTGAGTCCGAGATCGATCGTCGTGGCGAGCGGCTCTTTTGCGCTTTTGAATTTTTCGCCTTTTTTGCTTTCGGCTGAAATTTTCGAATCTTTGATTTCGATCGTTTTGAGTTCGTCGGCTTCGTATTTTTGCAGCAATTCCGAGAGTGGAATTTCCTCGGGTTTTTCAAATTTTAGCGTGTTTCCCGGCTGAAAAACAAGTGTCAGCGCCGCGGCAACGAGTGCGACGAGCAACAAAATTTTAAACGGGTTTTGTTGTGGACGATTTTTGGGGCCTCGTTTATTCATAAAAATGGAGATTCAAAATCAGCGCGATTGTACGCAGTTTTTTTGGTTTTTCAATTTTTCAAATAATCAGTGAATAAAATTCCGTCGAGATGATCGAGTTCGTGCTGGATTTCTCTCGCCTCCCATCCGTCAAATTTTCGTTCGGCGTGGTTTCCTTCGAGTGTTTGCCAGCGGACGCGAACTTTGGCGGGACGCGAAACTTTTTCAAAAATATTCGGCAGCGACAAACAGCCTTCTTCCATCGTCGACTGCACCGGCGAAAAATCGACAATTTCAGGATTGATCATCGGCAGGATTTTCATTGGTTTTTTTGTCCCGACATTTTGTGTGATCAAAACGACTCGCAAATTTACACCGACTTGCGGTGCGGCAAGTCCAATTCCGGTGATTCCTGTTTCTGGATCTGGCGCGAGCATCGTTTCTTCCATTTCCAAAACGAGTTTTTTGAGTTCGTCGTCAAAATTTTCAATCGGAACAGAAACTTTCCGGAGAATGGGATTTTCCTCGCCAGTTTGGATTTTGAGCATCATCTTTTTTGTAGCGCGATTTCAAAAAAATGCAACAACATTTGCGCCTCGCCGGGAATTTCGCGAACCCTGTTTTTTTAAAATATAAAAAAAACCGCGAGCTTGCGCCAACGGTTTTTTCAGGTGTTCCTCTTTGCCTCGAGGAGGCAATTTTTCGAAAATTATTCGAGTTCGATTTTTGCGCCTGCGTCTTCAAATTTCTTTTTGAGTTCTTCGGCTTCAGCTTTTTTTGCGTTTTCCTTGATCATTCCTCCGCTTTCAGCAAGTGTTTTTGCTTCGCCAAGTCCGAGTCCGGTGAGTTCTCGAACAATTTTGATCACGGCGATTTTTTGTGCGCCGCAGTCTTTCAAAACAACATTGAATGCAGATTTTTCTTCGGCAGCGTCGTCTCCTGCAGGAGCACCAGCAGCGGCTGCGACGGGCGCAGCAGCGGAAATTCCGTATTTTTCCTCAAAATATTTGGCGACGTTGTTGGCTTCGACGACGGTCAATTTTTCAATTGAGTCGACGACTGTTTGCTCGGTTTTTCCAAGCGTGACGGTGACGGTGTTTTCTTCGGTCATTTTTTAAAAAAATTAAAAAGGAGTGAAAAGTTAGGAAGAGAATTTGTCTGCGTTTTCCAGGACGTTGTACAGTCGTTGGAATCCGGAGTTGAAAACGTTGTGAAGTTTTTGTGGTCCTGATCGGAGCATTCCCACAATTTTTGCCAGACTTTCCTCGCGAGTGGAGGTGTTTGCAAACTCGGTGCTTGCAGCCACGTCGAGAAAATTTCCGTCAAAAATCGCTCCCGCAAAATCAAATTTTGCCAAGTCTTTCTTTTTATCGAAAAACTCTTTTTTCAGGCGTTTGACTTCCTGGGAGGGGAGAACAGTGTCATCGGGTGAAACGATCACGGCGACAGAACCTGGGAGCAAATCCGAATCAAAATCTGCGAGCCCCACGTTTTTTGCCGCGAGAGCCATCAGCGTTTTTTTGATGACGGAGTAACTCATTCCCTTCGATCGCAAATCTCGTCGCACCGTTTGCGCTTCTTCCACGGTGACCTGATCAAACTTCACAAACGCCACGCCAGCAGCGTCCCGAAATTTTGTTTCGAGGGCTTCCAGCTGTGTTGATTTTTTACTTCGTGGCGTTGCCATGTTTTAGAATGATTAAAAAAATCTTCGGTTGACCGAAGACTTGAGACAATTTTGGAGACGAGGTTTGGCAACAGTTCTTTGGCCACACTCCTCGTCAATTCTTGTTTCGTCTCGACTGGTCTTTTGCGCGTGAGCGCCGCCAGTTGTCTTCGACCAGAGTGAATTTACGGTTTGAACAAAAAATGTCAAACTTTTTTTTGATTTTCCAAAAACGTTTCCACGAACGGAATCACGCAGAGTGATGCGGCGGCTGGCGTATTTTTATCTTTTTGGTCGGTGGTGTCGGTCAAAAATTGTTTCGCTGCTTCAAAGTTGGGAACCAAAAAAGTTTCGATTTGTTCGGCTTTGTCGTATTCGGTGTCTGCGATTGGGCGACAAATTTCCGCCAGAAAAAAATGGTACCGCATCGGGCTGCCAGTTGGATCGGCGAACACGGTTCCAATTTTATGTAATTTTTCTGCGACGAGACCGGTTTCTTCCCGAAGTTCTCGCGCGGCGGTCAGTGCGGGCGTTTCTTTTTCGTTCACCATTCCTGCGGGGAATTCGGTCACGATTGTTCCCGATCCGTTTTTGTACGCGCGCTGCAACATTACTTCTCCCGACTGAAAAGTCGGAACGATCACCACTGCATCCGGACTTTTTCGCAAAAACCAGTTTGTCGAACTTCCGTCGTGCAGTTCAATTTTTTGTTTCTCGATGTGGCAAAATGGCTCGTCCACGATCATTTTTCGGGAGAGCACTTTGAATTTTTTCATTTCAAGCGCATTTTGCAAAAAATTTTCAATTTGTCAAAAAAATGCAAAAAAATCGCACAGAAAAAAGTGTCCCGCAGTGTTAAAACCGTGGGACAATTAATTTAGGTCAGATTGATGGATTTGAGAAAATCAAATAATTTCTCGGCTTTTTCTGGAGAGCTTCCTTCGATGAAAGTTGAAGATATGGATTTTTTGAGTTCGATGCGATTTTTTTTGTAAGAAAATTTAATAATCTTGGGAAGGGAAATGAGCTTGGGCCCAACAGAAATAAAAATATTCCATCTTCCGCTGATATCTAATTTCATGCTTGTCACGATTTCTTTTTCGATCGTAAAGTCCTTTGGAAAAAGAATTTCAATTTTTTCTCTGGATTTGCGCCAGTTCGCAATTTTTTCGATGTCGGATTTTGAAATTTTATTGTTGTAAATAAAGTTTTTCATTTTTTTAAAAAAATTTAGTTGATTAATAATTTCGCATTCCCTCAATCCGCGAATTTCACGAACTGTTCGGAATGCCAAATTAAATCCTCAAATCTGTCAAAGAACCAAATCATCACGACCACACACGAAAAATTTTCGTTCGCAGTACAAATCCTTTTTCGTTGTTTTTCGGAAAATGTCAAACTATTTCAAACTCGGTCGGGATCGGCGATTCGATTTCGAGTGTTTTCGCGGAGTCCGGATCGGGAAATTTTAATTTCCACGCGTGCAAAAAAACACGATCCGCTTTTTTCCCTCCGTATTTTTCATCTCCCAGAATCGGGAACCCGATCGCGGAAAAATGCACGCGGATCTGGTGCGTGCGCCCGGTGGGAATTTTCACCTCGATCAAACTCAGATTTTCAGTGGTGTCGGTTTTGAGTCGCTCAAAAAAACTTTCCGCAGATTTGGCGCGAGACGAACTTGAAACCGCCATTTTTTGCCGATCTTTTTTGTCCCGCGAAATTCCGGCTTCGATTTTTCCAGATTTCGGTGGCTGGCCGCACACGATCGCGACGTACGTTTTTTCGACTTTTTTCCAATTTTTCTGCAGCGCGGCGTGCGCCTCCGGCGTTTTTGCCACGAGCAAAATTCCGCTCGTCGGTTTGTCCAGGCGGTGCACGATTCCGGGGCGTTCGGCGTCGTCGAAGTTTTTCCCAATTTCCGGAAACTGCGCGACGAGCGCGTTCACGATCGTTTCATCCGAATTTTCGCTCGCGGAGGGGTGCACCGAAATTCCGATCGGTTTTTCGATCGCGATCCAATTTTTTTCCTCCGCCAAAATTTTCAACTCAAAATTCCACGGCGCCAATTTTTTCTCCAGCTCGGCGGGGGGACAAAATTTCACCGTCCAGATTTCGCCCGCGGCGATTTTGTTTTTTCCTTTTTTCTCCACTTTTTTCAAAAAAAATTCGCCGTGCCGCTGCCAGCGCGTCCGCGAAATTTCAGGAAAAGTTTCCGCCGCCAGGATTTCAATTCTTTTTCCGGCATTTTTTTCCGCGACTGTGATTTTTGCGTCGATCATTTTTTAAAATTTTTTTTTAAAAGTTCGTACAATTTCGCGTCGTGCCAGCGGCCGTTTTTTCCAAAATCTTTTTCGAGCGTGCCGACGAATCGGAATCCGAGTTTTTCGATCACTTTTTTGCTCGGAATATTTTCCGAAAAATGGTGCGCGATAATTTTGTGCAGATCGAGATTTTCAAATCCAAAACTCAAAACGGCGCGAGCGGCTTCTGGCATAATTCCGTTTCCGTGAAATTCCGGATCGAGCCAGTACCCGATTTCTGCGCGATCGGTTTGGAGTACTCCGTATTTTCGTTCGATTTTTTCCAGCGACACAATTCCGACAAATTTTTCTTCAAAAAAAATCGACCAGACCACGGATTTTTCGGGAAAATCTTTTTGCGTGGATTCAAAAAAAGTCAGCGTTTCCTTAATTTGTTCCGGCGGATTCCACGACATAAATTTTGGCAAATCCGGATTTTTTCTCGCGACCCGAAAAATTTCCGGCACGTCCGATTTTTCAATCGTCCGGAGAAAAAGTTGCTCGGTGCGGATTTCAAAATTTTGCATTTTTCGTCTGAAAAAATCGTTTCCACGCGGTGATCCCAAAAAGTCCCGCGCTCAAAAAATTCGCCGAAAACGTTCCGAGTGCGAGCCCGAGAATTGCCGTGTTTTCCGGTAAAATTTTCAAACTCAAAATCGCCGCCAGCCCGGTCGCAAAAATCAACGAAACCGCCGAAATTTTCATCGGAGTTTTTACGTCGTCGTTCGCCATAAAAATTCGCGACAGCACCGGAATCGCGCACGCCGCCGGCAGACTCGCGACAGTCCACCGAAAAACCAGCGCTGCACCGCGCAGCGGTTCGCCGGAGAGATCGAATAAAATTTCCAAAATTTCTTGCGCCCAAAAAATCCCCACGATCGCCGCGGGAATCGTCGCCAAAAAAATCCACGCGAGCGTGTCGCGCACGATTTTTCGCTGCGCCGCGTGCTGGTGTTTCAATTTCGACAGGCGCGGAAAACTCGCACTCGCCAGCGGCAGCCCGACGATCGACAGCAGCGCGTGCCCGAGATTTGTTCCGATCGAAAACGCGCCGACCGTTCCCGCCGCCAAAAAACTCGCGATCCACACGTCGGCGGATTGATTGATCTGAAAACTCGCGTTGTTTGTCGTGCGGAACGCAAGATCCGAGCCGAAGTTTTTCCACGCGGAGTCTGGTTTTTTCCAAAAAAATCCGAGCCCGCTGACACGATTTTTCCCCACAAAAAAATACGCGCTCGCGTTCGCCAGCAGGTGCAGCGCGGCTCCAGCGATGGCTGCGAGACCGATCGCCGCCAGTCCAAATTTTTCCGCGAACCAAAAAATCCCGACGCAGATCGCGCCGGTGTACAAAATTGGAGCGATCGCCACCGACAAAAATTTTTCTCGAAACTGCTGCGCTGCCGAAAAAACCGCGCTCGTACCGAGCAAAAATACCGATCCAAAAAGCAGTCGCGCCAAGTTTGCGATTTCTCCCTGCGCAGTGGGATCAAATCCGGTCGCAAAAATTTTCACTAAAATTCCTGGGAAAATCGCGCCCACTCCGCACAAAATTCCGAAAAAAACGACGACGCCCCAGAAAAAACTGGAAAAAAATTTCACGAAATTTTTTCCGCGCAGTTCTGCCGCTCGTGGCAAAAACAGCGTCGCGACGGTGCCGCCGACCAGCAAAAAAAAGAAAAAATCTGGAATTCGAAACGCTGCAAAAATAAAATCGAGTTGTCCTGCGTCGGCGAAATTTTGCACAAAAAGTCGGTCGCGCCACAGCCCCAAAAGTTTCGACACGACGGCCGATCCCATCAAAAGTGCGCCACCGGACATCAGGATCTTTTTCACGTCCCGGAGTGTGCCTCGGAATCGAGATTTTCGCAAGTTTGAGAAAATGTTGACTTTTTCCTGAAAAGTGCTAAAAAATAACTATGATTTTGCACAAAATTTTTTTCGTGTGAAATCCGTTGTTTGACAGCTTCATCATCAGACACGAAATTAGAAATTTTTAAATTTAACTATATTTTTTAACCAAACAAAAAAGATTTTATTATGAACAGGAAAAATGTAATTTTAGTAATTTTAATGAGCGCTATGGTTTTGGGCGCAATGGGACAAAATTCTGAAACGAAGGAGTTGTATCCACCGTTTCGTTTTGTTTTACCGACAGTTCCGGACAGCGTGAGAGCGTTTCCAGAAAAAGTACAGATTTTTCGTCTTGAGTACGCGTTGCGGTTTATGGAAATAAATCAAAAAACTCTGGCAGAAAATCCGATCGTGCGTCCAGATTTATTATGGCGCAATTTGTATTTTGGTTTTGAATTTCTTCCGAAGGAAATTCGACGAAATGATTCTTTGATTCCAGGGACAGTTGAAGCAGATAGTTTTCTGTTTGCGTTGCGAAATTATCAGAAAGAAATTTTGAATGACTTTAAATTCATGCAGGATTCGTTGATGAAAAACTTGGAGCAGCGCGTTTTCACAGCCAAAAAGAACGGTGAAATTGTGGATGTTGAAATTTTTTCTGGAAACAATCTTTCTTCAGATCTTGTTTCCGCGTCAACCGATTGGCCATTTTTAAAAAAAGGCGGAAGTTGGGATCTTTTGAAAGAAATTGAGAAAGATTCTGCGCGGCTTGCAAAGATGGAAAAGTCCGTCATGAAAAATCTTAACACCCTGGCGAAATATGCGAGTCGAGAGAGTTCGCGAAGAAGGTTGCCGAGAAGGATTTACTCTCTTTTGACTTGGAAAGTTCCAAGCCAAATTGGTGTTTATGAATCTTTTTTTGATTCATATTTTTATAAGCTCGAGACATTGTATCTTACTGACACGATCGCGTGGGATTCAATTATGGCAAAGCATCAGGTTTTGCTCGAATTTGTGAATTATGCGGAATACAATTTGTTCCAACTTGGGAACGCGCTTCGATGTAAAATGTCCAAAAGACAAAAAAGATTGTGGAAAAAACAGGTGAACAACTATCTTATTTTGCAAGGAGGTGCGGTAATTATTTCCGGCGATCATGAACCAGCGCGTGGTTGGTTTCGAAAAATTCTTTATCGCTACATTCACGGGACCAATCAAAAAAGAATGGTTCCGAATCAGGCGATCCCAGCACAAGAAAAAAATACGCAGGAAATTTTTCAAGTGTGATGAAGCAATAAAACAGAAACAGCGGGTTCGAAAGAATCTGCTGTTTTTATTTGCAAATTTTGAGGCCGAGATGGATTACTCCTCACTTCGTTCGTCGTGGCTGCGCATCGAACCAAATGGTTCAAATCGTTCGCTCCGCGAATTAAAAAAAAAATTCCGCAGGGGAGCTTTTTAAAAAATGTCGAGATGGATTACTCCTCGCTTCGCTCGTCGTGGCTGCGCATCGAACCAAATGGTTCAAATCATTCGCTTCGCGAATTAAAAATAAAAAAACTCCGCAGGGGAGCTTTTTAAAAAATGTCGAGATGGATTACTCCTCGCTTCGCTCGTCGTGGCTGCGCATCGAACCAAATGGTTCAAATCATTCGCTTCGCGAATTAAAAATAAAAAAACTCCGCAGGGGAGCTTTTTGATTTTTATCTGGTGGGCCGAGATGGATTCGAACCATCGTAGACTAAGTCGGCAGATTTACAGTCTGCTGCGATTGACCACTCCGCCATCGACCCGACGTCGCTGGATGATTTCATCGGTGGTTCGTTCCGCTGTTGGCGAAACTCACACAAGATTTCATCATCGCTCCTTTCTCCGCGCAAAACACGCGGTGCGAATTTTGCTTGGGAAGTTTTAAATTTCTCAAAAAGAGCGACAGGATTCTATTTTTCTCAGAAGGAAAGTCAATTTTTTCTCCCAAGTTCGTACAGCGCAACGCCCGCGGCGACCGAAACATTCAGCGATTTTTTTTGTCCGTGCATCGGGATTTCAAAATATCGATCACACATTTCCAAAACTTCCGGAGTCACTCCCTCGACTTCGTTTCCGAGGACGAGCGCAATTTTTTTTCCAAAATTTTTTGCCGAAAATAAATTCTCGGATTTTTCCGTCTGTTCCAGCGCGCAGATTTCAAATCCGTCGTTTTTCAAAATTTTGCACAAATTTCGTGTGTTTTCCGCGTGTTCCCATTCGATGAAATTTTCAGCGCCGAGCGAAACTTTTTCAATTCTCCGGTCGGGCGGACATCCGGTGTACCCGGTTAAAAAAACTTTGTCCCAGCCGGCGCCGTCGGCGGTTCGAAAAATCGCTCCCACATTGTGGAGCGATCGGATATTTTCCAGGATCACGATCCGTTTTGTCATCCCGGACTTGATCCGGGACCGGGATCCCCGCCTGCGCGGGAATGCGATCATTTTGTTTCTTCTTTTTTTACTTCGAGCGCCTCTTCCAATGTTTTTCCGTCTTTTCCAGTATTTTCAGCGGCTTCTTTTTCAGCGATTTCTTTTTTCTGTTTTGGCGTGAGTTTCACTTTTTTGACGCGTCCTTTTTCTTCGTTCGTTGTTTTTTGCGTGTTATTTTTTTTCGCAGCGAGCCGTTCTGCTGCCGCAATTTTTTCCACCTCGGTTTCAAATCCTTTTTCTTTTGCCCATTTTTTCAAAGTTTTGATCGCTTTTGCAGAAAGTTTCATTCGCTCGACTTTTCCTGTCAGCGGATTGAACATTTTTTTCAGAAACAAATTTGGTCGGAAGGTACGTTTTGTTGCTTTCAACGAAAACGGACGATTCTGCCCAGAAGTTGTTTTTTTGCCGGTGAGTTGACACTGTCGAGACATCTTTAAAATTCCTAAAAAAGCACGCGGAGTCTACGAAAAAAATAAAATGCGTCAAGTTTTTATGTCGGGGGGCGTTGATCGCTCGATCAATTCTTTCATTTTTGCGATTACCTTGGAAATAACCTCCCATTCCCATTTCTGAAAAAAGTCAAAATTTGGGTCTTGCGAATGGCGTTGTCGGAAACTTTGAAGTTGTAGGACGCTGTCGGCGTCTGAATGTGTGAATATGATTGTTGGCGTTTTCGTTTGTTTTAATTTTCTTTCAAATAAATGTTGTCCACCATATTTTTTAGTTGGATATTCTCCGTCCCCCTGAAACCACATTCCCGAGACCACGAGTGCGACTTTTTGTTGAACTACTTCCAAATGTTTCAGGAGTTGTTCTGGATATTGAAAACATATCACTTCGTGATCTGGAAAATTAATTTTTGCTGCGCGGAAAAGAGTTTTTACCTCGGAAAAACGATCATCTACAAACGCAATTAGTTCGGGCTCCTCGTTTTTCATAATCTCAAAATACAGCCATTCGTAAAAAAGTCAAACTATGCGGATCCAGGTCGGACTTGGGAATTTAAAAATTTGTAACTCGTGATTTTTATTTTTTTTCCGCTTCCGCTGGTTCTGCAAAAAGTTCTGCGGCGACCGGATTGACCCACGCGAGTTTTTTCCAGACTTTGTCGCGCTGCATTTCAAAGTTTTCTCCGGGAGTGGGGGCAGAAATTGTCGCGGTTTTTAGGTTTGGCAATTCGCCGAGTTTTGTTTGAAAAACTTGGATTTGAGACTCTTCGCCGTGCACACAAAAAACTTGTTTTGGCGTTCCACAATTTTCTGCAAATTTCAACAATCCTTTTTGATCGGCGTGTCCCGAAAACGCGTTGAAAATCACAACGTCTGCGCGCACTTCGTGCGGAATTCCGTAAATATTTACCGGACTTTCGCCTTCGACGATTTTTCGCCCGAGTGTGTTTTGTGCCATAAATCCCACGATCAGAATCGTGTTTTTTGGATTCGAAATATTATTTTTCAAATGGTGCCGAATGCGTCCCGCCTCGCACATTCCGCTGGCGGAAAGAATAATCGCCGATCCGGGAAAATCGTTGAGCGCTTTTGAATCTTCGACGCTGCGCGTGAATTGCAGTCCGTCGCGCTCGTCCAAAAATGGCGCCTGTCCGCGTTCTGCCATTTCTCGCATTTCGTCGTCAAAACATTCTGGGTGCAGCCGAAAAATTTCCGTCGCGTTTGCTGCCAGCGGCGAATCCACAAAAATTGGAATTTGGGGTAACTTTTTTTTGTGCTGCAATTCGCGGATCACGTACAAAATTTCCTGCGTGCGTTCGACGGCAAACGCGGGAATAAAAATTTTTCCACCGCGCTTGATTGTCTCGTTCACTTTTTCTGCAAATTTATCTTCAACATCCGCAATTTCATCGTGGAATCGGTCGCCGTACGTGGATTCGGTGATGAGCACGTCGAGATTTTTGAGCTGTTCTGGGTTTTTCAAAATCGGCAAATGGTGTCGTCCCAGATCGCCGGTGAATCCAAGTTTCACCATTTCGTGCGTTTCGTCGTCGACGATGTCCCACTCGACCATCGCGCTTCCGAGCAAATGTCCTGCATCGTGAAAAGTCACGTTGACGCCGGGAACCACGCGAAAAGTTTGGTCGTAATTTACCGAACGAAACTGCGTGATTGATTTTTCTGCGTCCGCGATCGTGTACAGTGGTTCGGCGGATTTGTCTTTCAATTTCTTTTTGAGCCACTCGGCGTCTTTTTCTTGAATGTACCCAGAATCTTTGAGCATTATTGTGCACAAATCGCGTGTCGCGTGCGTGCAAAAAATCGGACCGGAAAACCCATTTTTCACCAGTGCTGGCAGCGCGCCGGAGTGATCGATGTGCGCGTGGCTGAGCACGACCGCATCGATTTCGGCCGGATCAAACGGAAATGTCATATTTGCTTTGATCGATTGCAGGCGGCGTCCCTGAAAAAGACCACAGTCCATCAGGATCTTTTTGCCGTTTACCGTGAGCAAATGTTTCGAACCTGTGACTCCGAGAGCTGCGCCAGAAAATTCAAGTTTCATTTAAAAAAGGAAAAAATTTTCACAAAAATTGTAGCAGAAAAGAAATTGCCACACACAAAAAATTTTCAAAAAATCTGGTACACTCTGCGAGATGATCGAGAAATTAATTTTAGACGACTTTCGAAATTATTCGGAAAAATCACTCGAATTTGAGGAAAAAAAGATCGTTTTTTTCGGCGGAAACGGGCGCGGAAAAACGAATATTCTGGAAGCGATTTCAATTCTGAGCGTCGGCAAAAGTTGGCGTGAAACCGCGGCGGTGGACTTGCTCCGCGACGACGCAGAATCAGCGCAAATTCGTAGCGTGGTTCACAACGGCGATCAATTTCGCGTGCAGATCCAGCCGCGGAGCCGGACGTTTTTTCGCAACGACAAAAAAATACCGCGCCACAAATTTTTTGGACAGATTCCGTCGCTGCTTTTTGCGCCAGAACATTTGTCACTTTTTTCTGGAGCAAAACGCGAACGCCAAAAATTTTTCGACCGATTTCTCGCGCAACTCTGGCCAACGTACCGAGAAAATCTCGCTCGCGCCGATCGCGCCGTGCGCCAAAAAAATGCGTTGTTTCGCGAAGTCTGGAAAGATAATTCTGGGATTTCAGAACCCGGGTTCGAAAACGCAATCCGACCGTGGAACGAAATTCTCGCGGAATCGATTCCGGAAGTTTGGCGGTTGCGAACAAAATTTCTCGCGTCGCTCGCGGAGCCGCTGCAGACGCAACTTTCTGAAATTTCTGCCGCGTCCGATCCGGTTGCGGTTTCCCTGGTTTCTCCCGAACATTTCGATCCGAGTCCAGACGGCGTGCGCGCGTTTTTTTCTCAAAATTTTGCTCGCGAATCCGCGGCCAAAAAATGTTTGCTCGGACCGCATCGCGACGATTTTCTTTTTTCCCTGCGCGAGCGATCGCTGATCACGACGGCGAGCCGCGGCGAGGAACGATCGGTGTTGCTGGCACTTTTGGCGGCACAAAAAAACATTTTGTCCGATTTTTCTGGCCAAGTTCCGGTGCTGCTGCTGGACGACTGTTTTTCCGAACTCGACGACGATCGGCAGGCGGCGCTCCAAAAACTCTGCGTCGGCACGCAGGCGTTTTTCACGACCACGCACGAGGAACATTTCGCGCGGTTCGACGGCGATGTTCAAAAAATTAAAATTTAGTTTTTCAGTTTTTTTTCAAAAAATTCCAGAATTTCTGCCGCGTAATTTTCCAAAATTCCATCGCCGTGTCCGCGATTTTTTGCCACGATCAATTTCGAATCGGCGCCCGCGGCGGTGAGTTTTTTGTGAAATTCCTGACTTTCTTCGACCGGAACAATTTTGTCCAGATCTCCGTGAATCAACAAAAACGCCGCATTATTTTTCCCCACAAATTCGATCGCGCCGCAGCGCAGCGTGTTTTTTCGGCACGCGATTTTCTGCTCCGCAAATCCGGCCGATCCGTACAAATCCGCGACGGCAACAACTTCGCTCGAAAAATTTGGGAACCCGAGATTTTTTCCCTCAAAAATTTCCACGCCCGCGGTCGTGCCGAGCAGTGCGGCGAGATTTCCGCCAGCAGAAAATCCGAGCGCACCGATTTTTTCTGAATCGATTTCAAAAACTTTTGCACCGGCGCGGAGAAATCGAACGGCCGTTTTCGCGTCGTGAATTTGCGCTGGCCACGCGGCTTCGTCGAGCAGTCGATAATTTATCGCGGCGACCGCGAATCCGTTTTTGAGCAGCGGAATTTTTTCGGTAATTTTGCCTTTGTCGCCCTGCCGAAATCCGCCGCCGTGGATCCACAAAATCACTGGCGATTTTCCCGGGAACACATTTTTATCTGGCAAAAAAACATCGATCAGCACGTTTTCCGAAATTTTTTTTTCGTACGGAATATTTTTGTACGCCGTAAAATTTTGTTCCGTGGTTTTGAATTTTTCCAGAATATTCTCTGGCACGGCGACCGACGTTTCCGCACGAATTTCTGGTGCGGGTGCAACTTTTTCTGGCGACGCGCACGCGGTCAGCAGTGCGGCAAAAACGAGAAATCCGAGTCGAAAAAAATTCATTTTCAGTTCAGAAAATTTGAGAAAACGCAGAAATATTTTAGCACAAAAATTATTTTTTCCGCCGCCCTTTAAAATCATTCATCGCGTCGCGCATCTCGATCGTCATCGGCGTTCCAAAAAATCCGTACCGATCGCGCAGCTGATTTTCGATGTACCGGCGGTACGAGAGGTGAAACGCTCGCGCGTTGTTGACGTGGAACAAAAATTTTGGTGGCGCGCTCGCGACCTGGCTGACGAGCTTGATTTTTCCGCGTTTCGTTCCGATCGCCGGCATCACGTGTCCGTACACGATTTCTGGCAAAATTCGATTCAAGTCCGCGGTGGGAATTCGTTTTTTCCGTTCGGCGGCGAGTTCTCGCACCGTTCCCCAAAAATCTTTCAGTCCGCGCCCGGTTTTCGCTGAAAAAAACAGCACCGGACACGGCGGCAAAAATTTTACTTTTTGCATCAAATAATCGTGATATTTCGTGCGAATTTTATCCACGTCTTCGTCCCACATCGGAACTTCGTCGAGTTCGCGTTCATCAGTTTCTTCGCGGGCGCGGGATTTTTCGATCGCGAGATCAAACTTGTTCACGCAGAAAATAATCGACTTTCCCGCTTCCAAAATTTTCCCGGCGATGGCTGCGTCCTGGTGCGTCACTCCGTCGAGCGCATCGATCAAAACGGCGCAAACGTCGGCGCGTTCGATCGCGTCGGTCGAGCGCACCCGACTCCAAAATTCCAAATCGCGCTGGTCGTCTTTTGTTCCGGGTTTTCGCGCCGTTTTTCCCGGGCGACGCAGTCCCGCGGTGTCGATCAGCACGATCGGATTTTCGTTTTCAAATTTCACTTCTGTGTCGAGTGTGTCTCGCGTGGTGCCGGCAATTCCTGAAACCACGGAAACCGCTTTTCCGAGCAATTTGTTGAAAAGCGAAGATTTCCCAACATTTGGGCGCCCGACAATCGCGAGACGAATTTTCTCCGTCGGAGGTTCTGGCGCTGCCGGAAGAAATTTTAGTTTTTCCAAATGTTTCTCGATCGCGTCGATCAAATCGTCGGTTCCGAGAAAATTTTTCGCGGACAAAATGTGCGGTTCGCCCAGTCCCAGTTTCATCGCTTCCCAGTTTCGAATTGTTCCGTCGTCGAGTTTGTTCATCGCAAAAATCACTGGTTTTCTTGCGCGGCGGAGTTTTTCCACGATTTCAAAATCGTCCTGCGTGAGTTCGGCTTTTCCGTCCACGAGAAAAACCAGCACGTCGGCGTTTCGTCCGGCGAGTTCGGCCTGCGCCTGGATTTCTTTTTCCAAACTTTCTCCGGTGTCGCTCGTCAGTCCAGCGGTGTCCACGAGCAAAAAATTGAAAACTTCGCCCTCGAGTTTCGTCACGAGGCTGTCACGAGTCGTGCCCGGCGTGGGCGACACGATCGCTCGGCGTTCGCCGAGAAGCGCGTTCCAGAGCGTGGATTTGCCGACATTTGGGCGGCCGATGATCGCGACGGTGGGAAGGTGAGTTTGCATCGCGGGGAAAGTAGCGATTTTTCAGGAAATTACAAGTCGAGAGTTGACAAAATTCATTTTTTCACGATAAATGATCTGTTTCTTTCGATGGGAAATAAAATTTCGCCGTCGTGGGACAGATCTTTTACAATTTTTTTTCCGGATTTTTTGGGAGAATTTTGTTCGCGTGTGCGGGCAGAACTCTCTCAAAAAATTTTTCAAACGTAAAAATAAATAAAAATTATGAATTTAAAAAATGGACTCATCGCTTTTAAAAATGGACTTAACGCCGCACAGAAGGCTGAACTCGGGACACTGCTTTTTGGTCTTGCCGAATTATTGATAATCCTTGGTTTGGGGAGGTGGGGAGAAAAAAACAATTCCCAGATTTGTGACTGTTTTGTGACAGATTGTGCTGCTTATGTCTTTGTCATCGCGATCGGGTTGATGATTCCGGTTTATTTTCTTTTAAGAAGACAATTCCGGAAGAAACTTCGGGAAGAATTAGTGAAGGAACTTCAGAATAAATTCCCAGAGAGTTTTCCGGAAAAAAAATTGTAAAAACTTGGGCGGGCAGTGAATATTTTTCATCGCCCGTCCGCAAAACCTTTCAAACGCGACTTCGTGCCGCTTTTTTTTGTGGTACAATTTTTACGATGCTGAGTTTTCTTCGAAAATTGGTTCCGGAGCGATCGTGGGTGCGGCTGACGTACCACAAATTTTCTGCGATTGTGGCGGCGATGTGTTTCCGATTTCCCGCAAAAAAATTGAAAGTCATTGCGGTGACTGGAACTTCTGGAAAATCCACGACGGTGGAGTTAATTCATTTTCTGCTGCAGTCGGGCGGTAAAAAATGCGGCGCGCTGTCGACGATTCAGTTTCACATCGGCGACGAAATTTTCTCAAATATTTCGCTCCGCACCACGCTCCGTGCGTGGAAAACGCAGAAATTTCTTCGAAAAATGGTTTCTGAAAAATGCGAGTGCGCGGTGCTCGAAGTTTCGTCGCACGCGATCGACCAGCACCGGATCTGGGGAATTCCCGTCGACACCGCAGTTTTGACAAATATTTCCGACAACGAACATTTGGATTATCACGGCGATTTCGCAGATTATGTGCGGACAAAAATGCAGCTTTTTCAAAATCTAAATCTCAGTTTTCGAAAACCGCACGTGCCGAAACAAATAATTTTGAACGCGGACGATCCGCAGTACGACCGATTTCGCGACATCGCAGCGGATCAATTTTGGACATTTGCGCGGAGAAATTCTGCAGATTTTCGTCCGTCGGACGTCAAACTTTCGGCGCAAAAAACCGAATTTTTGCTGCGCGTGCCGAATCACGAGGAAAAAATTTCCGTGCCGCTGGTGGGTGCGCACAATCTCGAAAACTTGCTCGCGGCGATTGCGGTGGCGCGCAGCGCAAAAGTAGATTTGGGCGCGATTGCGAAAAATTTACCAAAATTGCGCGGAATTCCCGGGCGACTCGAGTCGATCGATCGCGGACAAAAATTTGGCGTGGTGGTGGATTTTTCGTACAAACCCAGCGCGCTCGCGGCGATCACCAGCGCGTTGCAACAAATCACAAAAGGAAAATTGATCGTCGTCTGGGGCGGTGCGGGCGGACGTGCGGCAGAAAATTGGCACGCGTGCGCGGAAATTTTGGATAAAAAATCTGACGAAATTATTTTGACAACCGACGATCCGGGCGACACCGATCCGAAAAAAATTGCGAAAGAAATTTCTAAAAAAATAAATCGAAAAGAGGGCGACCGATTTTTCGAAATCGAGGATCGGTACGAGGCGATCCGGTACGCAATTTACGCAGCAGAACCGGGCGACACCGTTTTGATCGCGGGACGTGGACACGAAAAAATCCAGAAAATTGGCAAAAAAAATATCGTGTTTGACGATCGAGATGTTGCGCGCGAGATTTTGGAGTTCGCAGAAAAACAGAACTTGCTGGAGAAAAAAAAATAGCGGGGAAGTCTTGAAGTTTGGAAGTTTCGAGAAAGAAAAAATACTTGAAAATTTCACAAAAATCGGCAAATGTGGAGGTGAAAGATTTTTTTAAAAATTTCCAAAATGCTGAACGAACTCACCGCTGCGATGGAAAAAGCCATCGAACACATGAAATCGCAATTTTCGTCGCTGCAGGCGGGGCGTGCGAGCGCGTCGATGGTGGAAGATTTGTCCGTCGAAAGTTACGGTTCTGCGATGCCGCTTCGCTCCGTGGCAAATATTTCGTGTCCGGATTCAAAAACAATTCGGATCGAGCCGTGGGATAAAAATTTAGTTTCTGTGGTTGAAAAAGCTGTGATTGCGGCAGATATTGGAATTATGCCGCAGAATTTTGGTGATTATTTGATTTTGCCGGTTCCGCCGATGACGGAGGAACGCCGAAAAAAATTGGTGAAAATCGTGCACGAAGAATCCGAAGCGGCGAGAATTGTCGTTCGAAATTTGCGACAGGACACGATGAAAAAAGTGAAATCTCAAAAAGATTCGGGTGAAATTTCAGAAGACGATCAGAAACGATTTGAAAAACAAATCCAGGAAAAAGTCGACGACACCAACAAAAAAATTGATGAGTTGTCGAAGAAAAAAGAGTCCGATATTTTAACCGTCTGATGAACAATCGCCGGCGCACACAAACACGAAAACGGGAGCTGCTTATTTCTTCCAATCAAAGTACGCGGCGCGTGCGACGTTTTCGAAATCCGTTTTTGAATTCGATTGTGAAGTTTTTTTGGATCAAGAGATTGGTAAAATTTTGCAGTCGTTCGCTGATTTTGAGTGTCGTTCTTTTTTTGATGCTTGGATTCGTAGTTTTTGCGACAGCTTCGCCTTATTTTAATATCAAAAAAATTGACGTCGTTCGCGACAATCCAAACATTTCTCCGGCCGCAATTGAAGCGGTTTTGACCGATTTTTATGAAAAAAATATGTTGTTTCTCCGCGACGCGGACGTTCGTTCGCGATTGCACGCGGAGTTTCCCGAGTTTCGAGAAATTTCTGTGAACGAAAAATGGCCGTCCACGATTGAGTTGAAAATCCAGGTTTCGCCGCCGATGTTCACACTTTTCAACACAGAAACCGCGAACTTTTCTACCGTTTCGGAGGACGGAGTGATTTTGGCAGAGTCGCTCGGTGAAAATCTTTCGGTGGTGAAAGTTTTTCAGCATCCAGAACCGCTGCTGGAGCGGCAAGAATTCATAAATGCGAATAGTTTGCAAAAAATTTTGGACGCACAAAAAATGCTGTTGCGCGAGCTCGGACTCCCGATTTCAGAAGTGCGAATTCTTTCTCGGGCAAACGAATTGCACCTGGTCACGCGTGGCGAAGTTGCGATTTGGATTGATCTGTCGTTGCCGATCGAACCACAAATTCAAAAACTTGTCCTGGCGGAGAACGAAATTGATCTGGGTTCAAACTCGCTCGAGCACATTGATCTCAGGATTCCGAAGCAGATTTTTTGGAAATAAAAAAGTTTTGAAATACCGAAGAAATGAAGTTTTGAAGTTTTAAAATTCATTTTCAAAATTTCTGATTTGTCGTACACTCCGCTCGCGTATTTTTTTTTAAATTTCAAACAAAATGAAAATTTCTGTGACCTCCAAAATTCCGGTGTGCGACGCGCTTTGTGTGTTTTTGCCAGAAAAAAAATTCGACGCAAAAGTTTTTGGAAAATTATTGCCAAAACCGCTCGTGGACGAAATTTTGGCGCGAATGGGGGCGGGAGATTTCACGGGAAAATTTGGGGAAGTGTTTCAGATTTTTGTAAAAAATATTTCCGCAAAAAAAATCCTGCTGATCGGTGCTGGAAAAAAAGATGACAAATTGGAGCAACGAAAAATTTCCGGACTCGCGGTGCGAGCGGCGAAAAAACAGAAATGCAAAAGTGTCGCATTTTTATTTTCGAAAAATTTTGATGTTCTGAGGATCGCGTCGGGCGCAATTTTGGGCGCGTACGAATTTAAAATCGGCGACATTTCTGAGCGATTCGAAATTCAAAAAATGCAACTGGTGACCGAGCAAAAAATTTCAAAATCCGAGTTGGACGCGGAGATTTCTGCCGCGGAGGCGACCAATTTTACGCGCGAACTGGTGAATTTGCCGAGTAATTTTGCGACGATTGATTTTCTCGTCGGGGAGGCGAAAAAAATTGCGAAAACGAAAAATATTTCGCTCAAAATTCTCGATCGAAAAAAACTGGAAAAACTCGGAATGGGCGGCGTGCTCGGCGTGGCGCAGGGATCGGATCAGGAAGCGCGCGTGGCGATTTTGGAATTTTCAAATGGAAAAAAATCAGATGCGCCGATCGCGCTCGTGGGAAAAGGCGTCGTTTTTGATTCCGGCGGCTACAATCTCAAACCGGTGAATCACATTGAAACAATGCACCAGGACATGGCGGGCGCAGCGACGGTTTTGGGGGCGTTTCGCTGGCTGGCGGACGCGCAGCCGAAAAAAAATGTTGTCGGAGTTTTGGGACTCGTCGAAAACTCGATTTCTGGGCACGCGTACCGGCCGGGCGATATTTTGAAAATGTCGAACGGAAAAACCGTTCACGTCACAAACACGGACGCGGAGGGGCGATTGGTGCTGGCAGATTGTCTGCATTTTGTTTCTCAAAATTACAAACCGGCGCAGATTTTTGATTTTGCGACGCTGACCGGTGCGGTGGTTGCGGCGCTCGGAACACAAATTACTGGCGTGATGGGAAACGATAAAAAACTTTTGAAAGAATTTTCGGTCGCCGCTGAAAAATCAGACGAACTTGTTTGGGAGTTGCCGATCACCGATTTTTTCCGAGAAAAAGTGAAAGCCGAGCAGGCGGATCTCCAAAATTGGACGGCCGGCGTCAACGCGGGAAGTTCGATGGCGGGCGCGTTTTTGCAGGAATTTGTCGGCAAAAAAATCGACTGGTTGCACGTCGACATCGCGGGAACCGCGTTCAACGAAAAATCGGGCGACGAACTTTCTCCGCGCGGCGCGACGGGCGCGATTGTCCGCACGGTGTGCGAGTTTTTGAAAAAAAGTTAAAAGTTCAGAGTTGAAAAAACAACCCCCGGTCCCCCTTGTCAGGGGGGAAAAAATTAAAAGTTCAGGGTTACGAGTTTTAAAAAGGTAAAAAGTCCGGGCTCCTCTCCTCGACAATTTCCTCGTTTTCAAAATTATCGGCGAACTTCTTCCGCGAGTCGAAATCCCGGAGGCGCGAGCTGCGAGGACGCTTTTCCGTCGAGACGGATGATGAACGACGATCCGTTTTCGTCGCACTGATTTGCCGAAATTTCTGTGCAGTCGCCGCCGCCCAGCGGGAATTGTCGCACGAAGTTGAGATCGTATTTTTTCGCCAGTGTGTCGTTGATCGTGTCGCCCCACGGAGTTTTCAACGCAGTTTCGTCGTTCGCGCCGCCGATCGTGTTGTGCGTCAAAAGTGCGCCGGTGAGCCGCAGTTGGTTTTCAAGTCCGGATTCTGTCCAGCCAGAAATTATGTCGGTTGTGTTTGTCAAAATCGCGCCGTCGGCATAAAATGATCCGCTGATTTCTTTCACGGCTGGGCGGACAAAAATATTTCCTGTTGTCGGTGGCGTCGTGGCGTCGTCGTTGATCAAAATCACGCCGAACGAATCTTGATTTTCGGTTGCGGTCGCGTACGTCAAATCGCCAGAAATAATCAGATTTCCGTTGTGGACGATGAGCGTATTTTGCCCGGCGGGAAGTTCGCCGGAAATTGTCAGACTTCCATTTTCCAAATTCACGAGCACGACGTCCGTGTCGTTGAACGAAGTTTCCAAAGCAAAACTCGAATCGGCAACAATTCCGCGGATCATTCGAAACGCGTTTTGCGTAATTTCTTCGCGAATGTCAGTTGCCGTGACCGCTCCAATATTTAAAACGGGCGTTTCACTGTTTTCGTCGACAAAAAAGTTTTTCGAAATGTCGCCCTGCGCGTTGCCCTCGATGTCGACGCCGACGTTTTCCGCGACGGGAACGCAATTTTCTTCGGTCACGCTCGAGCACGTCGTCGCTCCGCAGTCAAACGCCTGCACGGGATTTTCTACGTTTGGCGATGGGACGGGACAGGTTTCGTAGCCGACCGGAGTGTCGCCGATGCTGTACCCGATTTTTGTTGAAAATGAAATATCTGTCGTGGAAATTCCGGCGTCAAAATTATTTGCAAAATTTGAAATCGGAGTTCCGAATTCAGAAAAAGCTCCGAACGAAAAACTGTCGAGTCCGCTTTGCGCGGCACCAAAAATACTCCCGGTAATTCCAGAAAATCCGGTGGGAAAACTTCCGGCCCAGGTTGCGGGTTCGGTCGGATCGGTGAGCGAGAGATTTGCCGTGATTTTTGTGGTGGGATCGCCCTCGGCAGAAATTATTTCGGTGGAAATTGCTTCGGCCGTCTGCGAAAAGGGATGCGCGAATTGCAGCGGAATCGTTTTGAAAATATCGCCGTCGCCACTGTCGCCGAGCAATCCGCTGAGTTTGATCGTCGGGAGCGAAAACTGAAATTGAATTTCTCGCGCGGCAGTTTCGGGAATCGAATTTGTCGTGGCTTTTTTGAGCGAGGGAACTTTCGCGGTGATTTTGAATATTTTTTCGGGAGCATTCTGTTCGAAATCGAACGGAAGTGAATCCATCGTCGAACTTCCGCCCGCGAGCAGTCCGCCGAGAAACGAAGTTCCGCCAATTTCTGCCGCGGGATCGGGATTACTTTCGGTCGTTTCCAAATCGGAAACAGACAGCGTTTTTTCTGTGTCGTTGAGTTGTGTCACGGGATTTTCAAATTTATCTTTCACGACGAGCGTGAGTTCGCACTCGTTTTTGACGTCTCCAACTTTCGAAGATCCGGTGGCGACCGCGTCGTTGCAATTTTCATTTTTTGTGAGCGTCGAAGTTGCGTCGCTCGGTGTTCCGGGATTTATTTCAAAATTAAATTCCACCGGAGTTCCGGTGTTTTCCGCACCGTCGACGGGCGTGATTTTCACCGAATAATCTCCCGCCTGCCGAAAACAGTGATTTCCGGCGAGGAATTCTGCTTGAAATTCTCCGTCCGCTTCGGTCATTCCAAAATCTTCCAGAGTTGTGGTGAAAATATTTCCAGATTGTCCGAAGCAATTTAAAACGGTGTTGGGAATGTCTGGCGAAAAAGTAATTTCAATTTGAGAAAGTTCCAGATCGAGTCCCGCGGCGGGAATTTCGTCTGCCAAAATTATTCCCGGGATCAGCAGAAACGCACCGAAAACAATCGATAATTTTTTCATTTTATTTTGAAGTGAATTCACTCGCCGATATTTTTGCAGATTTTTTTTGAAAATACAATTTCCGGAAAAACGTTGTGTCAGAAAAAAAAATGAGTATTTTTGAAGTAATGAAGAAATATTTTTTGGCGACGGCGATTTTATTTCTGGCTTCCGTGGCGCACGCATCTCCGGAATTGGTGCAGATCGTCAATTTTGAATGGAAAAATGGAGCGCTCGAATTTACGTCGCTCGGGTCGGGAACCGCGATTGAAAAAAATTTAATTCTGACCAACAAACACGTCGTGACAGAAAACAATGCGCCGTCCGATTTTATTTTGCTCTGCCCCGCGCAGACAAAATCGTCGCTGCCGGTGAACTGCACGATTTCTGCGGCGGTGGTCGCGACGCATCCAACCTGGGACGTGGCGCTCGTGCGGCCGCTGGATTCGGAAGTTTTTTTCCCGTCCGTGCGGTTTGTGTCGACCGATCCGCGGGTGGGAGATCAGTTGCGCGTCGAAGGATTCCCGATCACGACTGAAAAATTTTCAAATTTCGGCGGAACGCAGACGATGGAATCCATAAAAACCTGGCTCACCGACGGCGGAGAATTAAAAATGCGCGGCGATCACATCACGGTCACACGCGGAAAAGTGAAAAAAATAGGAATTTTGCAGACGACAGAAGAAAAATATTTTCTCACAGACGTAAAAGCAAATTACGGAAATTCTGGCGGCGCGGCGTTTGACCAGTCTGGGAATTTCGTGGGCGTTCCGACGCTCCGCGACACCGAGTACAACGCGCTGATTTTGGCGGTGAGCCAGCTTACTGATTGGATCGACGAAAATCGGGACGGATTTCCGTACGTGGCGGAAGAAGTTTTGGATTTTTATCAGCAACATTTGCGAGCTGGCGCGACCGATTTGAAATCAACGACGATTTTTAATCGCGATCTCGGAGTCAAGCGCGGGATTCCGCGACGAGAAAACGAATCACTGGACAGCGATCAATCCACATTTGTAAAATGGGATGATCGAAAAACGATGGTTGAAGATAATTGGGATGCGCTCAATCGCGGAACTGGCGAGCGGGTGACCCGGACGCCACAGTACAAATATTCGCTCGGAGCAAATCGACACCGAGAAAATGTTTCCGAACAAGAACGCTCGCCCACCGAAGTCGACAAACCGTCGCGACCAATGTACTCCGGGTACAGATTTCGATCGCGGTTTTCGCCGCCATCTTTTTTGAAAAAGACGGATGACTGAAAAATTTGAAATTCTGGAATTTCCACATCTTGAAGACGATCGCGGAACGTTGACGCCATTTGAATTTGAAAATCTTCCGTTCGCGCCAGAACGCGTTTATTTCGTCACCGCAAAAAATGGTGCAGTTCGTGGCGGGCATGCACATTTTGTCGAAGAAGAAATTTTTGTCGCGGCGCGCGGTTCGATTTCACTTCTCGTCAACGACGGTTCGGGCGATCAGCGAATTTTTCTCGACGCACCAAATCGCGCGGTTTGGGTCAAAAAAAATTGTTGGCACGAGCTGCACGATTTTTCCGACGACGCGGTCGTGGTGGCGATTTCTTCCACGAAATATTTTCCCGGTGAAAAAAATTATCAGACGGATAAAAAAGTATTTTTGGAAAAATAATCACCGAAACTTTTTTGCAACTCGGTACAGCGCGTACCAGAATTTTCGAAAAACAATTTCGCGCCCCGGGAGGTATTTTTTTCGTGCGCCGCCAAATTTCCATTTGAATTCTGAAATTCCCGCGTACGCGTGTTTTGGTTCATTTTCTGGCGCGATTCCCAAAAAATCGTACGACTCGCAGCCGCGTTTTTTCGCCTCGCGGATCATTTCCCACTGCAATCCGTACGGCGCCATCAGCGGACGAAACCGCGGAGCAGAGGTCGACGCGCCAAAATAATAAATCGCTTTTTTTCCACAAAAAGTTGTGATCGCGCCGGCGATCGGTGTTTCGTCTTTTTCTGCCAAAAAAAGAACGGCGTGTTCCGGCAACGATTTTAAAAATTTTTCGTAGTACGATTTTTCGTGTCCCGAAAATTCATCGCGTCCCGTTGTTTCCAAGTTCAGACTCCAAAAGGCATCCAGCGTTTTTTGCGAAAAGTTCGCGCTTTCTGTTTTTCGAAATTTTACGTTGTGTTTTTCCGCGAGCCGAATGTTGTACCGACCTTTTCGTTTCATTTCCGCGAGAAGTTCTTCTTCCGATTTTTTTAAATCCAGCTCGAGCGTGTCGGTCGGCTGATAATTTTGGGTTGCGGGGCGACTTTTAAATCCGAACCCGGGATCTAAGATCCCGGGTTCTTTTGTGTACGGATCCGCTCTCCAAAAAACTTCTCCGGATTTTTGCAACCTTTTCGCAATCTCTGAAACCAGGAATTTTGCCGCGTCCAAATTTTCATTTTCCCACACCGGACCGCGTGCCGAGTACGTCCATTTTTTTCCAAAAAACCCAGTGTTCATCGACACACAGAAAGTTGTTGCAACTATTTTGCAATTCTTTTTTACGCCCCAGCCGTGCACCGGACCGCGCCCGGGAATTTTTTCCTGCAGGTTTTTCCACGCGGAAAGTTGGTGCACGCTGCCGCGCGAACATTTCAGTACAAAATCGTCCCATTCTTTTGCCCGAGATTTTTCAAATTCGAATAATTTAAACGACATCACTGCGGAGTGTAAATGACGCGGATTTCGGTTTGCGCGGTTTTCCCGTCGGGGCCGAACGCTTTGATCGCGTACAGATTTTCGCCGGATTTCATATTTCCGTACTGAGCGTTTGCCGTGTACTGAAATTTTGTGTTGCCGACTCTGAATTTTTGCAGCCGAAATCCGTTCACTTCCACGGCGTTTGTTTTTGGATCGACGAGTCCAGAAATTTTTACCACGGATTCCGTTGTTTCAAACGCTTCTCCGTCGGCAGGGATCGCGGGTTCGAGCACGACCGGATTTGAAAAATTATTAATTTCGTCAGTCAGATTTGGAGCGGGTTCTGCGGGCGCGGTGGCTTTTGGCGGGATTTGCGTTCCCTCATAAAAAACCCGAACGCTGGTGGCGGGCGATTGTTTTCCCTCGCGTGTGACGGCGACGGCGGAGTACACATTTTCTCCGGGAATCAGCGTCCCAAATTTTCGGCTGGCGAAGTACGACCATTTTCGGTCGCCGGGACGAAATTTTGTCAGCGTGTACCCGTTGACCACGATTTGAAACGCTTCGTCGGGTGCCGTTCCTTCGATCGTCATCGATTCCGTGTGTCCGGGGAAATTCGTGTCCGGATTTGGGGATAAAATTTTTGGCGCTTCGATTTCCGTGTTTACCTCGAGACCGGCTCCTGTTTGTACCGCGGAAATTTCAATTTTTCGCCGAATCTGTGCCGCTTCTTGTGGGGCAAAGTTTTCCAGATTTTGCAAATGCCATTCCGACTCGACAAACTCAGAATCCAAAATCGTGAGCGGATCTTGACCAGATTTTATCGTTTTTGCGGTGGCGGGATTTGCGACGAGTTTTTGTCCCACGCCCATTTCAATCGAATCGAGTGTGTCGCCCGTTTCGTCCAAAATTTCCACGTTCGCGCCGCCTTTCACGAGTCGAATCGTGTCTTCGGTTTCTCCGACTTGCAGATCAAAAACCGTTCCGGTCACTTGCAATCGAGAATGCGCCGTTTCCACGACAAATTTTGATTTTTGGTTCGAAGCAAAATCGTCTTCGCTCACCGTTGCCCAGATATTTCCGCGATCGAGTCGGAGCACGACGGTCTTTTTTTCTGATCGCTGATTCAGTTTTTCAAAAAAAAGTTCGGTGTCGCCGCCCAAAAAAATCGTATTTCCGCCAAAAATTTCCAGCGAAATTCGTGAGTTTGGGCTCGTCCGGAGCGAATCTCCTTCCAAAAATTGTTGTTCTGAGTACGCGCGTGTCCACGTTTCGGTCTCGTCCAGTGAAAATTCGGCGACGCCTTTTTGAATTTGCAAAACCGCGGCGCTGGTTTCGGATCGTCCTTCGGAAAAAATTGCCTGAAAAAACTTCACACCGCCCCAAATCACCAGCACGACGATAAAAAAACTGACCAGCGGGCGGTAATTTCGCGGCCGTTGTCGTGAGTGAAAACGGTGTTTTGCGTATTTTCGGCGGGGCGATCGGTGTCTCATCATCGCGGGGTATTTTTCCGAAAAATTAGCTTGTTGGCAAATTTTTTGTTTTTTTGTCCTTAAAAATATAAAATTTCGAATGAAAAATAGAAATAAATTTTCCGAATGTTTAAAAAATGGCACAGCCTCGGCGTGGGATTTCTCGCGGTACTTTTTGTGATTGGGGTTTTTCCCACGTCCACAGCGGATTCTGCGACGAATCGAATTCTTCCGATGCTCAAAATTTCTCTGACGACGCCGGGAACACAAAAAATTTCTCAGGTTCGGGGAACTGCGTTTGTCGTTTCTGAAAAATTGTCGGGCGACGTGCACGCGATTTCGTTCCGACTTTTTGACAAAAATTTTGCAGAAGTTTGGGCGGAAACGTGGGATTGGCGGGACGCTTTTTCCCAGGGAAAACAAGTGATCGTTCCGTTCAGTTTTGATTTTTCAACTCAAAAATTCTCCGGCGATCTGAATTTCAAAATATCGCTGCTGGATCGCGAAAATGTCGTTTTGGCACAAAATCGCCAGAAAATTTTATTTCCCGTGGCAGAAAAATCTGTCGTCCGGTTTTCCGAAATTTCAAATCTCACGCTCGACACGTCCGACGAAAAATCCACCGCGCAGTTTTCGTTTTTCAATCGCGGCGAATTTGGAGATTTTCAGGGAGAAATTTCCGTGTACGAATCGTCGCCCGACCGCCCCAAAATATTTTTTGCGCGCTCTGATTTTCAAAATATTGATCACGGCGGCGAGCAGGAATTTTCCGTTTCGTTCGATCGTCCGGCGCGGCCGCAGGTGTACGAAGTTGAGGCGCGGGTGGCGAAAAAAATGGGCGAAGCGGTCACGGGCGTTTTAAAAAAAACATTTCTTGTCGACGGCGCGTTCGGTGAAATTCATCGCGCGGGGGTTTCCGCGGAAAAATTTTGGCGGGCGGGCGAGACCGCGACGCTCCAATTTTCTGGTGCACTGGTGCCGATGACGGAGGATCCGTTGGACGTTTCCTTTTCAATTTGGTCGGAGGAAAATGGCGAAAAATTCGAGCAAATTTCCGAGTCGTACCAAATTTATTCTGATCGAAAAAGTGGAGATTTTTCCGACGAAAAAGAAGTCACGATTTTGCACGAGACGGGGAAACTTTTGGGGAAAATTTCCATCGCGCGCGGCGAAATCGTTTTGGGTGAACGAAATTTCGAAACGATCGAATCTGAAAAATGGGTGCGAAACGAAGGTCAGTCCACCGTTTCATTCGAAATTGAAAAAGCGGTCGGCGAATTTTCAGAAGCGTCGTTGGAACAAAAAATCGCGCTGCTCGCGGGGGCGATCGGATTTTTGTTGATCATTTTTCTGGGAATTATTTTTGCGCGGCGTTCGCGAAAAACACTGGTTTTGATTTTGGTCGTGGCGATCGGAAGTTTCGGCGCGCAGGTGCACGCAGAGTGGAACAGCGAAGTTTGGGAAAACTCGGTTCAAGAACTTCGAGCGGCGTACAATCCGCAAAAGTTAGATTCTATTTCTGCTGGATTTCGAACGATCCAAATTCGCGGCGCGCTGCTGCACCAGAATTTGGAGGGACCATTTCAAAGCGAAATTCTCAACGATGGCGGTGCGACGATTCTCGCAACGTTGAAATTTTTTCGAGAAGACGCGCCGGAGGGAGAATCGCCGGTGTACGAAATTTCCGTTTCGCCGGATTCTTTTCAGGTTTTGGAGGGAGAAACGCTGGATTCAGAATTTCAGGTTTCTGTGGAATTGCCCGGCGATTTGGAAAGAATGAACGATGGCGAGTACGCGGTGCAATTGACGTTTAGCGTTCCGCAGTCGGGGGAAGCGTTCAAACCGTGGGTGATTCAAAACGATCTTTTGAATGAGAACGAAGAAATTCCACTTTTGCTGGGAAGCGTTTTGCTCGATCAGTCGCCGCCGGATTTGTCTTTTTGGTTTGGCGCAAAAAGTGGAGAAATGCTGTTGGAAGATTTTGAATCCGCACAAAATGTGTGGGCGGTTCCCGAGTGCGGAGACGCGGGGAGCGGCTGCGTGATTCAGCCGAACGCGTTTCAGATTTTTGAAAATTACTGCGAAGATTCTGCGGCGTGTTCGTCGGGGATTCGTCAATTTGAAATTTGTGATTGGGTGGGAAATTGCGCGACGACAACGGCGACCGAATTTCAAATGACGGCGATCGACAAATCTCCGCCAGAAATTTCTGCGATTTCGTTGAAAGGATTTGACGATGACGACGAGAGTGTGGATCGCACGATTTCAACTTCCTCCGGAGAAGCAACGATGAAAGCGGTGTCGCAGTACATTTTGTCGCTGGTCGCGACGGATTCTGGCGGGACGATTGATCCGCCGAGTTCCGTGCCGGCGTGTGAAAATAGTGACGATTTCAATTTAATTTCGGGAGTTTGCGCAGCGCCCGCGCCGTGCATGACGGAGGATTTTTCTCTCGGATTTTACAGTGAGTCGGGAAAATGCGTGGAGGGCGAATGTCCCAGCGGATACAAATTGGAAACGAATTTGAACGGGAATTCCATTTGTATTTTGATTCCGACGCCGACGAGTTGCAGCACGTCGTTTTCGCTCAGTTTTCCATTTTGTTTCGAAACAGCTGAAACGTGCAGCACGTCATTTCCGTTGGGATTTGAATTTTGTTTCGAATAAAATTTTTTGAAAAAGCGTGGCCAGATTGTTTTGGAAGAAAAAATTTGCAACTTGACAATGTGGCGGCGCCTCACCTAAAATGTTCTCGACTGTAATTTTTAAATTTTTACACAACATGATGAAAAAAGTACCCGCTTTCATGGCCGTGGTTGCTTTGGTCGGTGCAGGATTATTTCTCACCGGTTGTTTGCCAGCTGACGAAGACGCACCAGTTGTCGAGCCAGTTGCGGAGGAAGAAGTTTTGCTTCAGCTTGACACGGAGAGCTTGACTCCCGTCATCGAAGAAGAAGCACCAGTAGTTGAAATGGAAGAAGCAGTTGTCACTGAAGAAGATGTGATGGAAGAAGAGGAAGCACCGCTGCCAGACGAACCAATGATGGAGGAATAATTTTTCTCAAAACTTGAAAAATAGAAAAACCCGCTTCGGCGGGTTTTTTAAAAATTTGAATTTTTGAAATGGCCGATTATTTTTCTTCCGCTTTTGCAGAAAGTTTTTCTTGTTCTGGGCGCATCAACGGAAAAAGCACCACGTCTCGCAAATTCGGCTGTCCGGTGATCAGTGCGACGAATCGATCGATTCCCATTCCAAATCCTGTCATCGGCGGAAATCCGTGTTCCATCGCCGTCAAAAAATCTTCGTCGATTTCCATCGCTTCTTCGTCGCCGTTTTTTTTCGCCGCGGATTGTTCTTCCAAAAGTCGGCGCTGCTCGCTCGGATCGATGAGTTCGCCGTACGAATTCACGATTTCCCAGCCCGCGACCAAAAGTTGGTACACGTCCGACGTTCCGTCGCCGTTCGGGCGCGCGAGCGGTTTCAAATCGGTCGGCCAGTCTGTCACAAAAGTTGGTTGCACGAGATTTGGGCGCGCGGTTTTTTTGTACACGTGATCGAGCAAATTTCCGCGACTCATTTTTGCCGCCTCGCTTTTTGGTAATTCGCAATTTTTCACCGAAAAAATTCGCAGCTCGTCGATCGTGATTTTGTGCAGATCGATTTTCGCGTATTTTTTCAATAAATCCCCAAACTTCACGCGCGGCCAGTCGCCCGCCCACTCGATTTCCACCGGTTTTTCATTTTTATCCAAAATCGAACATTTCGTCGTTCCCAAAACTTTCGGCACGATTTTCTGGATCATTTCCTGCGTCCAGTTCATGTTTTTTTCCAAATCGGCGTACGCCGCGTACCACTCCAGCATTGTGAATTCTTGCAAATGCGATGGATCCATTCCTTCGTTTCGGAAACATTTTCCGATTTCAAAAACGCGTTCAAATCGTCCCGCGAGCAACATTTTGTGTTCGAGTTCGAGCGCGATTCGCAGCACAAATTCTTGGTCGAGTGCGTTGTGGTGGGTTTCAAAAACTTTTGCCATCGCGCCGCCGGCCTGCGGCTGGAGCGTGCGAGTTTCCACTTCGACAAAATCTTTCGCGTGCAAAAAATCACGGATCATTCGAATAATTTTCGATCGAATTTGAAATCGTTCGAACGTTTCATCGTTCGTCATCAAATCCAAATATCGCTGGCGGTAGCACGCTTCGCGGTCGGCGATTCCGTGCCATTTTTCCGGCAGCGGGCGGAGCGATTTCGCCAGCGGAAAAATTTCCGTCGCCAGCAGCGTCGGTTCGCCGTGTTTCGTCAAAAAGAATTCGCCATCAAATCCGCAGAAATCTCCGAGATCCAAAATTTTCTCAAAATTTTTCATCGCGTCGCCGAGCACATTTTTCGCAAAACAAATCTGAAAATCGCCACTCGCGTCGCGCATTTTCAAAAACGCGAGTTTGCCCATCGACCGAAAATTGACGATCCGGCCGCAGAGTTTTCCGTTGGGTTTCGGTTTTTCCATGATTTCCGCTGCGTCGCGCAATTTCGTTTTTCCACAAAATTCGCGGGCTTCGGCGGCGGTGTGCGTGCGGTCAAATTTCTGCGCGTACGGCGCAAATCCAGCGGATTCCCACTGCGTGATTTTCGCGCGGCGCTCGGCGATGAGTTTATTTTCTTCGGACATTTTTTAAATTCTCAAAAAAACGCTCGAATTGTAGCAGTGGACTTGATTTTTCGCAAATTCTGTGGTAGAATTTATTGAATTTTTTGAAAATGCGATACAAAGTTCCGCAAGACGTCCAGCGAGCAGATCAAATCCTGTGGTTTCTCACGCTGCGGCAGGTGATCGCGTTGGTCGTGGGATTCGCGATTTCGTACACGTTGTACTCGTCGCTGTCCAAACAGTACGATCTGAACGAATTTGAAATTGTTTTTATTTGGCTGCCGGCAGCGATTTCTGCCGCGTTTTCGTTTCTCAAAGTCAAAGGCGTTTCGCTTTTCAAATTTATTTTGTTGCTGGTCGAGCAAATATTTTTTCGGCCGCCGCGTCGTCGTTGGTCGATGGGACAGGGCGAGCAGTTCGTTTCGACGACGGTTCCGTTTTCCATGAAAATTAAAACGGAGGAATCCGAACCCGCCCAGGAAAAAGAAGTTTCCTCGGAAAAAATTAAAAAACTCGCACGAGTTCTGGATTCGTCAGGAACTTCCGTTGAAAAAATTTCTCATTCTGCATCGTAAAAATGGCAAAAAAAACTCCCAAAAATCAGACACCTGCGCTCGAGCTCAAGCCCGGCGTAAAAAATGGAACAAAACCTGCGATGCTCGCAACGCAGCGATATTTGCAATTTTCAGAAGTGCACGACGACGTGCTCGTTCTCAAAAACGGGGAACTCCGTGCAGTGCTTGAAGTTTCTTCGATCAATTTCAATCTCAAATCGGACGCAGAACAGACGGCGATTATCCAGTCGTACCAGCAGTTTTTGAACGCGGTGAATTTTCCGGTTCAGATTTTGATAAAATCTCGAAAACTCGACATCGATCATTATTTGGACGATTTGCGAGAAAAAGAACGAAATATTGAAAACGAATTGCTCCGCGAACAAATGTCGAATTACATCGAGTACGTTCAAAAACTCGTGGAATTCTCCGACATCATGGAAAAAAAGTTTTACGTGGTGGTGCCGTACGAACCGCTCCGTGCGCGAAAAAGTGGGATTTTTGCAGACTTTCTTTCGTACATTTCGCCTGCTGACACGGTGGCAGATTTGATGAGCCGAAAGCGTGAGTTTGGGCAGACAAAAAAAGAACTCGATTCTCGTGTTTCCACGGCAAAAGTGGCGCTCGAAAACTGTAATTTGAACGTGACGCAGCTCGGGACGGAACAAATTATTCAGCTTTTTTACCAGTGCTACAATCCGGACACTTCTCGCACGCAAAAAATTTCCTCGATGAACGACATCGCGGTGGACGCGGGACCGGCAGAGAATTTGATCGCGGACAAAAAATGAGACAAGGGAAAGAAGATAACATTGAAACAACCGACACAACGGTCTCTGGATTAATTCGACCGGAAGACGAAGAAGAAATTAAGAGGCTATATGAAAATAAAAGAGGGGTCAAGACAACTTAAGCGAGTTATTTTTAAGAATTTCTAACATTTTACCATAAAGATTTTCGTTGCGATAATTGAACCTGAATTCACATTCTTTGAGGTGTAATAAAAACACTTCTTTTTTAATTCCACGTCTTTTTGAG
>Ga0209249_1000103_pt1 | contig 114648 bp, 99 predicted proteins | sample SaaInlV_200m_DNA_4_FD_184653 | JGI IMG/M metagenome (GOLD analysis project Ga0209249, IMG submission 184653) | Marine microbial communities from expanding oxygen minimum zones in the Saanich Inlet - SI037_S3LV_200m_DNA (SPAdes) (version 2) | ecosystem: Environmental > Aquatic > Marine >... | reverse complement strand
TCAGATAGAGTATTGCCCCAAAGTCAGAGGAATTCCCCGCAACACCTAAGCTCAGACGTTTAGAAACAGACATTCGTTTTTGTCGTTTAAGAACACCACTTAGAAAAAATGCTCTATGATAACGCCTTACTCGCCCGCGCCTATCTCCATGCCTGGCAGCGCACCGGCAAGGTACATTATCGCCAAATTTGCGAAGAGACGCTCAACTTTATTGCCCGCGAAATGACGCATCCCGATGGCGGGTTTTATTCTTCTCTCGATGCCGATTCCGAAGGTGTGGAAGGCAAATTCTACGTCTGGACGCAGGAAGAAATTAAAAAAAATCTAGACAAAGATATTGATTTATTTGAAGCAGCGTATGGGATTAACGCAACAGGCAATTGGGAGGGGAAAATCGTCTTGCAACGCACAACAGATGACGCCACCCTCGCCGCCCGCTTCGCTCTTGACTCTGAACAGGTTCCCGTCAAATTGGCGTATGCCCACAAAAAACTGCTCGTTGCCAGAGAAAAGAGAATCCGCCCCGGCACAGATGATAAAGTCCTGACTGAATGGAACGGACTGATGTTGATTATCTTTGCTGAGGCAGCACGCGTGCTCGATAACGAAGACTATCTCAGTATCGCTCAAGCGAACGCAAATTTCCTTTTCACTGAACTGCGACCTGACGGTCAACTACGCCGCGCATGGAGAAATGGGAAAGCTAGCTCTGAAGTTTTTCTTTCTGATTATGCGGCATTAATTTTAGGCTTGCTTGAACTTTATCAGACCGATTTTGATATTCGTTGGTTCACATCCGCACAAGAACTTGCAGAGGAGATGATTGAACAATTTAGTGATCCTGAAGGTGGATTTTTCGATACGACAGCAAAATCAGCTAAAGCATCTACCCTTCCCTTACGGCCAAAAGAATTGCAGGATAACGCAATTCCATCTGGGAATTCACTCGCGGCAGAGGTGTTACTCAAGCTGGATGCGCTCACAGGCAATGCAAAATATCGCAAATTAGCAGAAGAGACTCTGGGGCTTGTCAGTGACTTTGTTGGCAGATACCCGACCGGTTTTGCGCAGTGGCTTTCGGGCGCAGATTTTAGCATCCATAACGCTAAGCAAGTTGCGGTCATGGGCGATCTGGGGCGGGATGAGACTCAAGCTCTTTTGGCAGAAATTCGTTCGAGCTATAGACCAAATTTGGTGGTGGCACAATCCCCCTATCCCCCCGAAGAAGATTCCCCTGCGCTTTTGAAAAACAGAAAATTAAAAAACGACTTACCCACTGCATACGTCTGTGAAGGTTTTGCCTGTAAGTTGCCTGTGAACAACGCAGAGGAATTACGAGAACAACTCAATCAATAGAGAATGCCCAAGAGCAGCATAAAACGTAAAAATTTACCTGTGATGACCCAAAAGCTAAATAACCGCCAATCAACTTTGAAAACGCCTGCAATAATAGCAAGGGGATCGCCAATGATGGGAAGCCAGACAAAGAAAAGAGCAAAATTGCCCCAACGCTGAAAAATACACTCGGCTTGCTGCCAGCGCTCTGGTTTGATTTTTATCCAGCGAGCAAAGAAAAAGTCGGTGCCTTTTTTGCCAACAAAATAGTTCAGCAGCGAGCCTAGATAACCACCAGCTGTAGCCCAAATAGCAGTTAGCCAAATACCATAGCCTAAGGCTGGCATAGCGGCGACTACAACTTCATTTGAAAAAGGAATGAGGGTCGAAGCGATAAAGCTAACAAGAAAGACGCCGGGGTACCCAAGGCTAAGAGCTAGATCAGAAAGTTCGGTCATAAATCACCAGATAAGAAAAGCCCTTACGAAGATTTCAAGCCTTCGCAAGGGTAAATGTAGAGGGAAATATTTTTAGTAACCACAACGCAGAGCGTTGCTAAAAAAGAATTAGCTCAATAAATAATCAAGAACATCTTTAGCAGAATATTCACGATTTCCTTCTTTGAAAACTCTACCGAGATAGGGTAGCCAATTGCCCGCTGTGACGAGGGGTTGCTCGACGTAGCCGTCTTTGCGGTGTTGCGGGAAGCCCGCACTGGCACAGAGATTATTACAGAGACAACCGCGTCCTTCAGTGTCTTCGTCTTTGCCACCTTTTTTAACATATTGATCTTTCGGCTCGGCGGCACAACGGTAACCAATTTTGCCATCATCACGTTTGTAGGCTTCGCGTAATAGGCCAATATCGCAAAGACGGGGACGTGCTTCGTAGATGGCAGGGGTTGACATGGTTTTTTCCATTTGCACCACTTTGAAGGGGTAGCCGGTGGGAGAAACACGGGGGTCGGTAAAGACTACGGTTTCTTCATCAACCACTTTTTGAATAACGCTCTTTTTTTCGTTATCCGTCATACCCGATTCATTAGCAAAGGCAAAAATTGTGCCAGCTTGAATACCTTCTGCGCCAGCATCTTGGGCTTCTTTTAATCGTTTCGGGGAAGCAAAGCCACCTGCTATCCAAAAAGGTAAGCCAAGTTCTTTGATTTTATCTAGTCGAGGGGTATCTTTTTCACCGTAAATTGGCTCGCCATTTTCGTCTAGATACATTTTTCCGCGCGGAGGGGCATTATGCCCACCAGCGATATGCCCTTCGACAACAAATCCATTTACCTTTCCTGTTGATCTGCGGATTAGGGTTTTAGCCAAAACAACAGATGAAATAATGGGCAAGAAATTAGGGCGAAGTAAATTTTGCGCTTTTTCTGCAATACTTGAGAAAATGGCTTTGGGGTCAAAGTCCATGAGGAAGCTATCGCCAGAATCAGCTCCCTTAACATCCATCCTGTAATTAACTTTTTCATGATTGGCGAGTTTGTCAAGAATTCCTGGGATTTGCAGTGGAATACCCGCACCCATAATCACATAATCAACGCCTGCAAGCATTGCCCCATAGAGGGATGCCATCGTGGGCATTTGTACTTTTTCTAAAAGATTGATACCAACGGGATTATCGTGCCCTTCTTTTGCGAGAAAAGTTTCTACAAAATTGGCAACAACCACTAACTCATTCAGCGCTTTTGATGGTTTAAAACTCCACATTGGCGGACGTTTATATGTTGCGCCTTTTTCTGGATTTTCTCTATAGTATTTTTTAAGTATCCATTGCACAGGGTCATGAAATGGGAAGTGGCTCAGCGCACGCCGAATATGTCCACCAATATCACCCTCCATAAGGCGAGCTATCATAATGAGGTGAATACCTGTTCCTGAAACAACGCCAAGTTGCCCTTCTTTAGACACTGATTGTGCCAATTTCCAATCTGAAATAGCAACCCCCATACCGCCTTGAATGATTTTGAATTTGTGCATTTGATTTTGGCACAGTGTGCCTTATCTCCTTTTATTTGATTGTTGCAGAGAACAAACTCTATGCGAAGGCTATAACACAAAAAGATACGAATAGGCACGCTATTAAACGACAAGTTTCCTGAGCTTCAGGAAACTTGTCGTTTATAGTTTAAAAACCAGAAAAGGAGTCTAATATGTGATGACATTAGACTCCTTTTAGTTAGAATGAATAGCCACGAATTTCACTTCTCCTCTTCGTTTGCTTCATCTCTATTCTCAGCTTCGTCTTCTTTCCCTTCATTCAAGCCTTCGCGAAAGGTACGGATGCCTGTCCCTAATTCGCCTGCAATCTTACCGAGACGACCGGGACCAAAGAGAAGCACAACAATAACGAGGATAATCAACAGCTCTGGAACGCCAAATTTCGTAAACATTTTATTCTCCAAAATAGTATTTTTTGATTTACATCAATTTTACTATAGTTTAAGAACGTCCGTAACGCCCCCAGAGCATTCCTTCGACAATACGCAAAACCCGCAATAAAACAGAGCGAATTCGAGCCAAGAATAAGAGCCAGCCATGTCGCACTTTGCGTTCAGTCGGCAATGGACCTGTCCACTCGGCAACGAGCGCGCCCCAAGTCAGACCACCGCCAAAGCCAACCATCACGATTTTATCGCCGGGGGTAATACGTCCACTTTCAAAGGCTTCAACGGTAGCAATGGGAATAGAAGCTGTTGATGTATTTCCATATTTATCAAGGTTGACCATGAATTTATCCATTGGCAATTTTAAGCCTCGCGCGGCGGCTTCGATGATGCGTGTATTTGCCTGATGCGGGATGACCAGATCAAGGTCTTCTATCTCTAGATCAGCTTTTTCCAAAGCCTCTTTGGTGGCACGTGCCATAACGCGCGTGGCAAAGCGAAAGACTCCTTTGCCATCCATTTGAATTAGATGTTGACCAGCTTGTATAGTGGCTTCGGTCGTAGGGAGTTTACTTCCACCAGCAGGGATAGACAATAAATCACCACCAGAGCCATCGGAGTGCATCACCTCCGCAAGAACACCGCCCGGCTCTTCATTTTCCTGCAAAACGAAAGCGCCTGCCCCATCCCCAAAAAGGATGCAAGTATTCCGATCTGTCCAATCGACAAAACGGGAAAGAGTCTCTGCTCCAACAACCAGTACATTTTTGCTCGCTCCACTACGAATAGACTGTGCAGCCATATTGACAGCAAAAATAAAACCGGTGCAAGCCGCCGAAATGTCAAATGCTCCCGCGTTAATGGCACCAATTCTATCTTGCACAAGAGAGGCAGTTGCCGGAAAAATATGCTCTGGAGAAGAACTGGCTACAATAATCAAATCTAAATCAGCAGCACGCAAATTTGCTACTTCTAAAGCGCGCAATGCCGCGTCTGCCCCTAAGCTCGCCGAGCTTTCTTCATCATTGGCTATGCGTCGCTCAGCAATGCCCGTACGTGAACGAATCCATTCATCATTTGTGTCGACCATTTTGCTCAAATCGTCGTTTGTTCTCACTGTTTCAGGAACAGCCATCCCCCATCCTGTAATATGTGCGTAAGGCATTTTTATTCCTCGTAAGAGCTAATTATTAAAGTTGCGTTATGCCCACCAAAACCAAAAGAATTGGAAAGCGCGTGCTTGAACTTTACTTCACGGGCTTTATTTGGAACATAATCCAAGTCACATTCAGGATCAGACGTGTCATAATTGATCGTCGGTGGGACGATGCCATCATGCAAGGCTTTAGTACAGAAAACAGCCTCCAACGCACCAGATGCGCCTAAAAGATGACCTGTCATGGATTTGGTCGAAGAAACAGGGATTTGGTAAGCCTTTTCGCCAAAAACGGATTTAATTGCCGCCGTTTCGCCCTTGTCATTGAGCGTAGTGCTTGTTCCGTGAGCATTTATATAGCCAATATCATCTACCGTTAATCCCGCGTCATCCAACGCGAGTTGCATACATAGTGCTGCACCTTCTCCACCTTCTGCAGGTGCAGAGATATGATAGGCATCATCACTTGTCCCGTATCCTGAGAGTTCCGCTAAAATATTTGCGCCGCGTGCTTGTGCGTGCTCCAATGATTCTAAAACTAGAACACCAGCGCCTTCGCCCATCACAAAACCATCACGGTCTTTATCAAAGGGACGAGAAGCCTTCTCTGGTTCATCATTTCGCGCAGATAACGCACCGATGGTATTCATCCCGGCCATTGCCAATTTGACAATACTCGCCTCACCGCCACCTGCGATCATCACATCTGCACGACCATACTTGATCATTTCAGCAGCTTCACCAATAGAATTAGATCCAGTTGCACAGGCTGTCACAACCGACATATTGGGTCCGCGTACGCCGAGCTTAATGGCAACCTGCCCGGGACCGCTATCCGCTAACATCATCGGAACCAAGAAGGGGCTCACGCGCGATGGGCCGCGTTTCGCCATCACTTCCGCTTGTTTAAGTAGAGTCCCTATCCCAGCAATCCCGGTGCCAATTAACACACCAATCCGATCTCTATTTTCATCGGTGACAACCAGACCAGCATCTTTTACGGCTTGGAGAGATGTTGCCAATGCAAACTGGACATAGCGATCCATACGTCGGGCATCTCGCCGCCCAAAGACGGCATTTGCATCAAAACCTTTGACTTCGGCCGCAAAAGTAGTTTTATTTTCGCTGGCATCAAATTGTGTAATTGGGGCTGCGCCAGATTTCCCAGCAATCAGTGCGCTCCATGTATCTTCAACATTTAAACCGAGCGGGCTGATCGCGCCCAAACCGGTGATTACTACTCGTTTTCGCATATTTTCTCCTATAAAAACAAGGCAGTATTGACTGCCCTAAAGTTCATCAAGATATAACACGCTCTGCGCAAAAGGGATGCGCTGGCCCTCACCCGTTTCACGGGAGAGGGAGAGCAAGCGAAGCGATGCGGGGGTGAGGCAATACTTCAAACCTGCGTATCACTCCAATAACGCGCAAAGGCTTCGGGGCGAAGAAAGAGAAGAATGCTGAGCGAGGCAAAAAAACCACCCAAATGCCCCCAATAAGCAACTTGATATTGACTATTTGCCTCGTTGATAATGATGTTTATTGCTGGAACAAGCTGCAATGCCAAGAAGTAGAGAATAATCCAATAAGCTCGAATTTTAGGCCAAGTAGGGATAAAGCTAAATACGAAAACCAAAGTACGAATCCGTCCTTTAGGGTATAAGATCAAATATGCACCCATCACACCAAAAACGGCTCCACTCGCTCCGACCACTGGAATATTTGATTCTGCATTAACCAAGGTATATATCAAATCTGACCCGTAGCCCACCAAGAGATAGAAAGCTAAAAATCGCCAAGGACCACAGGCGTCTTCAACGCGCTTACCAAAAACCCAAAGCCCGAACATATTGCCAAAAAGATGAAAAAAACCACCGTGCAAGAACATCGAAGTCAAGCCTGTTAAAAACCCGCCGCTTACACGAGCAAATACCATTGCCGGGACTGTCGCAACCATCTCAAAATAATACCCATATCTAGAAGGAGGGAAAACAAAAAGAATCGCGGTATTGATTAAAATCAAAGAAAAGGTCATGATCGGAAATGCACTATATCGGCTGGGTTCAGTATCGTTAATTGGAAACATAAATAAACTTAAAAACCATACCCAAGATAGTCAAAAACTGTCGTCCAGCGCGCATAGGCTTCGACAGAAAGAAGCGCAAAAGGCAGAAGCATAATCATCGTCCCGGCCATGCCGATTAAAAAACGCAAAGGCTTAGATCCACGCCCTGCTGCATTACCAAGTCGTTGCCAAAGGAAATGCTCAGAGCGGATTGACGCTACAGCTGTCAAAAATGCCCCTAAAATTACCAGGAAAAATTCTGCCCCCATCAGGATCGTAAAATAATGAAAATCGAATCCAGTCTGGATAATAAGCATTGATAAAAAGAGCAGAGGTGGCCCCGCCATCAGGCGCCCGATCGTTAGTGCAGGGGAAATATGAACAATCGCTTCATCTTTTAGTACTTCCAGACGATGGATCTCTCGAAAAATCTGATCCCATTCTTTTCGTCCTCTTGCCTTAGTTGTTAAACCTTCATAAATAGCAATTGCTTTATCGATCTCGCCCCGTTCTTCAAAGCTAGCAGCTAACTCAAAGGGGTGCTTCTGAAAAAAACGTAAGCGTTGTAAAGTAACGCGCTTTTTTTCATTTTTCGGATCAAGAGTCTGAATATGCGTGTACGCCTGCACTTGTTCATCCATGTCAGGTGAATGCCTGGCAAGCAAAATCCACGCAGCATCTGCGTCTTGATTCTCCTGAACGATTTTTCTTAAGCGTGTCAATGCCAATTCTTTATTCCCCTCTTGCAAAAGAAGATCAACTTTCGATAGCGCAAGCGATTCCCAGCCTTCTTTTTCCAAACCCTCTGCGTGTCGCAACTCATCCAGACGAAGACGTACTCGTTCGTCTCCAGTGTCAATTCGCAAAACTTCTTCGCAAGCAATGATCAAATCTTTGCGATCATCAAGAAGCCCAATTAGCCAAAGCCAAGCTAATTTATTTTCAGGATCATCTTTTACAATATCAATGAAAAGATCACGCGCACCGAGTTCGTGACCAGATTTTGCTTTAGAGATTGCAATTTGAAGGCGCTCGTCCATCTCTTTGAGAAATCTCCTCTTCTACCCAAATTATTCCTTTCTAATTACCTTATAAATCTGTCGTAGATGAACACGGTCATGCTCTGCCATAAAACCAAGCTGTTCTTGCAAAGTGACCGGCCCAAAAATTGCATGCCGTCCTGAACGCTGCCAATCTTCATCGCTCAAGTTTTTCAGCGCGGCCAATGTGTCCATACGAGCGGCAATAAAATCTCGTAACGCCCTTTCACCATCCTGCTCGGCATAGCCACGCTCGGCTGCCCAGACATCTGTATCGTCTGCACTAATAAAAGGATTATCTTCGCTCAAAAATGTTTGGATACGCGACAAATTGACTTCGCGCTCCACATCCCGTAAATGACTGACGATCTCGACCAAAGACCATTCATCGGGATGAGGAGAATCTGTCCACGCATTTGCAGGGAGATTGGATAGCATCGCTGCCAAGGCTGCCGGAATCGCTTTCGCCGTCGCGAGGATCGCAGTTTTGGCTTGATACCGAGGAAGAAGCATTTTCTCGTCGATAGACTCGATCCAATTACGCAAGCCTCCAATTTTTCCGCGTCCGAGGGGCATTTTTCTCCCTTCAGGCAGAGTTGCAGCGTCGTCGACAATCCAATAAGCAGCAAGCCCCAATTCCTCTGCGGCAAGCAGATCTCGCACCGAGTCATCCCCTACAACAAGAACGGGACCCTCTGGCCAGCCCAATCCCCCCAAAACTTCTGCCAAATATGCAGGGTTTGGTTTGCTAAAATGAAAACCTTCAAAAGAGGAGACAATTTCAAAGGGGTATTTTTCTGGGTCGAGCCCAGCCCAACGCAGGCGATGATCTATTGCTGCTTTCGGGAAAAGCGGATTCGTGGAAATGGCAACACGGTATCCCTGAGAAAACGCCCACTCGACAAAATCGACTGCTTCGGGTCGCGCTTTAGTGAGATACGATAAGGATGGGAAAATCTCTTCATAAAAGCGAGCAATTTCAGGGTCAAGGATGTCCCGTCCTACATCCAAATTGGGGTAAAACTCGCGGCTGAAAACATCTTCCAATGTCTCTGTCGGGTTATCATTCGATATCATCGCTTCTGTTCCCTGCATGAGATATTTGAGGAGCATATCCGCAGGAAGGTGTTTTGACATCGCTTTTCCAAGTGCGTGAAAATAGACGGGGATGAACTCGTCCATATTGGAATCGAGCAAGGTATCATCAAGATCGAGAAGCAAGGTCAGGCTCATTTTTTAACCTCGAAGATGGGGGGTAAAGGATGGCATTCGCCGCACCCTATTTCTGGTTTTTCAACAGACTTCAATGTCTTCTCACAAAAAGCAGAAACGTAGACCCTGCGCTTAAAAAGGTCGAAGACCAAGCGTGTGACTTGAGCATTTAAACGCATATTTTTGCAGGAGTTTGCACGTAAAATGCCCGGCACAGGGCAAGTTTTACATAGCTCGGCTTGCCAATTTTGTGGCGGGTCTGAAGACGCCAACAATTGACATTCTTCATGGTTACGACCACGATGGTAATCACCGTAAAAATGGGGGCATTCAATACCTACGGGGGTTCTCATCAGACTTTTTCCTTCCCAATAATAGAATGTCCCCTTGCGGGGACATTTTAGATAAAAACAAAAGCCAAGGCTAGACGCGCGTTAGGTATTCACCTGTGCGAGTATCAACTTTGATTATGTCACCAACATCAACGAAATTAGGGCATTGTACCGTAAGCCCAGTTTCACAAGTGACGCTCTTGGTAACACCTGTGGCTGTATCACCACGCACCGCAATATCGGCTTGGGTAACTTCTAATTCAACCGAGGTTGGGAGGTCGATATCAAGCGGCTCAGTACCAAAAAAAGTAAGCTTAACTGCCAAGCCTTCTTTTAAATATCCTGCTGCATCACCAACCATGGCTGCGCCGATGGCAGGTTGCTCATATGTCTCGTTATCCATAAAATAATAGAAACGATCATCTTTATAAAGATATTGCACTTTTTTATAGTCTAAACGAATATCTTTTACACGCTCGCTGGAGTTAAAAGTTTTTTCAATATTTGCACCAGTACGTAAATTAAACGCCTTAATGCGGATGGTAGCACCACCTCGTGCTGTTTTATTATGGTGATAATCTTTTACTTTAAAAAGATTGTCTCCCATCTCAAAAATAACACCTTTTCTTAAAGAATTTGCATCAATCATTGTGAACCTCGTAAAAATATATTTTTTGTCGGGCGGGATTATAACATCAGGAATCAGGGATTAGTAAGCCGAGTTATCAAAGAGCTAGGGGTCGGGGATGTGACCAGCTTCTGCAGCAGCGTCTTCTCGAAGAAGTTGGACTGCATGCTCCAGCACAGGGATGATGACCTGCAGGTTTTCGCTCGCGGCTTTAGGGCTGCCCGGCAAGTTGATAATAAGTACGCGCGCCCGAATCCCGGTAACAGCTCGTGAAAGCATGGCGTGGGGCGTGATTTTCAGGCTTTCCAAGCGCATCGCTTCAGAGAGACCAGGAGCAAGTTTGTCCACGACAAAGCGAGTCGCTTCGGGGGTGATGTCGCGTGGAGCGAAACCTGTACCACCTGTTGTAAGAATAATATCCATATCGTGACTATCTGCCCACATAATGAGGGTATCACGAAGAACATCGAGATCATCAGGAACGATAAGGGTTTCAGCTATATCCCAGTTTTGAGATTGAACAATCTCAACCAATGCCGGGCCGGATAAATCAGGACGCTCATCACGTGATGAGCGATCGGAAACTGTAAGAATGCCTATGCGAAGTTTGTTCATCTTGGGGGAAAAGAGTGTCTAACCTTGAGTGTATCTTCGAAGAATAGTAATCAGATCATCTGGCATATAAGGCTTGAGCAGAAAATCATCTGCGCCACTAGCAAGACATTCATCTTTAAGGCTTTGCCCCGAAGCCATCACAACGCGTGTATCTTTGAATATCTCTTCTTTGCGCATTTCACGAACAACATCCATCCCGTTTTGATTTGGAAGATTGACATCCAGAACCAAGGCTTGGGGAATATCATCTCTCAAGCTTGAGAGCAAATCCCCGTTGGCGAGATCTATGCTCTCAACATCAAAGCCTTCTATTTTCAATAACGTTTCCAAGAGCCTAACCATTGTCTCGTCATCTTCGGCTAGAAATACTTTTTTCATCTATGATTGCTCACTTTTCTTTTTTCTGCTTTTTTTCACAACAGGTCTCTTTTCCAATGCGGCCTCAAGGACTTCGGCGACTGTTTCCACCGGGATAAATTTCATCACTTTCTTGATCTCATCCGGAAGATCCTCGAGATCATTTTCATTATCTTTTGGCAAGATAATCGTCCGCAAACCATAGCGGTGTGCTGCTAAAACCTTTTCCTTCAGTCCGCCGATAGGGAGAACACGCCCGCGCAGAGTAATTTCACCTGTCATGCCAACACCCTTGCGCACTCTACGACGAGACAGAAGAGAGACCAATGCTGTGACCATCGTCACGCCTGCGGAGGGACCATCTTTCTTCTGTGCCCCAGCCGGAACGTGAAGGTGAATATCTGCCTTCTCGTAAAAATCTACTTCGATATCCAAAGTTTCCGCACGCGAGCGGACATAAGAGAGTGCGGCGCGGGCTGATTCCTGCATCACGCTGCCAAGTGAACCAGTGATCTGGAATCCTTTTGAGCCAGTCATTCTGGTTGCTTCGATGAAGAGAACGTTGCCACCATAAGCTGTCCATGCCAAACCAGCCGCAACACCGGGAATTGAAGTGCGCTTCTTCAAATCTTCAGCATCCCGATAAATAGGATGGTCAAGATATTCTTCGACAGCTTCGGGTGTTATTTTAGGAGAATATTCTTTCCCTTCTGCTATCAACGCACCGATCTTACGACAAACTGAACCAATATTCCGTTCCAAATCGCGGACACCTGCCTCGCGAGTATATTGATTGATAATTTTTCGTAAGCTGGCAACCGCAAAGCTGACTTCTTTTTTATAGAGGCTATTTTCACGAATTTGACGCGGAATCAAATACCCTTTTGCAATCTGCACCTTCTCGCGCTCTGTATACCCAGAGAGATAGATAACTTCCATCCGATCAAGCAAGGGTCGTGGAATTGTACCGAGCGAATTCGCGGTAGTAATAAACATGACCTGTGAAAGATCAAAAGCAACTTCGAGATAGTGATCGCGAAACTCTGAGTTTTGTTCAGGGTCAAGTACTTCCAATAATGCGGATGCGGGATTTCCTTGGAAATTTGCGACGAGCTTATCAATCTCATCCAACATAAAAACGGGATTTTTCGTTTCAGCACGACGCAGTGCTTGTAAAATACGTCCAGGCAACGCGCCGATATAAGTGCGGCGATGACCGCGAATCTCGGCCTCATCGCGTACGCCACCCAAAGAGATACGGATAAATTCTCGTCCCATTGAACGGGCAATTGAACGCCCCAGTGATGTTTTACCAACACCTGGCGGTCCGACAAAGCAGAGAATTACACCTTCTCTTTTTTGACGGATCATATCTTTGCTTTTCTTGAAGGTTCCCTTGCGCGTTAAGCTTAAGCCACGAATAGCCAAAAACTCCAGAATTCTATCTTTAACATCTTCGAGGCCATAATGGTCTTTATTTAATATTTTGCGAGCGTGAGCCAACTCAAGATTATCATCAGTAGATTTCGACCATGGTAAAGAAACGAGCCAATCCAAATAAGTGCGAATAACGCCATACTCGGCAGCAGCCGTTGGCAGGCGAGATAAACGATCTAATTCATGGAGGGCTTGCTTTTCTGCCTCATCCGAAAGTTTCGCTTCTTCTATTTTCTTCTGGAATTCTTCGACTTCAATTGCTTGCTCGTCTCGCTCACCCAACTCTTTTTGAATCGCTTTGAGCTGTTCGCGCAAGAAATAGTCGCGTTGCACTTTTTCAATCTCTCCACGTGCTTCACTTTGAATTTTCTGGCCTAACTGCAAAACGTGATTTTCACGTACAAGCAACCCGACCAATTTACGCAATTTTGCTTCAGTCGAATCAATAGAAAGTATTTCCTGCGCATCTGGCAAATCCATACGCTGGAAGTTGGCGATCGTATACGTTGTCTCAAGCGGGTCGGCCAGAGAAGATATTGAACCAATTAGCTCATCAGGAAAAGATGGAATCATCTCAGCGATCTGAGAAAATTGATCACGCGCATTGCGCGCCAACGCATCCACTTGCAGGCTTTCCTCCTCAACCTCTGGGATCAGCTCGATCTTAGCTTTTAGATAAGGCTCGGTCTCGACCACTTCGCCAAGTCGAAAACGCTCAATGCCCTGCACGAGTAAACGGACCGTTCCGTCAGGCGCACGCATCAGCCGATGAACGGTAGCAACTGTCCCCACCTCGTAAAGGTCTTCGGGGCCAGGCTCATCCAGTTCGGGATTCCGACTGGCAACCAATCCCACCAGTTTATCCCCAGTGAGAATATCATCCACCAACTTGATTGAGCGTGGCTGCCCAATTGTCAAAGGGACAGCTGTTTGCGGGTAAACGACAACGCCCCGCAAGGGCAAAATCGGTAAAACTTCAGGTGTACTCGAATCATCAAGCCCAGAAATTTCTTCTGACGAGAGGTCATCTCCGTCCATTTTTTTTAGTTCATCAAAAAGAGAAGGCATTAAAAGCTCCAAGAAATGGGCGTCATTTTCCCATACCCATTCAAATAAATCCGCAAGATTTCTATGCCACCGTGAAGCAGTCATATATTTTTATTCTTCCTGTATATCAATTTTTCTCGATTTTACTTTTGGCAGTGTGACAATAAAGAAACCATCTTCATATTCTGCGCTGGCATTTTCTAAATTAATTAGATTTGGAAGACTGACTGCGCTGGTAAATTTTCCACAACGGATTTCCATTTGATGGTAGGCGCGTCGCTCCTGAACGTCAGGTCTGCTACCGCTTACGATCAGAAAATCACCTTCAACGCTTACCGTAAAATCTGCCTCGCGCATGCCCGCAATTTCAACGCGCAATATATATGCATCTTCTGTCTCATACATATCTGTTGGTGGACTCCAAATTTTTGAGCGGACTTGCATCTGCCAGCCAATCGCCTGTTGTACAGGGTGATGACTCGACTCAGATTTGGAACCTTTTTTTGATTTTCGGATAATTGTTGGCATAAGCCTCTCCTTTTTCCTCAGCGAGTGGCAAAAATAAAAGAAACTCGGCTCTTTTAAAGATATGTTTATTTCAACCGAGTTTCTCTTATCATATCAGTCTAAATTTCAGGTGCCCCCGGGGGGATTCGAACCCACGGCCTACGGATTAGAAGTCCGTTGCTCTATCCAGCTGAGCTACAGGGGCTTTTTTTTATATATCACAAGGGCGCAAGCCGCGATAAACGCGAACACCAGCCAATGTCTTTAGAATTGTCATTTCTGGGCGACTCAACTCTTCTGCCAACAAACGCGAAGTCATTGGCTTATTCCCATTGATTAGAAAAAGTCGAAAAACCGATTCGACTAAAGGCGTTCTCTCTGTCAGAAATTCCGGCACAAGAGCACAATGCGACATAAGGGTATGCTGCATCCCGTCTACAACTTTAACCTCGGCAGTCTCTGGATCGATCCAGTCAATCATATCGCCATCTTGCCAAGTAGCGAAAACTTCTTGGTGCTCTAAACACATTAATGAGCGGAGGTAAACACGCCAATCGCGATCGTGTTCTAACCACCAGTCAAAATCAATATGGAAAGGTGTATCTAGGGTAGGCTTCATCAAACTAAAAGGTTTCTTCGTAGACATTTACACCTCTTTCTCTGTAGCGGTTTCGTCGATCAGGTGAAAATAAAGGTCGCCAACATGCTCTACCCAAGAACACGTCGCTAATAAACTGAAAAGTGGCGCAGGCGGGCAACGTTTGAGCAAATTTACTGCTGAGTATAATTCCTGAGCATGGACATGCCCTTGCGGGTTGAGCTTGGTCAGCTCTTGGACCATATTCCGAACCAATGTTTCAAATTGCTTATCACTTGCTTGCGCTAATTCCCAGGCATTGTCCAACGCATCAGAATCTGGGATGGCAAGAATCATTCGGTCATCGAATTTTGCGGTAACAGCCTGTTTAAGTGTGGCGAAAACAAGACCTCCGTCTGAGCCTGCGATAACTGTACGCACCCACTCACGTTTACTGCGGTGTGTTTGCGCCGTGATAATTACTTCTCCGGGAGCTTTACTTGCGCGGATCTCAATGAAACTACCCGGGGTTAATCCTTTTTCCTCATACCACTCTTTCAAGCCATAGACATAATGATTGTTTTTTACAACCCATGCTGGCATTTTTTCGCCACTTTTGCCATCTACTAAAGTAAAACGGATGCGCGGAGATTCATAAGCCGAGGGAAAAAAGGAACGAACCCGTTCTGAAATCGGAAGAGTTCCCAGACGCCAATGTGGGTAGAGCAAAGAGATCATCGCCTTTTTAGGCGGTGCTTTCTCAATACTGATCTTACTCAACTCATCATCAAGCTTGGCCTCAAGGGAGAGCATTTCATCAGTTAGTGTAGATCGATCTAATTTCGCTGGTTCATAATGAAGTCTGTCTGGCACACTGCGAACTTCTTCTGGCTCTAAACGTTCCAGACACCAAAGAACTTTTCCTGTGGAGCCTACTTCATCGAAACGCAAATCTTCTTTCAAAGCAAAGTTTAGCGAAAATTCCATTAAACTGGGATTATCACCTTCTGGCAATTCGATATCCTTCATTAGCATAGAAGTTTCCAGCGGTTCTCCTTCTGCCATATCAAGGATAGCTTCAGCCAAGTTGAGATGCCCAATATTCACATCCACAAGCAAGGAGCGCGGAAACCAATGGTCAGCGATGCTCACTAGCTCATCCCCTTTTCGTAAAGCGGTAGCAAGTTTATCGCCGAGAGCGTCCCCAAAGAGAGAAGTTATCTCGTCGAGATCAGACTCTCCATCCCCTTCCCCAACTTCGTTTTCCACGTTGAGCGCATGCTCATCTACGCCCGTTGCAAAAAGATGTTCATTTCCACCTTCCATCGCAACAGTCATCACATCAAAGGCTTCAACTTCAGGATTTTTTCCTGCACGTACCGCAGTCACTTCTCCTTTTGCCCAATTCAAGGCAGGAAAAGCCAACTCTTCGCCAGTTTCATAATTCTCTTTTGGGAGGTAAACCTTCCCTGATCCTTTCTGCTTCTTCAAAATCGCTTCTTGCTCAAAACGTATTCGCTCTGCCACCAATGCAGAAGTTAGCTCTTTTCCGATCAAAGGTGTTTCGAGCTCAAAAAGATAATTCAAAAGAAAGTCGGTGTCGTGTTTACTGATTTCCAGCGATTGCCAATATTCGGCGGGAAGGGTCGAAAGATTCATTTTTTTCAGTGCCTTTAATTACAAATTTGCCCTTTGGGCTAAGATTTTCCTATTTGGAGAACAAGCGTCTCATTATACCCTAGCAATCTTTAATCTACAACTTGACGCAGTAATTTTATGGTGATAAACTCTCATTCATTCTAATAATCAGATTAATGGAATAGATATTAAAAATGCTGCAAAATCTTTCTGGATTTTTTAAGTACCTAGCCTCTCATAAAGAGACCAATTTAGATAGGATTCCTGCCTTGGATCAACTTAGCAAGGATTTAGGAATCAATCGGGCTGCATTGCGAGAGCAAGTCGCGGTCGCACGTGCATTGGGCTTGGTGAGCGTTAAACCACGCACAGGGATGCGACGATTACCTTATACCTTTACCCCTGCCCTTCAACAAAGTCTTGGCTACGCCATTCTGGATGAACGCTCCAATTTTGAAAGCTATTCTGATTTACGCAATCACGTAGAATCGGCGTATTTTTCTCAAGCAGTTAAGTCTCTTTTACCCGAGGATGTTGAAGAGCTAAAAGAACTCGTTCAGAAAGCGTGGGGAAAATTACGCGGGCATCCGGCTAAAATTCCACATGAAGAACACCGCAATTTACATTTGCTAATTTACCGCCGTTTAAATAATATTTTTGTAACCGGTTTACTGGAAGCTTATTGGGAAGCCTATGAAGCAGTTGATCTAAGCGTATTTGCTGATTACGCTTACCTAACAAATGTATGGACTTACCATGCCAATATGGTTGAAGCAATTGAAGATGGAAAATTCGACTCTGCATATCAAATATTAATGGAACACACCGAGCTAATTGCAACTCGGCCTAATCTCTAGTTTCTATTGAGGAAGTTATGACAAATAAAATTATCAATGATTTTTCAATCACCGTAGGAACGGCGAATGGCTCCGGGAGCCAAACATCGAACCTGACTATTTTACGTGCTCTCTTCAAGATGGGCATCCCCGTAACGGGTAAGAATATGTTCCCGTCAAACATTCAGGGACTGCCTACCTGGTACACCATCCGCTTAAGCAAAGATGGCTATACCGCCCGCCGCGACGAGCATGAAATTGTTGTTGCGATGAATCCTGAATCTTTCGAGCGCGATGTAGAAGACGTGCTTCCAGGCGGAGTTCTTTTTTATAATAACTCGATCAAGACACCTATCGAACGTGACGATATCACCGCTTATCCAATGGAAGTTAAGGGCATTATCAAAGAAGCTGGTATTCCCTCCAGTTTACGGACGATGGTCTCAAATATGGTCTATATTGGTGTACTAGCACAAATGCTGGGCATTGAAATAGCAAAAATCAAAATGGCACTTGATTTTCATTTCAAAGGAAAAGAAAAACCCGTTGCCATCAATATGAACGTTATCGAAGCCAGCGCAGCCTGGGCTAGCGAAAATCTTGAAAAGACCGATAATTTCTTCGTCGAACCAATGGATAAAACAGATGGCCTCATTATGGCAGATGGCAATACTGCTGCCGCTCTTGGCTCGATCTACGGTGGCGTACAAGTTGTTGGCTGGTATCCCATCACGCCGGCAACCAGCTTGGTTGAAAAAATGAGTACCTATTTACCGAAACTCCGGATGACAAAAGATGATAAAGCCACCTATGCTATTGTTCAAGCGGAGGATGAATTAGCCGCACTTGGAATCACGATTGGCGGGGCATGGTCTGGGGCGCGGGCAATGACGTCCACATCGGGAGCAGGCATCAGTCTCATGGGCGAATACGTCGGGTTGGCGTATTTTGCTGAAGTTCCACTGGTGATCTGGAATATCCAACGTATGGGGCCCAGTACAGGCCTCCCCACTCGCACATCCCAAGGTGACTTAAAACAAGCAGTTTCAGTCAGTCATGGTGACACAAAACATATCGTTCTTTTGCCCGGTTCCGCCCGTGAATGTTTCGAGTTCGGCTGGAAAGCTTTCGATGTTGCCGAACGGACGCAAACACCAGTCTTCGTTCTTAGCGATCTTGATCTCGGTCAAAATCAGTGGATGAGTGAGCCTTTTGAATATCCCGATATACCAATGGATCGCGGCAAGGTTCTTTGGGAGGAAGATTTTGAAGAATTTGAAGCCAAACACGGTAAATGGGGACGCTACAAGGATGTAGACGGCGACGGAATTCCTTATCGCACTGTCGCGGGGAACCGCCATGTAGGCAGCACATATTTTGCACGTGGCACTGGGCATGATGCTTTTGCTAATTATAGCGAAGATCCTGACGTATGGATGGAAGGCATGAATCGCCTTAATCTGAAATACGAAACAGCCCGTCAATATGTTCCCGATGCAATCATCGAAGAAATGGAAGACTCCAAAATCGGTATCATCGCTTACGGCTCCACAACTCCCGCCGTCATTGAAGCTCGTGATCTGCTTGCCAAAGAAGGTGTGAAAACAGATTATCTACGATTACGCGCTTTACCCATCAACGATATAGTAAAAGAATTTGTTCGGAAATATGACGAGATATTTGTCGTCGAAATGAATCATAATGGGCAGCTACGTGAAATACTGAGTATTGAAATGCCCGAAGAAAGCACTAAAATGACATCATCCATTCTCAACAACGGTCTTTCACTAACTGCTGAGTGGATTCGAGATGATATTCTCGCAAAGAAGGAGAAATAATCATGGCTAAAACCAATAAAATCGGCCTTTCCAAAAGCGAATACAAGGGAGCACCTACTACGCTCTGCCAAGGGTGTGGACATAACTCCATCCTCAGTCAAATCATCGCGGCTTGTTACGAAATGGATATGATGCCCGAAGATATCGTCAAATTCAGCGGTATCGGATGCTCGAGCAAAGCCCCCACCTATATGCTTGATCGCTCCTTCGGCTTTAACGGCCTCCATGGACGTATGCCTGCCCTCGCCACTGGAGCCTTAATCGGTGACCCCACATTGACAGGACTCGCCATGAGCGGCGACGGCGACTCTATCAGCATTGGCATGGGACAATTCAAGCACGTTATCCGCCGTAACGTCCCGATGGTATATATTATTGCAAATAACGGCACCTATGGGCTAACCAAAGGTCAGCTTTCAGCAACATCTGAAGTTGGGCTAACCCTCAAGAAACAAGGCACCAACGAACTGGTACCCATTGACGTATGCTTTGAAGCGATGGCATCCAATGCTACATTTGTAGCTCGTTCATTTGCTGGTGACCCCAAACAAGTTAAGACTCTCATCAAGGCAGCACTGCATCATAATGGAACAGCTATTCTTGATATTATTAGCCCTTGCGTAACCTTTAATAATCAAGATTCCTCCGTACATTCTTATGGCTGGGGTCGCGAGCATAATACTGCTATCCATGATCTCTCTTTCATCCCTGCCCGCGACGAGATCATGCTTGAAGACTTTGAGGAAGGCACCACTCAAAACGTGCCTATGCACGATGGTTCCTCTGTCCGCCTTAAGAAGCTGGACAGAGACTATGATCCGACCAATCGAATGGCGGCTGTTCAAATCATTGAAGAATCCAACGCAGACAATTTGCTATTAACTGGATTGATCTACATTGACCCAGACCGCCCTTCATTAATTGATTTGCTCAACATGACAGAAGAACCGATCAATCGCTTAAAGGACGAAGACCTGCGTCCAACTGCTGAAACTCTCGCAGAAATTAACGCAGAAATGTTCTAAATTCTCCCCACTCCCAGCCTCCCCTAAATTCTAAAAAACGGAATATAGGGGAGGAGCAAAACCTCGTTCAAAATGAACGAGGTTTTTGATTCAGGCGTATAATTTGTTCTCACCCTCACTCTCCCATAAGCTGGGGAAGGAATTCAAAAAGAATTCGCATTATCAGTGATTATTTTATGAAAAACACCACCCTCGGCATCATCTCTGGCCTCTCCGCCGCCGCCATTTGGGGCGCAATGTACGTCGTAAGCAAAGCAGTGATGGCAGTTATTCCGCCTTTCTCTTTACTCACTTCACGTCTCATACTTGGCATCGCCACACTCTTTATTATCGCCTTTTTGCAAAAAAAGTTGACTATCCGCAAGAAACAATTCTGGAGCATTGTTTGGGTCGGCTTCATCGGCTACGGTATTTCACTAGGATTTCAATTCGTCGGCACAAATCTCTCCACCGCAGCAAATGGCTCACTCGTCACATCTGCAACCCCCGCCTTCGTCCTCATCTTCGCCGCTATTATTCTTGGTGAAAAAATCACACGCAGACGCTTTATCGCTTTATTAATTGCATCGTTAGGCGTACTCGCCGTGATCGATCCACGCAGCGCAGAATTAGCTTCTTCTCTTTTTTGGGGAAATATGAGTCTCGTCTCCGCAGCATTGACTTGGGCACTTTACTCAGTACTCATCCGAAAAGTGACGCGCGGCGTAGACGTTCTTACAGTCAGCTTGATCGCGTTTGTGGGCGGATTGCCGACGAGCATCGCCTTCAGTGTATGGGAAATCTCTACGCTGGGAATAGGAGAGATCACCCTTGGCGTCATCGCCGGGATTCTCTTCCTTGGCATTATTGCCACCGCCCTTGCCATGTACTTGTGGAACACCGCCTTTGCTCTTCTTGACGCCAGTCTCGCCTCATTAACATTTTTCGCGCAACCCGTCGTAGGCACAGTTTTAGGCGCTATCTTCCTTGGAGAAATCATCACGCCCCTGTTTTTATTTGGGGGTTTGTTGATAGGAATTGGGCTGGTGGTTGCAAGCAAAGAATAAGCTATATATGAAAAAAAGCTCAATACTTTCTGTCATAAAAAGCACTACTTTGACAATCTCGGTTCCACTACAAAGAATTTAATAACTAAGAAAACCATCACTGAGATAATTAGCGCGGTCATAAACATTGCTGGATAGCCCCACAATCCCACGGGCACGCTACCTATTCAGGCTATCTTGCAGCCACTGAATTTGCTAAAATCGAATACGCTCGCCAACTGAAAATTGTATTAGAATTGGCTTGATTGCACATACTCTGTTTTGGAGAACTGATATGCCTGAACCAAATCATGCCCCTTACCAAGACGATCTTTTAGAGACCCAACCCCCAAACTTTACCGCCAAAGAAGTAAAAGATATCGCCAACAGGTTATATGGTCTCACCGGCAAACTCTCCCCTCTCGATAGTGAGCGAGACCAGAATTTTCGAATCAAAACCAAGACTGGCAATCAATTTGTAATAAAAATCGCCAACAACGCTGAAACCCCGGCAATGATTGATATGCAGATCAAGGCTCTGGAACATATCACCCAGACCAATCCTGATCTATCTGTACCTGAAGTCCTATTCTCTCGAAACGGCTTGGCAATTGAGCAGGTACAGGCTCAAAACGGTGCAAAACACGGCTTTCGCATCCTAACCTACTTACCGGGCATTCCACCGAAAGATGACCCGACCGAGCTTGCTCTGCTCCGTCCGATGGGAGCCAGCTTGGCCCAACTCGCTCAGAGCTTGCGAGGCTTCTTCCACTCGGGTGCGAATTATGAACTACTGTGGGACTTAAAACACACGTCAAAGCTCAGACAGTATTTGCCCCATATTACCGATGCAAATCATCACGAACTGGCCAGCTACTTTCTGGATCGCTTCGATCAGAATGTGCTTCCCCAGATACCAAAACTACGGGCGCAGATTCTTCACAACGATTTGACGCCTGACAATATCATTGTAGCAGAAAACGATCCTGGATGCATTGTTGGTATGATCGACTTTGGGGATATGACTCATACACTCCTGATCATTGATCTGGCGACCACCATTGCCCAAATGCTTCGTGGACATGCTGATCTTCTTGGTGTAGCTGTGGAAATTATCGCTGGTTACCACGAAATAAACCCACTCGAAGACGCTGAACTGCGCATACTCTACGACCTGATCGCAGCGCGTTTGACAATGCTGAATGTGATCGCAGCCTGGAGAGTAACGCTCCATCCTGAGAATCGAGAGTATATTACTGGGGGTGTCGAAGAGACATGGCGCACATTGGAAGCATGGCGCGCTCTAGATCCCGCAGATATTACAAAAAAATTTTTCCGAACCTGTGGATTATGGGAAATGGATGAAGCGACTTCATCGCAGAAAAATTCAAATGAAACCCTTAAATCACATCTGAAACGTCGCGATCATCTGCTTGGCCCTTGTGCTTATCTATTCTACGAACGTCCCTTGCACATCGTGCGTGGTGAAGGCGTCTGGCTATATGATGTTGATGGCAATCGCTACCTCGATGCCTATAATAATGTTGCCCATGTTGGCCACAGTCACCCCCATGTGGCGAACGCAATTGCCAAACAGTCCCGCAAACTAAATACCAGCACACGCTATATGCACGGACTCATTCTCGAACTGGCCGACCAGATCACCAAAGGAATGCCAGAGCCATTGAGCGTTTGCATGTTTGTATGTACAGGGTCAGAAGCCAACGAGCTTGCCTGGCAGATGTCACAACTTGCATCTGGCAATAGCGGTGCTCTGATAACCAAATACGCATATCATGGCAGCAGCGCAGCCACGATGCAATTTAGTCCCGAAAGTATTTCTCAAAAGAATTTGCCACGCCACGTCCAAACCATCTTTGCACCCACATCTGATACCACCTTCCGAAAGCCAGATTCTGGCATAAATAATGCGATCACGGCACTAGGTGAACAGGGTCACCAACCGGCAATGCTGCTCCTGGACACATCCTTCGTCAGTGACGGCATTTACACTTCGCCAAAGGATTATCTCAGCATCCTCTATACAAAGACACGTGCCGCTGGTGGATTTTCTATCGCCGATGAGGTTCAGGGTGGATTTGGACGCCTTGGCCAGCATTTCTGGGGCTTTCAATTTGATGATGTGATACCTGATATCGTGACCATGGGAAAACCAATGGGCAATGGGCATCCACTTGCAGCAGTAGTGACCCGACCAGAGATCGCTGAAGTCATCGCAAACAAGACAGGATACTTCAACACCTTCGGCGGTAACCCCGTATCCTGTGCAGCGGGACTGGCTGTGCTGGAAGTGATTGAAAAGGAAGGGTTACAACAGAACGCGCTCGAAGTTGGGCAATATCTAAAAGAGCGCTTGACGGTTTTACAGAAAGACTATCCTGTGATCGGCGAAAAACACGGTTCAGGTCTGCTTCAGGGTATAGATATGATCAAGCCTGGTGGCGCATCTGACCCGAAACTGGCTGACCGTTTGATGAATAATATGCGTGAAAATGGCGTTCTTGTTGGAACCACCGGACCAAACTACGCCACCCTGAAAATCCGCCCTCCCATTGTCTTTCAGAAGGAGCACGCAGATACACTGCTTGATGCATTGACGAAGGCGCTGGACGAACTTACCAGTATCAAGGCGTAAGGAAAGGATACGCCATCATGAGCGTTGACCCTGTTGGCTAATAATACAATTCACTAGGGCCTTTGTATTCTTGTAAACAGTTTCCTCCATCCACGATAAATTCCTGCCCCGTGATATATGTCGCTTCATCTGAAGCCAGATAAGCAATCAAATCCGCAACTTCGCCGGGCGTACCAGCGCGTTTCATCGGGGTATATTGGGCAGCAATGGCCTCTTCGGGTGCTTGAGAGCCCGTACCAATCCAGCCTGGCAGCACGTTATTTACAATAATACCTTTTGTAGCTACTTCAATCGCCAGACTACGACTCATCCCGATCATGGCAGCTTTCGCCGCGCCGTAAGAGGTTGAGCCAGGGTTGCTCACCAGTGGCCCTGTGACTGAAGAAACATTGACGATACGACCATATTGTTGATTGATCATGATGGGCAGCACCGTTCGCGTGACGTTAAAACAAGTATGGAGATTGCGCGCGATACTGGTATCCCACTCAGTGAAAGCCATCTCAGCCATTTCACTCGATGAATCATCTTGCCCCACTTGCACCATGCCCGCATTATTTATCAGAATATCAATACGGCCAAAATCTGCTAAAACTGATTCCACTAAATGGCGTACCTGTACTCGATCCATTAAATCGGTAATATAGGCGTTGGTCTTAATGCCCTGAAACCGTAAAGAGGACGCACGCTGTTCTATGCGGTTTGTGGTGGAGGTGATCGCGATTTGAGCGCCCGCTAATCCAATGGTTTGGGCCGCGGCGAAACCAATCCCTGCTTCACTACCAGCGCCGGTGATCAGGCAGACTCGGTTTTGAAAACGTGTTTTATCCATAAAGCACTCTCCAGGATGAAGAAGGAAAAAAGCTCAATATTTCCTCTCAAAAAGCATTACTTTGCCAACCTCGGTTCCACCACAAAAAATTTGATGACTACAAAAGCAACCATCGAAATAATTAGCGCGGTCATAAACATTGTCGGGTAGCCCCACAATTGCACTAGTACCCCACCTAAAACAGGGGCAATTAAAAGAAAGGGACCAGTGAGTGTTTTCGACATACCAATATATGTGGGGCGATCAGTTTCTGAGCTAAATTCCATAGCGATATTTTGATCCGCAATAAGCTCTCCTGAATGGGCGAAACTGATGATTCCAAATACGATATACAGCCCCCATACGGATTCGACAAATAAAAGAGCAAATAAACCAACAATCAAAAATAGATTGCTGTATTCTATAACCCGTTTATATCCATCCTTATCGCCGATGACGCCCCAAATCCCATACCCCACAACTTCTGAAGCTAACATCACACCTGTGAAAATTGCTGAATACGAAATTGGCAGATTGAATTTCTCTAAACCATAAACGGTGATGAAAGCCATTCCCATAAAACTTGAGAAGACAAATGCTCGGTTTATTAGATAGATCCTGAAATTTTTATCTTCACCAAGCACTTCTTTTATTCTCCCCCAAATATTGCCGTTTTTTGTAGAAGGCTGTCGATTTATTTCAGGCTCCTTATTCATGCTTAGGAATAAATAAGAAATTGAAGCGCAAATAAAACCAACCAGAAACATATAAGCGTAATTTAAAGGGTATGCGATATTCGCAAGCATAAAGCCTGCAATAATTGCCCCGATCATACCCATTAATTTCCCTGACGTTAACGCAAAGCCCCAATAGCGGCCTCGATGAGAAACGGGGATAACTGTGGCAATCAACTCCTGCCAGGGCAGAGCCGCTAACCCGCTGGAAAAGGTTTTTATCACATAGACAACCAAAAACAAGATAATCGCAACTTTTGGGTCAACTTTTAAAATAAAGAAAGTGCCTATTGCAAGAAATAAAAAAGGGAGCCGATCCAAAAGCCCTAGTTTTAGCGTGATTGGCAATCTGCGTTTTTTACCTTCTAAATGCTTGGCTAAAAATAATTGAGGCAAAAACCAGCCTGCCCCCTCCAAGGCTGGTATTAATCCAATCAAAATCGGCGAATCGGTTAATGTGCTCATAAAAACAGGCATTATCGTATAGGCGGCAACAAAACTGTCGCCGAAAAACCAAAAGCCTGCGTCCATGATATTTACGAAAAAGTTGCGCTTAAAATGCTTCACAACTTCTGAATTAAGTGTGTGCGAGTTGGGAAATAAAAAGAAATTTCTCATTTGTTAATTTGCTTTATTCCAGTTCTGGAAGGCGATTCATCCCGGCTTTTTTTGCCAGAGTTTCGACCATTCTGATCAATTCTTTCTCTTTATCTGCATCCATTTCTGGGCGTTGGTATTCGTCCAGCAGTTTTTTGGTGCGGATTTTAGCACGCGCAAATGTATCCATTCTGCCAGCCTGTTGCCAACCGCGAATAGAATCTCGGTCAATTACTTCAGAAGGTAGATATTGCTCTTCGGAGAATAACTCACGTGTAACGCGCTGTTTAAGGAAATCGCCTTTGAAGTTAATTCCTTCAAACATAGCGGTAGCAAGTGTCTCGGTACGTGCGCTGACGCCTTCCAACATCCGCTTTGCCATGCCAATGGCTTCTGCATCGATAGTCAATTTTTCAGGGCTATGACAAGCTAAAAAGTCCAACATACCTGCACCAGAAATCATATTGATTCCCGCCAAAGCGCCGACCAATGCCGACATGCCGCTTTCGAGTCCAGCCTGTGCATCGACCACTTTGGATTCTGTTGCGCCAAGATAGCAATGCGTAGGGATATTTAGCGATTTGCCGACTTGCGCATAAGAAACATCGATCATGGCGGTCTCGATCGCGCCCATAGGCGTGCTGCCTTTTCGCATATCGAAAATCGCTGGTGCGCCGCCCCAAACGATGGGCGAGCCTGCCTTGGCTAATTGATGAATAGTGATTCCGCTAATAGATTCTGCCGCGTGTTGTACAACGGACCCAAGCAAGGTAACAGGTGCCGCCGCACCAGCCAAAGGCATGGAAACCATCTCGGCAGGAACACCCGCGCGCGCCAACTCGATCAGATTGCCCGCGCCAAACTTGCTCCAGATGAGCGGTGGTGATGGGCAAACATCGAAAATAGCTTGCGGTTTTTTTGCCAACTCTTCACGACTGCCCGCAAAAATCCCCAGCATATCTATCATAGTCTCTAAGGTGTCGTTTGAGAATGCGCCCGTTACAATCGGTTTTTTCGAATGTAGCAAGACCAGATACAAGCGATAAAAATCACCAATTTCTTTCGGCACTTCGTTGCAAACCACAGCCGTAGATTGCGCGTCATATTGCGGCAACATCTCAGCAACCTTGATGATGCGAACCAAATCGGGCGTATAAGCCGCTTTATGCTCTAGCGTTTCAGGGTCAAGAACACTCACGCCTGATGAGCCCGGGTCAAAGTGGACGTGATCACCACCGTAGTTAATTTTGGGATTTCCATCGCGGTCATAGAGAATGAATTCGCTGGGCACCGTCTCTAAAGCCTTTCTCGCCACCGATTCTGGGATGCGCACCACGTCATTGGATTCATCCACTTCGCAACCGGCAGAAGCCAACAATTCGCGCGCTTCTGCGTATTGCACCTTGATCCCAGGATTCATCATCAACTGGAAGGCTTCATCCAAAACACGGTCAATTAAATCTTGTGTTAGAAGTTCAATTTTGGGTTGCATATTTTAGTTCTCCTCTGCTTTATCATTAAGAGAAAAAATCCCCATTAATTCTTTGGCTACACTAACCGCGCCGATAGCATCTTCTGAATAGCCATCTGCTTCGATTCTTTGCACCCATTCTTTCGTGACTGGCGCACCGCCTACCATAACCATCACTTTCATACCGCGCTTTGCAACCTCGTCAATGACTTCTTTTTGTTTACTCATCGTGGTAGTGAGCAAGGCACTCAAACCGATAATATCGGCGCCCACTTCTTCGGCTTTGGCTAGAAGATCGTCCGTTGAGACATCCACGCCCAAATCATAAACTTCGAAACCAGAAGATGTCAGCATTGTGCCAACCAAAGATTTGCCAATCTCATGGATATCGCCCTCAACGGTTGCTATCACCACTTTACCCAAAATCTCACGCGACACACCAGAAGCCTTCATCGCTGGCTCCAAGACCGCAATAGCCGCTTTCATCGCTTCTCCGGCCATGACCAATTCTGGCAAAAAAGCATCACCGCAAGCAAAAGCGTCACCGACTTCATTCACGCCGAGCATATAGCCCGCTGTGATAGCAGCCAAAGGATCAACACCTTCACCCAACGCTTGTGTAGCCAATTTGGCAGCAACTTCATCATCGCCATCCAGAATGCTCTGCGCCATTTCTTTGAATAATTCTTCTAACATTTTTTCTCCTTGATTTAATTCGGGAATAGTCCATCAGCTTCTCAACAGCCAACTGCACAAGATTATATGAGAAGTTCTATTGGATGAAAAGCCGAATCGCATTTGAGTTGAACTTGGGTACCGTCAGTCAACATTCTCTCGGCGTGAACGTTATTCCGCTTATGCTGAGAATCTGCTCGGATAGGGCACGCAAGCCCAAATCAAGAGTGAAGCGCGGATTCCTGATCCGATTATTGTAGAATGGCTCAAGATCGCAGACGTTTATTTCCTGGGTCATAGGCCGACTCTCCCAAGACCTTTGCATTGCAACGCTGTCCTAATATCTCAATATCAAAAGTCGTACCTTTCGCAGCGTATTTTGGCGGGACATAAACAAAGGCGAGGCTTTTTTGAACGGCATAGCCATAGGCCCCCGATGTGGTCACACCGATAACTTTTTCACCGTCCAAAACTGGCTCTCCACCGCGCACTTCGGCATCTTCAGCATCCACTTCAACGTAGGCAATATTCCAGGCAAGTTCTTCTTTTTGTCGCTTAAGCAGCGCATCTCGTCCGATGAAATCACCTTTTTTGAAGTCAATAAAACGCTCCATACTGGCTTCGATCATCGTGATTTCGTTAATCAGTTCTACGCCCCAGGCATAGTAGGCTTTCTCCTTGCCCAAACTGGTCAATGCGTACATGCCAAAATCTGCGATTCCGAATTCTTCACCAGCTTCCCAGACCGCGTCATAGAGGTGCTCAAGTTGAGCTATGGGCATGTGGAGTTCCCAACCCAATTCGCCTACATAATTGATTCGAAGGGCGCGCAGTCCTATACCTGCTATCTCGATTTCCTTTCCAGTCAACCAGGGAAAATGCGCATTGCTTAAATCAGCATCTGTGATTTTAGAGAGTAAATCACGAGAGCGGGGACCCACCAAGACCAGCGTGCCCCACTCATCGGTAATATTTTTGATCGTTACTTCTTCGCCATCTCGCTTGCTCTGATTGAGCTGATCGCTATTGCGGATATTGGCAGCGGCTGCCGAAAGCAGGTAAAAATGCTCGTCATTCAAGCGCGTAATCGTATATTCACTTTCAATCCGCCCCTGTTCCGTCAGACCATGTGCGAGCACTATGCCACCTTTTTTGCGAGACACTCGATTTGCCAAGATGCGGTTTAAATAAGTTTCTGCATCAGCCCCAGTCACATCGTGCTTTGTAAAACTGGAAAGATCGAGTACACCTACCCGCTCACGCACCGCCCTACATTCATCACCGACTACTTCGAAGATATTATTGCGCCGAAAACTCTTTTCTTCCTCACGACCATCCAGTGAAAACCACTTAGGACGTTCCCATCCAAATCCCTGTGCGTATTCAGCCCCTTTGGCCTTTAACTTTTCATAGAGGGGGCTTGTTCGAGCAGGTCGCCCGGCTGGGCGTTCTTCACCAGGCAGGTGGAGTTGATACATGAAAGTGAAGTCTTGATGCGATTTTGCACGGGCATACTCCATATGAGCATAAGATCCAAAGCGGCGCGGATCAACTCCGACCATATTGATCTCAGCCGCACCGTGCATCATCCATTGTGCCAGATATTTTCCCGCGCCAGCTCCTTGCCCAATGCCCATATTTTGCCCGCAACTGAGCCAGAAATTTCGCAACCCTGACGCTGGGCCGATCAAGGGATTATGATCTGGCGTGCGGGGATTTGCGCCATTCACAACGCGCATAATCCCGACCTCGGCAAAAATCGGCATCCGCTCCATGACGCGTTCCAAACCCGGCATGATGACTTCATAATCAGCAGCGAAGAGTTCGCTCTCTGAATCCCAGTCTTGCCCAGAACCAAACCAGGCTTCCTCCGTACCGCTGCGCTCATAAATCCCTATCAGTCCCGCGTTTTGCTCCTGCCGATAATAAGCATTTGGATAGGGATCGCGCATAACCGGGATTTCTTGATCGCGGTCTACGAATTCTTTAATCGGTTCGGTAACAAGATATTGATGCTTCATCGGTACAATGGGAAGATCAAGCCCAACCCAAGCTCCGATTCGAGCAGCGTAACACCCACCAGCATTGACAACATGCTCGCAGATAATCGTCCCTTGCTCGCTGACCACCTCCCATTCTCCGCTGGGGAGTAAATTGATGTCCGTAACACGATTATGGCGAATAATCGTTGCGCCCATTTTTTTTGCACCACTTGCCATTGCATTGGTCACACCTGCCGGGTCAACGTAGCCATCATCAAGCGTCCAAGCCCCAGCGAGAACACCATCGGTATTGACAAAGGGATTTAATCGTCGAATCTCATCTAGCCCAATAATTTCCATTCTGAATTCGACTTTTTTAGCGATACCTTCTACTCGCCGAAAATTATCCAATTCTTCTTTGGTGGTCGCAAAACGGATTCCACCAACGCCATGCCAACCGGTCGCTTGTCCGGTCAATTTTTCCAATTTCGGATAAAGTGTATTGCTATAATGTTGAATTTTAGCAATATTGTAATCCCCTGTGAAATTCGGGCATTGCCCGGCAGCATGCCAGGTTGAGCCGGATGTCAATTCAGCTTTTTCAATGAGAACACAATCGTCCCAACCTGCTTCGGCTAAATGGTAGAGCAATCCAACCCCCATGATGCCACCCCCAACAATAACTACGCGCGCATGTGATTTCACTTTTTCTCCTTTGGCAAATATCGCATTTTTTATTGAGGCTTGGCAGATTCTTCAAATCGCTCAAGACATTTTTGACAAATACATGTTTTTCTGACCGCGTCTTTTGGAACTTTCTCAAGCAACTCTTCGGGGAAAATAACCGATTCACACCAGCATTCTGTCGCATTTGGGTCAGCTGCTACGGCACATTGATTGGGTTCACCACAAAGCGGGCATACTGCGGTATTGGGAGGAGTATTATCTACTAAATTTCTAGTTGAATTCATAATCAATTTCCTTTATTTGATAGTTCCAGTAAATCATCTACAGCCCGCCGCGATATTCTTGATGAAGTGCCGCTTCGCATATGGTTTGGGCTTGGGTTTTATTCCCAAACATTTTCTCGGCGAGAACAGGGAGATCTCTACGCCGAGAAGATGTCAATTTACGGCACGCAAGTTGAGGTTGCGCGCGAGGCGAGGCTTTTCATCCGATATATTCTTATTATTCAGCTCTTGTCCACATCCACTTGGCGACTTTGCCAAATATCCCACGTAAATTTGTTGGTCCAGCATAAGCTAAGGGCTGATTTACAACATTATGCTTGGTAAAGGCGTTCGATTCCCCTGCCATCAGATCTGCGATGATACGACCAAATGTTTGCGTTGTTGGGACGCCTTCGCTCAAGCCAACGCCATAATAGATATTTTGATGGTCACCCATCACACCCACAGAAGGGATTCGTTGGCCCAATATATAGGCCGTAGTGCCTCCCCAAGCATGTTCAACCCTCAAACTCTCTAGTTGGGGAAAAGAAGTAAAGAGATCCTCGATGATAGAAGGAGTAAAATATTTATCATTCCCAGAGCAGAGAGCATCGTTATCATAATAAGTAAAGGCTCCCCCCATAACAATACGATTATCCTTGGTCTGGATCAGATAACTGAACATGGTGCGCATATCGGATAACCCCTGCCGATTTTGCCATCCTATAGCCTCCAATTGTGAATTAGACAGAGGCTCTGTAGCGACCTGGAAAACACTGATGGGGAAAACTCGGCTCTTAAAAAAGCCAAGTTTGTGGGAATAAGCATTCAATGCCAGAACAATGATGGGGGCACTAATATCTCCCAACTCGGTATCCACGTGGTTTATTTTGCCGGGCGTGATGCGGGTAACAACACTGCGTTCACGTACTTCAACTCCAATTTCTTCGACCACCCTCTTCATCTCACGAGCCAGTTTGGCAGGGTTGAGTGTGGCACCATGCGGGTTTTTCAAGCCAGCGATAAATCTGGGGGATTTGATCTCAGTCTCAAGTTCTTTGCCTAGAAGGAGCGTGGAATCAAGGCCAAAAGATTTGAGCTCATCCTTAGCTTCTTCCAACCCTTGAATATGTTTTTCGGTCAGAGCAACGTCGAGCATCCCGTTTTCTTCAAAATCACACTCGACGTCGTATTCCGAGATCATCTTCTTTATGAAATTAATCCCGTAAAAGGAAACATCCAGATTGTTCTGAATCGCTTCAGGGCTTGAAGTATTTGATTCATCGAGTAGATCAGTAGCTATGCAAAAACCACCGTTGCGACCGCTGGCGCCATAACCACAACAAGCTCCTTCCAGAAGGACGATATGCTTTTCCGGAAACTTCTTTTTGATGTGATAGGCAGAAGACAGGCCCGTGAAGCCGCCCCCTACAATGACCACATCTGCTTTGTGACTACCGCGCAGGGGTTCGTTGATTTTCTGATTTTCAAGATCGACTGATTTGAACCAATAGTTATCGACAAAATACTCATAGAGATCAGGTGGTCTGAGATTTTGTTTCATGTTGTGAAAACGAGAAAAGTTTTTCATGGCTCCTTCTACCCGGTTATTTCCTTTTTCGCTGCATCCAGAATGGCTTGTAATTCGCGTTGCACAGATTCTGCCAAAGGCTCAGGCTTGTGTTCTCGCAGAATCGTATCAAATTTATCTCGCGCGCGCTGACGAATATCCGGTGATGGTGGTTCACCCAAAGACATACGCGGATGAGATAATTCTGGTATCCATATTTCTCTTAAATGTTTGCGCGTATGTTTTTGGGCTAGGAAATGCCCTCCAGGTCCAACATTCTTAATTGTGTCCATCGCCAAACCATCAAAGCTTGTATCAACCCCATCAACCAAAGCGCGATGTGTGTGGTAAATCTCATCATCGAAGATAATCTGTTCTGGCACCAACAAAGTTGAAGATTTGATCATCCCCAAGCCTTCGGCAAGGTCTGCGCCAGCCATAGCGACCATCAATGATGTGTAAACACTATCTCGCCCCAACTGCCAAGTCGCTGGTTCAGGGGCATCCATAGCGAAAGATCCTGCCAGTACGGGAACACCCCAATCATGGGCCAATTGAACTCCGGCAGTGTTGCATAAGTATTTCTCAGGAATGCCAACGATATAGCCTGCGGTTTGCGGGTCCATAACGGAAGCACACAAAGAGTAAAAAACGGGCGCACCCGGGGCAACCAACTGCATCAGAACAATTGCGCTGACCAACTCCGCGTTCCCCAAAACCAATGCCCCTCCGGTTGTGGCTGGTGCTGTGGAGCCAAGTGTTGGCATCGCCATAAAGCCTACCGGGATTCCAGCTTTGGCATAAGCCATCGCCGCTTCAATGGCTTCCTTATCTTGGCTCAAAGGTGTGATCGTGCAGATCAAGGCTGAAAGCGGTGGCGCGGCTCGCATTCTTTCTCTATCTCCAGAAATAACCTCAGCCATACGAATGGCATAATTAGCCAAAGTCTTGTCTACAGATGTTACAGTCTGAACATGCTTGACGGTGTTATTAAAGCTGGCCTCTATTTCATGCAAGGGCGCTACATGCCCGTAATCTTGCGCGCTGACCATAGGCCAATAAAATCCGATGGATGATAACGCATCGGCGACCCTCGCCATTTTCGCGACGTCTGCTTTCGTGGACGAACGGCTTGCTCCCGTTACAAAATCAAGAGTCTCCACCCCAACGCCATCCGTGCCAAAATAGCTACAGCTACCATCTAACAGCAAATCGACACCTTTGACGCGCCCCGCCAAGCCGTAAGTTCGCGGGGCATGGCTGATTGCCTTTTTAACCAGATCTGAGGGCAAGCGCACAATTTGGCTATCCGCATCAACCTGTGCGCCGTGTTCTGCGAATCTGCGTAACGCTTCTTCGGACGGGAAGCGTATTCCCACAGTTTCCAATAGCTCCAACGTAGCGGACTGAATGGATTCAAGTTCATCGGCACTTAACACTTCCAAATTAATTTTCGGGCGAATTGGCTTTATATTGGTCATAAGTTATTTTCTCTGGTTTTGTATCTTTTCACTTGCGAAGTAAGAGCAGATATGATTGAAACCTGGGTTGCCAAACTCAACAGATTTAATCTAAATCTTTCAAAATCTGGCGAGCAGCAATTTTCCCGCTAATGCCGGTTACACCACATCCAGGATGGGTTGCCACACTGCACATATACAGACCCTCAAATGGTCCGCGGTACTGTGCATATCCTGGGATTGGGCGCATCCACATAAATTGATTCAGTGCCATATCCCCATGGACAGGGCTGCCTTCCGGCAAACTATATACATCTTCCATTTCCAAGGGAGTAATGACTTTAACATGCTGGATGTATTGTCTAAAATCAGGTGCGTATGCCGAGATGGTATCAATAACCAACTTGCCTATTTCCGCTCGGAGTTCATCCCAATTGCCGTTACGCAATTTATAAGGCATATACTTAACTGTCACTGACAAAATATGCTTCCCATCAGGCGCCAATGATGGATCAATTAACGTGGGGATTTGCATATCAAGATAAGGCTGCTCTGAATATTCCCCATATTTAACGAAATCGCTTGCCTTCTGAATATATTCTATTGTCGGGGCAATTTGAATATGGCCGCTGAGGAGCTGTGAATCTCCATTGATGCCAAAGAAAGTGGGCAACCGATCCAGCGCAAAATGCATGCGCGCCATTGTCCCCTGATGTTTGATATTCTTAACGTGCTTGATAAATTTCGCTTCCAGATAAAAGGGGTCAACCAATTTCAGGAAGGTGGTGCGCATATCTGTTGCTGAAATGATAGTCTCTGCTAAAATTTGATCACCATTAGCAAGCGTCACACCTGTGGCTTTGCCTGCATGCACATTTATTTTAGCAACTTTGGCATTGGTCATAATGGTTGCCCCAAAACTTTGTGCAGATTTTTCCAACGCTCCGCTTAACGCCCCCATCCCTCCTTTGATCTGCCCGCTGGAGCGGAATAAGCCAGTGTTGCTCACTCAACCGAGTGAGAATACCATCATCCATGATCTTGCCATCGTCATCGCACCAGGCTGTATATAAAGCTTGCCCAATGGCACAGCGTGATACATCCTGGGTGACGATACGGTCCAGATAACGAGCGGCATCTGGACCGTAGATGTGATATTTCGGAATTGGCGAGATATCAAAAACGCCACAAGCAGATCGGATCGCATAATACTCCTGGATGTGGTCTGGGGCATACATATCTGCCAGGAGCCAGTTTTGCAACAAACTCCAGTTATATGGATTACACAACTCTGATGTTCGTGGGTTAAAGGGGGTTAGCCTCATATATAAAACCTCTCAGCAATATACACAAATACAGAACATGCCCCAACTAATAGTCAGGGCATGTTCTTTTATTACTTTAGGAATTAACTCTGATTCCTTTGGGATCATACATCGGGCGCAAAGAAGCCTTCGCAGAGTGGCGCACGCCAGCAATATCAATCTCGTAACCACCACTATTGATAAAGTCATTGGTCGCACCAGCTTCGTTCTCCACAAATCCCATCCCCATCGCGCCACCAAGTGTAAATCCGTATGCGCCGGTTTGTAGATAGCCAGCAATCTTTCCATCCCGATAAATGATCTCGTTCCCAAAGAGGAGCGGCTCTGGATCATCTAAAAGGAATTGCACCATCCTATATTTAAGGGGTCCACTTTCTTTGTGGCGAAGAAGCGCATCTCTACCGATAAAGCCATCGGGCTTATCAAATTTCACAGCAAAGCTGAGGCCTGCTTCCAAGGGCGTATCATTATTATCCATATCATGCCCGTATTCGCGATAAGCCTTCTCGATTCTGAGCGAGTTCAAGGATTGGAAGCCCGCGTGTCTCAACCCAAAATCCTGACCAGCTTCTACAACCGCTTCATATGCATGGGCTGAAAACTCGGTTGGCACATAAAGCTCAAAACCTAACTCACCTTCATAAGTAACGCGCAGGGTCTGCACCATCGCATAATTGATGTCGATATTCTGTGCGCTCATATAAGGAAAAGCTTCTTTGGAGATATCTGCTGTTGTGATCTTCTTCATTAGATCACGGGATTTTGGTCCCTGAAGATTCATCAGCGTATAGCATGAAGTCACATCTGTGACAAAAGCATGCGCATCATAAGGGATATTCTTCTTCAACCACAAAAGATCGTGGGTATAGAAATCACCTGCACTGACAATGAAGTATTTGTCTTCTGCCAAACGGGTGACGGTTAGATCAGCCATCATCCCGCCGCGCTCATTCAACCATTGGGTGTATACGACTTTCCCGACGGGAACAGCAACATCATTAGCGCAGATTTGATTCAATACCTTTTCTGCATCTCGGCCCTGCACCAAGAATTTCGACATGGAAGTTACATCCATGAGAATCACATCTTCACGACAAGCCCTATGCTCCTCAGCATGGTATTCAAACCAATTTTGCCTGCCCCAAGAATATTTCTCGACCTTAGCTTCTACGCTAGCAGGCGCGTACCAATCGGGGATTTCCCAGCCCATCCCTTCGATAAAGAATGCCCCTGCTTTTGCCAATTGCTCATGGATGGCGGTTTTACGAAGATTGCGAGCCGTTTTATTCGCGAAATTTGGATAAATCAATTGATACTGCAACCCCAATGTTTCCACTGTTCTATCAGCCAGATATTTTTGTGTACCCTGGAAAGGGAAAGCTCGGGCAATATCAATATGATGAGATTCGACCGGGCAATAGCCATCTACGATCCATTGCGCCATTATTTTGCCAACGCCACCGCCCTGTAAAATGCCTAGAGAATTCAATCCTGCTGCAACGTAGAAATTTTTCAATTCGGGGGCTTCGCCCATTAGGGGGCCACCATCGGGCGTAAAGCTTTCAGGACCACAGAAGAATTTATGAATACCAGCATCTTTAAGCGTGGGAATACGCTCCATAGACATTTCTAAATAAGGCATCATACGATCCCAATCCGGGGCAATTTCGCCAAAAGCAAAATCTTTCGGGATGCCATTCATTCCCCACGGTGCGGCAATTGGCTCAAAGAAGCCGACCAAAAGTCCACCCACCTCTTCCCGAAAATAAGAGTAACGCTCAAAATCTTCGATAATAGGCAAATCTGCATGAACGCCCTCGATGGGTTGGGTCAGCAAATAATAATGTTCTGCTGCTTGCAAAGGCACATTCACGCCCGCTAACTTACCCAATTGACGCCCCCACAAACCTGCGCAATTGACAACGATCTCAGCCTTGATTTCTCCTTTATCTGTGACCACCCCGGTCACACGTCCATTTTCCTGATTGATGCCAGTTACTTCGGTTTCTTCAAAGATTTTAACGCCGCCCATCCGTGCGCCTTTTGCTAGAGCCATTGTGAAATCGACTGGATTTGCGCGCCCATCTTCGGCTACATAAAAGCCAGCCAAAATATCGTCTGTATCCGCTAAGGGCCACATCTTTTTAACTTCTGTAGGGGAAATTTCCTGATAATCAACCCCCAGCCTTCGAGCGGCAACTGCCATGCGCCGTCTCTCCTCCAGCCAGTCTTCTGTGCAGGCCAATTGGAGATACCCAATATCCTTAAACCCTGTCGATTGCCCCGTCTCTGCTTCGAGCGTCTTCATCAACTCGCGCGTATAGGTAGATATTTCTACACTCAACTCATCTCCGCTTGGCGTTACGACCAACCCCGCCGCGTGCCAAGTTGTGCCTGATGTGAGTTCTTTTCGCTCCAAAAGCACCACGTCCTTCCACCCCAATTTTGTGAGATGGTAGGCAACGCTGGTGCCAATTACACCCCCGCCCACGATCACGACCCGTGCCTGAGAGGGGAGTTCATTTGAAGTGTTACTTGGATTTTCTTTTTCTGACATGGATTCCTCCGGTGTTGATTCTAAGATGATTCACAGAAAGATATAGGATAAGAAGCCGCATCGCGCGCGACCTCAACTTGCGTGCCATTTTTCAACATTTTCTTGGCGTAGGTATTTTTCCGTTCACGACACGAATCTGCTTGGGTGCAGCACTCAAGCCCAAAAAAATAACGGGGGTTTACACCCCGAAAAAGTATAACACAGATAATAACGATTTTGCATTTAATTCGCACCAAAAAAGTCAAATCGTCATTTTATTCTTGATTTTCACAACTATTTGTGATATATTGCTGTAAATAAACACAAAAATGAGAGAAAAATTATGCAATACACTGACATAAACGGGCAAGCAAAAATTGATAATATTGATCAGCAAATCATCCAAATACTTGGTAAAGATGGAAGAACTCCATTTGCTCAAATAGCCAAACAATTGGGTGTTTCTACGGGGATGATACGACAGCGTTACCATCATCTTGTTGATGATGGTGTTCTTCAGATCGTAGCTGTTACCAACCCCTTGTTGATGGGATTTGCCACGATGGCACAGATTGGGGTAAAAGCAGACGTGGCTCGATTATCAGAAATCGCGGATGAGATTGCTCTATTTGAAGAGGTCATTTATCTGGTATTGGTCACGGGCAGTTATGACCTACATATTGAGGTTGTTTGCAGAGATAAAACTCATCTGTTGAATTTTCTTTCAAAAAAACTTCATGCAATTGAAGGCGTCAAGGAAGCTGAAACATTTATGTACTTGCGCATCGCCAAAGAAAACTATGGTTGGGCAGGGAATATGGATGGCTGAAACCAATAAAGTTTCAAAATAGTATGGAAACACTTTGGAGGTGGAATATTCTCAGATAAGTCAAGTTTGTGAAAACGTATTTGCTCTGTACTGCAAGCTTAGTTTGCAAGATTGAATAATCTCTAACCAAAATATGATCAAGATCAAAGGAGATCTGTATCATGCCTATCCCAAAAGAAATTCTCTACTTAACTGAAGAAGATGTACAACAAACGATAACTGTCGCTGAGGCGGTTGACTTGGCTGAAAAAGGCATCGGAGCTGATGGTGCTGGTAATGTTGAAGGCGATAAATTCTATATGGATGTCAATGATGATGGATTTATCAAACCTTTCTCCGGCTATATTGCCGGGGAAGAGTACGCCTTTGTAAAATCCTTCAGTTATTTTCCTGGCAACCCAACAAAATACAACCGCCCCACAACTTGCTCACAAGTAATTCTCCTGGATTATGAAACCGGTCTCCCCGCCTGCTTCATGGGCGCAGATTGGGTAACGGGCTTGAAGACCGCCGCATCAACTGTTGCGACAACGGCTGCTTTGGCGCGCCCAGAGTCAGAGGTAGTGACCATTTTTGGCGCCGGAACTTTAGGGCGATTGCATCTTATGGCTTTAGCTGAACGCTTCAAACTCAAACAAGCTTATTTTGTCGATATTGTTCCTGAAGTAGCTGAAAAATGCTCCGCGGAACTTCAGGAAAAACTGGGTTTCGCTGTTGAATCAGTAGCCATGGATGACAGAAAAAGTGCTGTCAGAAAATCGGATATTGTTTTTACGGTAACAACTGGAAGCCAAGAGCTTGTTTATTTTGATTGGCTGAAGCCAGGCACATTTGTCGCTCGCTTGGGATCTTATCAAGAGGTGCATCTTGATGTAATCACTAGAGCCGACAAAGTGATTCTGGATAGATGGAAATACGTCAGCCCCAGAATCCCAGAAGTAATCCAGCTGATCGAAGAGGGAAAATTCACTCGAGAGAGTATTCACGCAGAGTGGCCCGATATTGTTGCCGGAAAAGCAACTGGGCGAGAATCAGAAGATGAGATTATTGTCTTCATCGCATTGGGAATTTGGGGCGAGTATGCTGCTATTCTGCCAGAAGTTTATCGAAAAGCAAAAACCAAAGGCTTGGGACAAGCATTACCTTTCTAGCCCGTAAAAATTACTAACTATTTAGGTTCAGACAGGCACTCGGTTTTAATCTCAACTTAAAAGAAAAACCGAGTGCCTAAGAGCCAAGGAAGTAATCACTCAAATTACTTCAAAGGAGATGTGTATGAGTATTCAAGGAAAGAAAACCAGTGCCCTTTTCAAAAAAGCATTAGATGTTATGCCTTATGGGGTCAATTCGAATTTTCGCTATTGGGGCGATGATGACACAATAATTGCCACGCGCGGTGAAGGCACTTACCTTTGGGACGCGGATGAAAAACGCTATATTGATTATCGCTTGGGGTTTGGGCCCGTTATTCTGGGGCACGGTCATCCTACTGTTGTGAAACGCGTCCAAGAAGCAATTCAGGACGGCACCGTCTTTGCTTGGACAACGCCTTACGAAATCGATCTCTGCGAACGCATTACACGCATGTGCAATGTAGATAAGGTGCGCTTGACCAATACCGGCACCGAAGCGACCATGCACGCTCTTCGCATCGCCCGCGCCCGCGCAGGACGTGAAAAATTCATCAAATTCGAGGGGCAATATCATGGCATGGCAGATTATTTTATGTTCAGCACAGCCTCTGCCAATCCTGCAGCCTTAGGCTCAAAGCGTAGCCCGATCAATGTACAGGCGACTTCGGGCATTCCCAAGGGGATCAATCAGTATGTGATCAATCTTCCTTATAATGACTTTGAACGCTTGGAAGAAACCATCACCGCACAATGGGGTGATATTGCCGCGATATTTGTTGAACCAATGCTTGGCAACTCAGCTGGCGTCATGCCGAAACCAGGCTATCTCGAAAAAATGCGAGAACTATGCAGCAAATACGGCATTGTGCTGGTTTTCGATGAGGTCAAAACTGGCTTCAGGATGGCAAACGGTGGCGCGCAGGAATACTTCGGTATTCAAGCTGATTTGGTCACCTACGCCAAAGCCTTGGGTAACGGATTCCCCATCGCCGCTATTGCAGGCAAAGAAGAAGTCATGATGACAATTGAGCCTGGTCATATGGCGCATGGTGGCACTTATTCCGGAAATGTAGTTGGTACTGTAGCGGCAATTGCCACGCTTGAAATTCTCGAAAATGAGCCCATCATTGACACCATCAACAAACGTGGCAAAGCCTTGATGACCGGGATTGACGAAATCCTGACCGAAGCAGATATCCCACATGCTCTTCCTGGTGTCCCATCCATGTTTGGAATCGTTATGGGTGTTGAGGAAGAACCACAAGATTTCAGAGAATATTTCCAAGGCGATGGCGAACTCTACGAAAATCTTGCTTTGGAACTCATCCAAAGAGGCGTACAACCCGACGGTGATGCCCGAGAACCTTGGTTCTTATGCGCCGCCCTCAGCGAAGAAGATGTGAATGAAACGCTGAACATTTTCAACGACGCACTCAAAGTAGCAAAAGAATAAATTTCAACAGAAACACGGCTTTTAATAAGCCGTGTTTCTGTAAAAAAGAGGCTTTTATGAAGCATGAAAAAGAATCATTAACAGCTGATGAAATTGTTCAGCTAAGTAAAGAATATACATTTTTTTCCTGGTCAATTCAATCTCAGGTTAACCCAATTCCTGTCAGCAAAGCAGAAGGTGTCTACTTTTGGGACGCAGATGGGAAACGGTACTTTGATTTCTCATCCCAATTGATGAATACGAATATTGGAAGCCAGCATCCCAAAGTCATAAAAGCGATTCAGGATCAGGCTGCTGAGTTGTGCTTTGTCCACCCCGGTAACGCAACTGGCCCCCGCGGCTTGCTCGGCAAAAAACTGGCGGAGGTCACCCCCGGAAAGCTAAAGAAAACCTTCTTCGCACTGGGCGGCTCAGAAGCCAATGAAAATGCGATTAAGATCGCGCGTTTTTATACAGGACGTCATAAAATTTTGGCACGCTATCGTTCTTATCATGGCGCAACACATGGATCAGTCGCCCTGACAGGTGATTATCGCCGTAACGCGGTTGAACCTGCCATGCCAGGGACAGCACATTTTCTTGACCCCTATTGCTATCGGTGTCCATTCGGGCAAAAGCCAGAATCCTGTAAAAAAGAATGTATTTCGCACGTTGAAGAAATAATTCAATATGAAGGGCCAGATAAAATTGCTGCCATCATCATGGAAGGCGTGACTGGTTCAAATGGTCTCATCGTACCCCCCGAAGATTATTGGCCACGCATTCGCGAGATCTGCGATAAATACGGCATCCTACTGATTTCTGATGAAGTCATGAGCGGTTGGGGGCGGACAGGTGAATGGTTTGCCGTCGATAATTGGGATGTAGAACCAGATATCATCACAACCGCAAAAGGCATCACATCTGGTTATGTGCCACTAGGGGCTGTGATCGTTTCAGAAGAGATTGCCAACCATTTTGAAGATAATTACCTCTATGCCGGTCTAACCTATAGCGGACACGCGCTCGCTTGCGCTACGGCATTGGCTACGATAGATGTGTACGAAGAAGATAACTTACTCGAAAATGCCACAACCGTGGGCAATTATCTTGGTGAAGCACTTGAGAAAATTAAAGAACGTCATATCTCTGTAGGCGATGTGCGCTATATCGGGCTATTTTCCACAATTGAACTCGTTGAAAATCGAGAGACGAAAAAACCTTTCTCGGCTGATGTAATGGCTGATGTCAAAAAAGCATTACTGGACAGTGGTTTATTCACCTTCATCATGGTGAAAGACATTGGCACGATGGTTTTCATTGTCCCTCCACTTTGCATCACAAAAGAAGAAATAGATGAGGGTCTGGCACTAGTTGAAAATGCTCTCGAAATAGCAGATAAAAAGGTGAACTAAAATGACAAAAATACTCAATTATATTAACAACGAATGGGTTGAACCGAAAGTTAGCGAATACGCAGATGTCATCAATCCCGCCACAGGCGAGGTGATTGCGAAAACGCCTTTATGTGGAAAAGTCGAAGTGGATGCTGCTACAAAAGCCGCTTCAGACGCCTTCCCCGCTTGGAGACGAACCCCTGTCCAAGATCGCATCCAGTATCTCTTTAAATTGCGCGATTTGCTTTTAGCGAATCACGATGAGATTGGGCGCGTCATCACAGAAGAATGTGGCAAAACCCTCGGCGAAGCAAAAGCCGAAATGGTGCGCGCCATCGAAAATGTGGAAGTAGCTTGTGGTATGCCGATGATGATGAAAGGCGAAATGGCAGAAGATGTTGCCCGGGGCATTGACGAAATTATGTTGCGTCAACCCTTGGGTGTTTGCGCCACCATCGCCCCCTTCAACTTCCCCGGCATGATTCCTTTCTGGTATCTGCCCTACGCGTTGGCAACTGGCAATACTTATGTGATCAAACCCTCCGAAAAAGTCTCCCTGACCATGAAGTTCATTTTTGAACTTATCGATCAGGTTGATTTCCCGAAGGGTGTCGTAAACCTGGTTAATGGCGCAAAAGATTCAGTAGATGCCATTCTCGATCATCCCGATATTCGGGCGATTACCTTTGTCGGCTCAACAAATATTGCAAAATACGTTTATCGCCGTGCAGCAGAGAATGGCAAACGAGTCCAAGCCCAAGGTGGCGCGAAGAATCCCGTCATCATCATGCCAGATGCAGATATGGAAATGGCAACCGATATCGTAGCGGATTCAGCTTTTGGTTGCGCTGGTCAACGCTGTTTGGCAGTTTCCTTAGCAGTAACCGTTGCCGAAGCGCATAACAACTTCACCGAGTTAATTTGCGATGCCGCCGCATCCCGCACGGTTGGTTACGGGCTTGACGATGGCGTCCAAATGGGACCACTAATCGACCAGAACAGCAAAGAGCGCGTTGAGCAGTTAATCGGCTTGGGTGCGAAAGAAGGTGCAACCGCATTGGTGGATGGACGTGGAGCAAGTGTCAAAGGCTACGAAAACGGTGCCTTTGTCCGCCCGACCGTTTTAGCCGATGTCCAACCCAATAGCGATATGTGGAAAACTGAAATCTTTGGTCCCGTCTTGAGCATGATGCATGTCAACACCATCGACGATGCCATCAAACTTGCAAATAGCCACGTTTATGGCAATCAGGCGAGCCTATTTACCTCAAGTGGGTCAGCGGCGCGCAAATTCCGTTATGAAGTCGAGGCTGGCAATGTGGGTATCAATATCGGTGTCGCCGCCCCGATGGCATTCTTCCCCTTCAGCGGCTGGAAGGATTCCTTCTTTGGCGACATGCACGGTCAGGGAATGGATGCGGTTGAGTTCTTCACCCAGAAGAAAGTTGTGATCGAGCGTTGGCCCAAAGAATGGTCGCGTAAATTCTAAGCGGATTGAAATTAGACTCTCCCGCAGATTGAATTGGATAGTTTGATCTCTCTTCAAAACCTGCGGGAGGATTTACCGCAACGCACATGATTTGGGCTTGAGTGCCGCACCCAAACAGATTCTCGTCTTGAACGGAACGCGGAGTGAGTCCATGCCAAGAAAATCTTGAAAAATGGCACGCCAGTTGAGGTCACGCGCGAAGCGGCTTCACATCCTATATTTTCGTATATTTATGAACCATCCCACTCTTACCCGTATTCGGCGTCTTTCTGGCGTCTCGTGGAGAAAAAATGACAGTTAAGATGCAGGAAAAATTAGCGCAGGTCGTGGCTGATGGGGATTCGGAGAAAGCCAAAATCTTTGCGTTAAAAGTAGTGAAAGAGGGCTTAGATTTGCCTACCTGCATCACGGGGGCGAGAGAAGGACTTCAACGCGCTGGGAGGTTGCACGCCAGCGGAGAATATCTTTTAGCCGATTTATTTAATAGCACGGACGCAATGAAAATTGCGCTCGGTATTTTAGAAAAAGCCTCAAATTAGGAGACCTTGTGAACACTCACTCAGAAACCCCCGATATTTTTTCTATTTCATCTCACCAGAAGATAGATATATTAAGTCCATCTGAACTGGAGACGCTACAAAATGCCACTTTAGAAATTTTGTCTGATGTGGGGATATATTTCCCCAGCAAAAAAGCGTTGAAAATTTTTGCTGATAATGGTGCCAATGTGAATTGGGAAACTGAAATTGTTCGCATTCCGTCAGATTTGGTCAAAAAAGCGATGGCAACCGCGCCGCGTAGTTTTACTTTAGGTGGTCGTGAAGAGCGATTTGATTTAACACTGGATGGAAAAACCTCCTATCTAACCACCGATGGTTGCGGCGTGCATGTGGTTGATCTGGAGACCCGCGAACAGCGCGCTTCCCAAAAAGCGGATGTTGCCATGATGGCACGTGTTAGTGATGCTTTGCCTGCGGTCAGCTTTTTCTGGCCCATGGTGAGCGCACAGGATTTCGGGAAAGCCGCCCCCCTGCACGAATGCCATGCCGGATTAACGAATACGCTGAAACATGTGCGTGGCGGAACGACCGTTCACCCAAAACTTGCTTCTTCTATCGTGGATATGGCAACTGTCGTTTCTGGCAGTGAAGAAGAAAGACGAAAAAGACCGCCCGTTTGTGCCAATATCTGCACCATTGCGCCTTTGGCGCAGGATGCGCATGGTATTGAAACCGCTCTAATTTATGCCGAAGCCGGTATTCCGCAAAGCCTTATGGCGATGCCGACAATGGGGTCAACTGCCCCGGCTTCTGTGCTCGGTGCCCTAGCCGTTGGGGATGCTGAATCTGTCAGCGCGATGGTTTTGATGCAACTAGCACACCCTGGTGCACCAGTATTTCACTCGATTATCACTTCGCTTATGAATCCGCGCACTGGCGGATATATTGGCGATGTCCCCCTCCCTGTATCGCTGATCGCAGTTCAATTGGCGCATGCCTGGAATGTTCCCAGCTTGGGTGGTGGCTCTTTTAGCAGTGATGCACCTGATATTGGCTGGCAATCTGCCCTTGAATCAGCTTTTGGTAGCGTACAAATACCATTGGCTGGCGGTGAGCTTTGCGGTTATATGGGATTGATGAATTCATCCATGATCCTATACCCTGAGCAAATTATTCTTGACTCTGCGCTTGCGATGGATGTATATGGCACCTATAAAGAGTTTGAATTCAATGAACTTGATATTTCTCTGGACGTGATCAAATCTGTTGGACCACGCGGTCATTATTTGCGTGAAAAACATACCCGTAAACATATTCGTGACTTCCATTACTCGCCCGTTTTACGTCAACTGGATGCAAGCGGCAATTTACGTGAACCACGTGAAGTTGCATTTGAAGAATTTATGAAGATCTATGATACACACCACCCCGAACCCTTGTCTGACGATAAACTAAAAGAAATGGATCAGATTTTAGCAGCTGCAGATAAGACGGCAAAAGAATTAGGAGAATAATATGGACAAAGAGCAATCATCGAAAAATAACCTACCAAAACAAGCCAAAGTTGTGATCGTTGGCGGTGGTGTAATTGGATGCAGTACCGCCTATCATTTGGCAAAACTTGGGTGGAAAGATATTGTTCTTTTGGAGCGCGCCGAACTTACTTCTGGCACCACCTGGCATGCGGCTGGGCTGGTTGAAGCTGGCGGTTTTTTCGATGATACAACCGTCAAGATGACCAAATACAGCCTGAAATTATATGACTCGCTGGAAGAAGAAACAGGGCTGGCTACAGGCTATAAAGGCGTGGGGATGCTCACGCTGGCAACCACACCCTCGCGAGTGGAAGAACTACGCCGAGTCGCCGCTTTTGACCGTGAATACGGCGTTATGATGGAAGAGATTTCTCCCGAAAAAGTGAAGGAACTCTGGCCCCTCGCCTATACCGATGACATTCTCGCTGGGTTCATGACCCCCGTTGATGGTCGCATCAATCCAATCGACGTAACGATGGCATTAGCAAAGGGCGCACGAATGCAGGGTGTCCAAATTATTGAAGAAACTGCTGTTACAGGTTTCATCAAAGAAGACCAACGCGTGACCGGTGTTACCACAGATAAAGGCAATATCGAAGCTGAATACGTCGTCAATTGCGCCGGGATGTGGGCACGCGAAATCGGAAAATTGGCGGGGATCAATGTCCCCTTGCAAGCGGCAGAGCACTATTATCTGATCACCGAAAAAATTGATGGCATAAATGATAAATTGCCCATCATCGTTGACCTTGAAAAATACGCATATTATCGAGAAGAAGTGGGCGGGGTATTATTTGGTTTATTTGAACCCGTTTCCGCGCCTTGGGCGTTGGATGGAATCCCGAAGAACTTTACCTTTGGCGAAATTCAACCCGACTGGGATCGCATGATGCCCTATCTCGAAGAAGCGATGAAGCGTATCCCCGCGCTCGAAAACGCCGGAATCCACAAGTTTTTCTGTGGCCCTGAAAGCTTCACCCCAGACTTGGGTCCAATGATGGGCTTAGCCCCTGAACTGGATAATTTCTATGTTGCCGCTGGTTTTAATTCCCTTGGCATTCTCATGGGCGGTGGGGCTGGAAAAGTGATGGCGCAATGGATCGTGGATGGTGTTCCCGATGTGGATATAACCGAAATCGACATCGCCCGAATGTTACCTTTCCAGAATACGCCAAAATATCTAAAAGACCGAACTGTTGAATTGCTTGGCTTTATGTTTGAAGAGAGCTTCCCCAATAAACATTTCAAAACAGCACGCAATGTTCGTAAATCTGCCTTCCATGAACAATTGGCTAAAGCGGGCGCATATTTCACAGAATACGCCGGCTGGGAATCCCCAGATTGGTTTGCTCCCAAAGGCGTTGAACCCAAAGTGAAATACTCTTGGGGAAAACAGAATTGGTTTGAATATAGCGCGGCTGAACATCGTGCCACCCGTGAAAATGTGACCCTGATGGATTACTCTGTCATGGGCAAAATCTTGGTACAGGGACGAGATGCCGAAAAGTATCTCAATCGCATCTGTGCAAATAATGTTGCCGTGCCGGTTGGGCGATGTGTCTACACGCAATGGCTAAATGAAACAGGTACTATCGAAGCCGATTTAACCGTCACGCGCTTGGCAGAAGATGAATTTCTCATCCTCACAGGAGACGGAACAATAACCGCTGTCCAAGCCTGGCTCAGACGGCATATACCCAAAGAAGCGCACGCTTTCATTACTAATATATCTTCTGCTTATAGCGTTTTGAATATACAGGGACCAAAATCTCGCGAGTTTTTGAGCAGTGTTACAAACGCCGATATGTCTCATGAAGCCTTCCCCTTCCTCACCACGCAAGAGATCGATATTGGCTATGCTTTGGTTAGGGCAATCCGCGTCACTTATGTGGGCGAATTGGGCTGGGAGCTTTATATCCCCACAGAATTTTCAGCGCATGTTTTTGATATTCTTACCGAAGCAGGAGAGAAATTTGATCTAAAATTTATTGGCTTGCAAGCCTTGAACTCCCTGCGATTAGAAAAATCATATCGCGACTATGGCGGCGATATAGACAATACCGACACATCTCTCGAAGTTGGCTTAGCATTCTTTGTCGATTTTGACAAACCCGATGGCTTCATTGGCAAAGAGGCACTCTTGCGCCTGAAAGAATCTGGTTATAGATACCGCATGGTCCAATTCCTGCTCGAAGACCCCGAAGCAATGATGTACTTCGGCGAGATCATCTATCGCAATGGTGTTTCCGTTGGGCATATTATGTCTGGTGCCTATGGTCATACATTGGGCGCATCCGTTGGGGTTGGTCCAGTCGAAAAAGAAGGCGATATTGTCACAGTCGATTATATAAAAAGCGGCACCTACGAAATCGAGATTGCCGGTGTCCGCTATCCTGCCAAAGCCTCACTGAGACCGATGTATGATCCGAGGCTAAAAAGGGTTAGATGCTAATTTTAAACAAAATTTCTCTGGGGTGAAGTACCTCGCGACGCGCATGACCTCAACTTGCTACCCTTAGTCAAGATTTTCGTGGCGTAAACAGAATCCCGTTCACGCCGCGAAAATGTTTGGAGCGGAACGCAAACTCAAATCAAGAGCAAAGCGGTTTCACATCCCCAAAAAAGAAAACCTGACAGGTTTTACACGAAGGAGAAAATCTTATGTCCGCAAACGACAAAAATAATCTGCTTGATAAATTGACCGAAGTTCACCTTGCCACTCATGAAACATTGAAAAAAGTTGAGCTTGAAATGACCGTTCATAAAGATTCAGGCTGGAGTGTCAGAGATATTCTTGGGCATATTGCCACCTGGAATTTGGAAGTCGCAAAATCCATTAACGCATATCAAGCTGGGGATGAATACCTGATCCCAGACCTTGATGAAGAAGAAGTTGATTACAACGGTAGAGCAGTAGAAGAGCAGAGAAAATTATCAGACCAGCAAATTTTGGGTGAGTGGGAAAAAGGATATAAAGAACTAAGCAACGCTGTTCAGGAAATGCCTTCTGAACGCTTTCCCGGAGATATGCTCTACCCATGGGGAGAAGAGCGGGGTGATATTGCGACCTTGGTTGAATATATGATCGACCATGTAATTGAGCATCAGGAAGAGATCGAAGAAGCGATATAAACTATATGGATTCAACGCAAACTGACGAGCGAGTAGTACGAGTTGGGTGTCCGGCGCATAATTGTGGCGGGCGTTGTTTGTTGAAGGCGCATATCAAAGATGGTGTTATCACCCGTCTGGAAACAGACGACCGCCCCGACAGCATCGCCGACCCGCAATTGCGGGCATGTGTGCGCGGACGTGCTTATTTGCGCCGTCAGTATCATCCCGACCGTTTGAAATACCCGCTGAAACGCGTTGGCAAACGCGGCGAAGGGAAATTTGAACGCATTTCATGGGATGAAGCGCTCAGCATAATTGCCGCAGAAATGCAGAGAATCAAAGAGACCTATGGAAATGGTGCTTTATACGTTCCCTATGGCACTGGGGGGAGCAGCCATACGATGGGGTCTGATACCGCTCATCGGCTGATGAATTTATTTGGCGGCTGTTTGAATCACTATAGTAGCTACAGCTGGGGAGTGATTGAGCAAATTACTGAAATTATCTACGGCACAAATGAAACCGGCAACCAGCGTCAGGATTGGCTGAATTCTAAATATATCCTGATGTGGAGTTGGAATCCCGCCGAAATGCGCGATGGCACCAATAGCGATTTCCTGATCAAAAAGGCGCGTGAAAATGGTGCCAAAGTTGTCTGCATTGATCCGCGCATGAGCATGAGCGCGGTTAGCTTGGCTGATGAGTGGATTCCCATCCGCCCGGGCACAGATGTAGCCATGATGAGCGCGATGGCGTATGTGATGATCTCCGAAAATCTCTACGATGCCGAATTTGTACGCACCCATTGTGTTGGCTTTGATGAAACGCAAATGCCAACCGGGTTGGAAGGGGAAGAAAGTTATAAAGATTATATTTTAGGCATAAGAGATGGCATTCCGAAAACACCTGAATGGGCAGAATCTATCACGGGTATTCCGCATGAAACAATTGCCCGCATTGCACGTGAATATGCCACCAGCAAATCGGGCGTACTCTATCAGGGCTATGGGATGCAACGCCGCGCCTATGGTGAGCAAGCTGTTCTGGTTGGTTGTACGTTAGCCGCGATTACGGGAAATGTTGGTATTTCTGGTGGTTGGGCGAGTGGCATGGCGTACCAATCTAATGATGGTGGTCCACTTTGGTCTCTTTTCCCCGTTGAGGAGAATCCCGTCAAAGCCGCGATTCCCAGTTTTCTCTGGACGGAGGCAGCTCTCCGCGGCGAAGAAATGAGCGCAGAAGATGGCGTAAAAGGGGTGGAGAAATTAGACAGCAATATCAAACTGATTTACGCAGTCGCTTGTAATACGCTTGTCAACCAGCACGGCAATATCAACCGCGCTACAGAAATCCTTCAAGATGAAAATCTGGTTGAATTGATTGTCGTCCAAGATCAATTTATGACTTCTTCGGGGCTGTATGCCGATATCATCCTGCCAGTCTGCTCCCAATTCGAGACTTGGGGTCTCGAAGATGGCTGGAAATACGGGGATGAATTAATTCTAATGCCCAAACTGGTTGAACCGCTCTCTGAAACTAAGAGTGATTATCAGATTTGTGCTGAATTGGCTGAGAAATTAGGCATTGGCGAGGAATACACACAAGGTCGTGATGACCGCGATTGGATTGAGTGGGCTATCGAGGCGTATCGAGAAGCGCGCTTCCCTGATGTCCCCGCCTTTGATGAGTTTGCCGATTCCAATATGGGCGTTTATTCTGTCCCGGTGACAAAGCCAGCGATCGCATTTGAGGATTTCCGCGCAGACCCAGAAGTCAATCCGCTGGGCACACCTTCTGGCAAGATTGAGATATTTTCAAAAACCTTATTCGATATGGGCAAACCTGATGTGATTCCGGCAGTGCCAAAATATATCCAGGAATGGGAAAGCCCTTTTGGGGCAGAAGCCGAAGAATATCCGCTTCAGGCGTTGGGGCATCACTCAATGGGGCGCGTTCACTCCACCCACGACAATAACGATTGGCTCAGAGAAGCCTTCCCACAGCGCGTCTTTATCAATCCTGTAGACGCTGAAAAGCGAAATATAAAAAACGGAGATAAAGTCAAAGTTTTCAACGAACGCGGTGCGCTCATAACGCCCTGCCGAGTGACAAAACGGATTATGCCCGGCGTAGTGGATATTCCCGCTGGAGCGTGGTGGAATCCAAATGAAGAGGGCGTTGACCAGAGCGGCTCGACCAATGTTCTAACCTCTGAAAAATGGACCCCTTGGGCATTCAGCAACGCCCTGCACACCATCATGGTGCAAATAGAGAAGGTAAAAAGCTAGATGGTGAAACAATACGCTTTTTATCTCGACTCAACAGCTTGCTCCGGGTGCAAGGCTTGTCAGGTCGCCTGCAAAGATAAGCATGGCTTGGAAGTCGGACTCTTATGGCGTAGAGTTTATGAAGTTGCCGGTGGTGATTGGCAACAATCTGATGATACCTGGATACCCAATGTCTTTGCCTATAATCTTTCCATGTCTTGCAACCATTGCGAGCGTCCCATCTGCGCGGAAGTTTGCCCAACGGGGGCAATACACAAACGCGAAGACGGCATCGTTTTGGTCAACACGGAAACATGTATCGGTTGCGGCTACTGCGCCTGGGCATGTCCCTATGGCGCGCCACAATATGACGAAAAAGCGGGGAAAATGACAAAATGTACCTTCTGCCACGACGAACTTGATCAAGGAAAACCTCCAACTTGCGTAGCCGCCTGCCCGATGCGGGTTTTGGATTTCGGCGAACTCTCCGAGCTAAATGAAAAACACAAAGACGCAACGAATGTCTTCCCTTTGCCTGACTCCGAGTTGACTGAACCCGCCTTCCTGATCACGCCGCATAAAGATGCTCATAGAACGGATTCCGAACCCACAGAAATTGCAAATCGGGAAGAGGTCTAAGATGAAGAAATGGTCTTTAGTCCTCTTCACAACTTTTTCCCAAATGGCGGTGGGCGCATTTTGGGTATTGATGGCTCTCCGCCATTATTTGGCTCTTCAATCTGATTTGGCTCATGCAAATGCGTTAATTTTGACTCCCTTGATGATCACCGTTGCAATTATGATCTTTAGCTTGTCAATTTCATTGGCACATCTGGGAAGCCCCTTCATCGCCTATAGAGCAATTAGCAACTTCCGCGCATCCTGGTTGAGCCGTGAAATCGCCTTTGCTCTTTTCTTCACCTTATCGAGTCTCGCTGTCGCTTTTTTTCTGTGGGCGCAAATTGATTCCGTGAAGATGCAAGCAGCCCTTATCTGGTTGGCGATATTTTTTGGTTATATGCTCGTATTTTCAATGTCCCGAGTATATATGCTGAGAACCGTCCCGATTTGGAACGCTTTTTTTACGCCAACTTCATTCTTCCTGACAGCCTTAATTCTCGGTAGCGTAGTAGCTGGCACAATTTTTGCGTTCAGAGGGTTTTCGTTGAGTGCATCTATCCACAATGATATTCTAACTATATTAACAAAATGGACTCTCTTGTTTCTTGGGATTGAATCTATTTTAATAATTGGCAGAACAATAAATTATGCTTCAGCTTCACACAAAGATACCATTCAAAAATTATGGGAAGGCTATAAAAACATTTTTTACCTTCGCATATTTTTGAATATCGCGGGCATAGTTTGCCTGAGCACTACACTCTCTCAGGCAAAAACACATCCCGTTTTTTATGCGCTTTGCTTTGTACTCATTTTATCGGCGGAATTAGCGGATAGATTTCTATTTTATACTGCCCGCGAATTTAGTGGTATTTAAATCTACCATCCATCTATTTTTCTGAAGGAGCAAATCATGAAATTGCCAGTCAAAAAACAAGTTATGGAACAAGGGTTAGAAAGCCTGGGCGTGCACCCCACATCACTCGAAGGCTCTGCGCCAGAAACATCTTGGTTAGAAGTTTATAGCGATGACGAAGGACGTGAGTCTGGCATCTGGGAATGTACGCCTGGAAAATATCGTATGGAAAGAGAAAGCGATGAATTCTGCTATATCCTTCAGGGGCATTGGAAACTGATCAGCGATGATGGCGAAGTCTCCGAAGTCAAAGCGGGCGATGCCATTTTTCTGCGCAATGGATGGTGCGGCACCAGCCACATCATTGAAACCGTCCGCAAAGTCTTTATGATTGGATAGTTTTCTCAAAGAGGAGATATTTATGATTGAGCCTATCTGGGATGAAGCACCTCGCCCCGCACGTGACCTCAACTTGCGTGCCATCCATCAACATTCTCGCAATATGGACACCTCCCCGCTCACGCCGAGAATCAGCTCGGAAGCGGCACCCAAGCCCAAAATACGCGCGAATCGGCGCGAAGTATCTATCCAAGATTTCAGTGAACGAGGTTGTGTCCAGAATATAGGGAATTTCTAATTGAGAAAAGGGAATCGATGAAAGCAAATCTGGTATTAAAAAACGCTTCTGTATACACGGTCAACTCAAATCAAAGTTGGGCAGAAGCCATCGCAATCACTGACGATAAAATCATCTTCGTCGGCACAGACGCGGAGGTGGGCGCATATATCGATTCTAATACGGCCGTCATGGACTTGAATGGGAAGATGGTCTTGCCTGCATTTGTGGATAGTCATATGCACCCTGCCCTGAGTGCTCATCTTTATCAGTATCAATTATCCCTTTTCAATATGACGGGCAAAGATCAAATTCAAGCGTATCTTAACGCTATCCATAAGTTTGTAGAAACGCACCCGAATGCGCAGTGGATTATTGGCGGCGGTTATTTGCGTTCTGCTTTTGATGAAATTGGCCCGCGCAAAGAGTGGCTCGATGAGATTATCTCAGATCGCCCGATTGCGATTACCTCCAAAGATGGGCACTCAATGTGGGTCAACTCAAAAGCACTGGAGTTGGCTCAAATTACCAAAAATACTCCCCAGCCGAACGAGGGCGTGATCAAAAAAGACCCTAAAACTGGAGAACCTTCGGGATTGCTTCAGGAGCCCGGGGCTATGAACCTTGTTGGCCATCTTATACCTCCGCCACCAAAGGAAGAAATCAAGAAATCGCTACTCTGGTTGCAAGAATGGCTCAACACAAAAGGGATCACAACCACCCACGAGGCGATGCTGGGAATTGAAGATCGCCATATCTACGAAGCCTACGATGAACTTGCGCAAGCTGGCAAGCTAACCCTTCGCTATCGAGCATCCTGGACGATTTCTCCAGAAGGTGATGCTAGAACACAGATCGAGCAAGGAAAGGCTTTGGTTAAACAATTTACACATCCGCACTTCAAGGCGCATTCTTTCAAATTCTTTGCCGATCACGTCATCGAGGAAGAAACCGGTTATCTTTTGGAGCCTTATGCGCATCGGGATGATGATTGGCGTGGCATCAAAGTTTGGGATGATCGTATTCTCCAAAAAGCCTTTGCTCAAATAGATGCCGCTGGCTATCAGATTCACGTTCACGTGATTGGAGATGCCGCCGCAAAATACACAGTGGATGCGCTCGAAAAACTTGTTGATTTGAACAGGAATCGTGATGCTCGGCACTCCTTTGCTCATTTACAATTGGCGCGCCCAGAAGATATCCAGCGTATGGGCAAATTGGGATTAAGTGTCCACGCCAGCCCCTACTGGATGAATTTGGACGATTACTTCTGGAAATTAAATCTACCCTATCTGGGGCATGAACGGGCGTTCAATCAGCAATACCCTTTCAACAGCCTTTTCAATGCAGGGGTTAACGTAACCGTTGCCAGCGACTTCTGGGTCACTGAACCAGACCCGGTAAAGGCAATCTATAATGGCATGACTCGTCAAATTTCTCAAAAAGAATTTGACAGCGACTATGGCTCAGAATCGAACTATCGTCGAGTATCGGATCCCAATGCAAAGTTAGAGAATGGCGATCTGGGAGTGCTGCCTCCGCTTGACGAGCGAGCAAATCTTGAAAAGATGATCCTTGCCTCGACCCTAAATGGCGCATATGCCAACTTCCTCGATGAAGCTATTGGCTCCATTGAAGTAGGCAAACTGGCAGATCTGGTTGTCCTTGAAGACAATCTTTTTGATATCGATATTGAGCAAATACCTGAAACGCAGGTCGTGATGACCCTTTTTGAAGGAAAACTGGTTTACTCAGCGAAAGAGTAAAAATCAATTTAAAAACATAAGAAGTTAGGTTGGTTTAATTTAGAGGAGCTACAAAATAACATGAAGTATTTCTCCCCAATTCACAATAGAAGCAAAAATCTCAGACCACCCGATCTCTACGAATACTTTGTAGATAATTTCTGGTTTAAAACCATAGATGTGGAGAATCTGAAAATCAACGAGCCTTTACGCGGCAGCCATAAAGCAGATATTGTTATTGTCGGAGGCGGGTTTACAGGACTTTCATCCGCTTATAATATCAAGAAAAAGTTTCCCGAAAAGAAAGTTGTACTCCTCGAAGGAGCCTTCTGCGGGTACGGAGCCAGTGGCAGAAATGGCGGTTTTTGCATAGCGACCAGCCTTTTGGATTGGAATCAAAAAGACCCTGAACGCCGTGAGAAAGATTGGAGAGTATCATCTTATGGTGTAGAACAAATCAAGATGATGATCTCAAAATACGATGTTGATTGTGATTTCGAAGAAAACGGGATGCTGGCAGTTGCTTTAAATACCAAACAAGCAAAAGAGCTCGAAGAATATCAAGAAGAACTAAAAACTTTTGGGCTGGAATCTACCCTCCTGCAAGGAAAAGATTTAGAGCAAGAAATTAAATCTCCGCTATTTCTTGCCGGGTTAAAAGAACCCAATGGAGCCACGCTTAACCCCGCAAAACTTGCCCGAGAGATGAAACGCATCGTCGAAGATATGGGCGTTGAAGTCAGGGAACGTACCGTGGTAACACGCATAAAGCCCGGAAAAACAAATTATATTGACACTGAGCTAGGCGATATTCAAGCGCCAATTATGGTGATGGCCACCAATGCCTACGCGCATAAACTTGGCTTCTTTAAAGACAGAGTTTTTCCAGTTGGCGTTTTCCAAATCGTCACTGAGCCACTCAGTAAAGCGCAATGGGAATCTGTTGGTTGGCAGAATAAACAGGGTTTATCCGATATGCGAACCATGTATAGTTACAGCATCCCTACCTCTGATGGCCGCATCCTCATGGGCGGAGCAGATTTTGTATATTATGATTATGATGCATTAAGTTCTGGCAACGATAAAATAGTCACTCAAAGAGTTACGAAAAATTTCTTTGATTTTTTCCCCCAGCTTGAAGGCCTAAGCATTGATCATGCTTGGGGCGGTACTACCGCCTATACTTTGGGGCGGGCTCCCTCTGTAGGCGTGACGGGCAATCATAAAAACATCTATTTTGGTACAGGCTTCAGCGAGGGAGTGCCATCCACCCAAACCGCTGGGCGCATAATCGCTGATCTAATGGCTGGAGAATCGAATGATTTCACCAATCACTTCATCGTCAATCGAAACATCCCTTATACGGGACCAAAGAATCTGCGAGGACTTTTTGGTCGAGGCGTTAAATGGATGATAGAAAATCTTGGGTTTTCGCCAATCCATTAGGATGAAGTACCCCGCCTCGCCCGTGACCTAAACTTGCGTGCCGTTTTTCAACATCTTCGTGACGTGAGCATTATCCCGTTTACACCGCTATTTAGGTTTTGAAATATAATAAACCATGCCAAAAATTCACCTGCAGCTTTATTCAATCTTGCGAGAAAAACTCCCCCCCGAATCAAAGGGGCGGGCAATCTTGCAATTGGATGAAGGTGCAACACTTACTGACCTGTTCAACAAACTTGATATCAAGCGAAAAATGGTTACCAGTGTAAATGGTGTTCATGAGACAGATAAATCACGCCAATTACAAGATGGCGACAAAGTAAAAATATTTTCATCAATTAGCGGTGGATAAAAATCTCACCGCGCCAAAAAGGAGAGTGCATAATGAATGGCTATAACGGAAAAATCTTGCATGTCAATCTTACAAGCGGGAAGTTTCATGTAGAAGAGCCCGATGAAACTTTTTATCGCAAATATATGGGCGGTAGCGCCTTGGCGATGCACTATTTGCTCAAGGATATGCCCGCTGGTGTTGACCCACTCGGGGCTGATAATAGGTTGGTTTTGGCATTAAGCGTGCTGACGGGAACCGCCATCTCTGGGCAGAGCCGGATGACTGCAGCGGCAAAATCCCCGCTAACCGGCGCAATTGGCGATTCACAAAGCGGCGGCTTCTTCCCTTCTGAACTTAAATTTGCCGGATACGATGCCATCGTGATTAAGGGAAAATCTGAAAAACCAGTATACCTGTGGATCAACGAGGGCAAATTCGAGTTACGCGACGCATCGCATTTGTGGGGGAAGATAACGGGTGAAGCTGAGGCATCCATCAAAGAAGAGTTGGATGATAATAAAATCGAAGTTCTGCAAATTGGTCCTGCCGGAGAAAATGGCGTTAGATTTGCTGGAATTTTCAGCATGTCGAATCGTGCAAATGGACGTACTGGCATGGGTGCAGTGATGGGGTCCAAAAATCTCAAAGCCATTGCCGTGCGCGGCAAAAAACGCCCTACTGTAGCTGATAAAGATGCTTTCAAAAAATTGGCAAAATGGGGCGCGAAGAACTTTCCCGAATCTGATATTGCAGGGCTAGGAAAATACGGCACAGCCGAGACAACTGGTGCGAATCAATCATCTGGCACCTTGCCTACCTACAACTACAATAGCGGCGTTTTTGATGGCTGGGAACCCATTGACGGCACGACCATGTACGATACCATTTTACGAGGAGCCGCCGAAGGAAAGCAGGATCGCCTAGGCCGAGATACCTGCTACGCCTGCACCGTGCGCTGTAAACGTGTAGTAGAGATTACTGAGGGCGACTATAAAGTTGACCCCAAATATGGTGGGCCAGAGTATGAAACAACATCCACTTTCGGTAATTATTGCGCGGTGGATGATTTAGGCGCCATCAGCAAAGCCAACGAACTTTGCAATAAATATGGCATGGATACCATCTCCTGCGGCGCGACCATTTCTTGGGCATTTGAAGCATTCAACGAAGGTAAATTGACTCTGGAAGACACGGACGGTCTTGACCTGACGTGGGGCAATGCAGAATCAATGGTCAAATTAACAGAGAAAATCGCCAAACGCGAGGGCTTCGGCGATTTGTTGGCTGAAGGTTCCGAGCGTGCTGCCAGTGAAGTTGGTCGTGGCACAGAAGCCTACTTAATCACATTCAAAGGACAAGAAGCCCCCGCCCATATGCCGCGCGTGAAACGCTCTTTGGCAGTTATATACGCGACAAATCCCTACGGCGCAGACCACCAGACCCATGAACATGACCCATCTTTTGAAGATGATTTTGAATACTACGCCGAACGCATGGCTGTTTTAGGATTTACGGAGGGCGTGGAAGCTCGCTCGCTAAACGCAGAAAAAATTCGCTTTACGATCGCTTCACAGCAAATGTACAGCACAATGGATAGCCTGAATTTATGCCAATTTGTCTATGGCCCTGCATGGCAACTCTATGGCCCAAATGATATGGTTGAGTTGGTGCGCACTGTCACAGGTTGGGAAGATATGAGCTTTGAAGAATTGCAAAAAGTAGGCGAACGCCGACTGAATATGATGCGAGCCTTCAACGCCCGCGAAGGCATGGATCGCAAAAACGACGTTATCCCTGAAAAACTCTTCAAGCCCCTCAAAGGTGGCGTAAGCGATGGCTGGAAACTCGACCGCGATGAAGTCGAATCTGCGCTGGATTCATATTTTGAGCAATGTGGCTGGGACGTAAAGACTGGCATCCCCTCCCGCGCCAAGCTGGACGAACTCGGCTTGGACTGGGTCGCTGACCAGTTAGACTGAACTTCAAGATAAGGTTTTCTTATTTACAATCTTGCCTTGTATAAACAAACTCCATTTTGGCAACAAGAAGTGTAAAAAAACACCTCTTGTTGCCATTTTTATCTAAGAAAATCAAGAAACTCGGTTTTTCCTTTTCTCCCAAGGCCCTTTTGGCTATATATCATTAGTTTTCACAGAAATGCTCTATAGTCACGACAAAAACCGAGTTTCTTGACCATTAAATTCACTTGGGCATAAGCCTAATAACATTTTGGAGAAAAACCCATCAAAACCATCTCGAAATCCCCCCTTTTCAATGTACTCATGTTCTCAGCTTTCTGGGCACTCCAGATTTTTGTTGCCAAATTGGGATTCATCGCAGGGGCAATGGTGCTACCTTTTCAAATCATATTGATTTTTACAACCATCGCCACTTTATCCATTTTGCTTCTCCCCAAATCGGGTCCTGATCTAGGGAAACTATTCAAGCACCAACCCAAATTATTTTGGGAATTATTCCTAGCCAATATCATCCAATCTGGTTTGGGAACTTATTTAAGCATCATCGGCATCGCACTCACAGATGCCATAAACGCGGGATTCCTTGTCAAATTAGCCACTATAACCACCATCTTTTTCGCGTGGTTAATTCTTAAAGAAAAGCTCTCTGGGTTAAAAATTGCAGTCGTTTTCGTGATGCTCATTGGTGCCTACCTCCTAACCACAAAAGGGCAAAGTCTGTTGCCAAAAGTTGGCGATCTTTTTATCTTGGGAGCCTGCTTTTGCTGGTCATTGGGCAATGTTTTAGTACGCAAAATCATGCAAAGACAATCTGTTAACGCAGATGTGGTCACAATGCAAAAGCCCCTGGCAAGCCTGCCCGTCTTCTTTGCCCTTATCGCCATCTCTGTTTTTTTTCCTGAAATGCTCGGAAACCTTCACACCACCCTGGCATGTTGCTCATTTGATTCATCATTCACTCTCTACGCAATCGCGAGCGGCATTGCTCTGGCAATGGCTTGGATCTATCTCTACCGCACCCTCCATCTCGCCACCGCATCTTATATGACCCTCATGTCGATGGTCACGCCGATTATCGTTAGCGTGCTGGCAATACTTTTTCTGGGTGAGAAATTGATCCTGATTCAAATTATCGGGGCAGGGATGATCGTTCTTTCTGGCGTGGTGATATACCTTAGCGATATTGCCTATACATAATAAAGGGGATGAGAAGCCGCTTCGCACTCGACCTCAACTTGCTCGGCATTGGTCAACATTTTCTTGGCGTAGACGCGATTTCGTTTACGCCGCGAAGATGTTTGGGTACAGCACGCAAGCCTAAATCCACGCGCGTTGCGGTGCTATTTCCAATTAAAAATCCCGCAGGTTCTCATTATCCATTAGAGAAAAATCTGCGGGATGATATTTAAATTCCAAATAATTTTTCTGACTCTATTTTTGATATAACCAGCAACGTACCTCATGCCCGGGTTTCAATTTTATTAAATCGGGCATTTTCTGGTCGCAAACTTCGATCTTCTGATCACAACGAGAGGCGAAAGCACATCCGGGAGGCAAGTTGACGAGGTTCGGGACAACGCCCGGGATAACGTCCAGCCGTTTCTTTTTATGTCCAAGAATGGGAATGGAGCCGATGAGACCTTGCGTATATGGGTGTAGCGGCTCGGCAAAAAGGGCTTTAATGGAGGTTTGTTCGACAATTTTCCCCGCATACATCACAGCAACCCAACTGACCATGTCGGCTATTACGCCTAGATCGTGGGTGATTAGAATAACGGCGGTATTCATTTTCTTGTTGAGACCGCGCATTAGATCCAGGATTTGCGCCTGAATGGTGACATCCAATGCGGTGGTTGGTTCGTCAGCGATCAATAAGGTTGGCTTTAGAATGAGAGCCATCGCTATCATCACTCTTTGCGCCTGCCCACCAGACATCTCGTGGGGGTAAGCATGGACTTTCTTTTCAGGGGCAGGGATACCAACCAGTCGAAGCATCTCAATCGCTTCATCCCAAGCTTCGTCTTTTTTTATATCTTTGTGGATGTGTAGAACTTCGGTGATTTGCTCTCCCACGGTAAGGACTGGGTTTAGGCTGCTCTGTGGTTGTTGAAAAATCATGGACATGTAATTTCCACGAATTTCTGATATTTCATTTGTAGACAAATTCAGCATATTTTTGCCTTCAAATTTTATTGTTCCCTGTACTTTGCCAGGGGAGGCTATTAGCCCAATAATGGAAAGCGATGTAACTGTTTTTCCGCACCCAGATTCCCCAACCAGCCCCACGATTTCACCAGCGTTTACGTGAAAATCTAAACCATCTACCGCTTTTACTACGCCATCTTCGGTATGGAAATATGTTCTTAGGTTAGAAACCTCCAGGACTGCTTTGTCTTCATTTTTTTTCATATTTATTCCTTTGGGTCAAGGTGTCTCGTAAAGTAAATTTTATAATTCCACATGCCAACAAGCTGACCAATGCTCTGGTCTATATTCTATGAGCGGAGGCACTTCTAATTTGCATTTCTCTGTAGCCGCAGTGCAACGCGGATGGAATCGACATCCTGAGGGCGGATTGATGGGGGTTGGGACTTCACCTTCCAAGATAATGCGCTCTATTTTCGCTTCTGGGTCTGCGACTGGAATCGCGGACATCAGGGCTTGGGTGTAATAATGCAAGGGTTTTATAAACAAATCGTCACAGGGAGCTAATTCTACGATTTTGCCTAAATACATGACGGCAACCCGATCTGAAATATGTTCAATCACCGAGAGGTTATGTGCAACAAATAAATAAGTCAGATTAAATTCTTCCTGAAGGTCCTGGAGGAGATTTAGTACTTGCGATTGGATTGAAACATCCAAAGCCGAGACCGGTTCATCACAGACAATGAATTCCGGTTTTAGAGCCAAGGCGCGAGCAATTCCAATTCTTTGTCGTTGTCCGCCTGAAAATTCATGGGGATAACGATGGGCATGATATTCTTGCATACCTACTTTTTGAAGTAAATCCACCATGACATCGCGTCTTTCTTTTGCTTTCCCTATTTTATGGATCTCCAAACCATCCATAATAGAATCCCCAATTGGCTTACGAGGATTCAAGGATGCATAAGGGTCCTGAAAAATTAGCTGGGCTTTTCGGCGCATTGCCTTAAGACCTTTTCGGTCGAGGTCGTAGATATTCGTTCCGTCAATCTTTACACTTCCGCTGGTTGGGTCCAGCAGGCGCAACATTGTCATGCCTACCGTTGTTTTGCCACATCCAGATTCACCTACCAAACCCAGCGTTTCCCCTTTTTTTACGGTAAAGCTGACTCCATCCACAGCCTGTACCCAATCAACCACTCTCTTAAGTATGCCCCCCCGAACAGGAAAGTGCTTGACCAAATTATCTACAACTACAAAATCATCCTCTGTTTTTTTGTTTTTAATGTTTGTGTCTTTTTCTCTTTGGCTAGTTCCCATATTTTTTCCTAAAAAACTTAATTGATACTTTTGCGTTTCGATGAGATAACCGTCCCGCAGGTTGATGAAATCAATTTACTTTCTTTAAACCTGCGGGACGTTCTTTCTTATTTTAAACCATTTGCGAAACAGTTACTTTCGTGAAGACATCCCGCTTTTCAAGTTCCTTGAAGAAGTCCTCGGGATCAAGGGCAGCTTCAGGTGGGTATACACCTGGTTTCACACGTCCCTCAGCAAGCCAGATGGCAGCTATTGCTGGAACCAAACCAGTAGGCAGGGCACCTTTACACGTCAGTGTGCCCAGACGGTAAGTAATTTCCTCGCCATCCTTGGTGCCATGAATTTCGGTAACGATTTCTTTTGCCCAATCTGGTGGTTTTAGCGTGGGAGGAGCCAGCAAATCGGTAAGAGAATGCACCTTCCCTGAGAGCAAAGAAATTGCCAAGTCACGCGGTGTGACAGAACTTCCTTTAACATTTACCGCATCTGCGCTTGTGAAGCCAAAGTCCGCCAGCACCTGCAATTTTTCAACCATCAACTTGGACATGCCCCAATAATTGATCTTAAAAAAGCATTCTTTAATGCCTTTATCTTTGAATGTAACGGGCAATGTGGCAACTTCTGAATGCAAAGATAAATGCATAGGAATCATGCCCAAAGGAGCTTCAAACCAGTAATCTTCGAAACCACTCAAGGGCGGTTTAGCAACAAACTCACCGTTTTCGAAAACCATCGGCTCTACTGTCAACTCATCTACAATGGTTGGAACCGCATAGGAAAAATGGAGGTCATCTGGTGGAGGGGGTTTGATGCCATCATAAATTTTTATGCTCTCGATGGAATCCAATCTATCAGCGGCGTAGCGAGCTTGGATATTGGGCACACCAGGAGCAGACCCCATGCATAATACCGCGCTAACCCCTTCTGCGGCATATCGATCGTGTAATTTAAGTTGTTCTCTTGTCCCGTAAAATAATCCTCCCATATCTGTATAGGGCACCTTAGACTTAAGACAGGCTTCCATCACAGGCAAGTTCACATAATATATTGCGGCGTTCAGACAAGCATCTGCCCCCTCTAATGACTTCATAAGGCTTTCTTCGTCGTTGATATCTACTTTTTGAATGCTGATTTTCGGGCTATCTAAATAATCAGCCACGACCTGGGCTTGTTCGGTGTTGATGTCGGCAATGACTACTTCATCCACGCGGTCATCTAGCACCAAGGATTGAACTGAGATGCAGCCCATCTTTCCAGCACCACCAAGAACTGTGATTTTCATCGATCATTCTCCTTAAAAGAATTAACTTGCTCTATATGATTATAAACTTTTGAGATTTCTCAAAAGTAAATGACAAAACTAAGATATCCAATCACGGAATCTATAAAAGCTAACAGCAAAAGGTAAAAACCAGGGCTTATCACGGTAGAAGAAATAAGTCTGGTGGGGAATCTCCATATAAGGGCTACTTTTTATCTTGCCTGTGAGAAGCCAAGCTATCTCGCGACCCAAATAAAGGGCCGTATGCAATCCATGACCGCCGTAGCCAAAGGCATAGTGAATGCCATCTTCAACACCGATATTGGGCATAAGATCAAAAGTTAAGCCTAGTTGACCTGTCCAGGTATGAGTGACCGGAACATCTGCCAATTGAGGGAAAGCACGCACCATTTGAGCGCGCAGGGTATTCGCTGATTTTTCTAAATCCAGAGTTGTACTCAGATCGTTGCGTCCTCCCCAAAGCATACGTCCATCTGGAGTTAATCGGAAATAATTGAGAAACCACTTCGAATCAAAGAAGACATGGTTTTCGGGGCTGATTTCATCTTGCAACTCTTTTGATAACGGCTCAGTGACAATACTATAGCTACCCACCGGGAAAGTTTTGGGATTGAGTTTTTGCACCAACCGATCTGTGTATCCATTGGTCGCCACAACAATCTCTTTGGCTTTCAGTACACCCTTAATGGTATGCAATATGAAGCCCTGCGCTTTTTTTTCGATTTTAAAAACACCAGCTTCTTCGCATAAAAGCGCGCCTTTTCGAGCGGCTACTTCTGCCAGACCAAAAACGAGCTTTGCCGGGTGCAAGCCAATACCATGTTTATCAATAATGCCTCCATGATAAGCATCGCTACCAATTTTCGTTCGCATTTTGGAGGGTGGCACTATTTCTACGTCACCCCCCAGATTATCCTTGGACCATTTCGCTCTGGTTACCATGCTGTCAAAGTGAGAGGCTTTGAATGCCAAGCCCAAATCGCCACTCTGGTGCCAATCAAAATCTACTCCTTCTTCATTGTCGAGGTCTTTGATCAGTTCCAACATGTCTAGCGAAGATTCCCAAAACTTCAAACCGTATTCTTTGCCATAGCGTTTAAAGATGGTCGGCATCCCGGCTTTCAGGCTGCTGCCAGTGATGCCCGCATTACGCGAGCTGGCTCCCCAACCAATCGTTTCGCGCTCCAACACAATAACGCTTGTCCCATTTTCGGCAAGTGTGCGCGCCGCGCTCAATCCCGTATAGCCGCCGCCGATGATGGCAACGTCTATTTCTGATGGGATTTCATCCACGACCGCGAGGTCGCTTGGGCGGGGATAATCGTCTGACCAAAAAGATGTGGTTTTCATTCTGTTCCTATATCCTTTTTTTGCGGATGTTAAACCGCGTCACACGTGTTTTGGGCTTGCGTACTGCACCCAAGCAGATTCGCTGCATAAACGGAATACCGTTTACACCACGAAGATGTTGATTGGCGGCACGCAAGTTCAGGTCACGCACGACGCGGCTCTTCATCCTATTTAGCTCGTTCTTCAATTTTATCGAGCTCTTTTTCAACCTCCTCACCAAGCGGCAAGGGGTTGTGAGTTACTAAAAGGTGATCCACTTTTTCACGGGCTTCTTCGAGAATATCTTTCTTCCCAGCATTTTCCCATGCCTGCCGAGGTTGATGCACGCCGATATTGGGAAGCAGCCATTCGCCAGAACGCATATTAGCGGCTGTAGTTTTCTCGCCAAGGAAATGCCCGCCTGGACCAACATGCTGAATGACATCATCCAGCCAGGAATTACCATCTGCATTAATGCCACGATGAGCCTGTTTATTCATCCTGAACATTTCCGCATCAATAACCAATTGCTCGAGACTCAAGATCATTGAGCCACCCAGCAACCCGGCACCAACCATCAAATCGGGCCAAGAGAGCATGGGCAGCATTACGTTCAAAGAACGCTCATAAGTGGACTGGATTCCCGGAGCATGGGTATCGGTGCCGCCACCAGAGCCTTCGACTGGTAGTTCATAATAGCGAGCCATCTCAACAGCGGCACTGCTGAGTAATCCATTCTCTATTGCACCAGAGCTTAGCATCCCAGTGCGGGGATTCATCACCGCGAGGGCAGGCGCATAAATAAAGGGTGTGTCGGGAGAAGCTGCCTGAACGAGACAAAGCATTGATAAGACTTCGCAATTACCCAAAATCGTCATTGAGAGCATATTCCCGGGACCGGTGCCGCCCATGAGGGGCATGGGCATAACGGCGATGGGGATATCCCAGCCAACGAGTTCAAGATAGGCATCGGTATGTTGCTCTTCGATAATTAACGGTGATTGCGGGCAAACTAAAAACGAGTAAGGGTGTTTTTTTCGAATAGTTTCTTTATCGCCAAAGATTACTTGCAAAACTTCCAAGAGCCAGCGGCTTTCTTCGGCTGTTGCTGAAGAGTCCTGAATATGCTTGGAGAAATTGCTGAACATTTTTCTCCAGTGGCAAATAGAATCGGATACGGACTCACCCATTTCGCCGGGTTCTGCCATTGCCCAATATACGCCAATCTCATCCATAGCATCGCTTAGGCGAGTAGACTCCAACCAATCCTTGTAGGTGGTTGGTCGATGTTCTCCTGTTTTTCGGTCAACGATCGAGATGCCTTCACCATCAGGCATGAGCGTGCAATCGCCTGCGTTCATGGGCAAATCCCAACCAGGGCGACGTGCGCCCAAGCTAAATTTCTTGGGTACTAAACGGAGAGATTCTTCAACCAAATCACGCGGGAAACACACAATTTGAGTGTTTTCATCCACGTCTGCACCAGCATCTTTGAGGTATTTGCGTCCTTTGGCTGTTTTGACTTGAACCCCCGTTTCAGCCAGAATCTTCAGGGTGCGCTCGTGGATACCGTCTTTTTCATCTTGGGATAGGACTTGCAATAAGGTTTCCAATGTTTAACCTCTTTACGCGAGTTCTTTATCCGCGGATTTCAGGATGCGGTTCAGTTCGGCTTGTTGATGGTCGCTTAATGGCGTTGGGTGATGATTTTCTAAAATCCAATCTGTTTTTTCGCGTGCCATTTCGATTGGATTTCGGTATTTCCCATCCATATCAGGGGTGTAAACCACCTCCGAGTAACCAAGTTTACGTAAATGCTCTCTGGTGTGGGGCTGACTTAGGTAATGTCCTCGTTGACCTACTTTGTGGATAACATCCAGTGCCATGTTTTCTGAGCTGATATCTACCCCGCCTGCATTGGATCGCACGCTGTGATAAATCTCTGCATCGAGAACAAGGCCTTCTGGGTAGAGCAGTGTGCTGCCCTCCAGCAGTCCCATTCCACTGCCAGTTTCTGATCCGCATAAAGCGCATAATAACGATGCTACACCTCCACCCATGGTTGATTCCCAGCTTGGCTTGGATGCGCCACCCCCGAAGGTTCCTGCCAAAGTAGGAACACCCCACATATGCGCCAGTTCTACACCTGCAGCGTAAATTATGGCATCGTGTGAAATATAAGCCCCGGTGCGCGGATGCGTCATACCTGGCATGAAGGAGTGATAGATCGGTGCACCGGGATATGCCATCTGCATAAGTACCATGGCCGAGACAATTTCGGCATCACCTTCTGAAATTGTGCCTTCAATGGTAGCAGGGCCTGTAGAACCGGTATTGGGCATAGCCATAAATCCGACCGGTATGCCTGCCTCGGCCGCGACAAGGGCAGCATCCATGCTCTCAGCATCATGTGCTAATGGGGCAATGGTACAAATCAACAGGGAAAGAGGCGGGCGTTTACGCATCGTTTCTTCATTCCCCGCTACGACTTTTGCCATTTCGATAGCATAACGCGTTGTCACTTCTTCAACAACAGTCGGTGTTTGAACATGCTTGAGCGTATTATTAAAAGAGGCATCTAATTCGTGGAGAGAAGGTGTGGAAGGATAATCTTGTGCGCTGACCATGGGCCAATAGAAACTGATGGATGATAAATAATCCGCTATGCGGGCAGATTTGGCGACGTCGTCTTTAATCGAGGAGCGCAATTCTCCCGTCACATAGTCAATAGTTTTTGTGCCCGTGCCGTCTGTAGCTTCATAGGCGAGGCCTTTTGACAAATCCAAATCGAAAGCCTCAGTACGCCCTCCCATCGTATAGTAGCGCGGCGCATGAGAGAGTGCTTCAAGAATAACATCCGCTGAAAGTTTGACAATTTGCTTCTCAAAATCAACCTTCGCCCCGTGATCAGCGTATATTTTTAACGCGCGCTCTGAAGGACAGTGAATCCCTGTTTTCTCAAGAATTTCAAAGGTATTCGCTTTGAATTTTTCCAGTTGTTCATCGCTGAGAATGCGAATACGATATGCAGGCCTGATAGGTTGGATGGGCGGTGTTTTAGTATACATTTTTTGCTTCCTATTTTTTCTTGATATAGAGATGCTCTTATATTTGATCGGATGAAAAGCCTCGCATCGCACGTGCCCTTAACTTGCGTGGCGTTATTCAAAATCCTCTTGGCGTAAACGTTATTCCGCTTAAGCTGCGAATCTGTTTGGGTGCGGCACTCAAGCCCAAATCACGCGCGATGCGGTTTCATATCTGGCTAAGAACGTAATTCTTTATCCGCTGAGGCTAAAATCCGATTAATTTCCTTCTGCACATCTGAAGGGGGCGGTTCAGGATGATGATTCTCCAAAATCCAAAGAACTTTTTCACGGGCATATTCGACAGGATCGCGATATTTGCCCGTTGAATCCAATTGCTGGATAATCGTCCGCTTCATCGCCGTACGCATATATTTGCGGGTGTGTTTCTGGCTCAAAAAATGACCGCCGGGTTTGACACTCTCGACCACATCAATCGCCAGCGTTTCAGGGCTGACATCCATCTCAAGCAAAGAGTGGCGCGCCCGATGATAAATATCGTCATCGAGAATAATGGCTTCGGGGTAGAGCAGTGTATAGGTATCACGCAGACCAATGCCGGTAACAATTTCTGCGCCAGCCAAACCCACAAGAAGAGGATCTGTAGCGACTTCGGCGGCTGATTGCCAACTATTTAGCTCGGTGCTCTCAGTGCCAAACGCACCGCCAAGCGCGGGCATGCCCCAATGATGCGCCATTTCTACGGGCGCGTAACGAGCACGAGCATCCAGCGAATAACCGACATAAGCCGCGGTGCGAGGGTCTGCCCAAGCGTGTAGAATCGAATGAAAAACCGGGGTACCGGGATTAGCCAACTGCATTAACACCGTCGCGCTGATGATTTCTGCATCCCCCATAGCCAAGGCTCCCGCGTAAGTTGCTGGCGCGGTTGTGCCCATAGTCGGCATAGACATAAGCACAATTGGGATGCCTGCTTCTCCAAGCACGAGCGCGCCTTCGATGGCTTCTTTATCTTGCACCAATGGGGCAATCGTGCATACAATCAGAGAGATAGGGGGACGTTGGCGCACTTCTTCCAGACTGCCGCGCAGTACTGTTGCCATTTCGACCCCATAACGGCAAATTTCCTCGCCCATCATGGTCACGCTCTGATAATGTTTGGTGTTATTTCTCCAAGTGATATCCATCTCGTGAAGCGGTGATGTGATGCCACAATCCTGCGCGCTGACCATTGTCCAGCTAAAAGCCATAGAGGATAGGTAATCATTGATGCGCGCCATCATGCCTACATCAGATTTTTGTGAGGCACGGTGTTCTCCAGTCTTTGAATCAACGACATTATGGCCACAGCCATCATTCGTAAAAAAGGAAACACCATCTTGTAGCTTTAAATCGAAATCCGGGTTTCGTGCCCCCAAAGTAAAATAGCGCGGCACTGTTGACATCGCTTCGAAAACCAATTTGCGCGGGATTTTCACAATTTGCGAATCGTTATCAACTTCCGCACCGTGTTCGGCAAAAATAGACAATGCTTTTTCAGTAGGAAATTGAATGCCCGTATTCTCTAAAATCTGAAGTGTTGCTTCTTGAAGGTCATCAAGTTGCTTCTCTCCCAAGAAGTTTAGTTTATATGGGGTTTTGATGGGCTCAATTATATTGGGGGCTGATGACATAGAGATACTTGTTAATTCCTTCCTAGTTGAGATTCTTCCTATTCCACTTTACCTAGAATTTTATATGGGTCTAACGCATCTCGCAGCCCATCGCCAATATAATTCACTGAAATAATCGTCAGGAAAATCATCAAACCAGGGAAAAATGCCAACCAAGGGTACTGGAGTAAATGACTTTGCGCATTATTGAGCATATTGCCCCAGCTTGGTGTAGGCGGCATGATCCCAAATCCTAAAAACGAAAGCCCTGATTCTTCCATAATGGCATAGCCAATGCCCAATGTAGATTCTACAATAATTGGACCAAAGCCATTCGGCAGAATTTCTTGAAGCATCATTCTCACATCAGACGCCCCCAAAGCTTGTGCCGCTTTAACATATTCCATCTCACGAACAGTTAGAAATACAGCCCGTACCAATCGGGCAACAGTTGGCCAGGAAAGAACCCCGAGAACCACCGCAATAGTCATTACACTATTCCCTCGCACAAAAGGGAGATCTGCCTCACGTAGGATGGCGCTTAACAGGATCAAGAACATTAGCGAAGGGATAGCGAGTGTTGCATCAATAATTCTCATGAGAATATTATCGATCCACCCACCATAATATCCAGCAATTGAGCCAATAGGAACACCAATCGATAAGGTTATGGCAACAACCATCAAGCCAACAGACATGGAGACCCGACTTCCAAAAAGTGTTCGGGTTAGGAGATCTCTTCCTAACCCGTCAGTACCAAAAGGATGTTCGATTGAGGGTGCCTGATACCTGTTCGCGATATCTGATATTTCAGGATCATACGGAGAAAGGTCTGCAAAGACTGCCGCTAAAATCAAAAGAATCAGTACAACTGACCCAACCATAGCACCCGGATGGCGGCGAAATCGCTTCCAGGCTAGAGAAGTCATTGTCTCTGGTGGGCGTATTTGAAACTTTATTTCGTTATTTTCTTCGTTGATGTTCATAGTTTGTTGATTTTCTGAATTAGTCATAACGAACCCGTGGATCTAAATATGCATAAGCGATATCGGCAAATAAATTGCTTATGACTACTATGCCTGCTCCAATAATCAAGATCGCCAATAAAATCGGATAATCTCTGCCTGTGGCGGCAGTATAGAATAAACGACCCATTCCCGGCCAGGAAAAAAGCAGTTCGGCGTACAGAGAGCCTGTGAAAATAAATGGAAAATCTAAGGCAAACATGGTTACCAAAGGGATAAGTGCATTTTTGAGAGCATGTCTATAAAGAACTTTTCGTTCAGTTTGTCCTTTTGCGCGCGCCGTGCGAATGTAGTCTTGGTTGATAACTTCCAGCATACTGGAGCGCAGAAAGCGTGAATACCAAGCCACCCACCCCACTAGCCCCATTAAAACGGGAAGAAATAAATGATGGGCTCTATCCAGAATGGAGAAATCCTCTCCCAAGGTATACATACCGCCTGAGGGGAAAAGGGATTCGCCAGTAAACGGATTATTTAAGGTAGCGTAAAAGATCAGGATTAAGAGCAGGCCCAGCCAAAACTCAGGGATGGCTTGCCCCATGAATGAAAGTGTTGTGGCTGTAATATCAAAAGTAGAATATTGCTTGATCGCTGAAACGATGCCGATTGGAACAGCAACAATTCCGGTGAAGAGCAGTGTAAAGAACATCAAGTAAGCCGTATTGGGCAGTCTGTCTGCAATTAGGTCTAATACAGGTTCACGACTCTTATATGAAAAACCAAAATCACCGCGCAAGATACCTCTCCGGGAACCATAGCCGTCCATAACCCCATCTCCATCCTCATCAACCTCCATCCAGTCGTTTCCGATCAACCAGACAATATATTGAACCGGCAAAGGTTTATCAAGGCCAAATGACCGCCTGATCGCTTCTTTCTTCTCTTCAGGCATCCGATTTGAACGGCTGTAGGCACTCATTGGCCCGCCAGGCGCGATATTGACCAGCGCAAAAAGAACAATGCTGACCAAAAGCAGCATCGGGATAGCCTGAAGCAAGCGACGTATGATATATGTTCCCATATTCACTCCTATAAAAAATATTTTCAATGGGGGGCTTTGCCCCCCATTGAAAATCCTAACTATACATACTTATTGCTAAATGCTTTTATTCGAGCGTCCAATCAGCAACATTCCAGGTCACGGGGTCATTGGCTGAGGGTAGAACACCCTGAAGCCGTGTAGAAACACCGTGTTGTTCCAGTGTGGAGAAAAGCAATATCTGCGGCAATTCAGCTTCAAGTATAGTAGCCATTTCACAGGCAACTTCCAACCGGTACTCTTCATCCAGTCCATAGAATTCATCGATCCAGCCATCCATATCTTCATTAACCCAGCGACCGTAATTCCAATCGCTTCCGGATGAGTAGAAAGTCCAGATCTGGTCAGATGGATCGGTGCCAGGATAGCCATCATCCCACATATCCATCTCAAAATTTCCGGCCATTTCAGTGCCGCCATCTTCAACTTCGGCCCACATGATGGCACCTTCGATCATCTGCAGATCCGTATCAATGCCTATCGATTTCCAGCTTTCTGCAATGAACTGCTGTGCCAATTCCAGAGTTTCGCCATATTCAGCGTAGATAACGAATTCCATACTCATCAACATGCCTTCTTCAGCGTTCAGACAGCCATGGCACTCATTTACACCATCGCCATCGGTGTCTTCCCAACCAGCTTCTTTGAGTAGTGCCTTAGCACCTTCCATGTCAAACTCAGGCCTAGGGATACCACAACTGTTGAATGGCGGTCGGAAAAAATCGTTCCAGACCGGTACGCCGTATCCGAGGAAAATATCATTGATGATCGTATCTACATCAATGGACATACGCAAAGCTTGTCGAACGCGTACATCAGAGATGAACGGGTGTGGAGTCTCACGATCACCTTTTACATACATATTAGGGATCAATCGCATTACCCAGCGTTCACTTGGTGATTTCACATAATCGGCAGCATTGCCTTCCTCTTTATAAATATCGGAGGCAGGTTCAGCAGGCCAATAGTGGAGATCGGCATCGCCTTCAAGCATCATGGCCTGTTTTACGGGTTCTTCAGGAACGATCTGGACGATGACTTTATCGATGGCTGGTTTGCCTTCTTCGAAATAGTTCGTATTTTTAACAAATGTCAGGTGATCATCGGCAACCCATTCTTCAAGGATATAAGGGCCACTGCTCAAAGGTTGATCATCGCAATTCCATTCGTAAAAGCCCGCCTCAGCGTCACAATAGTGCTCGGGATAGATGAAAACATCTTCCCCACCAAACTGAAGATTATAAGCAGGAAATACAGAGTTAAAGGTAACAAGGATCGTGAAGTCATCAACCTTTTCAACCGATTCTGTGTAATCCATCGGCGCGTACCATGCCCCAGCATCCACCATAGCATCCCAGGTGAAGACAACGTCATCAGCAGTGACCTGCTCACCATCAGCCCAATAGACATCTTCGCGAAGCTTCCAGGTGGCGACCATTGTCCAAGCATCCTCATCGACGACCACACCACCATTTTCGACAGTGGGAATTTCAACTGCCAATTCCGGGTAGAGATTGCCATCGGGATCAGTTTCTGCCAGCGAGAGCATCACCAATTCTCCCAATGCCTGCTCATAGCCTGTGTCGGTGTTTATGCCATTGAATGCTACGGGGTTATCAGGTATGAGAATCGTGATGCTGTTGCTGTCTTCATCAGCTTTTGAGTCTCCACAACCTGCTACACCCATAACCAACATGAGCGCAATAAGCCCAAATACCAAACCCCTTAACATTTTACGATAGTTCATTTTATGCCTCCTCGGTTTATGAATATGAACTAAAAGAATATGATACTTGGCTAAAATTATGCAGGAGCATCAGCCAAGCGAAAAGCTAAATCAACAGCAGAGATGGCATCTTCAGCATAGCCATCTGCGCCAATTTTTTTCGAATAAGTGTCTGTAACGGGTGCCCCTCCGACCATCACCTTTACTTTATCTCGCAAGCCGGCTTCAGTCAGAGCCTGAACCAACTTTTCTTGTTGCAGCATGGTGGTCGTCAACAACGCAGATGCGCCAATAATTGTGGCATCAACTTCTTTAGCTGCAGCAACAAATGCCGAGGCTGGTTGATCAACACCAATATCCTTTACCTGAAATCCATTAGCGGTCAGCATTGTGCCGACCAGCGTTTTGCCGATCTCATGCAAATCGCCCTCAACAGTTCCCAGAACAACTTGGGCAACAACCTCACGTTTTTGCCCCCCCAACAAGGCTGGTTCAAGGACATCCAGCCCACCTTTCATCGCATCTGCCCCAATGATCAATTCAGGCAAAAAGTATTCACCGCTTGCAAACAACTCGCCTACTTTTTGGATCCCCACAGTGAGTCCCTTTGTAATGCACTCTAGGGGATTAACGCCTTGCTCAAGAGCTTCTGTTGCGAGCGCAACGGCATCTTCCGGCTCACCATCAATGACTGCCTGAGCCAATTTTTCAAATATTTCTGACATAAAACTCTCCTCTTGGTATCTAAAGAAATCAATTTACTACGTGCAAGAAATTACATGACTATCTCTCTATTAGCTACCTCCAATTATTTTTTCAATTTTTAGTGCGATAGGATGAAAAACCGCGCACCGAACGTGACCTCAACTTGCGTGCCGCTGGTCAACATTTTCGTGGCGTAAATTTTGTCTTGCTCAAGCCGCGAATCTGCTCGGGTATGGCACTCAAGCCCAAACCACGTGCGCTGCGACGTGTCCACTTTTCGTCATCTCAGAGCATCATCCAAATCCAAAGAAAAATTATCTCCAAGATTTTTTCGCAAAATCCGCTCGATTTCACTTTCAGTTTCTATGGGAAGTCGGGGTGGCTGATGCGAATCTAAGATATCTTTGGCTTTCTCACGACTTTTTTCTGCAACCCGTATACTCTTTTTCATCCAGGTTTCATAGGCTTCCTTGTTGAGCAATTCTGGCTGCCAATGACGCTTATAATTTCGGCGGGTATGTTTCTCTTTCATGAAATTGCCGCGCGGGATATTAGATTTGATCAATGCTGCTTCTTCGTCTAAATCGTGTAAAGTGATGCCTGTCATCATCCTGCGAAGACCGCCAATTAGCTCGTTGTCCATCACCATTTGATTGAAAGATATGGCCGCTCCAGCATCAACTGCGCCTACGCCGTAAATAATGCTGGCGCCTTCAGCCAATAATGGGAATGCTGTAACTGCTTTTTCAAAGCCTGCCTGCACATCTACTTCTTTTGCGTCTGAAGATAAACCACCGCACATTGAAGGGATTCCGTAATAATTTGCCATAATCGCCGCGCCGCTGTTAATCATCCCGCGCTCAGGAGACCCTAAGGGCAAAATACCGGTGCGCATATCAAGCACGCTTGAAACACTCCCGTATATCAAAGGCGTGCCGGGGAAAAGAATTTGCAGCACAATAATCCAGGCCAAAATTTCCAGATTGATGACCAGCAACTCACCCAAGAGGGTCGCGGGGGCAGATGCGCCACCCATTGCCATACTAAGCAAGGTAATCGGCACGCCATACTTTGCCCAAGCCAACATGCACTGGATATTTCCTTTGGTGAAATAAGCGGGGCTGATTGGGCAATAAAGTGTAGCAAAACGCGGATTCGTTCCGAGAAACTCTTCTCCTCCTGCTACTACCGATAGCATCTCAGCTGCCGCATCTACTCTTTCTGGAGATAGAGTGCGGTGAACAAGTGGTTTATTTGTATGAAGTAATAACTCAGCGATCTCTACCAAATCAGAGTTTTCCCCTATATCTGTCGCTGTTACAGTCGGGCGTACAATATCCACTTGCGACAGGGCGTCTTGCAGAATCACAAAATTACGTACATCTTTTCGAGTTGCCGCCCGCCTCTCGCCAGTTTCCAAATCCTGCACATTGACCGGTGTTCCCGCTCCCATAAAATGGGACATTCCTTTCAAATCCAGTTCTTTTGAGCCAGAGCGATTATATAATTTCACGTCTTTTGGCAGGGTTTTCAAAGCTGTGTCTAATAATTCTTGTGTTACCCGCACCATCTGACTTTCTTTATCAACAATAAAACCAGCTTGTACCAAAGTTTGAAGCACACTTTCCTCAGGCACACAGAAGCCAACTTCAGAGAGAATCTCCATTGACTTTTGGTGAATGAGTTCTGCTATTTTCTTTGATTGCTGATTCCAACGCATAGATATTTCCTGTGATCAAACTTTTTTAGATTCTAGCGTATCATTTTTTCAGGTTGTGATGAATTCCTTCGGCGGTGCTTCTGCCTCACCTTCTCCCCAGCGAGAAGACAATTTATGCATTTTTAAAATAATAAAAGATTGAGACCGCTCTACACCAGGAATTTGCTGCAACTTAGTATTCAAGAAAGAAACGAAATGATCCCTATCTCTACAATAGACCTCAGCAAAAAAATCAAATTCTCCAGCAACCTGAACCAGATAGGATACTTCTGGTAATTGGGCTATTGCATCAGCCACCTCCACGATGAGACTAGGCTGCACAGTAATCCCGATTACGCCTGATTCGTTCCACCCCATTTCTTCAGGTTGAGTAATACCAACAATCTGTAGTTTCTTATCATCGAGCAAACGTTTTACTCGATGACGCACAGAACCCTCAGTAATATTTAATTTCTCAGCTATTTTAGTGTAGGGAATCCGTCCATCATACTGAAGCAATGAGATAATTGCACGATCTTTTTTGTCTAACATCTCCCCATTATAACGAATTTCGTAATTAAGTCAACAAAAAACATTGTTTTTCGTAAAATTAATCTACCCTCTTTTCGTTTTCCTTTATTCTTGACGTTTTGCCTATTGCTCACTATAATTTACGAGAATTTCATAATGCTCTTTTGGTACTCGCAAAAAGCATTTCCTTGACAAGGTGTTTTTGAATACCCTATATCTATCAGAAAAAGGTTTGAAATACTATGAAGACAATTCTCAGAGCTAAAAGCACAGAAGTTTCTATCAACACAGATGGCCTAGTTCGAACTATTGGGGAAAAAATCAACCCCACAGGACGAAAAAAACTTAGCCGAATGCTTACAGAGCGAAATATGGACTATGTGTTGGAAATCGCCACAAAACAAATTGATGCGGGCGCAGACATATTGGATATCAATGTTGGTGTCCCTGGAGAAGACGAGGTTGAATTACTTCCTGCTGTGGTTACGTTGGTAGCTGAACACTTCGATATTCCTCTTTGTTTAGACTCAGCTAACCCAAAAGCGCTTGCTGCAGGCTTGGCTGTAGCACCTGGGCGGCCTTTGGTTAATTCTGTAAATGGCGAGGAAAAGTCTCTGGAAAATATCCTCCCTCTTGTAAAAGAATATCAAGTCGCTGTTATTGGATTAACCATGGATGATGATGGAATTCCAAAAACAGCTGAAAAAAGAGTGGCGATCGCAGGGAAAATTCTCGAACGGGCTGTAAAAATTGGCCTTTCCGAAGAAGACGTGGTCATAGATCCACTCGTGCTAACTGTTGGAGCAGATCATAACGCTGCAACAGTTACTCTTGAAGCAATTGCTTCAATTCGCAAAGAATTTGGTGTTAATATTAATTTGGGCGCGAGCAATGTTTCCTTTGGTCTCCCAGACAGGCATACAATTAATCAGGCTTTTCTAGCTTTAGCAATTCAAGCTGGAGCAAACTGCATGATCACTGACCCTGCTAAACTGAACGGGATCATAAAAGCGGCAGACCTCTTATTAGGAAAGGATGATTTCGGACGGGCTTATATTACTCATTATCGCGCCACTCAAAAAAAATAATATGCCCATTCTGCAAGGAATCCCTCTAAATATTGACGTTGATCAAGTTCTGAAAGCGCAGGGGGCAGACCCTCAAATTATTCGACAACGAAAACCAAGACTGGTAGAGATTGCTACGAGTGCGTTAGAGCAATCCCGGCCATTTTTGGATTCCAAGGTCATTTTCCGCGAGTTGAATGTACTGTCTGTAAAACATGAGCGCTTATTACTTGAAGGTCAAAATGAACTAAAGGGGAAATTGATTGCACAACATCTGTTCTCAGCAGAAAAGATAATCGCTGTTCTTTGCACCATAGGCGCAAAACTCGAAGAATATTCACTTGAGAAAATAAAAACAGACCCTGTCCTAGGATTGGCAATAGAAGGAGTCGGTTCTGCGGCCGTTGAAGCACTTGCTAACTCGATCTGCACATATTTTGGAGAAAAGGCCGCCGAGGAAAACCTGGAAACAACGATCCCTCTAAACCCAGGAATGATTGGCTGGGGCGTGAAAGAAGGACAATCGCAAATCTTCAAACTTCTAAATGCAGAAGAGCTGGAAATTACACTCACTCCAAGTTACTTGATGCTACCAAGAAAAACTCTTTCAATGGTGATTGGTGTGGGGGCTGAGATAAAATCAAGTGACAAAACGTGCGATTATTGCCATATGAACGAAACTTGCCGGTACAAAGATCAATACACCGCATCCCATTAATTTTCTCAATAAACATTGAAGTACTACTATGAAAAAACAAAAAGTCACACTTATATACGGAGAAGAAGAGAAAAATATTGAGGCTGAAAAAGGTTTGCTATTAGGCGATATAATCGCCACAACCGAGCTACCTCTTGAGCAACCCTGTGCAGGGAGAGGAACTTGTGGTTTATGCAAGGTAATCAACGAAGGTGGGTTAACAGAACCTGACGAAATAGAACTAGAACATCTATTACAAGGAGAAATTGCAGTGGGCACACGCCTTGCCTGCCGTGCAAGGATCCAAGATGACACGTCCGTCATACTAACACCGGTAGTCGTTTACTCAAACAAAGCCTTTCGTGGCAGCTCCAGATATAAGCGAGAAAAAAATATTCCACTGGGGTTGGCAATTGACTTAGGAACTACAACGGTTGCCGCATATATCACGACCTTAGACGATGGAGAAGTTTGCGCTGGAGCAGCCACCCTAAATCAACAAGCTGTATTTGGGGCAGATATAATCTCGAGACTGGCATCAGCATCTAACGATCAGAAAAACGCAGAGAGATTGCATAAACTAGCCTTGGCTTCAATCAACCATGCAATTGATGCGCTAAAATTATCCAAGAAAATATTGAAGCGAGTAAAAACGGTAACCATTGTGGGAAATCCCGCCATGCATCATTTGCTGGCAAAATTACCCGTAGACAAATTGGCTGTATCCCCTTTTCAACCAGTGAGCAACTTAGCCATAAAAAATGCAAATAAACTTTTAGGCGGAATTTTTCCTGAAGACGCATCTGTGAACCTGCCGCCCTTGGTCGGTGGGTTTGTTGGCTCAGATGCACTAGCTTGTTTAGCATATTTTGAGTTTGACAAGCCTCCAGGCCCAATTGCAGCCATTGATCTTGGGACTAATGGAGAGGTAATGGTCACGGACGGAAAGAGAATTCTCACCGGCTCTACAGCTGCAGGGCCAGCTTTTGAGGGAGTAAACATCTCTTGCGGATGCCGAGCCGTAGATGGCGCAATCGTCAAAGTGAACATCCAGAATGAAGATATTCAGCTCGAAACTATCGCAGATGCCCCGCCTGTTGGGTTAACCGGTTCTGGGCTGATCAGTGCTGTATTTGAGTTTTGCAAAATCGGCCTTGTGGATGAAAGCGGCAAGATCAACCCCGATTCTCCATATTATAAAAGATGGGGAACTAAAAACAATAATGTCCGCGCTATTAGAATGGATCAAGAAGCTAACATATTCCTAACTCAAAAAGATATTCGAGAGTTGCAAAAAGCAAAAGCGGCAATTTGGGCAACAACTGAAATTTTACTAAATCAGCTTGACCTATCTCCTGAAGATATTCAGAAGCTTTACCTTACCGGATCATTTGGGGGAAAAATTGAAATCGATTCCGCAATTGGGGTTGGGTTAATTCCCAAAGTCAACCGTGAAGCAATTGTCTCGGTTGCAAATGGTGCAGGGTTTGGTGCTGCGCTTCTCCTCTCGGATAACGGATTTGCCTTGGGAGAAAAAATTGCGGCCAGAGCGCAACAAATAGATTTAGATCGAGCCGCAGATTTCCCCAAACTCTTCATTGGCGCGATGAAATTAACAGCAAATTAGTATCATCCAATCAAAACACTGCACGGTAATTGGCTCTCCTTATTAAACTAAAAAATCCCCTCTTTTGAGGGGATTTTTCTCTTGGGGTGGCTGACGAGGCTCGAACCTGCGACCTCCGGGTTATACCATGCCGCACCGGCAGGTACGGTGTTCGTTATTGCTGCAGATTCTGTCAATTTAACTCAAATTTTATATAATAAATCCAGATACTTCTTCAGCATATCCGAGACAACTCCTCTCAATGGAAGGGAACTTCCCATGCCGTATATGGGAGCCATACTACCTTCTTCATCTGGGTTTTCGCGAACGAACGTGACCCCAGCTTGCAAATCTTCGATAAATTTTTCCGCAACCTCGGGCTGAGTATGCCTCAGGGTGACGCAGATGTGAACAGCGGAGGGTTTGTGGAGTCCGTTCAAGCTCCAACCCTGTTTTGTCATATAGTCCATCACCCTGAAGACATTCACGGTATCTGATCCAAAAGCGATCACAAAAAGCGGATTCCCCAAGACACTCAATTCAGGGATTTCATCAACGCCCTTTCTAATGATGGCGGCGGTTTCCATAATTTTCTTGGCAGCTTGGGTATAGCCATCTGCGCCCATTGTGAGCATGGATGCCCAGCAGGCGGCGCTTAACGCGCCGGGCCGACTCCCCGCCAAAGTGGGTGAAAAATATAAGCCACCGGGCCATTCTGTGGAGGTATAAAATTGATAATGGCGCAACTCCTCACCACGATAAAGCACCACCGAAGTCCCTTTTGCCGCGTAGCCGTATTTATGGGTGTCAGCAGAGATCGAGGTAACGCCACGCAAACTAAAGTCAAAGGTCGGGACATCGTATCCAAGCTTCTTCGCCCAAGGGAGCACAAATCCGCCCAGGCAGGCATCGGTGTGAAATCCAATTCCGCGCTTATAGGCTAATTCAGAAAGCTCTTCGATCGGATCCACTGTGCCATGAGGAAAAGCAGGAGCCGATCCCACGATAACAATAGCATTACGGGTAACCGCTTTTTTTGTGGCGATCACATCAGCGCAAAAATTCTCGTCTACAGGAATGCGGATCCTCTTGATCCCAAAATATTGTGAGGCTTTGTCGAATGCTGCGTGGACGGTGGTGGGGACGATCATTTCAGGGCGTCTGATGCCTTTTTTATCTCTGGCGAAATCCCTATAGGTCTTCATCGCCAGCAGAATGCTTTCTGTGCCACCCGACGAAACAGTGCCACAAATTGCTTTTTTGGGGTCCGGGTTATCCTCCGCTCCGAGCATATTAGCTGTCATGGCAATAATTTCTGCCTCAAACTTTGCCGCGCTGGGCCACAAATCGGAATGGAGAGGATTACTCTGTGAATTGAGAGCATAAACCTTATTGAGAAAATCTATATGCTCCTGATCGCCATGATATACCGCGCCAGAAACAAAGCCATCCTGCCATTTGGAGGCTTCAAGGTCATGCAAAGACTGCATTTCTGCGAGAATTTTCTCCTTGCCGCGTCCTTCTGCGGGGATTTCAGAAAAAGTGAGAAAATCTTCTCTATAGGGTTTGAGCGAATTTTCTAAATCCCCCATAATTCCATCATACTCACCTTGGATCTTCTCCTGCACATAAGGAATTTTTCTAAGGTTGCGCTCTAAAACCGCCATAATGCGCGGCGGCACCCAGCCAAGTTTATTGATGAATTCCATAGGGTCCATAGTTTTTCTCACTTTTAAAATTTTGTAGAACTGCATTGCATTTATAAAATGCGTACCCAAAGGGCATGATATTGCAGTTCGGGTCTAAAAAACACCGATGTCTTAATTAAATCCGAAATACATCGGATCCAAAAGCGGATGCAATGCACATCTACCGTCTCCCCTTCTTCGCTCCTTACCCATTCAACCGCGCATACATCGTTTTATTGCGCTTATAAATTCCCAAAAACTCATCGAAGAGCTCATCGTAAATTTCTCTGTTTTCAGGGTTGGGATGATATGTAGCCACAATTTGAGTTTGTTCAGAAATATCATCAAAGGTGCTATGTCCCAAAGCCACTGATGCCAAAAGAGCCGCCCCGCGCGAATTGGCGTGAATGGGGTCTTTCACCTGGCAAATATCTCTATCCAACACATCGGCGAAGATTTGACACCAGAGCGCAGAATTTGCACCACCACCAATAATATTCAGCACATCCATGCGCCTGCTGATAAATTTTTCGGCATATTTCAAAAGCCATTTCGTGTTATATGCCACGCCTTCGAACACCGCCCGAATCAAATGCTCACGAGTCGTTTGAAGGGACATATTGTGGAAGCCGCCTCGAATTGTATGGTCCTCAATCGGCGTGCGCTCACCATAAAGCCACGGGGTAAAAATCAACTTCCCGCTCCCTGCCGGTGCATTTGCCGCAACCTGATCGAAAACTTTATAAATATCGGGCACATTTGCTTCCGTTAATAATTCGTCTTCGTGATACAAGATACTATCTTTCAAAAACTTCAAACAGGCTCCAGCGGATTCTTGTTCGTTAAGCAGCAAATAGCGTCCAGGAATGGGTGAGGGGAGAGAACCCATCCCATGAAAAACATCCGTTTTCTTAAAAGGAACGTGGCAAGTCAGCCAAGAAGATGTGCCAACATAAAGATGGCCTTCAAAATCTTTCACCGCGCCAGAGCCAATCGCCGCCGAATGTACGTCGGGAGTCCCCATCACAACAGGGGTGCCTTCTGGCAAACCAAGCTCACTGGCAACATCCGCTTTTAGATCGCCGAGCAAGTCCACTGCACGCTTGAGTTCGGGCAGTTTACCCCGCTCTAAAGTAGTAATTTTGAAAAGCGCATCATCGTAAACAATATTGTCAATATCCCGATTATCCGTCACCCAATGCAGCGCAATCGAATCATAAGATGCGGCAAACTTCCCCGTTAATTTCAGGTTGAGATAATCCTTAGGCTCAAGAAATTTATAAGTTTTCTCATAAATTTCTGGCAATTCGTTTTGAATATACAAAATATGAGCAATAGGATCTTTGCCAGAATGAGCTGGCGCACCACCCGTTTTACTAATCCATTGAATCATTTTGGGGATGGCATAACCCTCAACCTGGATGCCACCGCCCGCCACATTGTTCACATAAGGTTCGCCGCGCGTATCCATCCAGATAATAGCATTCATAAGCGGATTCCCCTCTTGGTCGACAGCTACCGTCCCTGACCATTGACTGGTGCAACTGACAGCGACAACGTCCTTGATTTGGGCTTGGTTTTTGGCAACCAACCGTTGCGCCGACTTGGATATCGCCTGCCACCAATCATCAGGATCCTGCTCTGCCCCGCCATTGGGGAGCAAAATGACATCGTTTTCTTCAAACTCATGCGCGATAACTTCGCCCGTAGTGGAGATCAATGCCACTTTGGGACCGTTTGTACCGAGATCAATGGTAAAAATGTATTTTGATTTATCACTTTGCATAGAAAACTCCGTTAAACTTATTGAGTAATATGTTTTTTCGTGTCAACATGTCAGCTATTTTCATCTTAGCTATTGGAGGAGAAGGAATTTATAGTTTTATAAAACCATTATCGCTGTACTCGGCCTGAAGCGTCTCCGCCAGCCAATCGTTCTACTTCTTCAAGCGTTGCCAGATTTACATCCCCTAAGATCGAATGCATCAAACATGAAGCTGCTACGGCAAAGCGTAGTGCATCCTCATCATTTTTGCCGGTATGTAATCCAAAAATTAGCCCGGCGGCAAAAGAGTCACCACCACCCACACGATCAACAATATCGGTAATATCGTATCGTTGGCTTAAAAGGAAATCTTTACCATTATACAGGCAACCCGACCAGCCATTATGGCAAGCACTGATGCTTTCACGAAGGGTAATGGCCTGATATTTCAAATTCGGAAACTCATCAAATATTTTCTTTGCCAACGCTTCATATTTTGAGGTATCTAACTTTCCTGTGCTTACACTTTCTTCCCAATCACCTTCAGACACACTCACTCCCTGCGAACGCTGGCAATCTTCTTCGTTGACAATACCAACATCAACATATTGCACCAATTCTCGTATCACTTCTGATGCGGTCTTGCCATACTTCCACAATTTCTTGCGATAGTTATAATCACAGGATACGGTTACGCCCTTGCTTTGGGCTTGCTGGACAGCTGTTAGCGCCAGTTTCGCCTCTGACTCGCTCATTGCTGGCGTGATACCGGTAATGTGGAACCAGCCCGCATCATCGAAGATGGCATCCCAATCAAAATCATCTGCGATTGCCGTACTGTTCGATGAATCAGTCCGATCGTAAACTACATTGGACGGGCGTTGGTTGGCATCGGCTTCCAGGAAATAAATGCTTGCTAGTTCAAGTGCAATCTATTAGGTCATCAGCGTGTCCATATAATTTCATCCATCTCTGTTGGTTTTCCCGTATACCATCGGATCAATTGAATGAACCACGGAGCAATCGGTGGTTTTCCCTTTGCCATTATTTCTTCCAATTCCGGGATGCTATAAAAGCCTATCTCATCGACTTCGTGAGGATCCATCGTAATCGTAATTCCATCTAAGCCCCCTTTGTATACCTCGCTGAACTCATTATCATTTGGACCGTAAATCATCTTAAACTGAATCAAACGAGTAAGAGAAATACCCTCAACGCCCAGTTCTTCTTTCAATCCTCGAATTGCGCCTTTCAAATAAGATTCTCCAGGTTTCAAATGTTCTGAAACCGAACAATCCAAGGTGCCGGGAAATGTATCGCAAGTCTGGCTACGCTTTTGAACTAATAGCTTGTCATCTGGCGCGAAAAGGAAAACGTGAACGCCCCGATGCCACAGACCGGTTTGATGAACAATACGCCTTAGCTCTTGCCCAATGATTTCATTGTTCTCATCAACGATGTCGAAATATTCTTCTGTCATACTCTTCCTCAGTGGTAATTTTTTCAGTAGTGGTTCTGTGATAAGTGATGATGATTTTGCGAGGCAGCTCCATCGCCGAAGCAATCTCATTTTCAGGGCGGAGGACTGCCACGTCGCGCGTGCATGCTCCTCGCAGAGTCATTCCATCATTTCAATTTACCCACTACCAATTTTTCTAATAGGATGAAAAGCCGCGTCGCGCGTGATTTGGGCTTGCGCGCCGCGTAATCTTACTCAAGGGGGGCAACTTCGGTTATGAAGCGGAAATGATCGCCCCGGTACAAGTCATGTCCATACTCTACTGGCTGGTCATCTGGGTCGAAAGCCAAACGACGTTCCAACATCAATGGTGCGCCTGGCTCAATTCCCAGAAGAGCCGCCTCGAATTCTGTTGCCACAACTGCTTCCAGGCTCTGTTGGGCTTGGCGGATGGTGATGCCATATTCGCTTTCTGCAATTTCATAAAATGAGCGGTTTTCCAGATCATGGCTTTCCAAATTCGGAAAACGATATACAGGCATTGAGAATTGCTCCAATGCCACTGGCTCTTGATTGATAAGACGCAATCTTTGACAGTAATAAATGGAGGATGAGACAGGGATATTGAGCTTGCCTGCTACCGAGACTGCTGCCAGACGTTGTTCTAAAATGATGATTTTAGCACTCACTTGATAGCCGCGTTTACGCATCCCCTCTGTAAAAGGAACCAACTTGGCTGCCTGCCGTTCAATCTTGGGGCTAGCAATATAGGTTCCATCCCCAGGGCGACGAATGAGCAAGCCTTTATTATCCAGCACGCGTAAAGCAGCTCGCAATGTTACACGGCTGACGTTTAGCTTTTTGCTCAACTCGCGTTCAGATGGTAGTCGTTCATCAGGTGATAGTTTGCCCGTTACGATCTGTTCAAGCAAGCTCTCAGCGATTTGTATATAGAGTGGCACGGTTGTTTGAAGGTGGTTAGAATTAATCATTTTTCTAATTTTAACTGACTTTGCGATTTCCTGCTTGCAACCAAATAGAATTCGACTACTAGCATATAAAATCCGTTCAAAGAGATTGGAAATGGACACGGGGTGAACATGTTTTACATATCAGCGATGAATGGAATTCATTGATTTCGGACAAAATTACCAACTCCGCTCGGACAAAATTACCAACTCCGCTAGAATTAGTTATTCCTCTTGCTATGTGGGATAAATTTCTGATATAATCGCAACGGTCTAATGGTTAATACCAATTTTGCGATATATAAAAAATATCATGGAGATATTGCCCTGTCAAGGCGTGGGGTTGAGTGCAACCCAAAAAACCTTTCTCGAATCATCCAGCCCCCCAACTTTGGCACCAGTTCTCAGCTACGATACCAACAATGCCACAAGACCACAGATACCTTTTTCAGTTTGTAAAAGTGATTGGAGTCAATAGTGACACACTTTGCAGAATTGCTCACACCAGAACAAGTCGAGAGCATTCACGAAACCTCGCTCGAAATCCTGAAGAATGTGGGCATGTTGGTTCACAACCAAGAGGCGCGTCAGCGTTTCGTGGAACACGGATGTCAGGAAGATGCGGGGACTGAAATCATCAAGTTTCCGAATAAAGTTATTGAGCATTTTCTTCAGTCTATCCCACCCACCTTCACTTTTCACGGGCGTGACCCAAAATATGATCGTACAATTCCAGGAGATGGTCCGCTTTTAGTCACAGGCAGTTCTGCGCCAGATATTATCGATCTGGAAACGGGGGAAATACGACGTTCTCGCTCGGACGATATTGCCCGAATCGCCTATCTCGTTAATGAATTATTGGGCTACGATATCTTTTCTATCTCGGTCATCGCCGATGACGCGCCACCCGACCAATTTAGTCTATCTCGTTTTTACCCTGCGCTTAAGAATTGTCTAAAACCAATACGGGGCAGTGCTCCCAACATGCATGAGGTTGATAATATCTTGAAATTAGGTGCACTGATTGCAGGGAGTGAGGCAGCCTTTTGGGAACGTCCCTTTATCACCTTTCAATACTGCTCCCTGATTTCACCACTAACAATGGATGTGGAATCAACTGAAAAGCTGATGCGTCTCACCGAGCGGGGAATCCCCAGTTATGGCGTTGTAGCACCTAACGCGGGAGTGAGTTCTCCGCTAACTTTGGTTGGGACGCTGGCATTGGCGAATGCCGAATTTTTAGCGCAAGCAACATTGGAACAAATGTCACGCCCAGGCAAAGCTATCATTTATGAGCCTTTGCCGACAGTAGCAGACATGCGCACCGGAGCTTATGCGCCGGGCGCGATTGAAACTGGGGTGCTGGCAATGGGCTGCACCCAAATGGCACGCTACTATAACATCCCCTGCGGCGGCTTCGTTGGGTTGACCAATGCCAAAACAAATGATGCTCAATCTGGATATGAAACGGGGATGTCCACCGTGTCCGCTGTACTTGCTGGGGCCGATTTATTGAATATGGGTGGATTGCTCGACGCGCTGATGGTTTTCGATTTTTCCAAAGCAGTAATTGATAACGAAATTGCGCTCATGCTTAAGCAAGTTGCGCGTGGCTTACGATTTAGTCAGGAAAACCTGGCTCTGGATGTGATCGCAGAAGCTGGCCCGGGTGGTATTTTCCTAAATAAAGCTCACACCGCCCGGCAGATGCGCACAGCCGCGCTGCTTCCTGAAATTGCTGACCGCTCTGTAAGAGGTCAATGGGAGGCGGAAAACAAGCCCGACTCGCAGGCAAAAGCTATGCGGCGGGTTAATGAGATCCTGAGACGCGATAACCCAGTCCTTTTTTCGCCTGATGTAGATAATCGGATTCAAGCCGAATTTAAGGGCTTGGTTGCCGGAGACGCAATCGCTGTTAAATAGTTCAACGATATAGATAAGAGAGAGGTGCACAATGTCCAATTTATTAGATTTCATGCAACGAGCCACCACTGGCCCAATCTTGTCTGAAGATGATTTTAATATGAAGCGTCTCATCCCAAATGTCAGAAAAATCGTGCAGGAGTTTAACATTCGCTATACCCCAGAAACCCCAGTGTCATCAGATGATGCTTTAGCCGATCGGCTTTTCGATGCGGCGCTTGAATTCATTCTGCGGACTGGTGTTTATTGCGACGACACTAATCGGGTCATCCAATTTGAGCGTGATGAGATTTTACAGGCTGTTGCAAATCTACCCGGCAATGCGACTTTTGGGGAGGGGCGAGACCGCCGCGTTTTCAGCTCACGCAAGCCTGAAGATGGAAAACCACCCTGGTTCCACATCGGGACAGGGATTGTGGCATCGTCAGAAGATATATCTCTATCTCAAGTCGAAGGTTATGGAAGCATCCCACAGGCGAATTCCATCAGTATTCCGGCGCTAAAAAGCATCAAGGGGATGGACGTTATCGGGGGCTCTCCTCTCGAAATCCACGCGTCTCTTAGCGCAATACAAGCCGGACGAAAAGCCCTCACTCGCAGTGGTCGACCGGGACTTCCAATTCTCAATCTGATTTCTACTGCTACTACAGCTATTGGTACCATCGCAGGTACACATCCTGATTTTGGTTTGCGCTCTTCCGATGGTTGGCTAATTGACTTTCTGGCTGAGATGAAAGTCAACTTTGAGACTTTGAATCGACTAGCTTTTATTCAAGTTACCGGAGGCAATATTGGTTCGACGGCTTTGCCCATTTTGGGAGGATACGCTGGGGGCGCACCCGGTACTGCACTGGTAATGATGGCTTATTATCTGTTGGGGATTACTCTTTTTCAGGGTAGCTATCATCTCACCGGACCAGTTCACTTCCGGCATGGATGTTCCACCACGCGTGATATCCTTTGGGTTTTCTCCGTCGTCGGACGAGCATCCAGCCGTAATATGCGCTACCCTGACATAGCCTTAGGTTATGCCGCTGCTGGCCCAGCGACCAAAATGTATTTCTATGAAGCAGCCGCCGCGACTCTATGCTTTGTGCCTTCGGGCTATGGCGGCGTGCAAACGGTGCATCCAGCAAAAGCCGTGGTCAACGATGGGGTTTCCCCACTAGAAGCACAATTTTGCGTAGAGGTAGCGCAAGCTGCCAAAGAAATGAACTCAGCACAGGCGAATATATTGGTCAACCAATTACTAGAAAAATATGAAAAGGAGGTTGATAAAGCTCCGGGGGGAAAACGCTACCAAGAGTGTTATGACTCACAAACAGGCAAGCCATCCAATGATTATTTACAGTTGTATGAGCAGGTCAAAACAGAATTAACAGACTTGGGAATTCCATTTAAATATTAGTAAGAGGAGAATAAGCATGCTAAATTTTTTAGATGTTTATGAACGGGTGCTGAAAGGCCCCATCATGAGCGAACAAGATTTCGACATGAAGGTCTTTATTCCTGCGCTACGGCGTGTGGTCAAGGAATATGGGATTCAATACGATAAAGAGAATCCTGTCCCAAATGACGATGTCTCGGCTGATAACTTATTTGACGCTGCGGTTGATTTTTTAAGTCAGGTTGGGGTCTACTGTCAGGATACCAATCGAGTGATTCAATTCAGCAAAGAGGAAATTCTGGATGCTGTGCGTGAAGCCCCCGGCAAATGTTTCGCTGGTGAAGGAAAAGAAGCTGGCGTCTTTAGGATGCGGAAACCTGACGAGGCTAAAACCCCTTGGCTTCATGTTGGGTCGGGCATTGTGGCAACTTCCGAAGAACTGATCACCAATCTCATCGAAGGGTATGCATCCATTGCTGAGGTGGACTCGATCAGCATCTCAGCCTTGGACAGCATTCGGGGTATCCCGGTTATGGCTGGCTCACCGGCTGAACTTTATGCGGCTATTCGAGGAAGCAAGATTGGCCGGGAGGCTCTCAGACGGGCGGGACGACTAGGCTTGCCAATTATGAATCTCATCTCTACAGCTGCGGCATCGGTAACAACCATTGCAGCCAGCGCGCCTCAGTTTGGGTTGCGCCCCACAGATGGCTGGCTGGTCGGTGCCATCTCAGAGATGAAAATAGACTTTGGAGCGATGAACAAATCAGCTTATCTGCTCAACTGGGGAGCTAATGTGGGAGCCGAATCTAGCCCGATTTTGGGCGGTTATTGTGGCGGGCCAGCGGGAACATCCGTCGTGAGTACGGCTTATATCCTGATGGGCCTACTCGTGCAAAAAGGGAGCTACCAGCTTACCTTTCCGGTTCACTTCCGCTATGGTTGCTCCACCACGCGGGATGTACTTTGGGTGGTTGCGGCAAGTTGTCAGGCAGCCAGTCGCAATATCCCCATGCCAGTAATTTGGTTGGGATATATGGCTGGTGGGCCGAACACAAAATCATATTTCTATGAGGCTGCGGCTTATCTGCTCACTGCGGTTACCTCTGGTGCACCATCAGTGCAAACACCCCATCCTGCCAAGGCAGTCAAGATTGACGGCATTACACCTATGGAAGCCAGATTCGGAGTTGAGATGGCAATCGCGGCGTCCAAACTTAATCGAGAGCAAGCCAATAAGTTGGTAATCCAACTCTTGGAGAAGTATGAATCTCAAATCGAGACAGCTTCCACTGGGAGCACCTATCAGGAATGTTACGACCTGACCACAGGCAAACCGGGCGAGGCATATATCCAGCTTTTCAATAAAATGAAAGAAGAGTTGGCTGAGATGGGCGTACCTTTCGAGTGAAAAAACTGTCCATCTGGCGCGTTCTGCTTCCAGCAGGAATAGGCACCAGTTTGTCGCTATTTGGCGATTCGTCACTTTATACCGTGTTGCCCACGCACACAGCAATTGCAGGTGTGTCTGTAGCCAGTGTAGGGATTTTGCTCTCGGCGAATCGCTTCATCCGCTTGCTTCTCAACAGCCCGGCGGGGATGGCTTACGACCGCCTGCCTCGCCGCCCCTTATTCGTGTCTGCCCTTTTCATTGGCGCATGTTCCACGGCAATCTATGCACTTACACAGGGATTTTGGCCCCTTTTGGTGGGGCGCTTGCTTTGGGGGCTGGCGTGGGCAGGTATCTGGGTCGGTGGGAACACCATTGTCCTTGATATAGCGAATAATGAAAACCGAGGGCGGTTGGTTGGCATTTACCAGCTCACCTTTTTCCTGGGGGCTTCAGGCGGCGCAATGCTGGGAGGTGTACTCACAGATTTGCTAGGTTTCCACCAAAATATGGTCATCAGCGCAGCCATAACACTCCTTGGTGCTTTTATTGCCCTGATCTTCTTACCAGAAACCCGACACCTAAAGCAAGATCCGGTTAAGCCCATACGAAGTTTTAAGAAATCTGAAATAGCGTCAACATCAAGCGAAAAAACAGAAACTTTCTCAATCACAGCGTTATTCAGCGTTAACCGATTTGTAATGGCTGGCGTTTTGATGGCTACCCTCGGCATTTTTCTGCAAGAGCAGCTTGGAGAAAATATCCAAATTGCAGGACGTACAATTGGCATAACTACACTAACGGGATTGGGCTTGGGTTTATCTACGCTGATCGCGATGCTCTCAGCCCCCTTGCTTGGAGAAATTTCTGATCATGTGAGAAACCGTTGGCGAGTTGTAGCTGGTGGCTTGGTGCCAGGTGTGGTCGGTTTCAGCCTGATGGCTCTTGGCTTACCTCTGAGCATTCTGATCGGGATTCCAATGATAGCCACAACCAGTGGCAGCAATCAAGGATTGTCCACTGCATTATCTGGCGATTTGGGTAATGGTAAAAACCAAAGCAGTCGCTTGGGCGCGTTGTTTACCTTTGGCGATTTAGCGAGCGCAGTTGGTCCGCCTCTAGCCTACGCAATGATGCCTATGGTTGGCATCAAAGCACTCTATTTAGCGAGCGCAGGACTTTTTGCCCTCATGTTCTTGATATCCTCTCAGCGAGGTGCAGGGACAATACTTAAACCAGCGCAGATATAGGATTGTCTACTCTTTTCAAAATATTTTTGGAGGATCAAAATGGATAAAGCACAAATTCTAAAGAATCTGACCACTGCCATTATTGATGGCGATGATGATATGGCTGCTGAGAACGCCAAAGCCGCCCTAAATATTCAACTCGACCCTCTGGCAGCCGTGGAAGAAGGGCTTTCGAAGGGTATGGATACTATCGGCGACCAATTTGAATCGGGTGAAGCATTTCTGCCAGAATTATTGATGGCAGCCGGCGCATTCAAGGTTGCCATGGAAATTTTGAAACCAGAGATCGAACTTCAAAAGAAGGATGTTGCCAAACTGGGCACTGTTCTCATCGGAACAGTAAAAGGCGACCTGCACAGTATCGGTAAAAATATCGTCGGGACTGTTTTGGAAACCAAGGGGTTTGATGTGGTAGATATCGGCATTGATAACGGCGCCTTGGATATAATCCAGGAGGCCAAAAAATCTCAGGCTGATGTGATCGCCCTCTCTTGTCTGATGACCACCACAATGCCTGCTCAGAAAGAGGTCATTGAGACCTTGGAAGAGATGAACCTTCAGGATGAGTATTATGTCATTGTAGGGGGCGGCCCAGTCACTCAGGAATGGGCTAGCGAGATCAAGTCTAATGGATATGGTGAATCGGCTGTTCAAGCGGCAGAATTGGTTAAAGAGTTGATGAGCAATAAATAAAAAAAGTATCTTTGCGATTTTATGTCCGCAAAGATACTTTTGGGAGTGGTTCACTAGGACTGTATTGGCTGTGGATATAAAACCGTAGCATACGTGATTTGGGCTTGAGTGCCACACCCAAACAGATTCGCGGCGTGAGCGAGATGCTGTTTACGCCAAGAAGATGTTGATCGAAGGCACGCAAGTTGAGGTCGCGCGCGTCACGACGCGTAGCGTTCATCCAAAGAAAAAGGGGCTTTGCAAAAAAATGCAAAGCCCCTTTTTCTTATTTGCCCAGCAGCATTGGGCTTATTTCCAACGTCGCTTCACAGACACACTTGGCATCGAGGTGATCGTTTTTTTGTCTACCTTCAGGTAAACAACTTTTTCTTCTATGCGGTCAATTTGCGATACGGGAATGGTTATTGCTTTTTGACTCAGCAGGTTTCCCTCTCGTAGCACCAAGTGGGTGATATTTCCGCTGGCTGGTCCCATAATGAACTCATCTACTCGCCCGACCCGCCCATCAGTGGCACGCACGCGCGTACCTCGACGCACAGCCAGCTCGCCGGGGGGAATTCGCCTGACTTTATCATCGACAATTCGTTTTACAGGGGTGACGTAGGGCCATAATAATGTCAGATTTGGTCCCGATGTGTGTTGCGGCAAATCTGTGTAGATAAACTCAGGCTCATTGAAGTATTCGAGCTTTGCAAATTCTTCTTTAGTGCAACTTAAGATGATGACTTCGGCGGCAGTGTTGGCAACGAGTTTGACCGAAACCAGCCGCTCACTGCTAGGCGATTGTTTTGTAAGGCTAGGCGGTTGTTTTGGATTCACCACAAGGTGACTCACCTGTTCGGTAATAGGGTTCAGGATAATATAAGTAGATCGACCGCAACGACCATCCGTGCAGTGTACTTCAACATCTAGGGGGATTTCCATAATATTACCTCCAAGTCAGGACATTTCTGAAGCCAAGATTGTCTGTTTAGATATTTTACTGCCGCCTTTTTCATCAGCGAGGTGGCAAGCTACAAAATGTCCGGGGTGCATTTCTCGGAATTCTGGTTTTACTTTTATACATTTTTTTACAGTTAGGGGGCAACGCGTGTGGAAGACACAGCCTGAAGGCGGATTAGCGGGACTGGGCGGATCTCCTTTGAGGATAAATCGCTTTCGGTTTTGCTCTAATTTAGGGTCAGGAATTGGCACAGCGGAGTTGAGCGATTGGGTGTAGGGATGCAAAGGATTGTCAAAAAGAGTGTTGCGCTCGGTTAGTTCCATTATTTTGCCCAAATACATCACTGCAATTCTGTGCGAGATATGTTTGACCATACTCAAATCATGGGCAATAAATAGATAGGCTATGCCCAATTGATCTTGTAAATCTTGCATCAAGTTGACCACTTGGGCTTGGATGGATACATCCAGTGCCGAGATCGGCTCGTCACAAACAATAAAATCAGGATTCAGAGATAAAGCCCGCGCGATGCCAATACGTTGCCGCTGTCCACCAGAAAACTCGTGGGGGAAGCGGCGCATATAGGCAGGGTCCATTCCGACCAGTTCCAGCAATTCGGCTACTCTGTCTTTTAATTCGGGACTGCCTTTTTTCATCATCCCGTGGATGATTAAGGGTTCACCGATGATTTTTCTTACAGAGTGACGCGGGTTGAGTGTGGCGTAGGGATCTTGAAAAATCATTTGGATTTTCGGGCGCAATTGACGAACGTCTTCTCCGCTCATTTGGGTTAGGTCTTGGTCTTTGAAAAAAACCTGCCCGGCAGTGGGTTTGTGCAATTGCAAAATAGCCCGCCCAGCGGTGGATTTTCCGCATCCGCTTTCGCCAACCATGCCTAAGGTTTCGCTCTCTTGAATGTCGAATGAAATCCCGTCAACGGCTTTGACTGCCCCTATTTGGCGTCCCATCATGCCGCCGATAATGGGAAAATGTTTCTTTAAGTTTTCTACTTGTACTAAAATATTATTTTCAGACATCGCGAGGTTCTCCTTTTGCCAGATCGTAAAAACAGGATGCCTGGTGTTGCTCTCCTACGGTTATTAGGGAAGGGATTTCCTCCCAGCAACGGTCGAAAGCATAATCACAACGCCAAGCAAAGGGACAGTGACGCTGTGACAAAAGCAAATCGGGCGGAGAGCCCTTGATGCTCACCAGTCTCTCGGATTCTGTAGCATCCATGCGGGGCAAAGCACTGAGCAAACCGATGGTATAAGGATGTTGAGGGTTTTCGTATAAATCGTTTACGGGGGCTATTTCAACGGGTCGCCCACCGTACATGACCAGCACACGCTCGGCGATCCCGGCAACCACGCCCAAATCATGGGTGATCCAGATTACTGCCACGCCTAGGGCTTCACGCAGTCGTTTGAATAAATCTACTATTTGCGCCTGAACAGTTACATCCAATGCGGTGGTCGGTTCATCTGCGATGATAATTTTTGGGGTGCAGGCAATGGCGATAGCAATCACGACTCGCTGACGCATACCACCAGAAAATTGAAATGGGAAGGATTTATAGCGCAGCTCTGGGTCTGGGATGCCAACCTGAGTCAGGAGTTTGATGGTGCGCTTATGCGCCTCATCTTTGCTCATGCCTTTATGCCGCGTCAATATCTCGGAGATTTGCTCGCCAACCGTTAAAATTGGGTTGAGAGTGGAGATAGGGTCTTGGAAAACGAAGCCAATCTGACCGCCGCGTATATCACGCAGTTCGCTAGAAGACAATTGCAATAAATCAAGGGAACCTTTGTCTCCGTTGAAAATTGCTGTGCCTGCCTCTATTTTTCCGGGTGGCATGGGGATTAAGCCCAAGAGCGACATCATGGTCACGCTTTTGCCGCTGCCACTTTCACCTACAACGGCAAGGGTCTCGCCTTCTTCAAGATCAAAGCTAACGCCGTTGACAGCATTGACGACCCCATCCAAAGTATAAAATTTAGTGACGAGGTCTTTAATTTCTAGTATTTTTGACATTTTTGCCTCCTCACTATCTTGATCGTCTTAGACGTGGGTCAAGTACATCACGCAACCAATCGCCTAAGAGATTCATCCCTAGAGAAGTGAACATGATGGCAAGGCCGGGGAAAGCAGCAATCCAGGGGTAGAGTTGTAAGTATTTACGACCGGCGGCTAACATATTGCCCCAACTGGGAATGGAGGGGGGGACACTTAGCCCCAAAAATCCCAAACCAGCTTCGTAGAAAATCATGGCTGACATTTCAAAAGTTGCCAGCGTAATCAATGGACCAATCAAGTTGGGGAGGATATGGTCAAAGATGATGCGGGGCCAGCGCGCTCCAGCACTGATGGCTGATTCGACATAGCCTGATTCTCGCATCCGTAGCACTTCTCCACGTGTGACGCGCGCGAAGATGGGCGCATCCGTAATGCCAAATATCAGGATAACATTGATCAAGCTCCTCCCCAAAACTGAGGCAATGAAGACTACGAACAAGAGGTAGGGTAGGGACAAAATCAGGTTGATGATGCTCATGATGGCAGCATCAACACGCCCCCCCATATATCCGGCAATGGCACCGATGACCAAACCGAGGCTTCCCGCTATTAAGACGCCGAAAAAGCCTACGGTCAGTGAGACACGCGCGCCATAGACAATTCGACTGAAGTTATCTCGTCCTATGTTATCCGTACCAAAGGGATGATCCCAATTCCCTCCCTCGCTCCAAGCCGGAGGCATTTTATTATCACGCAAATTTTGCTCTAAGGGATCATAGGGGGATATTTGGGGCGCAAAGACTGCCGCGAAGACAACAACCAGAAATAAGACCATTCCAAGAACACCGCTTTTATCACGCCACAGAAAACGTCCCGCATAAGCCAGTTTTTCTTTAAAGGTGCGCTCGACATCTAATAAACTGTCTGCCGATCGGCCAGCCTTTTCTTGTATTTTAGTTGCCATAGCGAATCCTCGGGTCAATCACTGCGTAAGCCATATCTGTTAGCAAATTTATCATCAATACGATCGCACTGGTGAAAACAGCGAGGGCTTGCACCAACGGAAAATCTCGCCAACCGATGGATTGTTGGAGCAATTGCCCCATACCGGGCCACGAAAAAATAAATTCGATATAGATAGAGCCGCCCAACATATAACCGAACTGGATACCGATCACGCTCACTAGAGGAATGGCGACATTTCGGAGAACATGCTTTATGTAGATTGTTTTTGGCATCAAGCCCTTGCTATGAGCGGTGCGGATAAAGTCTTCACCCCGAATTTCCAAAACGGCTGAACGTGTTAGGCGCACAACCTGCCCCATCACGGGCAGCCCTAGTACAAAGGCGGGCATAATGACCGACTTCCACTCGTCACGACCAAAGGTGGGAAACCATCGCAGCCGCACGCCAAAGTAGAGAATCATAATCAGTGCCAGCCAGAAATTAGGCACACTCTGACCCAAAAGGGCGAATAAGCGTCCTAGATTATCAACAGGGCTGCCCGGGTTGAACCCCCCAACCAAACCCAAGGGGATGCCCACTATCACGGCAAAAAGTAGCCCTGTCAGAGCCAGTTGCACCGTGGCTGGCAGTCGGTCTACTACCATGGGCATCGCTGGTGTTTTAAAATGTAAAGAGTCACCAAAGTCGCCTGTAATCGCTCCTGAGATGAAACGACTAAACTGAACGAGGGTGGGATCGTTGAAGCCCATTTTCTCCCGAAACGCTTCGACATCCTCTGGAGAGGCTTCACGTGGCATCATCAATGCTGCCGGGTCTCCAGTGACGCGCACCATGATGAAGACTAGCAATAGAACGCCGAAAAGCAAAAAAACTGATTGGACTAACCTAGAGATGAAATAACGTTGCATTGGCACCTCCTTTTGCGTAAAACGTGAGGCATGAAGAGTGAATTCACGCTCCACGCCTCACGTTTCACTCAATAACGGCGGGAGGGCGACTTTGTCGCCCTCCCGCTTTTAGATTTATATCGTAATACTATTCTCCAACGACAAAGGTTTCAAATAAGTCGTAGGTTTCAGCCGGGAAGGGGCTATATTCTTGTACCCGGGTGTTGATTGCCTCAAATTGAACAGGTTGGTAGAGGTAAATGAAGGGCGGATCTTCCTGCATATATTCTTGCAGTTCTCCATACAACACTGCACGCTCATCCTGATCTGGAGTTGCTTGAATTTTCGCCAAGAGATCATCAATCGTTGGGTCAGACCAAGCAGAGTAGCTGGCATCCATACCGCCTAGCGCGCCTGTCAAACGGCGGAAAGCCTCGCCACCCGTAGCAGACCAACTATCACCGAAGAGAGGGGGTAATTCTTTAGTGGATTCTAGTTCCCAATATTGGCCAGATTCCATAATCTCTAAAGTGACATCTATACCTACATCGCCCAGATAGCCAACAATAACTTCGCATACTTCCTCAAAGTGAGTGTAAGCTCCAGCCGGACAAGCCATATCCATCGCAAATCCATTTTCATAACCAGCCTCAGCCAGTAATTCTTTTGCTTTGTCCGGATCATAACCAAAAGGTTCTACAGCACCATATCCTAACTCGCCTGAGGCAACGTAGCCCGCGGCTGGCTCTGCAAAGCCTTCAAAGAGAGAATCTATGATGGTGTCTACATCCACGGCGTAATTCATGGCTTGCCGAACTTTGGCATCCATGGTGGGTTGGTCTAAACCAGTGGTTAGATTGTTAAAGGCAATATAGAAAATACGAGCGACTGGGTATTTGATAACTTTGACATTTTCTACGCCCATCAAGCTCTGTGCTTCTTCTGCGCTCAAACGGGTGACGATATCTACTTCACCGGTCTGAATAGCAGCTACACGGGTAGCAGATTCAGGAATGGGGCGGAAAACTACAGTTTCAATTTTGGGTGCGCCACGCCAGTAATCAAGATTAGCTTCCATTGTGATGTGGTCGCCTTTCACCCATTCGACGAATTTATAAGGACCAGTGCCCATAGGATGCTCATTGAAACCATCTTGCCCGACCTCTTCATAATATCCGGGAGGAATCATTGCCCAGTTATCAGCAACAGTTGATAAGAAGAGCGCGTTTGGCTCCTCCAGGGTGGCTTTGACAGTGAATTCATCAACTGCCTCAACAGCGATAGCTGTCTGCCAGTGATAAGCATATTCAAAGTCTGAGTTGACCACGCGATCCCAGTTAAAAACCACTGCATCGGCATTGAAGGCTTCGCCATTGTGGAAGACAACATCATCGCGCAGGTGGAAAGTGTACTCAAGACCGTTATCGGATGCTTCCCAACTCTCAGCCAACTGCGGCACAATTGTGCCACCTACACCAGTCCAAACCAGTGAGTCATACATTTGCCAATCGGTCGTAGAGGCTTGGCGTTCAGCCGCTTGAGGGTGATCGAGAGAATTGGGGAAGGTGGAAACTGCTCGCACCAAAGTGCCTGTGGGAACTTCAGGGGCTTCAACCTCTTTAACTACCTCAACTTCTTTGATTACCTCGACCTCTTTGATTACCTCAACTTCTTTAGGTTGACAAGCAGCAAGTGTCAACATGCTTATAAGCACCAAAACAAAAACAATCTGAAATCGTTTATGGAACATCTTGTATCTTCTCCTATTATATGGAATTTATTGAAAGAAATCACCCTAAGAAACGAGTGCCCCTATAGAAAAATTATATTCTCTATAAATATCACCTCCTGAAAAAAACGGCTCTAAGCGCATTATGATTGAAAATTCGTGTTTTTGTATCAACCCTATTCTTGAATAATCAACGGAAAAATATTCCCTTGCTTGACAGTTTTATAAACCAGTGGCATACTGGTTTATAAACCAGTATACCATATGCGGGAAGAAATCAGTAGGCGGCAACTTTATATTTTGTACAAAATGCCCAATACTTTATTTTTTTTCGTATAAGCTGATTTTTTAGGATGTTATACCAAAATTGTGTTATTCACGGCTTTATATCCCCCACAATCCCTCTTTTTTATGAAAGCCAATGATGAAAAAAACATCTCTCGCTATATCAAAATAGCCGACAGCCTCTTAGACCAAATCGAGTCAGGCGAATTAGAACCTGGCACCCGCTTGCCCTCGGAGCGCAAGCTAAGTGAGTTATTTGAGGTCAATCGTCTGACATTGAGACGAGCTCTTGGTAGGCTAGAAGCATTAGGACTAATTATTCGACAACATGGAAAGGGGAATTATGTTGCCGAACCTAAAATTGAAAGACAGACGGGGCGATTAATTTCATTTACCCACGGCATGGAACGGCGGGGGCTTGCTCCAGGCGCCAAAGTAATCACTTTCGAACAGCGCCCCGTCGAAGCTGCTATTGCCAGACGAATGGAAGTGCCTGTGATGACCCCCGTTTATTACGGTCACCGATTACGCCTAATCAACCAGGAACCGGTTATGTTAGAAGAATTTTGGATGCCCGTTTACATTTTTCCTGATTTGGAGCACCAAGACCTGACCAACCACTCGACGTACGAAATTATGAACTCTGAGTACGGTATTTCCATGCTCAAAGCGCGACGCAGTTTCGAGCCAGCCATCGCCACTGAATACGAAGCCAAATTGCTGGAAATTGAAGTTGGTTTTCCGCTTATGCTGGTACGACGCTTGGCTTTTGACCAGAAAGGGCGTTACGTGGAATATGGAAAAGACCTGTATCGGGGTGATCGTTTTCGCTTTGTGACCGAAGAAGCCTTTGCGCCAGAATTGGGCGAATTTCAATTTAATCAGACCTAATCCGGGCAAGCCTACTATTATATATATGCTTCGCGTCGTACACGATTTGGGTTTGGGTGTCGCGCCCAAACAGTTTCTCGGCGTGAGCAGCGCAAAGTGTGTCTACGCCAAAAAAATGTTGACTAATGGCACGCAAGTTGAGATAATGCGCGAAGCAGTTCTTCATCCCCCAAAATAAAGACGACATAAATGACTAATTCTATTCAGGAATCGCAATTAAAAGACATAATTCTAAAATATTATGATCTTGGGGAGTTGGCAGATTATGAACAACTCGATTTAGGATATGTCAATGAAAGCTATATCATAGAAATAGAGTGTAATGGCAAAAAGAAAAAGTATTTCATCAGAAAATATAAGCTGGGGATAAAAGAAGAAGAAGAGATAATCTTCGAGCATTCGATCGTAAGCCACCTGATAAAGAAGAATTTTCATTTCGTAGCCAGAGTTGTCCCCACCAAAAGTGGGAAGACTTATATTAAAGAATCTGAGAGAGGGGAAAATATTTTTTATACCATCTTCGATTTTCTCACAGGGAATGATAGATATACTTGGGGCAATCCAACCTGTAGTGCTGGTGAACTGAGAGCCGCCGCCGTTGTTCTAGCACAATTCCACAACACAATTTATGACTTGGATCCTATAGGGAAAAGATACGAACCGAAGATTATTAATTTCCTACCAGAAATAGCCCAAACTGTGGAGGAATGCGCACAGAAGGCTGGTAAAACGGTGTTTGACACATATCTCCTGGAAAGTATCAACATCATTCAAGAAACTATACAGCGTGTTCGAGGTGTAATGGAAAAGGATGAATATAAGGAGTTGATTCAATTGGTAATCCACTGTGACTACCATCCTGGAAATCTAAAATTCCAAAATGACAAGGTGACAGGGTTATTCGACTTTGACTGGTCAAAAATGGATGCGCGTTGCTTCGATGTTGCGCTTGCCCTGATGTACTTTTGTACAGCCTGGAAGGGAGAGTGTGACGGCAATCTCCAATTAAACCAAGTTGCCATTTTTTTATCTGCCTACCAACAGACGCTACAAAATTCTGATGGTCTCGAACCTATGAATGACGTAGAATTGGATTACCTCCCTGATATGATCAGCGCGAGCATTTTATATATCCTGAATTGGGCAATTACTGATTTTTACGCGAAAAAAGCAAATGCATCAGAGTACCTGATATATTTACAGCATACTGTCCGTAGTATCCAGTGGCTTGATAAAATGCATAATCGGGAAAAATTACAGCAAATAATAAGGAAACATGCATAATGAATAGTTATTCATTTGATCAAGTATTCAACTCAAATTCCGGTTGGTATCGCGGCGATTTCCATGTCCATACAACCGCTTCAGATGGCGATTACCCCCCCTCCTTGGTTGCGGAATTAGCCAAAGCTGAAGATTTGGATTTCATCGCCATTACAGATCACAATACTATCGCAGGGTTTTCCGAACTTAGAAAAGATTTGGATTTTCTTGTTGTTCCAGGTATAGAGATCACTCTCAAGGAGGGGCACTTCAACGTTTTTGGCATGGATGGTTGGCGTGATTGGATGGATGGTATCAGTGTGAACCAGAGAAAGTTCTCACAATCAGCCAAGTACCAAAGGGTGCCTGATTTGATGCATCAAATATCGGCAGAGAGATTGTTGAATTCGATCAACCATCCTTACCTTCAGCCTTGGGAGTGGAACTTCAACGACACCGACCTACGCACTACCCATTGCCTAGAAATCTGGAACGATCTCTACTATCCCGATAATAAACGTGCGAATCCTGAAGCTGTGGATATGTGGAATAGATGGCTCAACGCCGGTCACCGAATTGCAGCTATTGGCGGAAGCGATTATCATTATCCTCCCAGACCCGAAGAAAATAAATTTGGCGAACGTTTAGGGTATCCAGCTACTTTGGTTTATGCGGATGAACTTTCCGTAGCAGGAATTATGGCAGGATTGCGACACCGACGTACGTATGTCAGTAAAGGACCGCAAGTAAGTTTCGAAGCCGAAATCAATGGAGAGATATTTGGGATCGGTGCAGACGCGGGGGATGGAGAAGGGAAAATAAAATTTGCAGCTACTATTTTGTCGAAACCAAAGACCATTCAAGCCCAACTTGTTAAAAATGGTCAGGTCATTGCGGAGGTGGAAGGAAAGGGGAGGAAAGTCGAAATAACCTTCAGCGACTTGTTAGATGGAAACACCTCTGCCTGGTATCGCCTTGATGTGTCCGACTCAGAGGGTCAAAAGTTGGTGATTACGAATCCAATCTTCACGGGGCCTCGTCGCGAACCGACTCTATTCAAATATGGCGATTTTGTGTAAATCTTCTTAAGTTTTGCTGAGGTGAGTGTCACGTTGAAAGCGTGACCTACGGTGGGAAGAATGTAGGTCACGCTGGTAGCATTACTTTCTCATTGTCCATACTTTGCAGAGGCGGTTTATGGGGAGCATTTTGCAAAAAAACTCACCCCCGCATCTTCGCCCGTTAAATGGCAACCAAGCCCAAATCGCGCGCGGTTCCCAGCTTTCTATCCCCCTTCAGGTTTACCATCCTTCTGGAAGTTTCAAATCTCCAGCAACCAAATTATCAAATTCTGTACGAATCTTCTTTTCAATTTCTGGCGAGAAAAGGGCTATGTTTTCGCGCCCCAAAATCTCACGTGCCTGTAGCAAGGCTCGGTCGTGGGTATTGTGCGAACCTTTTTTTACCCAATCACCGTGAGCATTTCGATCTGCTATTTTTGGCAATAGTGCTCCAGTTCTCATAAATTTAACGGTGTGAGGATTTGACAGGAAAGCACCGCCTGGTCCCACCTTCGCGATCACATCAAGTGCCAATTTTTTATCGCTAAATTCAAATCCGCGTTTGACGCGTTTCAGCATCTGGGCAATTTCATCATCAATGACGGCTTTGGCAAAATCGAATGCCATTAACGCATCAAGCAAGCCGCCCATATTGAACATATCTGCTCCAGCAAGGAGACCGCCCATTGTTGATAATCCTGTCTCGTAGCCAGATTGGGCATCATTAATTTTAGAATTTGTCAGCCCAATATACCCGCCGCTAGGGACATCATAGTAATGCGACATCTGGGCACAAGCCATTTGGAGCATACCGCATTCAATACCACCAGAAGCGTAAGCACCTGTGCGTAAATCTGCCATCGTGGGCAAAGTGCTATAAATTAATGGCGTATTGGGACGAATCATTTGCATGAGTACAGCCGCTGCCAGGAATTCGGCATTTCCTTGTACCAATGTTCCTGCCAGAGTCATCGGAGAAGTCAGCCCGCCATTGGGCACAATACTGGGGTATACGGGCAATCCCTGCTCAACGAAGTAGATGAGCATTTCGGTTGAATCGTGGTCGAAAGTTAGCGGAGAGACAACGGGGCAAAAATGATGTGTAATGAAAGGGCGTTCTCTGTAGGCTTCATCGCTACCTGCAATGAGGCTGCCCAAGCGCAGTACTTTTTTAACATCTTCGATATCCGTAGCTGTACTGCGGATTGGTTTCAAGCAATTTTTCAGGGCGGGATAAAGACGTGAGATCGTGAATTGGTCAGGTGGGGCATCATCAGCCAAAGTCGATATTGAAAAAACATCATATCCAGGCAATTCGTTGATCAGGTGAGCGATGCGGGCAATATCATCTGAGGTAGAGCGTCGCTTTTCCCCTGTTACGGGATCTATGATGTCGGGAGTAGAACTGGCCGTAATGATCACGGGACTATCATCTGGGATTGTGCGGTCAAATTGTGGGTCGCGCCCCCGGAAGGTAAATGTGGGGGGCATCATCTTGCGAAAATGTTCAACGATAGAGGCGGGGAACTTAACCAGAAGTGTTTCTGAATCAACTTCGCAACCATTTTTAACAAAAATAGCAAGTGCTTTGTCGTTTCGTACAATCATCCCGACTTCTGAAAGAACTTCAAGAGAAGCTTTGTGGGTGCGTTGAACTTGTTCTTGAGTAAGAAGTGTCGCTAGTGTTTTCATGGAGTTTTTCCTGAATTTACGCTCGTATTTTTTCGTTCTTTGAGTCATATAACACGACTGGAGTTACTTCTGCTCCAATGCGCTCATCGAATACTTCGACTTGGAAGCGGTTACCAGTTTTAGCAAGTTCTGAGGGGAGGTAAGCTAAAATTATATTTTTCTTTAGGGTATAGCCATACCCTCCACTGCGTACCCGTGAGACAACTTTATTCTCCAGCGTAATTGCTTCTCCGCCATAAATGGGAATAAATCCATCCCCATCTAGGGTTAGCGTACAGAGTTTTTTGTCAATCCCTGCCTCTTTGGCTTTGAGAAGTGCTTCCTTTCCCAAGAAATCGCCTTTATTCAGTTTTACGCAGAAGCCCAGCCCGGCTTCATAGGGATTCTCCAAGGGGGTGACATCGGCGGTATAGTAACGATAGCCTTTTTCCAGACGTAAGGAGTCGAGGGCTTTATAGCCACCCACTTCGATTTCGTGCGCCTGCCCCGCAGCCATCAGCGCATCCCAAACTTGTACGGCTCTCTCGGGTGAAACGTAAAGTTCCCATCCTAATTCGCCGACATAGCTAACTCGTTGAGCGAGAACTTCTGCCCCACGAATAGTAATAGTTGTGGAGTGCAAATAAGGGAAGGCTTGATTTGAAACATCATCTGCCGACACTTCAGCTAAAACTTTGCGTGCTTTTGGTCCCCATAACGCCAAGCAAGCCAAATCGAGGGTGATGTCGCGGATTTCCACATCATCATCATCGGGCTGGATGTGCATCTTAATCCAAGCTAAATCATTGGCGATGAAGGAAGAGCCTGTGACCACGCGGAAGCGATCTTCTGCCAGCCGAGTGATCGTCAGGTCTGCGATAACGCCCCCATTCTGGTTCAGAAATTGCGTGTAGATCACACTGCCCACAGCTTTATCCAAATCGCTATCTGCTAGACGTTGTAATAGGGTCAATGCACCGGCATCGCTGACTTCGATTTTGCCGAATGAGCTTAAGTCGAAGAGCGCGACTCGTTCTCGCACCGCCTGATGTTCCTGTCCAACGCGCTCGAAATAGGGTGGTTTTCCCCAGCCCCACTCGTGTTGATCGGCACCGGCACGTTTCCATGCTCTGCCAGGTTTGAAATAATTGACTCGTTCCCAGCCAAATTTTTCACCGAAAACAGCACCTTGCTCCTGTAAACGTGAATGGACAGGGCTAAGCCGATGGGGTCTTGCTAACTCTCTCTCGTCGTTGGGGAATTTCAAACGGTAATAATAGCGGACACTTTCTTTGGTGCGCTCTGCAGCATAGGTGGGGCTGTCAAAATAATTCCCGAAACGTGTCGCGCGGAAGCTATACACATCCAGAGAAGGTTCTCCGGTCACGATCCATTCAGCCATGAGTTTACCCATGCCCCCAGCACCGCCGAATCCGTTTAGGGACATGCCAGCCGCCATCCATAATCCGCGTGCGCCAGGCAGTGGTCCAAGGATGGGATAACAATCTGGGGTGTATGCTCCGGGATGACAAATTAGGGAAACAACTTCTGCCTGCTCCAAGAATGGGATACGGCGAATCGCGCCATCCATCAAGGGGTCAAAAAGATCGAAATCGGCGGGGAGGGTTCGTCCACCATGAGACCAGGGGACACCATCCAGCCAGCGAGCGCGTGGATTATATTCGTAGCCGCCAATGACCAATCCGCCAGCTTCTTCACGCATATAAACCAAATTGTCCGGGTCGCGTAGGCAGGGTGTTTTGTGAGCGAATTCGTGCCTGGGAATCGCTTTTAGGGCAATATGTTGATGGTCAACCGGTGTGGTTGGGATTTGTACCCCAACCATTGCCGCGACGCGCGGTCCCCAAATCCCAGCCGCGTTGACTACAAGTTCGGTTTTTATTGACCCGTGATCTGTATTCACTTGTGTCACCGCGCCATCGGCGGATAATTCAATCCCCGTTACGCGCACACCCGTTTTTATGGTCACACCCATTTCTTTGACGTGCCGCGCCATAGTCGTGGTGGTGATATAAGGGTCAAGATGCCCATCTTGGGGAAGGTATACCGCGCCATAAAGGTCTTTCGGGCTGATAAAGGGCGTGATTTTCACCGCTTCTTCGGGTGAGATTACTTCTACATCCATGCCGATTGCGCGGGCTTTGCTAATGCTACGCTCTAATTCTTTGAGTTGTACTTCGCTGGAAGCAACTCGCAGGCTGCCTACATGGTCAAAAAGACCCAATTCGCTATATAGCTCAATGCTATATTTTCTGAATTGCATCAAGATTTCTGAAGTGGCAAACTGCGTTACCAAACCTGCTGCGTGAGCAGTAGCTCCGCTGGCTATTTCGTCTTTCTCAAGCAGGATGACATCTGTCCAACCCAATTTGGCTAGATGGTAAGCGATATTGACACCAAAGATGCCGCCGCCAACGATAACAACTTGCGCTTGATCTTTCATTTCTTATGCCTCTTTTATTTTTTGTACACGGATTTCACGGAGAAAGATTTTAAGTGACTGTTCAAAACCATGATGATAGCGGCGATTGAGTAGGGCGACAGCACTACCGTCACCCGTATCGCAATCAGAGCGGGTTAATAACAAGGGTATTTTTCTCATAAACCCGCTCTGGTTTCGATACGCTACGGCACGAAAACGCTGTGCCTCCGCTACTCAACCGCCGCTATCATCTATAATTCCAATTCCTTAGCGTAAAAGACCTCTGCCCCACGCTCATCCAGAGCAACGCGGGTATTTTCATCCAAACCCTCATCAATAATCAGACGGTCAATTTGGTCAACGCGAAGCACTTCAAAATTAGAGACCATCCCCCACTTGGCTTGGTCGGCGACCACAGTAATGGGACCACGCGTGCGCTCTATCATGCGGCGCGCCACTTCCGCTTCTTCGCTGGTGGGGAAGGTGCAGCCATATTTAAAGCTGATACCGTCCACGCTAATAAAAGCCTTATCTGCATAGATGCGTTCAAGGTTTTCCATCGCAAAACGTCCCCCAACTGAGTTAGATATGGACTGAAAAGCCCCACCAAGTACGATAAGGTTAAGGTCGCTTGCGCCCACTTCTAAAGCCGCAACTAAATTATTGGTTATCACCGTGATATTTGGATTGGGAGAAATATGACGAATCAATTCGGTGCTGGTTGTGCCACTATTAATAAAAACAACATCACCATCTTCGATCATCGAGGCGGCTAATGCACCAATCCAGCGTTTTTCGTCTGGAAATTGCTGGGTTCGTTGCGCGTAATCTTCTTCAAGGCTTACTCGTTGGTTGCGAATTGCGCCCCCGTGCGTCCGCTCCAAGTCTCCCCGTTTCTCGAGCCGCTCAAGATCGCGCCGAATGGTCGCTTCTGAAACATCCAGCATTGCGCTCAAATCGGGAATGCGTACAAATTTACGGTCTTCAAGATATTCTCGAATACGCGCTCGCCTCTGAGCGGGGATGAGTGGTTGACTCATTTATTGAAAACTCCGTTTATTGAGTGTGCATTAATGAATAGAAGTGATTGGTAATCAAGAGAATTATAGCGTAAATTGCATTTGTTTGCAGAATATGTCATTTTGCTCCCATAGTTTCCCCCTTTTTAGCATATTACTTCTCGAGTCGAGTCATTAAAGCATGGGGAATGGTAAGAGTCAAGCAGGAGTCTCAAATTGTAAAAATCCCCATTCAACTTGAATGAGGATTTCCTGAAAACACAGCAATTTTATCAATCACTAATCAAGTTGATGTTAGTTCATTCTGCGAGCACTTTGCGAGCATATCCCATAGAAACTATGGATAAAATAGACAGAATGGAAATTCTTACGTTGTTTTCGCTAACTCTGTAGACTATATAGACAATAAAATAACGAGTGGATGCGCTTCTTGCCAACTTCGAATCAGCATACTATAAAGAACAAGTCAAGCTCTCCCAAGACGATGTGAACTGAATTCTGCCACCAAATGATTTTAGCAGAACGAAGAGAGTCATATCCAAAAGCAACTAACTGGCAGTATGGATGGTAAAGATCGTGGTTGGCAAGAGGGAGGAACAAGCCCCAGGCTGGAAATCTTGAGTTCAAACTAGTTCATCCGAGGTCCGCAATGGCCTCAACATACTTTATTCGATATGCAACAAGCAGCCGGGGCAACCATGCTGATTCACGAGGTCGTTATATGCCTCAAGTAGGAAAACCGGTGTCCCCAGAAAGCCAACCACAAATATTACAAGATGGTGTCCAAACAAACTGCCTAGTCGGGCTAGGTTTCAGTCAGGCCAGCATCCAAAGGTTTGTATTGGGTTTTCTGCTTCATCAAGGCCCATAAGATATGCAGAAGTTTGTTCATCAGGGCACCCAAAGCCTGCATTTTGGTCAGGGGATTTTTCTCCCGACCCTGAAGACGTTGATAGAGGACAGAAAATCGCCGATCTACTCGGATCAAGCGTAAACAAGTCATGTAGAGCGCAGAACGAAGGCGAGGTCGGCCTTGGTGAGACATTGGGGTGGCACTCCTCTGCTTGCGTCCAGATCTGTTGGGTGTGGGCTGGATACCTGCTAATTTGACCAGTTGCCCGGCATGACGAAAGCGTTTGGGATCACCGATCTCGGCCAGAATAGTTGCTCCTGTCAGGATGTTAATCCCATTGACAGACAGCAAGGAATTGGCTTCAGGCAAAGATAAAAAACAAAGCTCCAGGGCACTACGAAGCTGTTTTTCTTGGTTCAGGTGTTGATTCAGGCTTTCTATATGCAGTTTTAGGGCTAATTGCAGCGCCTGTACTCCATATTTCACCCCTACTGAGCCCATTGCTAGGCGATGGGCTGCTCGCAAACGAGAAACATACAAACGATTTCCATCAAATCCAATCCGTACCTTAGTGATAAACTCTTCTTCAGGTATCTTTCGAATTTCAACAGCTGCGGCCTGGGTGATGAGCATGGCCTTGGCTGTCTCCCCAGTAATGTTCTTGAATATCCTGGGCAGCTCGGGAAAGAGTTGTCCAGCCGCATGCCAGATATGCTGCTTCTCTCTACGGATCTGCCGCTTCAGACGATAGTACAATGAAACGAATTGACGCAACTCGGCATAGGCGCCATGCTGCAGTTGTGTTTCTGTGCATTTTCCCGTACGTGAGAGATCTGCTATCGTGAATGCATCTCGAGGATCATCCTTCGAGCGATCCAATTGATCCCCCTCGCGATGTTTCTTGACCGTGTAAGCATTCACCAACCGGTACGTAATCCCCTTTTGTTCTAGCACAGTCGCCAATAGCATCCATAGATAATTCGTCGGTTCCATCGCTACCAATACTTCCGGTGCCTTATGTTGTTGTTTCTGCTTCTCAATTCGGCGCTGAAAATATTCATACCCATCTCGATCGTTTGGAAAGCTAAATCGATCTAATCTCTCTGCATACTCATTGATTACATCTGCCACATTGTTTTCAGATCCTAGATCTACCCCCACATGTAATGTGCCTTTCTTGACTTGGGCTAATTTTCTTGATATCTTTTGTTGTACCATGAGGTATCTCCTTGTATTTGAATTTGCTTGATTCTCAACAGGGAGATACCTCTCTTGTTCTTTATACTAGTTGGTTGGTGGATGCAAATAATCACGATATTCAATCACTCAGTAGTATCAAGAGCTGGAAAACAACTACATCCTTTGCGTATTTAAAGCACCCAAGAGGTGCACTTATAAGCATTAGCTTGTCTTTTCGCTGCTGCAACCGTGCTGCAACCAACATAGATTTTATGGATACAATAGACGTATTAGACGTCATTTACGGTTATTTCTAAGGGTGGCTGACGGGGCTCGAACCCGCGACATCCTGATCCACAGACAGGTGTTTAATCGATAAACTCCGTTTACCTGCTAAAAAAGCGTCAGATAATCCTTGCTCTACATGTTCTTCACAAGACAAAATTTTTGTGACGCTATCTTTAACCTCTCTCTATCTTGATGGGAGTAAAAAAGAGCAGTAGTTTGTATGTCTTTATGCCCTAATTTTTGCCTTACTGTTTCTAAATTAGCACCCTGATCTAGCCAACCCTGACCGACACGATGTCGAATTGACTGAGGATTAAATCGCTTTATTTTCAACTCCTTTGCAATTGCTCGAAAACGACCATAAATTTGCCGGGGATTAATTCTTTTCCCATCAGAATTAACAAAAAGAGATCGTGTAGATAAGTCCATCTTTCCTCTCGCTTCAGTATAAACTCCCAGTTTGATAACAGTTTTAAAGGTAAAGTCTAATAAACGCTCTCCTGTTTTTCCAGTGACCCAAACTTCTTTTTTTACAAAATCAATATCCTCTTTATTCATTCCGCAAAGTTCACCTGATCGACAGCCTGTGTCTGCAAAAAGCATAAGCATTACTTCTACCATCAGGTTGTTTCTTTTACACGCAAACAAAATCATCTTCTCTAAATCCTCCTGACGCATAGCTCTATTTTTTGCGCTATAGTTTAAAAGAGGTTTTTTCAAATGAGATGCTGGCGAGGTTTTTATATATCTCCGTTTCACACTCCAATTGAAAAAGGTTTTTATAACCTGCACACGACCAGCAACCGTGAATGTGGATAAACCTTTACGATAGCTTGATGAGATATAAGCATCCAATAATTCTGGGCTTATATGCTCAATCTCAACAACCCCTTGCTTGGTCAAGAATTTCTGCAAACCACCTAGGCGCTCCCTATTTGCTTCAAGAGTACGCTCTGCACGACCTAGTGCTTCAAGAGAAATGCAAAAGGATTCAACAACTTTTTTTTGTAACATAATGAGTTACCTCCGATTCTATTTTGGAAAACTCATTTTCTCTACTTAAACAAAAAAAGAAAGGTGTCATTCATTCCCTTCTTTAGACCAAATATATTGACACTCAACTGAATGCACTATAATACTGTTGCTGTCTAGCAATAGTTCTATAAAAAGACAGTAGTAAATTGTTATGAGCAATTTACTACTGAAAGAATATCAAGAGCGAGCGCACTTGACAACATGCAGCCTAATGCAGTCACCCATGCTTTGTCAAGAGGGTTTTTCTAGCTCCCTGAGAGGAAAATAAGGCAAAACGTAGGAGATTCATTGTGATTAAGATAAAAATACCTCAGCTTTTAGAAAAAAACAATATGAACGCGACTGATTTATTCCGCAAGGGGAATGTAGCCTATCGAACAGCCCTGAGACTTTCAAAAGGCGAGGGTTCGCGGATTTCCTTCGATGTGCTTGAGAATTTATGCAAGCTCTTTGATGTGAGTGTAGATGAGATTTTGGAGTATGTACCAGATAAAAAATCATAGCCCTTTTCCATAAATGGGGATGCTGAAAATGTGCCATTATCACCAATAGATTTCACCAAGCCATGGCAAACGATGATTAAATATCTTCGTAAACCAGAGTGCACCAAAGAGAAATCCGTACAGCCGTGACTACAGCTTCGGTTTTCGGGTGGTTGTTCGCCCTCCTTCTCTATGAGTTTCTGTTCACCGAAAACCTGAACACTGATTCCTATCACCAAGCGGGGCTTATCGATAAATCGTGTATAATACAAAACAGAACGTACGTTCTGTTTTTGAAGTCACTGCTTTCAAGGGCATATTATGGACGGGTTTGTCATCATCTATTTCTTTGTTGTAATAATCTTTATTTTAATAAAGTTCTTCAGCAAACAACCCGAGCGTGGTGTGCAAAGCGGGCAAAACAACTCGGGGGCTAAACCAACTAAACTGACACATCCTTATAGCCCACCCAAACGCCCTGAGCCCATCCCTGAAGACCCAAATGTCCCCAAAACACTTCTCGATTTCCTCGAAAAGGAAGAAATTCCCTATTTAAAGTTTGGCAAACTACTTCGGCTCTATGGCCAGGTCATCTATGGGATTGAGATCGAAGCAAGGGGAAATATAGAAGCTTGGCAGAAATTGGTAAAGGTACTACCCGAGATCGGCTATTATCCCGCCTTTGCTGCGGTGAACAAAGTTATCCATATCGATGAAAATACATTTGCAATAGAAAGCCAGATATCTGTTTCTTCTGATGAGCCCCAGGAATCTCTCTACTTGAGTGATCCATCTCCAGATGAAATCATCCAAAAAGCCATTGAATATGACGAAGACAGATTTCATGAAACGATAAGCTCAGACCTTAGCAATCGAGAAAAAATGATCGCTGAAGGTGATTACTATGGCGATGTAGAAATACCGGAAAACAACAGGGATCCTGACGTTCCATCGATAGAACTTCAAGAACAAAATCTTATTGCCTTTTACCCCACACCATATTCCTGGCAGGTTCCAGCTTTCTGGTCCTATGGAGCAATAGATTGTGTCCCCGATCATGAAGAGGTGCTTGTGACACTCAAGCGCTGGGAAGAGAGATATGGCGCCAGGATCATTTTCTTCGCCTTCAAATACATGGAACTCATGGTGGAGAAACAACCACAATCCAATGAAGAAGCTCTTCATCTGGCTTTTGAGCAATCAGAATTTTGCGTTGACCTGTATCAGATGCAATTCACCACACCCGAGGAACTGGCAGGTTATTTGCTTGAAGCCATAAGGTGGGAGTTCTGGTGGGATTAGACCTAATTCATAACTGAGAAAAGGAGCTTGCATATGGCAGATCAAAAACATGTTGAAATCTTGAAGCAAGGGGTAGATGCCTGGAACGCGTGGCGGGAAGAGAATCCGGATGTGATCCCCGATCTGAGCGGAGCTGAATTGAACGAAATCGAGTTACCCGGGGCAAACCTGAAGAATGCGATCTTCTACAAGGTTGAACTTGGTGAACAACTTGTACAAACACAAATGCGGAAAGCCAATTTGAAGGGAGCAGACCTTTCAGAAGCAAACCTGAAATGGGTCAATCTGTCTAACACCAAATTGGATAACGCTATCCTGCATGAAGCCAACCTGAGCAACGCCAACCTTGAATCATGCGGCTTCACTGGGGCCCGCATGACCAATGCGAACCTTGAAGAAGCAAAAATTCGAGCCAATTATTTCTTTAGTGCTGACCTGACCGGGGCCAATCTACAAAAAGCAGAAATTCACCTGGCAAATTTCGGTAGAGCGAATATGAGCGAAGTGAATTTGCAGGAAACAGATGTCATTCAGACTCAACTGACGAACACAAAACTCACCGGAGCGAACTTGCGGGGCACCAATTTTGCCTCCAGCAACCTTAGTCAAGCTGATCTGCGCTGGGCCTGCGTGGAGGATGCGAATTTCAGCCAAGTATCGATGGGGGGAACAATCCTGGCGGAAATGGATCTGAGTGGCGTCAAAGGCCTGGATGAGATATTTATCAAATGCCCCCTTGTGATCGACTTCAGCACCATATACAAATCGAACGGGCGGATCTCACAAAATTTCTTGCGTCGAGCCGGAGTACCTGAAGAGATGATCACCTTATTTGGGGCGTCTGACAGAAAGTTCAGCCTGAGCAGGATCTATATCGCCTTTACCAATGAAAATCACGAAGCAATGAAAAAGCTAATGGATGACCTGATCGATTCAAAAGTGGCGTGCTGGCCATATAATCTGGATGCGAACAGTCATTGGCTGCATCTAATGGCTGGACTCACCGAATACAAGAAGCGGATCTGGGATCGCTTGATCGTGATCTGCTCACGAAAATCTTTCGGGCATGAGTACCTGATAGATGCACTCAACAAGGAATATGAGTTGGAGATTGAAGCAGGGCGTGATGATCTGCTTATCCCGATCTGCCTTGACGAGGAGACCCTTGCGATCTGGCATGATCACAACGAAAAAAACGAACACAAAAAGAAAGTGGTTGACTTTCGCCAATGGCAAGAGCCAGATGCATATCAGAAGACGTTCCAGGAACTACTTAATGACCTGAGAAGAACAAACCTGGAAAAGGATTGATCCAATGAATAAGACAATGAAGGGTATGACGCATCACAAGTTGAGCCAAGCGAGCGGGCGCGGCGCAGGGGCAGATAAATTGCTGACAAATATCATCTCGCTGATCCGCTATGAGCAAGGCGAGATGGCGACTTTGGAACTTTTCTCTGCCAATGTGGAGAAACGCTACGAGCGTTGGCTGGCGGCGCAAATGGCAGCGGGGCAGGAATTCAGCCAGACGCAATTGGATTGGCTGGCGATGATCCGTGACCATATCGCGACGAGTGTGAGCGTCAAAATGGATGATTTTGACGCAGTGCCATTTAATCAATCGGTTCAATGTTTCTACATGAAATAAGGTAAAATAGTTACCGTATTGGAGTTGAGCTCGAATACGTGTTTGCCCTCAAAGGTTAATGGACAAATATAGCGAAATATTAATGGAGGCTTTTTAGCCAAGCTGGAGTTAGAACTATCAAGGAGAACCCCATGGCTAAGAAGAAAGCAAGTGCAGAATCAACAGT